>Ga0315321_10002452_pt1 | contig 14363 bp, 8 predicted proteins | sample M180m21515metaG_FD_203464 | JGI IMG/M metagenome (GOLD analysis project Ga0315321, IMG submission 203464) | Ammonia-oxidizing marine archaeal communities from Monterey Bay, California, United States - M1 80m 21515 | ecosystem: Environmental > Aquatic > Marine > Intertidal zone | place: USA... | reverse complement strand
TGGGTTTCTTTTTGATACGGAGCAGTATGAGTCAGGAGTGGCCTTATCCCTTGAGAGTTTTACCAATCTGGCAATCGAGGGTGAGCTTGCAATAGAACTCTCTCGTGAGCCGAGAGAAGAAGACTTCACTGGTCATTTGCTACCGCCGTGCATCTCTCGAATCTTTCCGGTCATCGAGTTGCACAACCATGTGATGCGGGGGCAGCAGGCATCGGCAGGTGAACTGATTGCGAATAATGCTATTCACGCGGGTTTTATTTCTGGAAAGGGTGCCCTGACACCGAGTCATTTTTCGGAAACGATGTTTGATAAAGCCCGGCTTTCAATTTTTCGAGACAATCACTTGCTTGGTCAATGCGAAGGTCGGCTCTTGCTTGAGACAATTCGCTCATCACTGAAATGGTTGTGGCGAGAATTATTGCAGAGCAATGACCGACTTCGCGCAGGGCAGATTGTTCTCACGGGGTCTATTCCAAACCTGTTTCCAGTGGCAGGTGGTTGTTGTCTCCGGGTTGAGTCGGTTCCCTTTGGTGAGGTTGTAGTTGAAGTGAAAGACCGAAGGTAAGCCAAATGAATGTGCCATGCTATTCTTTATGAAGACATAGAAGGTTGCCTTCCTAGGTGTTTAGTATTGGAAACGCTCACTTTGCATTCGTTGTTGTATCGGCCTTGGAGTAACTCGATATGAATTGGTTTTGGAAGTTGAGTAGACGTGTTTCGGCACTTTTTCTTGTGTGTGTGCTTCTCGTGCAGACAAATATTCGAGGTGCTGAGTCATTCGAATTGCAGGATGGTGACCGAGTCGTTTTTCTTGGTGATGCCCTGCTTGAACAGGAGCAATATGCCGGCTGGATTGAAGTGATGATGACAACGGCGTTTCCTGAACGGGACGTCACGTTTCGTAATCTTGGCTGGAGTGCTGATACGCCGAGTGGCAAATCACGATTCGGCTTGAGTCTCTTGCCAGCCGGCCGTGAACCTGCTGATGAAGGGTGGAAGCAGCTTGTCAAACAACTTGAGTTTACACGGCCCACCGTTATTGTCTTCGGATATGGAATGGCGAGTGCACTTGATAGTGGCATGGAAGGAGTTGCTACATTTACTCAAGACTATCAACGACTCGTTGACACGGCAAAACAAATTCAACCAGATTTGCGTTGTGTGTTTCTCTCGCCGCTTGGCCGTCGATCTGACCAGCGGAGAACCAACCAGGCCCACACATCAGTGCTCACCGCATATACCAAAGCGGTCAATCAGGTCGCTGAAAACAATAATGGAGTGTTTGTAGACTTGTCAGATGTTGCAATCGATGATGGGTTGCGCAAGGACCCAATTCATCTTAATGATGCGGGGTATCGGGAAGCTGCTATCGCAATAGGGCAGGCACTTGGCCTCGATGACAAATGGATCCGTAATGCCCATGTCGAAGCATTGCGAAGTACGATTCTGAAAAAGAATGTCTGGTGGTTTCACCGGTCTCGCCCAGCCAACATGGCGTATGTTTTTGGATTTCGAAAACGAGAACAAGGGCAGAATGCAGTTGAGATTCCACAATACGATCAACTGATTGTTGAGGAGGAGCAGGCCATTGCAGTGCTCCGAAAGTTGGACGGTATGTCTGTTGAATCAAAGCCAGCCAGAACTGAATCTCAATACGCCACATTCACAAAACAACCAACTCCACAGTTTACCGTTGGCGAAGACTTGGAGGTAAGCCTGTGGGCCGAGAATCCACAGTTGAACAAGCCAATTCAGATGAATTTCGATCCGGCAGGAAGGCTCTGGGTCGCGAGTAGTGAAGCCTATCCAATGATTGAAGTTGGGCAAACAGCTCCGGATAAGATTCTGGTATTGGAAGACACAAATGCCGATGGGAAAGCAGATAAATCAACGGTCTTTGCTGATGGCTTACTTATTCCGACAGGAGTCGAGCCAGGAGATGGGGGCTGCTATGTGGCACAAAGTACGGACCTGCTGTTTTTAAAAGATACAAATGGCGATGGAAAAGCAGACCGTAAACAGCGAGTGCTCAGTGGTTTTGGAACAGAAGACACCCACCACAACCTTCACACACTTCGCTGGGGGCCTGACGGCCGGTTGTATATGAATCAATCGATCTATACACGTACCGATACCGAGACACCGCGAGGCATTGCTCGCTTAAAAGCTGGTGGTGGCTTTCGCTACAATACGAACACAATGCGGATGGAGATTGTTTTCCGTGGTCTTGTGAATTCCTGGGGGCACCAGTTTGATGACTTTGGGCAATCATTCTTAACTGATGGTGCTGGCTTTAGCGGAATTGCCTATTCGTTTCCGGGAGCAGCGTTCAACCCAACACCAGGTGCGAAACGAGTGTTGGGACTGATTAGTCCTGGGAGTTATCCCAAGTTTGCCTCGGCTGAAATTATTTCTGGAAATTCATTTCCGCCGGAGTGGCAGGGCTCGGTGATTACCTGTGACTTTCGAGCAAACCGTGTCACCAGGTTTAGCCTCGCAGAGCAGGGTGCTGGTTTTGTCACAACCCAAGAAGATGATTTGCTACGCACGGCAAGCAGCACGTTTCGACCAATTGATGTCAAGCAGGGACCTGATGGTGCTCTTTATATTGCTGACTGGTCAAACCCGATTATCAATCATGGTGAGGTTGATTTTCGTGATGAGCGTCGAGATCGCTGGCACGGTCGTATCTGGCGAGTTGCGTGGAAGGGTGGAGCTTCAAAGGAGAAAGAAGACCTCAGACAATTTGCTTCAAAGGCTCTGTTGGGTCGGCTTGTTTCTGATGATCGCTATACCCGTGACCAAGCACGGCGTGTCCTCTTTGAGCGAGACGATCTCTCTGAAGAGGAGGTGCACGAGTGGACTATGGCATCTCCTGATGAATACCAGAAACTGCAGGGTGTCTGGCTTCAGCAAGGACTTGACATGATCAATTTCCAAGACGTCAGGTCGCTGGTCATGGCAGATGATCCAAAAGTAAGATCGGCAGCAATGCGTATCGTGAGTGATCTGGTCGATCCGGCAACGGACAGTTCACGCCCATTTGACGCAGCCACTGCACTCGAAATTTATCGACAAGCAGTCGTGGATGAACATCCACGTGTTCGGCTTGAGGCCATTCGTGGTTTGGGGAAGCTAAAGACTGCTGAAGCGGCATCGGTTGCCTTAATGACACTCAACTTGCCACGAGACAGGTTTCTTGATTTTGCCCTTGCTACCACCATGGACGAACTCGCTGATGTGTTCATGGCTGCTCTTGACCAGGGGCAATGGAAGCCAGATTCACCAGCTCGCGAGAAACAATTAGAGTTTGCACTTACGAGTATCGATTCAAGACTCGCTGCATCCTACCTTTCAAAACGTCTTGCAAATGACTCAATACCAGCAGATGGTACTGGGCCGTGGATTGAGTTAATAGCGCAGGCAGGTGGAAAGACAGAATTGACGAAGTTGTTTAAGCAGGTCGTGCAGAAAGACTTTGAAGAAAGTGTGATGGTTCGGGCGATCAATGCACTTGCGACTGCTCAGCGTGTGCGGAAGCAAAAGCCGGCAGGTGATTTAAATCAGATACGTACCCTGCTTAAGCTGGAAGATCCAGCGGTCAAGCTGGCTGCTATAAGGCTCGTTGGCGTGTGGCAAATGAAATCATGTGTAAGCCTGTTGGCAGACGTGGCTACACAAGACGCGGAAGCTGCTATCCAAACCGCTGCAATGCAGTCATTGCAGGAAATTGGACAGCCAAGTGTCCCAGCACTGGCACGACTTGTGCGGTCTAAAAACACAGGCATCCGAAGGCAAGCAGTCATTTGCTTAGCAGCGTTGAATCCGCAAGGTGCTGCAAAGCCTTTTTATCAGTCGCTTGCTGAGATTCAGAACGAACAGGAATTGGTTGATTTCTGGCGACAGGTTCTGTTGAAGAAAAATACTGGTAAGGCTTTAGCGAAACAGATGCCAAACACTGGGATCACTGAGATGGCTGCACTCGCAGGCCTTACTGTTGCTCGTGATGCAGGTCGCAATGAGCCAGAATTAATCGCTGTGATTTCACCGTATGCCAACGTCACAGAGAAAGCTCAGGAGTTGACGCCCGCACGTGTTGCCGAACTTATTGACTTGGTTGAACACGACGGGCATCCCGGACGCGGTGAAGTTGTATACAGCAGGGAAGATATGCAGTGTATGACGTGCCATGCAATTGGCGGTGTTGGTGGGAAAGTTGGCCCGGATATGACAAGTCTGGGCGCGAGTGCGCCGATCGACTACCTAATCGAATCAATTTATAAGCCAAATGCAAAAATTAAAGAAAACTATCACTCGGTGAATATCCTGACAGCTGATGGGCTGGTTCTCACCGGCATTATTGTCGGGAGTGACAATAATGAAGTCATTCTCCGGGATGCACGAAATAAAATTGTCCGAATCCCAAAAGATGAAATTGAGTTTCAGAAGCCTGGGAAGTCATTGATGCCAGAAGGTCTTGTTGATCGATTAACTCAACAAGAACAGGTCGATTTAATCAAGTTCCTGACGCAGCTTGGCAGGCCTGGTAACTACGACGCCAGTAAAGGAGGTGTAGCGCGTGTTTACGAAGTGTTCACAGGCATCCCTCGCGTAGATGATGGCAATATTCAAGAACTCATGTCGGAAGCACACGCGAATCAGTGGTCGCCATTCCTCTCGAGAGTAAATGGTTCTGTCGCGGGTGTTCAGCTTGCTAGGAAAGCAAAAGTAGATAGAGCAAAAGAGTCTGTCGGTGTGTATCTGAAGACGGATATAGAAGTGGCGACAGATGGTGATGTCACGTTGAGTGCCAACGGTGCTGACACAGCAGACCTCTGGGTTGATTCGATGCCCATTAAAGGAGATACAAATTTTACAACAGAACTCGCCGCTGGAAAACATACTGTTGTCATTCGGCTTGATGGAAAAAAACTCCCTGCTAGCTTTCGGTTTGTGTCACGCGATGTTACGTTTCTGACAGAGGTTGAGGGCGCCATGCCCAGCACCTTGTAGTCAGATTTTGTAGTTGGCTTTCCTAGTCAGCTTTTCTAGTCCGAGTAGTTTTCATTCCACTTTTACGAATGTTGATGAAGCGGGTGACGACACGCCGTGCTCATGATGTTTCGTGAAATAATAAAGAAAACTCTCTATTATTTAACGCTGAGAAAAATCAACGTTGTTGTTGCAATTCTTCTTGGTATCGAACGTAGTCATTTTGGTACGTATGAAGCATTATTTTTTCTACGATGTATGGATAAAGAAAAGACAGTGTTTTTTCTGTTGCGCTGACGTAATGTACAGTGCTATAGGAAAGTACTATTGTGCTGTAAGGTCACTCGCGGGTGACACATGTGTTAAGAAGTGGGCACGTGTTACTGAGAAGAAATGTGGAATGTCGTTGGAAGAATAGATGGGTTGTATGTGTACGTTGTTGTTCTCGGTTCTACGATCATGCCGTCCGGTAACAAAAATGAATTCAATAAAAAATCCAGTTCTTTTAATGCTTGTTGTTTCTTCTGGAACATGGGCGTCGTACGGGGTTTGTAAGGATGGCTCCATAAGCTTCAATCGTGATGTTCGTCCAATTTTGGCCGAAACCTGTTTTCATTGTCATGGTCCAGATGAAGAAGGGCGAGAAGCAGGCCTGCGGCTGGATCTAGAGAGTAGCGCGAGAGAGGATCTCGGCGGCTACCAGGCCATCAGTCCTGGTGATCTGCAAGCAAGTGAAGCCTGGATTCGTATTACCAGCGATGATGATGACACGGTGATGCCTCCACCAGAGTCACATCTTTCTCTCAACAAAAAGCAGAAGGCCGTCCTCAAGCAATGGATCATTGAAGGGGCTCAGTACGAGGGGCATTGGGCATTTGCCCCACCGCAATCACCAGCCGTTCCTGATGTGCAGGGTATGAATTCTCGTTACGCATCATGGGGCCGAAACGAGATTGACTCGTTTGTACTTGCGGGGCTTCTGAAAGCTGGCATCTCTCCTTCGGTAGAGGCTCCTCCACAAACACTTATTCGGCGACTCACTTTCGATCTGACAGGGCTCCCCCCAACCCTTGAGGAAACGCATCGCTTTATTGACGACTATGAAACCTACGGTGAGAGTGCGTATCAAGAAGCAGTTCGTCGACTGATTCATTCGCCACATTTTGGTGAGCGAATGACAGTGCCTTGGTTGGATCAAGCCCGTTACGCTGATACCAATGGGTATTCAATCGATGGTGGTCGTGATATGTGGTTGTGGCGAGATTGGGTCATTCAGGCGTATAACGACAACATGCCGTTTGATCAGTTTCTCAAAGAACAGTTGGCTGGTGACCTAATCCCAGACGCTACCGATGCACAACTGATTGCCACTGGGTTTAATCGTAATCACATGATCACTCATGAAGGTGGCACGATCCCAGAAGAGAATCTCACGAACTATGTTGCCGATCGTGTAAAAACAACGAGTGAAGTGTTCCTTGGCTTGACGTTTGGGTGTGCTCAATGTCATGACCATAAGTACGACCCAATTTCTCAGAAAGAGTACTACGAGTTTTTTGCCTTCTTTAATGAGCTTGATGACCGTGGACTTGATGGAAATGCTGGCAGAAATGCTATGCCGCAGGTGTCTGCCTCTACAGTTATGGCTCAAGATGAACTCAAAAGCGTGAATGCTGAACTGGCAGCAGCACGCATTGCATTATCAAGTGCAACAAGTGGGTTTGACGAGTGGGTTGCAGAGGAACGCAGACGAGAGAAAGTGCGAGGAGAGGGCTTCCATTACGTCGACGCTGAACTACTCGACGCTTCGGCACCGAATCGGCCTGGTTCCTACGAATTTGATTCTGATGGAACCGTCTCTTTGTCGGCTCCGAGTAAGGGTCTGGCTGGATTCAGTCACTCGATTCAATTGCGGCAAGGGACCCAGCAAGCAAGTGAAACGATATCAGGTATTTCGATCGAATTTTATCCCCAGCAGGTCCCTGATGCGGCAGGGACAAAAGCTGAGGAAATGAAAGAGTCATTACTTGCATTGACTCCGTTTGCTGATGGTGTTCCTAAAGTGACAGCCGTACTGGTGTCTGCAAATAATCAGCCTGCTGATCAGGTGGACTATCATGGTCAATGCGAGTTTGTTGCGGCGACAGCAAGTACTTCAGCTGATGGCCATGCAGCACCGTCGGTGCTCGATGAACGAAACGTCCACTGGTGGCAGCCATCACAAAAAGATCAGAAGCAGCGTCTTACACTAACGTTCGATCAGCCTGTTGATCAAGCAAAAACACCTTTCCTGAGCGTGCTTGTCTTTTTTGGAAAAAATCAATCGCTTCCTTTCCGATGGAGAGTGCGTCCTTTTACGGGTCATGATCCCCAGAGCAAGTGGGATGATGCCATTGCTGCAGCTCTAGCAGCAGACCAGTCGCACTGGAGCAAGGGCATCCAAGAACGGTTGCTTGCACTCTTTCGACAGACAGCACTTTCTTTGAGTTCGCTACGAACACAGATAAGCAATCTGGAAGAGCGAAAGAATATGCTTACGAAGAAGCACTCGGCAATGGTGATGAATGTTTCCTCCAAGCCGCGGGAGACATTTGTCTTAACCCGTGGTCAATATGATGCACCTTCGATACGTGTGACACCGCGAACCCCAAAAGTGCTGCCACCGCTTCGACTCGGGGGCAATGAAGAGAGCTCAAATAACAAAAATAAAGATCCAAAAAAACGTCAGCCGACACGTCTCGATCTTGCAGACTGGTTGACCGACTCGAATCATCCTTTGACGGCACGCGTTGCGGTGAATCGTATTTGGGCATTGTTTTTTGGAACAGGAATTGTTTCCACGTCAGCTGATTTCGGATCACAGGGGGAGTATCCAAGTCATCCGGACCTGCTTGACTACCTGGCAACGCGTTTTGTCAGTCATGAATGGAATCAAAAAGAATTGATTCAGATGATTGTTTCGAGTGCAACATATCGACAGCAATCATCAACAACCGCTGAACAAATAACAGTTGACCCAGGTAATAGATTGCTTGGTCGGGGTCCTCGATTTCGACTTCCTGCAGAATTCATTCGTGACCAGGCGTTGGCCGTAAGTGGGCTTCTAGTGCCACGTGTTGGGGGGCCGAGTGTTCACCCGTACCAGCCACATGGGCTCTGGAAAGAGATAAGTCATTTTGGAAGTACGCCGGCGACAAAACAGGTCTTTGTCCAAGACCATGGTGAAAAATTATATCGTCGAAGTTTGTACACAATCGTGAAGCGGACAAGTCCGCATCCTGCCATGGCAGCCTTTGATGCTCCGAATCGTGAAATGTGTGTGGTCGATCGGGGTAAGACGAATACGCCCCTTCAGGCACTCGTGACGTTGAACGATCCACAATTTGCTGAAGCGGCACGTGTGTTTGCCAGTTCTATCTTGCAGGAGCACTCGACACATGACGATCGTTCACGTATCGAGTGGGCCTTTGAATCCATAAGTTCACGTCCACCCACGGATTCCGAGATCGACTTGATTGTACGGCTCTTAGCTGCCGAAAGAGCACGATTTCAGAGAAGTCCAAGAAATGCAGAACGTGTTATTGCTGTAGGTGAGCATCCTGCGACGCACGATCTCGATCCTGCGGAACAGGCTGCGTGGACACAGATAGCAACGCTGTTACTCAATCTAAGCGAAGTTCTAACCAGACAGTAGTCTTTATTACTCATTATGCATTCACTTCCTTTTGACATTGAACTGCGACGAGCTCAGCTGCTGACGCGCCGGTCACTGCTGGGCAGTTCTACAGTAAGCCTCGGTGCATTTGCACTGGGGAACCTCCTCACGAGTGAGAAGGCTGCTGCCGCTGGAAAAACCAAGTCTGAAGGACTTCCTGAACTGCCACACTTTGCTCCAAAAGCCAAACGTGTGATCTATCTGTTTCAGTCTGGTGGCCCAAGCCATGTTGATCTCTTTGATTATCACGAAGCCATGGACTCGTTACATGGGACAGATCTTCCGGATTCTGTTCGTGGTGGACAGCGATTAACTGGCATGACATCGCGTCAAACAAGTTTTCCTGTCGTGAAGCCGTTATGGGGTGGTCGACGTTGTGGTGAACATGGCACCTGGATCAGTGACATTGTGCCGCATACGCAGTCGATTGCTGACGATATTACAATCGTTCGTTCTTTATGGACCGAGGCGATCAATCATGATCCTGCAGTAACGTTCATCAACACCGGCTCACAGCAGATGGGGCATGCTTCTCTGGGTGCCTGGCTTAGTTACGGGCTCGGACGTGAGAGCGATGACTTTCCTGCCTATATGGTTCTCCTGAGCCAAGGCAGCGGCAAAAATCCTGGACAGCCACTTTTTTCACGGCTGTGGGGTAGTGGATATCTGCCCTCAAGCCATCAAGGTGTCATGTTACGGCCCGGTGTGAATCCTGTACTGTATCTCAAGAACCCATCCGGAGTCTCACGCGATTCTCGACGTGAATTACTCGATACACTCGGTGACCTGAATCAAAAGCACGCTGCTGCGGCGGGTGATCCTGAAACACTGGCTCGGATCGAGGCCTATGAGATGGCCTATCGCATGCAGACGTCGGTTCCTGATCTGACGAATGTTTCTGATGAGCCAGAATCAACATTTGAACTCTACGGTGATGACGCACGACGCCCCGGGAGTTTTGCTGCAAACTGTCTGCTTGCCCGACGCATGGCTCAACGTGGTGTGCGGTTTATCCAGTTGTTTCATCGTGGTTGGGATCAACACATTTCGATTAAGAATCAGTTGCCCAAACAATGTCGAGACGTCGATCAGGCATCAGCGGCCTTGGTACAAGACCTGAAACGCCTGGGTATGCTGGATGATACGCTTGTGGTGTGGGGCGGAGAGTTTGGCCGAACCGTGTACAGTCAGGGTGCCTTAGGGAGTCCATCGGCGGGCCGGGATCACCACGGCCGATGCTTTTCAAGCTGGATGGCGGGCGGCGGAATCAAAGCCGGGTACGATTACGGCCAAACGGACGAATTCGCGTACAACGTCGTTGAAAACCCAGTTCATATTCGTGATCTCAATGCCACAATTCTACATCAACTCGGTATTGATCACGAACGGTTCACGTTCAAGTTTCGTGGTTTGTCGCAGCGACTCACAGGAGTTGAAGAAGCACACGTTGTCAATGATATTTTGAGTTAGCCAAGTAGGTGAGACTACCAATTTTTTTCGAAACGGGGAGCAGTAGATATGGTTAGGAAAAGAGCGAGTCTAGTTGTCAGTGTTATTGCATTGATAATCTGTGCAGCAGGCCATCTTTATGGCGCAGATCAACAAGGTGCAGATCGGCCCAACGTTGTGGTCATTATTAGTGATGATCAGGCATGGACTGATTACGGGTTCATGGGCCACCCTGTAATTCAGACGCCACATCTCGATGCACTCGCTGGGCACAGTCTGGTTATGGATCGAGGGTATGTTGCGGCACCATTGTGTCGGCCATCACTCGCGTCAATGCTTACCGGTCGATATCCATTTCAGCATGGCATAACAGGCAACGACGTGGATGGACCAACGAATCGTGCAGCACTAGATGTACCATTGCGAGAATCATTTCATAAACTCCCTACGTTTGTCAAAACACTTGTCTCTCATGGTTACCTTGCGCATCAATCTGGAAAGTGGTGGGAAGGGTCATGGCAGGACGGTGGGTTTACTGATGGAATGACCCATGGTGATCCAGAACGTAGAGGCCGGCATGGTGATGCGGGGCTAAAAATTGGTCGTGAGGGAATGCAACCAGTTACGCAATTCATCGATACGGCCGTCGCCGAAGAGAAGCCGTTTCTGTTGTGGTATGCACCCTTTCTGCCACATACGCCACACAATCCGCCGCAACGATTGCTTACAAAGTATGAGAAAGAAGGCCGGGCTGCGGATCTTGTCAAATACTATGCCATGTGTGAATGGTTTGATGAAACATGTGGTGAGTTGCTTGATTACATTGATGACAAGAATCTGACAGACAATACGATGGTGGTCTACATCTGTGATAACGGATGGGCGGCGCCGAGTACAAATGCCGACGATCCAAATCAGAAGCTGTGGAAAGGCTATGCACAGCGATCCAAAAGTTCACCCTATGAGAATGGAATACGGACGCCAATCATGATCTCATGGCCAGGCAAAGTAAAGCCGGAACAATCGAAACGTTTTGCCCATGCAATCGATCTCTTTCCAACTATTGCAGCGGCAGCAGACGTGGAGGCTCCCGCTGATCTTCCTGGTATCAATCTGCTTGATGCAGAAAAGCGGGATGCCAGAACGTGTGTTTTTGGTGTCTGCAATGCAACGCATAATATGACAATCGGTCAGTCAGATGAAACGCTCCAATACCTCTGGTGTGTCGATGGAGACTGGAAACTCCTCGTGCGGTATCACGGAGCAGATACAACGAAGTATGCCAATCTTCATGTGTGGGATCAGGCCCCAGTGCGACTCTATAACGTGGCAGAAGATCCCCACGAGCGAGATGAATGTTCTGCAGAACACCCCGACATTGTCGTACGGCTGAAGAAGGAGATTGAAGACTGGCATAAACCAGAGGTGGTGGCAAAAGGTAGTCAAGTATCTCTTGGTGGCGACTGTTGCCTTCCAAGTGGAAGGCAGGCATTTTTTATGAAGCCTGTAGGTGTCAATAATATTGTTGAGAAATAAAATCCACTAACTCATGAGCTTTTTGCCTGTATTGCTGAAATTCAAAATTTCAGTGACGGTGGGACCGTTCCTAGTAAAAAGTATTTCCTAACCGAATTCTTGCTTTTTGTTTCAAAACAGGAGTAATGTGTTACTTAGTGATTTTGCAACAAGTAGCCGTTGCGGAATCACTCAGAAAACGAAAGTCACTCCAGCTTGCCCCTGGGGTGACTTTTTTTGTGTGTGTGATATCAGGACTCCTGGAACAGCATCTAATTTTTGGGTCTTCGATTTCACGATCATTTGTTGCGTGTGATTGATTCTTCTGAGCCTGCAAGTGCTCGCAACTACACGTAATGATGCAAGAGCTACGCTTGGCCAGTGAGTGTTGTAGGAGCAAAGCCAAAGTGCTGGGCAAAACGAGATAGTAAGCGGTTTTTCTTTGGATCAGAGCAGTGTTCTGGTGTGCCGAGTGTCAGGAAGTATTTTTCTTCGTGCGCTTTCTGGCTAAATAGTATCACCGGCCCGTGCATAAGGTAGTGTGTTGCGGTAATGCGCTTTTTGGATAGTACGCGATTAGGGTGAACAACGACATTTTTCGTGGCGTATTGTCTGTAACTTCCGCAACAGATGCCCCGCCAAGAATGCTCTGCCTTTCGCGTGCTTGGCGGGGTGTTGCAAAAACTAAAGTATTGACACAGAAAGAAGACGACTAAAAAAGTTTTACAAGAACTCTTTTGTGTGGGCCCGTCAGCAGGTTATATGGTTTTCCTGCTGGCGGGTTTTTCGTAGCCCAAAGAACAACTGGAAAGAGTCAAGATAAAGTGCTCGATAGAGGTTGCAGTGCTTTGGTTTTTTTGTTCTTGGCGCAAAGTCTGCATTGTCAACTTGCCGAAGGGCCTTGGTATGTTGCCTCGGACCACGCGAGAATAGGGTAGAAAATAAATGGAAGGAAGATGAGCCCTAATGTGAAAGGCAGGCCTCTCCCGAAACTCTTTGAGAGGTCATTTGTTATCAATATCGCAACAATTACATTCACAACTGGTATTAGTAAAAGTAGAAGGAACCACCAAGGACGACCAACAATCTTTAGAATAAGATAAAGATTATAAATAGGTATGAGAGAACCCCATCCCGGTTGACCCCCCTTCGTAAAAATTCTCCACCAAGAGGCAATGATTGCAAATACTATGACGAGGTATAGTAGTACTGCAATGGGATTAGGCCTACTTTGATACTGTTGCGCAAAGATAAACAAATTCATTTTTTGATTTCCTTCAGACGAAAGCTTTTACTGTTTAGTTGGTGACCGCCGGTAGTTACAGCATATTTTACAAAGTCTCATTGGAAACATGCCCCGGTGTGTGCGGACGGCAGCAAGCTACGGAAATGAGAGACAGGGCAGGTGCCTTTGGAGGGTGTTGGTTTCTCTTGGTGCGGTGTAATGGATCATGCAGCTGCACGACATATTCACGCATCACATACTGTTCAGGAATGGAATGAGCCAGAAGGGCAATAGTTGTTTTCGTTGTGTGGATCGCTGCGAACGCAGCCTCATCGATGGCATGGCCTATGAGGTGGATTGCTTTTGGTAGTCATGGGGACCGTTACCCATTCCTTCGAAGCTCTTCTGTAGATCGATATCATTGTTTGATATTTCAGGCTTCTTTTTTGTCTGGAATATTGCGAGTTTTTTTTGGAAGGGGCTTGCGTTGGCCTCAAGCCAGTCCTCTTTTGTGACTTCTTGAAGCACGGAGTAGAGTCGAAGGCCATGAATTGTGCTGGCCTTCACTCGGTAGTACCTTCCGCTACCTAGTTTTTTAAAGACACTCAATGGAACAAATGCAGAACCAAATGTTTTACTGCTTATCCACCATCGATAGTTGGTAACAGAATTTCCAATGTCTGAGGTGGTTGCAATTGTTCGAATCTTGTGTTCTAGAATGTCAATCAAGAGCTCCCGGCGATCTAAGAATTCCTGTGTACATCGGTAGATAACCAAAGATATGAAAGCGAGCACCATAATCGCAACACCTGCTAACACAGCAGGATGAAGGTCGCGTCGGAAACCAATGTTTTCACTCAGGAAATCAATCATTCAAGACATTCTAAGAAATTACCAAGCGTTCAATATTATTTTTTTAACACCATTTCCGATTCATTGTCGATTTTTTGATACTATTGCTCGGTTGTAGTCAATCGTTGGGCCGAGGTGGGATTGTCGAAGTCGTGAATTTAAACTCTATACGAAGATTGAATGCGTCAGTGCAGTAATTGCAAATGGGGTAAGTTGTCAGGTAAAGCTTTGCCGGAAAATATATGCTAGACGAATACGATCCTATGAGTGATGTGAGGCCAGAGGAGATTAACTTCTTAGTTCTCGCCGCAATCAAGCGAATTATTCAGTTCATTTATTTTCTAACGGTTGTCGCACTTTCAGTAGTAGGAGGATTTTTCCTCGCGGAGACAGATTTAGCCTTCATGGTTGTTACGGTTATGTTGTGTTCTATCGGATTCTCCCTGCCATTTTTATTGAAAGGGTCCTTTTCTGCTCTTCGAGACCCTAGGGATGCGGAGTAGCTGTTTGGATTCTATTCATTGGAAATGATTTGAAGGGCAAACCTCATGATGTACGGAACGATTTGTATTTGCTCTGGCATAGTTGCTCTGGCATAGTTTTGATATGAGGTGT
>Ga0315321_10002448_pt1 | contig 14374 bp, 21 predicted proteins | sample M180m21515metaG_FD_203464 | JGI IMG/M metagenome (GOLD analysis project Ga0315321, IMG submission 203464) | Ammonia-oxidizing marine archaeal communities from Monterey Bay, California, United States - M1 80m 21515 | ecosystem: Environmental > Aquatic > Marine > Intertidal zone | place: USA... | reverse complement strand
TAATGCTAGATGATTGGGCACCTGGACATATTATACAGTTTGGTAACACATATGTTCCGCCTTGGCGTGCAGGTGATGTTATATGGTTTGACTGGGCAAACATTCCTCACAGTACAGCAAACACAGGACCATGGCCTCGTAACATACTAAAAATTACAGGCAAAGTTACTGACAAATACAGAGAGTTAATTAATGAAAGTAATTAGTATAGGCGACATCAAAACTGGTAGAAGTAGTGTTAGTTATATGATGAGAAAGTATTGGTCAGGCAAAACGCAAGACAGAGATGCTGTTGCTTGTGCACAATGGGAAGCTGGTCTAGTAGAACCTGTACTAGAAAAGATGCGTACACACGATTACTTTACAAACTTTCCTTGGAGTAATATGCACCAAGAATTTGTAAACATGTATTATGGTAATACTGAATATAAAATTATACACAGTATCAGACCTGATCCGCAGGATTGGCTTGAAAGCTATGCAGGGCATGTTTTATCATTGAGTCCTGGTCGTAAAGATGATGGGTATATGTGGTATCCAGCAGTTAGAAGTTGGGAGCCAATAGTAACACCTGATCTAGCTATAAAGAGACATTTAGAACGTGACGAACTTTTATACGATATGTACAAAGATGATCCAAACTATTTTCGTTTTAGTTTTTGGGAAATGGATAATGTAAATGAACTTAGCGAAGCAGTAGGCGAGTTTGCAAAACATAATTACATTGTACATGAAAACATTAATAGAATGAAAAATTATGGTACTCCTGAGTACCTAGCAGAAAATATAGAAACTTGTATGCACATAGCAAAGCATATAGGTACAGAAGAAGACGCTCGTAAAATTATTGACAGAGTGATTGAGAGATATTTATGAAAGCACAAGATACACTAGCTCTTGCTAAATTTTTAGCCATGGAAGATTGGATGCAGATGAAAATTAACTGGGATCATCATGCAGTTAATCAAGAGCTGAAACAGTTTCCCAAAGATTCATGGCCTCGTTATAATCCACGCAAACCTATTGAAAGATACTGCTTGGACTTAACACAGATACCTGGCGGCAATGACAATGTAAGTAGTCTAGGTGAATACAATCGTACAAACGGTACAGATTTTAAAAATCATGACTTTACTGAATTAACTGATGCTTACTATAAGTTACCTGCACTGCATCCAGTAATTGAGCCTTGGCTACCATGGATAGGACGTAGTCATGTTATAAGAATAGATGCTGGAGGCTTTTTCCCACCGCACTATGATACTATTGTAGCAGACGAAGATGTGTATGATGTAAGACTCGTAGCGGCAATCAATAACATTAGCAATATGGAATTTAAATGGTTACACCAAGATCGTGTAGTACACATGAACAATCGAGATGTATATATTGTAAATACTGCAAAGCCTCACAGTGTATTCAGTTTTGTTAACGATGCAACTATACTTGTTGCAAACTTACGTTTTGACAAAGACTTATTACAGAGGATGTTGGAGTTATACAAATATGGCTGATGTATTCGGATGGCACGTTGAACTTACTACAAGATGTATACTTGCATGTCCAGGGTGCTCTCGTACCCAACATTTAGATATAATACCAAACTTAAAGAAAGACATAGATAAAGAACTATTGTTTCGTTTCATGGAACAAGTTACTGAAAGAAAGTATATGCTATTTTGTGGAAACTTAGGTGATCCAATATATCATCCAGATTTTTTAGAGATAGTAGAATGGTTTAGTAAAAATAAATGGCAAGAAATACAAATATCTACCAATGGTGTTCACAGTAAACAGTTTTGGGAACATGCTATCAGTAACTGGCCTGAAAATGTTACACTTAAATTAAGCATCGACGGATTAGAAGATACCAATCATATCTACAGAGTAAACAGTAAATGGAATAAGATACAAGAGTTGTTTGATATTATTGCTACAACTAAACGCAAATGTCGTATTGAATGGAAGTATATTATATTTGAACATAATAAACATCAAGTTGATCAAGCAGTAGAATTAAGTAAAAAAATAGGCATAGATGATTTTAGTTTAAAGTCATCCAGACCATTGGACGATAGTATGAATTTAGGCGGCACAATAAAAGAAGTACATCTTAAAGAATATTTTATATACGATACTCGTATAGATCAAATGGCAAACACATACGATGTACTAGATCCGTATTGTCAAAAAAATGATATGCACTATATTGATGCAAATGGAAATTATCAACCTTGTTGTATGTGGAAAGAAGATAGCAATACTGGACATTCGTTTTGGAATAATATTAATATTCGTGACAACGGTCCCAAGCAATTTAAAAAGTACTTTGGAGAATTTAGCGATAAGCATTTAGAAAACGGAATAACTAACGCACCTCCAACTTGTCAGCAACAATGCAAAAAAGTTATGAACAGAAAAGAAGACGAGCTTAGTGGTCCTAACTGTTCTATTAATAGAGTATTCTTATGATAGAATGGGCAATAGTAGGAACTATTAGTGGAATTTTATTTGGCATTATTCCGGGTGCAGGTCCGTTTGTAGCAACAGCATTGATGTATCCATTGTTAGCAAATACTGATAGTGTAAACATTATGATGTATTATATTGCAGTGTTGATTACTGCTAATTATACAAACAGTGTTACAGCAATTATATACGGCATTCCAGGTGACGCCACAGCTATTAGTACAGCCCGTAGTGGGCACAGATTATTCAAGCGTGGCTTTGGTAGCCTTGCAGTATCAAGTAATGCTGTAAGCAGTACAGTGGGCGTATTAGTAGCTACAGGTGCATTTATATTACTACTACCTAATATTATACACATATTTAAATTTTATAATAGTGTAGTTCAAACTGTGGTTATATTTCTTGCAGTATTAATGATAACACTATTAACAAAACAACGAACAATAGCAACTATAATGTTGTTCGTACTAGGAGGCACACTTGCAAAAGTTGGTGTCGATCCTATAACATTCGATCAATTTTTAACATTTGGTAATTCTTATCTTAGTTTAGGAATACCTTTTGCTAGTGTCATGATAGGACTTTATATCGTACCAGAACTTGCAAGTATGCAAATTAAAAACTTGACAAAACCTAAAAAGATAAGTAAAGTAGTACTAGGGAAGGAAACACTAACTCCTACACTACTTGGTAGTTTTATAGGTTTTTGGTGTGGTCTTATTCCTGGCATTACAAACATACTTGGCAGTTATGCAAGCGCAAATATAGTACATCGATACTTTCGTAAACCTGTATTAAAAAGCATAGCCGCCGCAGAGGCAGCAAACAACAGTGGCGCACTAAGTTCATTATTGCCTTTGCTTATCTTAGCTATACCTATTACAGGTAGCGAAGTCCTGATATACTATCTTATGCTAGAACAGGGCTTTGTCTTTAACATTGAAAACACAGTAACAGAACTTCGTGACATTGTATACGTTGTTCCGTTTGTTGCTTTATTTTGTTTACTTGTAAGTTGGTATGGATTTAATCTGTTAGGTCATGTTGCTTATGTATACAAGAAGTATAATAAAGTAATAAATTTATTGATCGTAACTACTATCAGTACAGTAAGTATAATAATATTTCCTATACACATATGGATGTTTATTTGCATACTGTTTCTATCAGTACTAGGATATACGTTGAGACAGTGGGATACAAGTCCTGTTATATATGGCTTCTTTCTCAGTGATCTTTTCTATGAAAGTTTTGTAAGAACTTTAGTAATATTATCTTAGGAGAAAAAAATGAAAAATCTTATCACAACAATTTTTGCAGCAACTATGCTTGCAACAACAGCACAAGCTGAAATGACAATCGTTAACCCAGGTTCCGAAGAAGGAGCATTTAGACAAGTGTTAACAACAATTGGACAAGAAGTCGATCACAGCTTTGTCCAAGCAAACAATCCAGTTACAGCATATTCGTACATCGACGGCGCAAGTACTCCAGTACTTACAGTATGGTCAAGTGAATGGCCCGGTGATGCAGATATGCAAAGTCCAGCAATTGACGCAGATAACTTAGTTGCGTTAATGACATATGAAACAATGATGTGTTCGAGACAGTTTGCTAACTTAGATGCAATGGCTGGACAAGATGTAAAGATTGCTACATGGGGTAGTGAACCAGTGGCAAAATTCTTAACAGCACTAGGAGCTGAAAAAGATATTAACTTTGTAGTTGTCCCATTCGGCGGCAGTGGTAGTACAACAAAAGGCTACATTGCAGGTGACGCTGATACAGTGTTTACTATTACAACACGACAAGGTGCTATTGAAGAAGATAGTGCAACATCATGTATTGCATTTAGTGCAACTGGAGATTTAGGTTTCCGCTTTGTAGATGCAATTGTAACTGTTGATGCTGAAGAAAATACTACACAAGGACTTCGTACATTAGTATCTGAATTAAGTAATTCTGAAGAATGGAATGACAAGTTTAGTGGTACTGTAACCTACGTAGGCGGTTCAGACATTAATATTGCTATGTTTAAAGAAGCAGTAGTAAACTTTAGTAAGTAATACAATTTTGCAAGAGCTGATTAGCATCTCTATAGTTGTTAAACAGCTCTTGCTCATTATTCCCACTAATATCTAAGTTAAACTGAAACTCTCTACTTTGTAAGTTTTGAAACTCAGGTATTACAGTTCCAGATTCAATAGTATGATTTTGCTGATTGAATAAGTGTTTTAATTTAGAAAGTCCGCTAACTGATTTAACTTTACCCGGACGCAACACACTACACCCCCATAAAACTTTTTTGTTAATTTTAACAGGTCTATCGTGAATAATGTTTTCGATAATCGTGTGATCATTGTATCTATCTAATACATTTATAAATTGTCCTGGTCTAGGATTAAGATCAATTGCTACAAATCTATCATTGTTGATATGAAAGTCTGGACCAGCAAAGAACATATTTTTAACACCTAAACGTTTAATAAGCGTATTCATAAAGTGATTACTTTTTTGTTTAATATGATGTTCTACTTCATCTGGCATTACAATCCATACTGCACGTTCACGTACAATGTCGCTTATTTCGCTTTTGCTGTGACTCTGTATTGGATTGCTAAGTGGATCTAAAACTTCCCCATACTTAATCTTACTATTCTTAACATAAAACAGTATCTTAACTTCTCCATTAACAACATATCCATACGGAGAGATACTAGGCTCTTGGCTCCATATATATTCTTGAAACATAATTCTACATGCCATGTAGTTGAATCTGTCACTGTGAATACCAGTTTTGTTTAGCTCAAAAAACTTATTATGGATACCTTTGTCAGAAATATGTTTAAGGAAATGATGTCTATTGTTCCAACGTCTATATTCTATTGTAGGACTATTGTCACGGTCACCTGGAAAAAAGATATTACTACCTGTTCCGATATCTGGTTTACTGAATATTTCTTTGTTTTTAAACTTTTCCAATTGTCCGTGGAACATAGGAGTTAAACTTTGCGGTATATAATCTTGTAAACCGATAGTTCTGCAAAAGTTATCTAAGTGTTGTTTATTACTGAGTACTTGTGCCGCAAACGGGCTTATATTATCAATACCATAATAACTTTCAAGTTGGCTTTGTATAGGCAATAAGTTTTCACTTACGCTGATAACAATATCTGCACTAGAAACACGTTCAATGATATTACAAATATCAAACTGTCTTATTACTATAATATCTTTTGCTAATGACAAAAAAGGTCTAAAACTTGTTTTGTATTTTTGATCTGTAACAATAACAACGTTGTCATTTTTGTATGCATTTAAGAAGATTTCAGTCTTATTCAGACTACGTTCGTGTGAAATTAATAATACTGTTTTCATATTTTTGTTATGTCTGTTTTGATAAAGTCGAGCATTAGCTTACTATAACTAAAGTTACTTTTAAGTCTAATCATGTCAACTGTGTATCCATATTTTTCTGTTAGGTAATTGTGATCTAGTTTTAGATCATTTGCTTCTTGTTCAGAGATAACATCTTTAGGAAAGTTATATTTTGCAATGTCCATTTGCCTATCTTTGTCATCTAACATAAAACCATGATAACATTTTTTTGCTGTAATCTTACGTGGCTTCTTGTTACATTGTTTTTCAAATGCTGAATAGTTGTCGCACCAGTTATCATACTCTGCTGTTATTACTGTTGTATTTGTATAGTTCTTGTTAACATCATTTTCAGTAAATCCTAACATACCGGGATAGAAACAATAGTTCTTTACAAACTTTTCATTGTTTAACAAACCTGCATATCCTCCTATACTAAATCCTATGTGAACATATTTCATACTACTATCTAAATCAAAATCTGTCAACATATTTCTTATACCCACTGACAGTGTATCTACATTGCTATTTTTGTAATTCCACCATAACTTGCTTATACCATGACTACTAAAGTAATCAAGTAATTTAACCTTATAGCCTAGTTGACAAAAGTAGTCTGCAATGTTATACTCTGCTTTAGTGATACCACTACTACCATGGCTAATTAGTATAGTAGTATCTTTATTAGGAGTATGCATGTTTTCGCCGATATATGATTTTAAAATAACCGAATTGGACATAGAGAACCTTCCTGTAGAAATATTTACCTTTTCTAAAAAGTGTGCTGATCAAGGATTGATTAACAATGCTAGTCCTGCCGCTATGAAAATAGGCAGATGGGGAAAAGATAATGAAGCATGGTGGTGTACTTGGATCGATGGTGAGATAGTTAGTATTAGTGGTTGTTGCACGTTTGACGAGTATAGACCTGACTATTGGCGTTTAATGTTTCGTACAGCAACGCTTAAAGAATATAGAGGTAAAGCACCTGGTAGTATACGTACTATTAAAACAGACTTCAATTGGGGATACATACTTCCTTATCAATATGAGTTTGCAAAGTCTAAAGCTAAAAAATTAGTGTTTACTACTAATAGCACATCGGACGGTGAACGAAATAGTTATAGAACTGATAGAGCTATTCGTAAAGTATTAGAACCTCAGGGCATTGTGAAACTAGTAGAACAAGATGTTGAAATATTTTATACTAAGCAAAACGTTTGGGAATTACTTAAACTGCCATAGGTGCTTTAATAGTTTTCATTGGAATGTATCCAATTAGTTTATAGTCATCTGGTTTAGTTGTTAGTACTTGATCAATTGTTTCAAATTCAGGCATCATTAAAATTGGACGTTTACGGGTCGGTGAACGTTCTAGTTGTTGCTGTACTTGTTCTATGTGATTTTGATAGATATGACAATCTCCGCCAGTCCATACAAATTCTCCTACATCTAGTTTACAAATCTGTGCTAACATATGTGTAAGCAGACTGTAACTTGCAATATTAAAAGGTACACCTAAAAACATATCAGCACTTCTTTGATATAGCTGACAACTTAGTTTGCCGTTCATTACTCTAAATTGGCTCATAGTATGACAAGGAGGTAACGCCATTTGATCAATGTCAGAAACATTCCATGCATTAAGTATAATACGTCTGCTATCTGGATTAGTTTTTATCTGTTCGATGATTTGTTTAATTTGATCTACACCGTTCCAATCACGCCATTGCTTACCATACACTGGGCCTAAGTCTTTATTAACTTCACTGTTATAGTGTCCTAATGCTACGCCCTGTGCGTCTGCATTAGCAGTCCATATAGTGTTTTTACCTATAAGTTCGTCACGTGGTTTTCCGTGATGTATTTCAGCAAGTCTGCGCTCATTCATGCTACCTTCTAAAAACCATAATAGTTCACTTACAACACTTTTCCATGCAAGTTTCTTTGTAGTTACTGCCGGAAATTCTGATCTGAGATTAAATCTCATTTGGTATCCAAAGACAGTACGAGTACCAACTCCAGTGCGATCACTTACTTCTTCGCCGTGATCTAAAATATCTTGTAGTGCTTCTAAGTATTGATACATTAATCTTTTATCCTTTGCCAGTGTAACTCACCATCTTGTGGAAGTTTTCCTCGGTATTCGACACCGGTTTCTTCATCTATTAATCGCCATTTGGTTGGACATTTAGTAACTACTTTAAGTTCTACTGCTATGTCAATGGCCGGTACTATAGTACCGTCTTGTAATGTTCTATTTAAGCTCACCCTTTAGTCTCATTTCTTTTCTTATTTTTGTTGCGCTGATATCATGTATCTCCTTACCTAAGTCATGCTCAGTGAATGTATATCCAACATCACGCCCGTAGCTAATATTTACTATATTAGGAACCTTAGCAATTTCATATTCATTGTGTAATGTATAGCCGTGTAAAGCAAGTCCTGCAATGATATTATCTCTTACAGTAAAATAGTCAAGTGGATTATCATCATCTTTAATATCACGACACATAATAATTACTTGTCCTGTTTTTTGTATTGCACGTTTAAACAGTGCGGTATGACCGTCATGCCACGGTTGCCAGCGTCCAAGTAGTTGTACTGTTGGCTGATCCCAATTAAACATTTTCAGATTGTTCGAGCCTCCACACACTATAACCTACTTGTGTAGTGCTAACCATTTTCATATATCGTTCAATGATAGGTACTAGCTGTATATGCGTGTCAGTAAACCACTTAGCAACATGATAGTCGACCCCTCCCCAGCTTGTATCCGGACGTTCAAATATTGCATTTGTATCGTCGAATCTGCTTTCTTGAATGGTATCCATATAAATTGTAAAGTCAGCGTTAAATAATTCTCTTGACTCATGTGTAGGACAAATAAAGTCTGCTACAGCAATCTTGCCTGCCATAACAACACCGTCTGCTAGATGACGCATACGTTGTGCTTGTCGCATACGTCCTTGCGGTGTAAAGTCCCATTTACTTTTATCATATCCTTCATAACGTTCTCTAACATTATCAGCATTAACGTGTGTGCCGCTTAGTATTTCAGCAAGCGGCTTGGCTAGTGTACTTTTGCCACTGCCAGGTAGTCCAAATATTAGTATTTTCAACGTTTACTCCATACGTCAACATAAACATCGTCTTGAAATTGACTTGACGTCAGACTATAGTTTTCTTGTATTAGTGTACTTGGTAAAAAAGTATCACACTTATATGATCCAGTAATCTGGCTTAGATGAAACTCATCAATAATTGGAAGCAAACCAGTAACTAGTTGTGCTCCTCCAATAATCCATACATCTTGAAGTTTATTCATATTAACAAGTTGAGCTTCAGCGGCATCAAATTTAATATAATGATACTCACCTTGATCTTTATCTTGTTCACTACTAGTAACAACAATGTTGTTACGATTAGGTAATGGTTTTATGGGTAAACTATCCCACGTACCTTTACCCATTACTACTACGCCACCTGTAGTACTTTTCTTAAACCATTTTAAGTCAGCAGGGTTGTGTGGCCAAGGAAGGGCACCAGCTTTGCCGATGCCCCAATCTTCATCACATGCTAGTATCGCTCGAATCATTTCTATCCTTATCCAACAATTTAGTTGTATAGTCTTGTATTTCATTTTCAAGTTTATTATAATCGATAATAATCTCTAAATCTTTAACAGGGCTACCGTAGTCTATAGAAAAATCTTCAACTGCACTCATTATGAATAACATAATGTTGGGCTCTTCGATTTCTGCTAAGTCCTCACCTTCGAAGAGGACTCTATCGCCATTTTCTAATACCAATACTAGTCGTTCCACATAGTCTAATGGAACTTCACTAATATCAGTATCTCTTACAATATTTTGAAAGCTACGATCTTTCTTATGTATTGGCATTCGCTGACGCATCTTTTCTAGGGCGTCCACGCTTTGGTTTTAAATCGGGCGCCATTTCGTATGCTTCTGATTTAAGACGTTCCGCCTCAGCTAAAAAGGTATCAGCTTGAGTCAATAAATTCTGAGCAATTGCAGTTTCGTCCAATGCAGGCTCGTTTGTTGGAATTGCTTGATCTATTGTTTGTGTTGGGTCTAATCGAGTGTTACTTCCCATTTCACGTGGAGCCTTATCAGTATCATTAACCATACTGTTATTAATATCAGCTTCACTCATCCCGGTTGCTTGTTTGCGAATAATTTCATTAACTTCACTTAACAAGATTTGAGTACTAGGATTGGGTGTTAGTTCAACTTGATTAGTCGGATATTTCCGAAGGTACTTTTTATTGTGTAGTCCTTGTAACATGGGTACACCGTCGCTAAACATACTGCGATGTGCAATTTCATAAAATTGATTTGCATCTTGTGCCGCATCACTTTCAACAACACGAACAATATCGTCGTGTTCCATGTCTGGTAGTCGTTCCGTTTCTACGACGAGACAGTTATTGTTATCAACAACATTACCTTTCTCGTCGTATAGTTCACGGAAGACTACAATACACTTCATACCTGTATTGGTAATTCTACCAATGTGTTTCATAGTCGCCATTGACTTCTCTCCTTATTGTGCTTCTGCCGGAGCTTCTGCACTTTCTGGGTTTTGTTGCGCTTGTACGCTTTCAATAAATGCAACAAGACGGTTAAAAACTTGTCCGACTTGTGCTGCTTCTGCGGCACGAAATGCACCACGTGTTACAGCAACATCAATTACTTGTGCTGCATTTTGTAAATCAGCTACACCTAGTGTTGCTTGATTTGGTTCTTGTCCTTCAACCTCAGGAAGCTCTGGAGCTTCACTAGTTGTAATTGGATCTTCTGTTTGGTTTTCTTCTGTCATTTTATAACTCCTATGCTTGAAGATTTATTATATACGTACTTATTTATCACTATTAGTTAGTGTCATTTTATAAGCTAATATATTCTCGTAAAATGCATCATAGTCTTGTTTCATTTCGAACCAAAACTGATACAATTTGTTTCCTAAACTCTTGATATGATAAAACCCTTGACATCCAGTAAAGTCTAATGCTTCTAATTCTGGTGTCTCGTCGAATTCTACAACTAATCTATTAGACATTAGCTTCTCTAATGTTTCAGTTGATGTTAATAGTTGTATGTCGTCGTCACTTAACGAAAATCCGTTGGGTACTATCTTCATAATATTTATGCTGCCTTTTTAACTTTTTGAGATTCATAGTAAACTGTAGTGCCAAACGGGGCAACAGGCTGACTATAGTTATTCTTAACTAAGAACAATGTATCGCAGTATTCCGGATCTCCCCACTTACCCCAAGGCTCACCGTCTGTAAACATAATAAATTGATCTGGCAAAATGTCACGTTCTTTCATAAATGTCCAGTTAGGCTCAAAGTCTGTACCTCCGCCACCTGTCATTTCGTACTCTGTAATCGAACGTCCATCATCATCTGTAAACTCATCATATCCGCTAACTTCTGTATCAAAGCACCAAATACGAATCTTGTACGTTCCGAACTGATCCATAATACCTTGTACTTCACTAAGAAATGCTGTTGAATCTTCTTTACTAATTGATCCACTAACATCTAGTGCGATACAAATATCAATTTGTTGATCACGTAACATACCCGGAAGCACTACATTATTGAACTGACTTTTACGATTGGGTACCATAAAAGTAAAGTCGCTAGTAAGGTTGCTCTCCAGTGTAACACGGATCATTTGACGCCAGTCCATTTTAGGCTCTGTAAGTTCGCCAATCATACGGCGTATGTCGCCTGGAATATTACCAGCACCTACACTTTGTGCCGCTTGTATAATGGCGTTTTTAATCTCATCACTAATAGCCTTAGCATCGTCTTTGTTAATAGTTGGACGTTTACCTTTACCTTCTTGTGGATTACCATTACCATTTTGTTGCTCACCTTCGCCGTCAACATCTAAATGTATATCTAATGTTTGCTCTGGTGCTACATTATTAGATTTAAGTTCGTCATATACATTCTCAGTAAACCATTCATCTGTTGCATACTTTGCATCATATAACGGTTCGACCTTATCAATTAGGCGACCGATCTTCTCACGTACTAGCATGGCGTTAATTTTATAATCACCTGCCATATTCCATAGTTTAGGTTCTCTATCGCCTCGACGCAGAAAGTGTTCATATATACAGTGTCCAACTTCATGTCCTACTAAGAATACTGTTTCTTCTAAGTCTAGTTTCATTACAAATTCTTCGTTGTAATAAAAGTGGCGACCATCAACTGCCGCAGTAGGACACCAATCATTCGCTTCAACTAGTTTAAGTCGACATGCGATGTTACCGAAGAACGGTTGCTTAAAAAGCATTTTAACACGAGCTGCTACTAGTTTGTCATGTGCAGTTTTAAAGGTATTCATAAGACACTCCTATGCCGTTTACATTACTAATATAAGCGATTGTGTTGTTAATGTCAACCATAAAGATTCTTTATTTTAAATAAATTAGTTAAAGAAACAGAGCCCAAAGGCTCTGTTTCACCCAGGATTGACGTAGTTATTACTACGCCATTTCAATCAACTTACCGTACTTAGATATAAAACCTTTCCAGTTTTTCAGTTGATTAAACTTCACTTTAATTTTGTACTTGCCGAGTGCAATAGTACAAGCCATAACAACCATCTCAGATTCGAAGTTGTTTTGAATAAATTCTAAGAAGTTATCGAATCGTGTGTGTGCATCTTTTTGGTTATCAAACGATTCTTTAAGTTCGTAGCATAGTGCAGTAGTTAGTGAGTACTTTGCACTAATGTTATCTGTGTTAAGATCTTTCACTTTACCATCTAGGATATCACTTGGGTTAGGAAGCTGACTAGCAACCTGACGGTGTGCTTTAAACTTGAGTGCAATACCTTCGCCAATACCAGCGGCAACCATATCAGTTACTTCTTCTTCATTAAAGTCACCTACATCTTGGATAGTATCGGATACGAATTCCCACATCCGAGGAGTAGCAAATGAACGTTCTGCGCTACCTGCATCGAATTTGTACAAGTCTTCTTTAAACGTAGTAACGTAACCAAGTACATCTGGATGCTGATTGTGAACAACAGCCCAGTCAAACCAGTCTTGGAAGTCAACACGTACTTCATAGTGTAGGAAGCGGTTAGCAAGTGGCTTAGGCATACGATATGTAACACCTTTGTCAGTCTCACGGTTACCTGCCGCTGCAATAACTACATTGTCTGGCAATGTATATTTGCCGATTGCACGGTTAAGAATTAATTGATATGCAGCCGCTTGTGTTGCAGGAGCTGCACCGTTGAGCTCATCTAAGAACAAAATGATAATGTCGTACTCTGCAGCTTCTTCTGCAGTTGGAAGTTCATCCGGAGTACTAAAGCTCATCCGGTTAGTTTCTTTGTTATAGTAAGGATAGCCTTTGAGATCTGTTGGATCCCACAATGCTAAACGTGCATCGATTAGTTTGACTTTTTTGCCTTGGGCTTCATAGTCTTGTTTGATAGTTTTAAAAGTATCAGACTTACCGATGCCGGGAGGACCCCAAACCATAATCGGACGCTTTGTACGAAAGTGATGCTTTGCATACTTTGTTAGCTCTGAAAGTTTAATACTGCGAGTGTTTACTTCTATTGCCATAACATTTACTCCTGGGTTGTTATGTAATTAACTTAACTGATTATAAAACCAATGTCAATACCTAATTGACATATTAATGAAATAATTTGCCCATGTTTTCGAAAACTACGTTATACGCATTTACTTCAGCTTCATACCACTCAAAAAAGTCATCATCTTCTTCAAAGCGATCACTACCACTGGCATGCTCTTCCCAAACACGGTTCATTGCGTTCATGCCTTCTAGCGCATCGCCACGACCAAAGTTTGTGATTGTGTTCCAAGCACTAGTAAAATCTACTGTGTTTTGGTAAAAGCTAGGGATTCTAAACATGTGTAACTCCTGTTTGTTTAACTTATACATACTTTATAACACCAAAACATCTTGGTGTCAACACCTAATTTAACTTTTTACCAAGAAATCTTACAGTGCGTTAAAATGTAGCACATTTAGATAAGTAGTATTACGGATAAATTTATCCGTCAAAAAGTGAGAGAAAGGGAGAAATATCATGGATATTTTGAACAAAGTAAAAGGATGGGCAGGCGCCCTTGCTGAAGTAGGCATTAGCGTTGCAGCACTTATGATTGTAGTAGAAGTACTCGGTCTTGGTGCAATACCATTCTTTCCAGAAGTAAGTATAGTAGGTAATGTATCTGCAATGCTTTCAACACTTGGCGCAGAAGGCCTAATGGGTCTGATTGCGATCTGGGTACTCTGGGGTATCTGGAACCGTAAGTAAGTTCCCAACTGGCATGAAAACCTAATAGGAAATCAGCCTTCTATATTTTCTTCCATATGATCAATCCAAGAATCCAAATCACTTCCGTATAGTTTATATAAAATTATATCTTCGCTTCCATACAAAATTAATTCACGTCTAGTAATATAATAAGGATACTGGTTATATTTGTCTAG
>Ga0315321_10002447_pt1 | contig 14377 bp, 11 predicted proteins | sample M180m21515metaG_FD_203464 | JGI IMG/M metagenome (GOLD analysis project Ga0315321, IMG submission 203464) | Ammonia-oxidizing marine archaeal communities from Monterey Bay, California, United States - M1 80m 21515 | ecosystem: Environmental > Aquatic > Marine > Intertidal zone | place: USA... | reverse complement strand
GAAAATGTCGTAGATGGTCATCGTGTTGCATTCCTCCGGTCCGGGCCAGGAGCCCACGAAGTGCGTCTCGTTCCTCCCCCACTTGCCCCATTCGTCTGCCGAGCCGTAAACGTCGTCGGCAGGGGAGATGCGCGGTTCGCTGCCATCGAGGAAGCCCGGCCCCGGGTTTTCCATATCCATTCCAGCTGGGACCGGCGAGCCGCACCACTCTGGGTAGCCAGGGTGCTGCTCCACGGCCTCTCGGTAAGTCCCCGCGTCCAGCCCGTCCAATGGCACCTCGATCCTGCAATCCCAGATCGCAGTGTCAGAGGGCACTGGCTCGGGGCACAGGGGCAGAAGCTCCTCGTGTTCAAGCCAACCGATGCTCGCTTGGTCCTGTCCGGTCCAAGGGACGCCTAGCGTGCAGGGAATATCCGTCAATTCCCCCTCCATCACGCGATGCAACGGGTGCGAGACCAGGGTCCCGTCCCCCAGGATGAGCTTGCCCCATTGGCGCAGGGTTATGTCGCAGGTGTCGCTTCCCTCGTCCCAGGAGACCACGGCAGCCGTGCTGTAATCTTCCGTTTCAAGGTTATATTCCCACATCATGTCACAAAACTCCTCGTCATACCCCCCTCCTGAGAAGGACATACTAGAGGACACTATCAGGACCCCATCTTCAGTGACCTCCCATGTCATGCTGTCCTCGGAGGAGGTCCCAGAACCGAACAAATCCATCGTCATGAAGCATAGGCCCGGGTCCTCCTCGCTAGGGACAAGCCCGAGGCTCTCGTCGCACCCATCTTGAGCATGAGCGAAATAAGCCTCCTCAAGCGTCCCGTCTTCGTTGAAGGTGACCACGCTAATCGACGTCCAATCGAAGTTGCCCGGTCCCGGGCTTTCATCTATGGTTACCCAGGTCGTCCCCCCTAGCTCCTCGGAGAGGCTTTCGTCCCCCGCGCAGCCCGCGAGAGCGGTGGTTATCATCAGTAGCGTCATCAGCGTGGCATTGGCTTTCATGCCCTTTGATGCGCGTGTCGCACGATAAACAAAGCCCCGGAACTAGAGCAGAGGGAGGGCTATCGCACCCGCGATGACGAACATCACGCACGCTATGCCCATGTCGATTACCCTCCACGACTCGGGCCTGTCGAGCACCGAGGACAGCCTCCTCGCTCCGTACCCGAGCGCGAAGAAGAACAGGAACGAGGCGAGCGAGGCGCCGACCGCGAATGCGACCCTGTCGTCGGACGCGTACCTGCTAGACGCCCCGCCGATCAGCAGCACCGTGTCGAGGTACACGTGCGGGTTGAGGAACGTGAACGCGAGGGCGGTGCCGATGGTGGGCCCGAGGCCCAGGGCCTCCTCCTCGCCCACCGACATCCCGACCGGGTCCATCGATGACCTGACCCTCAGGACCCCGTAGCCCGCGATGAAGAGGGCGGCCGCGACGGATATCAGCAGCTCGGCGCCCTCCACGCCCGCGAGGAACGAGCCGAGGCCCAGAACGCCAGCGCTGATCAGGAGCGCGTCGGACAGGGAGCAGACCAGGCAGACGGCGAACACGTGGGAACTCAGTAGGCCCTGCCTGAGGACGAAGATGTTCTGCGGGCCTATCGCGAGGATCAGGGCCATGCTGAGGGCGAACCCCTCTATGCCCGCTGACCAGAGGCCCATGGGCGCAGGGGGGAGTGCCCCGCCTTGAACTGGCCGCACTCAATCATGGGGGGCAGAGGCACCGCTCCTCCAGTTGAGGAACGCGTAGGAGGGCAGCGACCACCCCAAGACGGCCACGGCCCATGCGGCCATCGAGCCCATCACCATCCCGTGCTCCGTCACCGTCGTCATGGCCACCAGCGCGTACACGCCCACGGAGCCCCCGCCGAGGAGCATCGGTGCGGCCGCGCCACGGGGGACCGACGGGCCCTGCGAGACCCACAGGGCGACCATGGAGGTCAGGAATATGGCAGGGAACACGGAGGCGAGGCCCGCGACCAGTGGGTAGCCGAGGCCGGCCACCCATACCGACGCGCCGATCGCCGAGGCCGCCATCGCCCCCCTTGCCAGGAGCACCGGGGCACTGACGCCCTCACTTCCGGGAGGGGCCTCCCTGGGGCTCCAACCGAGCAGCAGGCCGAATGCCGCTGTCATCAGGACGCCCGCGACAGCCACCGACCTCGGCGAGGAGCCGCTGACATGCGCGTCCCCGATGGCGAGCACCGCGATGGTCCCGACGACGCCCCAGACGGCCAGAGATGCCACCGTGGTCAGCGCGAGGGAACGGCTCGGCGACAGCCCCTCAAGCCTCGGCGGCAGGAATATCCAGACTGAGAGGAAGATGGCGTTGACGAGCATTCCCGCGGGCACCACCGAGAGGCTCTCCATGAGCCCCGCATCACCCTGGGCAGACGCCATCCCCGCCACTGCGGGCACGATCGTGGTGGGGACCGTCCCGAGAGCCCCGCCGACCACCCCACCGTACCTCTCTATCAGGACGGTGACGAGGATGGCCACCGCCCCTGCCGCAATCGCCGCGGGCAGGATGTCGCCAATCACGCGCTCGGGTGGGGCAGGTGGCACATGATGGTGGCGACGCTACTCGATGTCGTGGCCGACGTGGCCGGTGCTCTCGTCCCAGCACTCGTCCTCCGTGTCGTAGACCGCCCCATCCCCTGTGAGGCAGGGGTGGTGGTTGGTGAACACGTCCTCGTGGGTCAGCCACGGCCTGACGATCCACGCGTGGGACATCCAGTACTCGCCAAGCATGACGTTCTCGCCGTCCCTCTCGGAGCACTTCTCCTCTGTCAGGCCCTCGCCCCTGACCTGCATCTCCTCGATGTTGAAGCACAGCGACTCGTGGCGGTGCCACCAGTCGTTGTCGCCGGTGAAGCCCTCGGGAGGGGAGTCGACCGGGGCTTGGACGTACCAGGCGAAGCCGACCAGCTCGGAGTCGGGCTCCTCGCCCGCGAACATGAGGAACTCGGGCTGCGAGTGGTCGAAGTCCGAGTCGAGGGACGTCCCCGGGAAGACGGGGTTTTCGGTGTCGAAGCCCTCGTCGGACATGGTGAAGCCGTTGAGCATGGCGTGATGGGTCCCCATGCCCTCCGTGTAGCCCACCAGCATGTGGAAGCCGGCCGTCTCCGCCGCTGCGAGGGTCGGCCACTGAGAGGCCCACTCCAGGGCAGCTTGGAACTCCTCGGTCAGGGTCTCGCACTGGCTGTAGCTCAGCGCCCCCTTCTCCATCCCCTCGTACGCCGGGTCGACGTGGTGCCCGCCTATCCCTGTGGAGTTGCACCACCAGGGGGTGGTCTCGGGGATGTAACCAGTGAGCGGGCAGTCCAGCTCCCCGTCCCCGTCGAGGTCCCCGCACACTCCCGCGTCCTCGAGCTCCAGGAGGTCGGACTCGTCGACTATCCACTCCTTGTCGGGATCCGGCTCGTCCTCTGCAACGCATCCGGCGAGGGAAACGCTGAGGAGGAGCAGCGCGACTGGCATGGCACCCCACTTCATGCTCCGAGAATTCGCGTGTAGTGGATAAAGCAACCCCTCTCGTGACTAGTTCGGGCGAGCCATTCATGGGCTGTCCCGATTCCCTGAGCACCATGGAGGGTTGGCCGGAGCCCGGGACGCCCGTTCGATTGGTCGTCAAGACATGGGCCGGTTTGGACGAGCACCAGGGAATCGCTCTGCCGGGAGCCGGGCATGGCCTCGTGACGATCAAGCTGGTCAATGGGTACAACCTGTCCTTCCCCGAGTCCTACGTGGAGTCCTTCGAGGTAGACGACTCAGCGCCCGTGCAGGAGGGCCCCGACGAGCCGGAGCCAGTCCCCCAGGACGAGTCCCTGCCACTCGTGCACCTCATCCACACCGGCGGCACCATCGCGAGCAAGGTGGACTACTCGACGGGGGCCGTGACCGCCCGCTTCGAGCCGAGCGAGCTCCTCGACGCCGTCCCGGAACTGCGCTCGATAGCGAGGATCCGAGCGGTCAAGCTCGGGAACATGTGGTCGGACGACATCAGGCCAAGGCACTGGAACAGGATGCTGAGGGCCACCGAGGAGGCATTCGCAGAGGGGGCCGTCGGCGTCGTGATAACCCATGGCACCGACACATTGCACCTGACCGCGGCAGCGATGTCGTACGGCTGGTCTGGAGGCGGTGGCAGGCCACCGGGCAGGATAGCCCTGACTGGCTCTCAGAGGTCTCCCGACAGGGGTTCCTCGGACGCTGCCGAGAACCTCATCTCAGCGGTGCACTGGGCCGCCCACGGGCCCGCGCCGACCGGTTACAGGGACTCCTCCGTTGTGGTCGTGCACGCATCCTCCTCCGATGGGAGGTGCGCGGTCCTCCCGGGGTGCGCTTGCAGGAAGTACCACTCCTCCCGCCGTGACGCGTTCAAGGCGATCAACCAGGAGCCGCTCGCGCACGTGGAGCTCGAAGGGGGCATGCCGAGCATCTCCATGGCCGAGCTCGACCCCCAGGACGCCCGCCCGGAGGCGATATCCCCCATGACGTTCGACGAGGAGGTCAGGATAGCCCAGTTCGTCTCGGACGGCCACCTGCACTCCGACATGGTCAACTCCGCCATCGAGTCGGGGTACGACGCCCTCCTGTTCCACGGCACCGGTCTCGGCCACCTCCCGATATCCGACCCGCAGGGCGACTCGCCGGAGAACACCAAGCTGAGGCTCCTGATAGAGGACTACTGCTCGTCCGGAGGGGTCGCGGTGGTGGTCGCCCAGACCATCCACGGGCCCGTGCACCTGGACGTTTACAGCAAGGGAAGGGACCAGCAGGGAATCGGGATTATCGGCAATGGCTCACTCTGCCCGCCCGGATCGGCGCTGGTCAAGCTCCACTATTTGCTCTCGGGAGGGGGCGGCAGGGATGCGGTGGCCGAGGGCTGGGACGCGGACCTGCTGGGCGAGAACCCACCCGTGACAAGGTCCTGAGTACCTTGAATAACCAGCCCACTGGTCCAATCACGTGTCATCCCCTGACGAGCCCTTCACATTCCCGCGCACGGGAATGGAATCGAGGAACAGGGCCGTCCTCGCAGCCATGACCAACAAGCAGAGCAACGACGACGGCACGCTCTCCGAAGAGGAGATCAACTGGCTCCTGATGAGGGCCGAGGGCGGGTTCGGCATCATCACCACTGCAGCCACCCATGTCACTCCCGGAGGAAAGTCCTGGAGGGGCGAGATGGGCGTTTGGGGAGATCACCACATCCCAGGCCTCACCAAGCTCGCGGACGGGATAAGGGAGCGAGGCTCAATCAGCCTCGCCCAGATCTTCCATGGCGGGCTGAGCGCCCCCGAGTCCCTGACCGGCCTCCAACCGGTCTCAGCCAGCGAGAACCCCCTGCCGGATGGCATGGAAGGAACCTCGAGAGAGCTTACGGGCGACGAGATAGAGCAGATCATCTCCTCCTTCGGGGAGGCGGCGGCAAGATGCGCCGATGCAGGGTTCGACGGCGTGGAGCTCCATGGTGCGCACGGGTACCTGATATGCCAGTTCCTCGGAGACGTCACCAACAGGAGGGAAGACGAGTGGGGAGGGGGCATCTCCTCTCGGTCCCGCTTCCTCCTGAGGATAGTCGAGCAGGTCAGGGCAAGCGTCCCGGACGGTTTTCTGGTGGGGGTCAGGATATCGCCCGAGCACAGGAGGGCCGGAGTGAGGCTCGAGGACAGCCTGGCCCTCTCCGAGATGCTCGTCGAGGCGGGAATCGACTTCCTCCACATCTCCTGCTGGGACTGCTCGTGGAGGTCATCCGAGTTCCCCGAGGACCCGAGGACGCTCACCGAGTGGTTCTCAGACAGGGTCGGGGGAGAGGTCCCGATAATTTCGGCCGGGGCGATATGGACGACCTCTGACGCCCAGAGGGTGATCGAAAACGGGGCAGACATGATCGCGGTCGCGAGGGCGGCCATAGGGCACCATGACTGGGCATCCAACGTAGGGGATCCAGACTACCAGCCCCCCAGACCCCCCTTCTCCGCAACACACCTGGTGAGACAGGGGCTCAGTGAAACCTTCGTGGACTACATGAGAAGCTGGAAGGGATTCGTCGAATAGCCGTCTTGCTGATGAACCGACTAGCACTTGGTGGCATCATGCCGGAGGCTTCGCGCAGCGACGACCTCGATGCGATGAGGCAGATGGCGGAGAGCCCGGGCGACACTTCCAGCATGCGTGAGTTCAGGGCGGGCGGCAGGAAGACGGCCCGCGAGAGGATATCCGCCCTGCTTGACGAGGGCTCCTTCGTGGAGGTCGACTCCTTCGTCCAGCACAGGTCCGGCGACCACAACATGCACCTCCACCGCCCACTCGGCGACGGCGTCGTGGCGGGTCACGGGATGATCGACGGCCGCAGGGTCGTGTGCTTCGCCCAGGACTACTCCGTATTCTCCGGGACGATGGGAGAGATGCACGCTCGCAAGGTCGCGAAGGTGGCGGAGTTCGCCGAGAAGTCGCAGCTCCCGATAGTCGGGATATGGGACGGCGACGGGCAGAGGGTGGAGGAGGGGGTGACCTCACTCGGCGCGACCGGGGAGCTCCTCGACATACTGGTGGCCTGCTCGGGCAGGGTCCCGATGATATCGCTGATACTGGGGACTGTCTCGGGAGTCAGCGCTCTCGCCGCCGGTCTCTCCGACTTCGTGATACTGGGAGCCGAGAACGGCAGGATGTTCATGCGCAGCCCGTACATGATCCCCGAGATAGTCGAGGGAGAGGTGGACGAGGTCAGCCTCGGAGGGGCCGAGCAGCACGCCAGCAGGAGCGGAGTCGCCTGCATGGTGGCAGAGGACGAGCAGGACGCCTTCGACATCGCAGCCGAGATACTCTCCTTCCTCCCAGACCACACGCTTGCCGAGCCATCGGTCCTAAGGAGCGGGGACAAGTGGGACCGGCCCTGCAAGGGCCTCGAGAAGATAGTCCCCGGGGACGCGAACAAGCCCTACGACATGCGCAAGGTGATCGCGGAGGTCGTCGACGACGGCAGGTTCGTGGAGCTCTCCCAGGACTACGCCGAGAACGTGGTGATCGGCTTCGCGAGGATAGACGGGCACTCCATCGGGATAGTGGGCAACCAGCCAAGCGTCCTCGCAGGCTGCCTAGATATCGACGCATCGGTCAAGGCCGCGCGCTTCATACGGACGTGCGACTGCTACAACGTCCCCATCGTGACGTTCGTCGACGTACCGGGATTCCTGCCTGGCACCGTACAGGAGTGGGGCGGGATAATCAGGCATGGCGCGAAGCTCCTGTTCTCATATGCCGAGGCGACCGTCCCGAAGATGGCAGTCGTCACAAGGAAGGCGTATGGCGGCGCATACCTCGCCATGAGCTGCAAGCACCTCGGGTCTGACTACAACGTAGCGTGGCCAGGGGGGGAGCTCGCGGTGATGGGTGCAGAGGGGGCTGTCAACATCATCCATCGCAGGGAGCTGTCCGAGTCGGACGACGCAGACAGCGTCAGGGCAGACCTCGTCGACGAGTACAAGACCAAGTTCGGAGACCCGTACGTGGCAGCCAGGCACGGATGGCTCGATGACGTAATCGAGCCATCGGAGACCCGTAGGAAGCTGGTCCAGGCGTTGAAGCCACTACTCAGCAAGAGGGAGTGGGTGCCGCCGAAGAAGCACGGGAATATCCCATTGTGACATATTTCGGGGCAATGCTCAAGGAATGGTCATGCTCGGCTAAATGTATGAGAGATAGGCTTCTGCCAACACTCGTTTGCCTGATAATGCTGACATCACTTGCACCGACCGCTTCGGCAATGGGCCCCGCTGACTCCTCGATATGGGGGCTTTCCTACGATTGGGCACACTTCGAGGGAGACGTCCAGAACATGACAGGGGTGGATACCAATGCCGCGAACGAGGATCTGGAGGAAGCTGCAGAATACGCCGGCTTCACATTGGAGACCGACCAGGTGCTCAGCGGGTCTAGCCACTTCTACGTCGAGTCATGGGACGAATCCGACATCGTCGAGATACAGGACATCCATGGCGTCACCCACCAGGTATCGAAGAGGGTTACAGAGCTCACCATAAGGCACGGCCTCCTTGCCGATGCCGGCTTCACAATGGCATGGAATGACGATTCTGAGAGCATAGACGTCTGGTACAGCGCGTCCCAGGAAATCGTCCTCGTCGTCGATGCGACTTACACCGAGTACGTAGACTCCGACATGATGGTCTATGGTGCCGACCTGGAGATGACGGGGGAGGTAAGCGACTCAGCGGACCTCTCGATGAACCTCCAGATAATCGCAGCGGGCGAGGTCGAGGCCCCAGAGATCGATCTTGGCTACTCCCTGTCGATGGAGATCCCCTCGCTGGTCTCGCAGTGGAGGGTCGATGAGCCAATGGACTACCTGTATGACTTGATCGAACCCGCGGGCTCCGATGATGGTGAGGATGAAGGGGACGATGGTGAATGCTACCTAGTTCCAAAGGACTACATTGCCCCCGAAGATGGTTGGTTCTACGGAAGTTCTGGAGAGGAATATTGGGTAGAGGGAGGGGAAGACATGTTCCCTGAGGATGGCACCTTCTGTCCAGATGGCGATGGACGAGACGCAAGCGGCATCATAGAGGGCACTTACTCCACATTGACCGGCTACTCGTTGTCGGTGGGGATGAACGGCCTACCGGCAGAGGAATTCGGAATCAACCTGGATGTCTTCAACGTACAGCTGTCCGACTCCGTCCCAGGGCAGGGCACATTCAGCGACGACTTCGAGATGGGATCAGGGGCGATTTGGGACTGGGAGTGCCCTCCGATCGGCGGGACCGAGAGCCTGACCATAGACAACGTCACTACCGAGGTACAGTGCGGACTAGCCCCTCCGATATCCCCAGGGATGGCATTCATGATGGGCTACTCCATGATTCCCGCATTCGACAACGGGGTCAGTGAACTGTCCTCTGTGATGCAGCAGCAGGTAGAGTCATGGATAGGGGAAATCTCAGGAGAGGAAGAAGGGGGCGTCTTCGTCTGTGACAGCGGCGAGGAGATACCCGCGGACTGGGAGAACGACGGGGAGGTTGACTGCTCCGACGGCTCCGATGAGTCTGACAGCTCAGACACCTTCACGTGCGACAACGGAGAGGTCATCCCAGCGGACTGGGAGAACGACGGAGAGGAGGACTGCTCCGACGGCTCCGATGAGAACGAAGGCCCCTCGGAGGATGTCTTTGAGAAATACATCAACATGTTCGAGGCCCTGAACAATTCTAACTTGCCGAAGACCATGGAGGCATTCGGAGAGAAACTGGGGGAGTTGGTTGAGGACAACGTCCCAAGCGAGCCAGTAATGGACCTCGAGGACTCCTGCGCAATCCTCTTCTGGAACACGGACGAATCAAGGGTCGTAGGAATGGCGATCCTCAATGACGGGGATGGTGACGACTCATCAGAGGTCCTTCTCGGACCATCCATTTTCGGAGTCAGGGAGCACAACGTGGATCTCAATCTGGAGTACCATGATGGAGACGACGCTAGGGACGTGAAGGCAGGCATATTGGGTCTGACCGAGCTTAGGGAAATAGCTCCCGAGTCCAAGCACGACGTCGAGGAGCTCTACAACATACTAGGACCGGAATTCCTCCCTGACTTGGACCAAACAGACACGGATCAGGATGGCATCCTGGACTTCTTCGACGAGGACGATGATGGCGATGGGCTATTCGACTGGCAAGACGATGACCCGCTCACTCCCTTCAGATCCCCCGGCGACGAAGAGGAAGACTCTGTTCCCGGGCCAGGGGCACTCGCAATAGTCTCCATTCTCGGGGCCGCAGCGATACTCATCCCAAGAAGGGACGAATGAGGCGTCCAGTGGTACGATGCAGACCAAGGAAAAGGCCGCATTGGCTCTGACCTCCTTCCTCCTGCTGATGGCATGGAGTGGCACATGGTTCGAGATCTCAGCCACCGGGACCTATACCGAGGGACTCGAAAGGAATCCCACAATCACCACTGAGTACATCATCGACGCCAGCCAAGAGTCCTTCGAGATGTCAATAGAGAACGCGACGCCCCTCCTACTATACTGGATAGAGAGGGAGGACGTCACCGTTAACGCTGAAGAGACAGGAAACGGCAGCACCAACGACAAACCCAGTCCGGAAGGACCAGGGGAAACCGTGGAAGGGGGATGCCAAGACTCCTGTCTGGACCAGGCAAGGGGCGCGGTACAGGTTGTCATGATAGCCCTACTAGCTTCCCTTTGCCTTTCATATGTCAGGCCCAGCATATACCTCAGAACCGGTGTGCTGGTTGTCTGGCTCATCGGCTCAGTTGTGATAGTTACCGCAGTCCCAATTGCCGCTGCGTACGATTTCGGAGTTACAGGGGCGGAGGGGAGCGAGGGCTCCTCTACAGGGGGCTTCGACACTGCAACACAAGACAACTCGGTTTCTGTGAATCAGTTCGCACACTTCGAACAGAGCGAGGACGCAAAGGTTCGACTCTCGGGAATCGCGTTCTACTTCGATTCTGTCGGCTTCGACCTAGGGCTTCTCGATGAGGGGGACAGGCAGGGTGTGGTCGATCAGAAACCATCCCCGGGTGATCCCGGATACGAGTCATTGATAAGATTCCACGGTGAACTCGAGGTAGGGCCAGGAGAAATACTGACTTGGTGGGTCTTTACATCCCCCGTCTTGATTCTGAACCTACTGGGCTCGCGTTCCCAGAAGCTCGAGGAGGAGTGACAGGGAGGGGAGCCTCCCGGACTCCTCAGGCGCGAAAAGCAGCTTCCAAGCCTCGAGGTGCTGGGCTGCTACCATGATGACAGCGAACTCATCGGTTCCCGCACCATCTCCGTAGGAGATGGATACCTGGAGGCTTGCCTCCATGTCCATGCTATCCCCTCCTGCTGGCATTGCATCCAGGTCGATGGCGATATCCGCATCGGCACCATCTACGATCGAGTGGTCCCAAGGGCCATCGACTAGAGCCCTCCTGCCCTTCACAGGGGAGATTCTGCCACCTGCGGCTGACCATGCGGCTGCGATGGAACGCGCCGCCGATCCCCCGCCCCTCATTCTGAGGGTCGAGCCTTCGGGCTCAGTGCCGATGTGCTTGCAGGAGGCAACGAAGCCAAGGCCGTCCGTGCTAGTGCCTGACCACTCCCCATTCACTCTCCTCAGCTGGTTGATCGCGTTGACCCCATCAGGCCCGCTGACTCCCAGCCTCTCATGTGGGGAGTGCTTCAGCGGGGCAGTGCACGAGAGCCAGACCTCGCCTTCGAGGGAACTCACCTTCTCCAGGAACTCGTCGATCCCCCCTGCGTCGATGTAAACCTGCTCAGCGCCACCAATTCCGAGGTGATTGCCGACAAGCTCGAAGAGTCTAGGGGTGAGTGAGTGGGAGATGGGATGCCCTGCAATGCCCCAGTATGCCGGTCCAGTCACTAGTGTCCCTCTCAATAATCAGCAATGAATGTTTCAAATCTGCATATTCCCCTGATGGCCGTTCTACACGACCGAAAATAACGGGTATGAATGGCCCCTCCGGAGGCCATGGACAGTGACTTGGACATAGCTCGCGCGGCCGACCCAGAGCCGATTGAGTCAGTGGCCGAACAACTGGGACTTGAGCGCAGTGACCTGATTATGCACGGTCCACACATAGCGAAGGTCTCATGGGAGTCCCTCTCAAGGGGCAGAAACTCCTCTAACGGTCACCTTATCCTGGTCACCAGCGTCAATCCCACTCCCTTTGGCGAGGGTAAGACGGTCACAACGATAGGCCTCAATCAAGGCCTCAATCACCAGGGTCACAACGCCTGCTGCGTGATCAGGGAGCCTTCTCTGGGCCCCGTTTTCGGAATCAAAGGGGGAGCAGCCGGGGGAGGATACTCGCAGGTACTGCCCATGGAGCAGATCAACCTCCACTTCACAGGGGATCTCCATGCGATAACAGCCGCCCACAACCTGTGCTCCGCGATACTGGATAACCACCTCCACAGGGGAAATGACCTGGACATCGACACCAATCGGATATTCTGGCCGAGGGTCATCGACATGAACGACAGGACCCTCAGGCAGGTGAGCATAGGACTCGGTGGCCCTGCAACCGGGGTGACCAGGTCCGAGAGGTTCGACATAACCGCTGCTAGCGAGGTAATGGCAATCCTGTCTCTCTCCAACAGCTACGAGGACCTCAGAAATAGGCTCGGCAGGATAATCGTTGCAGAGTCCAACTCGGGGGGCCCCGTAACCGCCGAGGATCTGGGTGCGGCCGGCTCCATGGCACTCCTTCTGAGGGAAGCGATGCTGCCAAACCTCGTACAGACGCTGGAGGGAAACCCAGCGTTCGTTCACTGCGGGCCATTCGCGAACATAGCCCATGGGAACTCGTCCATAATCGCGGACGACCTCGCACTCTCGAGGGCCGACTACGTCGTCACAGAAGCGGGATTCGGTGCGGAGATGGGTGCTGAGAAGGCTCTCCACATCAAGGCACTAGCTTCCGGCGTCCCCCCAAGTTGCATAGTCCTCAATGTCACAGTACGCTCCATGAAGCTCCATGGCGGTGGCTTTGCAGGCGGAGGCGGCTCTAGGCCGACCAAGGAGGAGATTGAGACCGAGAACGTCGATGCGGTACGTGCCGGAGCGGCTTCTAACATGAGGAGGCACGTCCGAAACCTGGCCACCACCTCGGTGCCAGTTGTCGTCTCCATCAACAGGTTCCACACAGACACGGACGCCGAGATCGAGGCGATTCGCGAGGAGGCCCTCGAGGCCGGAGCCAAGGATATAGTGCTCTTCGAGGGATTCGCCAAGGGAGGGAAGGGCGCCGCAGATCTGGCGGACGCGGTCGTAGAGGCTTGCTCTCGCCATGAGGGGGCCGGAAGCCCATTCACACCCGCAGTGGAGCCGGGAATGCCAGCCAAGCAGGCAATCCTGAGGGTCGGGACCAACGTCTATGGGGCCCACACAGTCGACCTAAGCCCCTCGGCAGACGCATCACTCAAGAAGTTCGAAGAATGGGGTTTCGGTAACCTCCCTGTCTGCATGGCGAAGACTCAGTACTCGTTCAGCCATGACAAGAAGGTCCTCGGCGCACCAGTCGGATTCACCCTCCAGGTGAGGGAGGCCAGGCTCAATGCCGGTGCAGGGTTCATAGTGGCCATTTGCGGTTCCATGATGACCATGCCCGGGCTACCTACAAGACCAGCGGCCCTTGACATGGACATGGATGAGGACGGCAGGCTAACTGGGGTCTTCGGTTAGGAGTGATGATATGCGCCGAATAAAGCGCCTGGAGGAGGGAGTCCGACTAAGGGTCGAGGACGAGGATGATCTCTGGGTGATAGCTCAGTTGTGCAGGCCCGCTTCACTGGTTGGAATGCTCTCCCATCGCAGGGACTCGACCACCGGAACCAAGGAGGATGGAAGGGCCAAGAGCGCAGAAAGGAAGCCTATGTGGATCGTTCTGGAGGTCCATGAGAACTCGTTCCAGTCATTCACAGACAATCTGAGGGTGCACGGAGTCATCACCGAGGCCAAGATCGACATAGGCAGCCATCACACGCATGTCATTTCCCCTGGTGACGAGGTGGAGATTTCCCGGGAGGGGGGTCTGCCCAGAGCCGATATGAACCTGCTAAAGGAAGCACTAGCAGCAGGGTCTAGGGCCAAGGCCGGACTTATTGTGGTCGAATCCGATGAGGTCCTCATCTTCGAGGTCACAGCAAGGGGAATCAGGGATGTGTCCCAGTTCTCAATGAGGGGCGGGGGGAAGAAGGCGGACGACTCGACGGGGGTCCGCCGCGGTTTCTCCGAAGGAGTCGCCAAGGAGGTCAAAATGGTCTTCCCCGACAACATGCCCCTGGTGATATGCGGACCAGGCTTGGCAAGAGAGGCCTTCGAGAAGAACCTAAGGAGCATCGGTGCCAAGAACACCATCGCCAACGCCCCCACCTCGATAGGCGGCAGAGCTGCAGCCAATGAGGTTCTGACCGAGGGCGCTGCCGACTCGGTACTGGGTGAGCACGCCCTCGTGAAGGAAGTTAGAGCGATAGAGGAGGCCATGACCAGGATGTCGACCGATGGTGCTGTGGCATTCGGGGCAACTCCGATCTCAGAGGCGGCTTCGCAGGGCGCGATAGAGACGCTCGTCATCATCGCATCTATGCTGAGGGACGAAGAACGCAAGTCTGACTGGGAGCCAATAGTTAGGGACGTCGAGTCATCCCGTGGCTCAGTCATACAGGCTTCGGTCGACCACGATGCCGGTCAACAACTCATTGGAATGGGAGGGGCAATCGCCCTCCTAAGGTGGAAGTTGGACTAGGAAAACTCTTCACCGTGCTCCTCGGGCATCCACCATGGCACAAGGAGTCGGAATGGCCGCATTCGGCAGGCCAGACAGG
>Ga0315321_10002445_pt1 | contig 14386 bp, 9 predicted proteins | sample M180m21515metaG_FD_203464 | JGI IMG/M metagenome (GOLD analysis project Ga0315321, IMG submission 203464) | Ammonia-oxidizing marine archaeal communities from Monterey Bay, California, United States - M1 80m 21515 | ecosystem: Environmental > Aquatic > Marine > Intertidal zone | place: USA... | reverse complement strand
GAGCGTTGGCTGGTGGGGCAGCTGCGATAAGGTCGCTCTTGCAGGTATTCTCTTTGAAGATCCCCAGCGTGACGTCACCCTCGATGGGGTCACCTTCACCAAGCAAGACATTCGCGGCCTGCTCACGGTCGTCGCTGACTCTCAAACCGATGGAACTGATTTCGTTGGCCATCGTTACGACGAACGTGCTGATATTGTCGTCACCAATGACGGCAAGCAGTTCTCAGGTAAGATCATGGACGTCAGCGGTGATGACTTCCGCGCTTCGAAAGATATGTGGCGGTGGAACGGCGACTATATGGTCACCAACGGTTCCGAAAAAGAGGTTAAGATCAAGCTGACCGACGGCACCGAAAAGACCTTCCCGGCTTCTGAGGTCAAGCACCTCGCACGTGAAGACAAAGCCGATATGGACCCAGGTCTTTATCACGTCACCATGAAGCAATGGCTCGCCGAAGGGCGAGGCGCTGCGATGGATCGAGATTCAGGTTCGCACGTCTGGAACTACAACTTCTCGAGCTTTGATGTCTCCGAACGAAATGTCGACAGCTTCAATCGAGCAGAAGCTGTGGGTCATAACGGTCCAGCCGGCGATGGCGAGATTCGTCATTACAACTCTCGAGTCACCTTCTCGGGTGGTCCCAAGAGCTTCGACTACTGGCTCGAATACAAAGATGGCGACGTGGTCAACGGTGGCTGGAAGGGGTCGAACCCTGACTTCTTATGGCGCCCTGCCGCTTCGGGTGACTGGACCGGCGCGAACGATCGCAACCCCTTCGTCAATCCCGAGCTCGTCAAAGAGATCTACGAAGCCAGCATTGCGCCTGAGGCACCCGCTGCCCCAGTCAGCACTGACGACTAAGCGCACAGAGCAGTACAAAGATTCACCAAGCCCTCGCGCTTGGTGTTTCTTTTTTTGCCCTCGATCCGATGACACATACTGCGTTGGCGGCTCGATAGGCGGCAAAAATATCAAACCACTGACTTGATTTTAAACCGCTCGTTATGGTGTCGGCTAAGTACAACCCAAGCTGAGATATGAGACGTCATGAAACGCAGAGAGTTTGTAGGTGTAGCCGCCGTTTCTGCATTACAAATTTATGTGATGGGCTGCACCTCGAGACGCTCAAAGGTATCACCCTTTAAAGCGAGCAAGGTGCCGAGCGCATCGTCAAGTACTAGCTCGTCACCGATGCAAAGCTTCGGTCCGTTGATCGATGCAAAAGACGGTTTGCTCGATCTGCCAAAGGGATTTCACTACGTCGCACTACAACAGGCTGGAGACCTGATGAGTGACGGATTACAGATGTCCTTTCAGCCCGACGGGATGGCGTGCTTTCAAGACGATCAAGGGCGCTATGTTTTGTTGCGTAACCACGAACTCGGCGACCAAGGCCATTTGGATCGATATCAACGAGCGTCAACGCGCCATCAGCTCACGGTCCCTAAGCCTGCCTACAATGAGCGCTGCTTTGGTGGGGTAAGCCGAGTGGTTGTCGATCCCAAGAAATTACAGGGCGATTTTCTAAGCGGTCTATCGACCGCAGTCGTCGACTCGCATTGGGTGCTATCGGGCACGGACGGGAATTGTGCGGGCGGAGTCTTTGAAGGGGGCTGGGTCAGCTGTGAAGAGACCGACGCTCCAGGGCATGGATACGCGTTCCTAACGCTTCCCACCGATACGAAATTAACGCCGCCTCGTCGCTTGGACTCATGGGGTCGATTTCGGCGTGAAGCGATCGTTCACGATCCCGAACTCGATCTCATCTACATGACCGAAGATCACAGCCAAAGCTGCTTGTATCGATTTGTTCCAGCGCAGAAGGGCGCCCCAACTGGAGGTGGAACCCTTCAAGCTTTAAGCGTCCTGGGTGTCCCTGATACATCACCTTATACTGGAGATTCCTCGACGGTGAACGCAAAGCCGAGATGGGCTGACGGAACACGATGGAAAACCACCTGGGTGAACGTCGATGACCCACAAGCATTAGAACAAACCTGCCGAGACCAAGCGCTAACACGAGGAGCCTCCCGATTTAATCGCCTCGAGGGAATCTGTCGTTCCCACCGATCGATAGGGTTCACTGCCTCGGTTGGCGGCGCCGCTTTTGCGGGACAGGTTTTCGAATACACTCCTGACCCTCACGACCGCGATCAAGGCGAGCTGGTGCTGCGACACGAGGTGACCGACCGGAGCGTCATCTCTTGCCCTGACAACCTCGTGATGACCCCTTGGGGTGAGGTCTTGATGGCCGAGGATAATTACACCATCGGGCAGGGCTGCACGCACCAGCACTTACGCGTGATGACGCGCTCGGGTGAGGTCTATGATCTAGCGCGCAATCGGAAAAATTTCCCAGATAAGGGTCACGCAGGAGCCGAATTTACAGGGGCGTGTTTTTCGCCCGATGGGCGCATTTTGTTCGTGAACCTTCAGCACCCTGAGCATGTGACACTAGCCATCACCGGGCCATGGCCGAGCGCTTGACCACACGACACTCTGCGACAGGGTTAGATGGTCAATATAAATTTTACCAAAAGCTCCTAAATGGCGTGAATTTGGTTCATTTCAATACGAAAACGGCTCAACTTGCGCTCCCCGGTCAACCAAGGGCTCGGGTCTCTAGTTGCGGTAATAAAAACCTGTCCGGCGCGATCGAGCAAGCGAGCGAACAGCGCCTCTGCGCGCCGGTCATCAAGTTCACCTGTGATATCATCAAGTAATAGGATCGGCGGCTGGCGACGCTTAGCGATCAATTCAACCTGAGCGAGCCGACAGGCGAGCACGGCAGAGCGTTGCTGACCCTGGCTGGCGCGCTGGCGCAAGTTGCGGTCATCAAGCCGTAAAGCCCAGTCCTCGGAGTGTGGCCCCTGACTGGTGTGCCCCTGGCGCTGGTCTCGTGCTTTATTGCTGCGCCACAGCTGCATTAAGCTGGCTTGCAAGTCCGAGCCTTGAACACAGGGTTTATACGCTGCGGTTAGCTGCTCTTTACCGGCGCAGATCGCCTCATAGGCGGGCTGCAAATCGGCGCCTAGAACCTGTGCCGCCTCAGCACGGTGGCGCATCAACTGGGCACCGTAGCGGGCTGCTTCCTCACTCCACAAATCCAGCAACTCGCCGCCGCGAGCGCTTGGCCGAAGCAGCGCATTACGAGCAGACAGCGCTTGGCCATAACGAGCGCTCAGATCACGATGGTCCGGAAAAATTTGCTCCGCCACCGCGTCGAGTAAGCGCCGGCGCTCCTTAGGCCCGCCTTGGACTAAACTTAGATCTCCGGGACGAAAGAAGACCACCGGATGCTCGGCTGCAAACCCGGCGGCGCTGCGCGGGGTTTGATCATCCACTTTAATACGTCGGTCCGAACGATCAAAGCCGATTCGCAGCTGATGAAGGCCAACAGGTGTCTGCATCTGAGCGGCCATAAACCCTGTATCGGTGCCTTGAGGAATGAGCTCCCGCCAGCGCAAACCTGGCGGCGGACGCAGCTGCGTTGCGACATAGATAGCCTCTAAAATCGACGTTTTACCCACGCCGTTCGCGCCAATGAGTAGATGGATTTCAGCATCTGGACACCAATGTAGGTCCTGCCAACATCGAAACCCCTTAAGCTCAAGACGGGTAATGCGGCTCATTCGCCTGCGAAAAATTCCTCGATCGCATCCAGCGCGTTGCCGCCGGCAATTAATTCAGCAGCTGGCGGCCTGTTGGGATCGTTAACAATTTCATCGAGGCGACCGCGGGCGACCTTAGCCACCGTCGCATCACCAATTTCGGTCAGCGCAACCAGCGCCATCACCGCAGGGTCGTCTGCGGGTTGTCGACGAGCCACCCGCTGATAGGTGAACACCGCGGTTCGGCGTTTACCCATGGCGCGGTAAGCGTGTCCGAGCAATAAGCGAGCGTTGACGCCCAGCGGCCGTTCGTCTTCTTCAGCGATCTCTTTCAACAACTCAGCAGCGCTGGCTGCATTTTTATCGTCGATCAACCGGTGCAGCGCCTCTTTAAAAGCGAGTTCAAAGCGCTCATCACCATGAGCGGTCTTTAATGCTGCCTGAAGAGCCGCTCGATCCACCTGAAAATCCCTGTTTGCTGCGCAGCTAGCCTATGGCGTGAATGCCCAGCTAAGACAACCACCAGCATGCGGGCTTGAAGCCTTGCCCGCATACAGCGTACCGCAATCTCGCAGGGAAGAGTGCCATGAACCGTAAGCGCCACCGATTTGCAGACGTAGACCAGGCGCTGAGTTGCGCACACAGCGAGCGAAGGATGCCATGAGCTCTGATCAAAACATCCAGCGACTCGAGCAAGAAATTCAGCGTCACGACCGCCTCTACTGGCAAGACGATGCGCCTGAGATTTCAGATCAGGCTTACGACGCTCTGGTCCAAGAGCTTCAACGGCTCGATCCTAAAAATTCACTGCTCAGCAGATTACAAGAAGCTCCCCAGCTCGACCTTTTTAGCGCTAAAGAGGTCTGTGTTGCCGATCGTTTCGGACAAGCGGTCGAGCATGAACACCCGATGCTTAGCCTTAACAAAGCGTATGAGTTTGAGGCGATTGAAAAGTGGTTTTCTGGCTTTGATGGCGGCGTGGTCATCATGCCTAAAATCGACGGGATTGCCTGCTCTTTACGCTATGACAGCCAGGGGTATTTAGTCTCCGCAGCGACGCGCGGGAATGGTCGGCATGGAGAGGATATCACCGCCAATATAATCGCCTCTGAGGCTGTACCTACGACCATCTTAGCGGCTCATGCGCCCCTCGAGGTGCGCGGTGAAGTTTATATCCCGACCGCAGCGTTTACGCGTCACTTAGCCGATCGGTTTTCCAACCCAAGAAACACCGCAGCGGGCGCGATCAAACAAAAGGACCACAGCGCCACACCAGGCTATCATCTGCGCTTCTTTGCTTACGATCTCATCGCCACAGACCAACCGGACGAGGACGCTAAATTTGAGCGTCTCGAAGCCATCGGTTTTGACCGGGCTGAGCGCAGTTTATGCGTCGACTTTGACCAAACTCGAGCCGCTGTCGAAGGCTACCGAGACGGACGAGAGCAGCTCCCTTATGAAACCGACGGCGTCGTCATTCGAGCTCGCCTCGCTCGAGAGCAGACGCGCCTTGGACTCACCGCTCACCACCCGCGCTATGCGATGGCGTTTAAGTTTACCGGGGATGTCGCAGAGACGCTCTTGACCGAGGTCCACTGGCAGGTCGCTCGAACCGGGACCATTACCCCGGTCGCTCAGCTCGAACCCGTCGAGTTATCTGGAGCCATGGTCAGCCGCGCTAGCCTGCACCACGCAGGGCGAGTTGAAGCCTTAGAGCTTGCCGTCCCTGCGCGCGTCGTCGCCGCACGGCGCGGCGGTGTCATCCCTCACATCGAGGGGGTTATTAGCGTCGGTGCTCATCCTGTTTCGATCCCAAGCACTTGTCCTGGCTGCAATTCGCCGACTGCGCGCCGCGATGATTTTTTAGTCTGTTCGGCGCCGCAAAACTGTCGCCCAACTCGCATCGCAGCGCTGATCCACTGGTGTCGTGCGCTCGACCTTGAGGGCATCGGACAAAAACTGGCGGAACAATTGCACGACGAAGGGCTCGCTGAGTCGCCCATCGATCTGTACTCGCTGCGAAGGGAGTCCCTGCTCACGCTGCCAAGGCTCGCCGAAAAATCAGCCGATAATATCTTGGGGCAGATCGAGCAAAGCCGAACGGCTACTGGCGTTCAGTTCTTGGTGGGTTTGGGCATTGATGACCTCGGCACAACGGTCGCTCGCCGGCTGCTCGATGAGCTCAAAACGATCGAAGCACTGCTCGAAGCAGATGAAGAACGACTCCTTCAGATCGATGGGATCGGTTCCATCACCGGCGCTGGCATCCGGCGCGCTCTAGATGATCGAGACCAAGAGATTCAAGATCTCATCAGTGTACTCGATCTATCAAGTATCCCCTCTCAGGACGACGACGCTGACGGCTTTCTTGACGGTTATTGGGTGGTCTTTACGGGCAGTCTAGAGAGCTCAGATCGAAAAACCGCTCAAGCCCAGGCCCGAACGATGAGCGCTCAAACACCCAGCTCGGTGATCTCCAAAGGACAAGGTTTACTAGTCGTTGGTGACCGAGACTCTGCGTTAACCGGTGAGGGGCGGGTGAGCTCCAAGCACGCAAAAGCTCGGACGCAAGTGCGCCAAGGCGCTGCCATTTTGATCCTCACCGAGACGGAATGGCTCGGGCTAATGGCGCAAACGGTCTCGATCGATTCACTCCAAGAGCAATGGCAGGGAAAGCCGCGATAAGTCGGCTTGTCTCAAACCTGACCTTACCGTAGACACGAGGCGTCGCACAGCGGTCAGGAAGTCGGTTAAAATCCGACGCTGCCCCCGCAACTGTGACCGGTGACGACCCCATTGCAACCACTGCATGTGCTCATGTGGGAAGGTTTGGGGGAGGATGATCCGGCGAGCCAGGATACTGTGGCTGTGAGGCATCTAACGAATCGCGTATCGGCGGGATACTCGATCGGTTATGACCTCGCGTCTAACTGTCCTCTAGGATCGATCAACCCCGCTCATTATGAAAGGGGTTGTCATGACCAACCGTTTCTTCGTCTTGAGTACTGCTTTAGTGAGCCTCGCTTGCGCACCTTTGGATTCAGATCCTGCTTCGACCATCGAAGTGGAAGGGACCTGGGCGACCCCTTGGGGTGATGAAGTCATCACCGCCGATCAATGGCAAACGGCGACGATAATCACCTTTGATAACGACACCAACACAGCCATCACTCAGATGCCTGCCGATGATGAGTTTAATCCAAACGCCTACTCGAAGTTGCGCTGGACCGAAGCGGTTGATGGCGCCTTTCATTACTGCACAGTCGCCTTTGGCCAAGCCACAGAGCTCGACGCCGAAGCTGCCGCAGACACGTCTGATGCTACCGATCTCGACGGTGAAGGCTGCGGCGGGTTTGCCTGGACCTCCATGCGAGAGCCCCTGCTCATCGCCGGTGACTGGTCTTCGGAATTTGGTGATGAGAGCATCTCCAGCCAAGCTTGGGACAGCGGCTTTTCAGTGACCGCAGTCAGCGACTGGCGCAACGCCGATCAGTGGGTGATTACACAAAACGCAGCGGACGCTGAGTTCGGTCCGAGCACCTTCAACTCTGTGTTTTGGGCTGACGGCGCCAACGGCGTGATCTACCATTGCACCGGTAGCTTTGGACACGAAACCTTTGCCGCTGCTCGAGCCGCCATCGGCACTCGACCTGATGCAAGTCAGCCTGAAGAGTCAGGTTGCGGAGACTTTGCGTGGACCAAACTCGAGCCACGCTGATTCTCTGCCTCGCAGCCTGCGCTGCAGAGCCTGTGGTCGAGACCTCACATGATGCAGGTCATGAGCCTGCTGACCTGCCCTATGCCACCGAGGTGATCTCGTTTAGCCCTGGGCCTGGCGCAGGGTTCGGACACCAGCACTTTCCAGGGATCGTGCTGGGTCCGCCCAAGGGCTATGGCGTGGCGCGCGGCAGCATGGACGTTTTGAGTTTAGGTCAAGGCGGCTCGATCGTGCTTGGGTTTACACCCAGAGCGATCGTCGATGGTCCCGGACCGGACTTTGTCGTCTTTGAGAACCCCTTCTGGGTAGGTGACTCCGAAGACTCCGTCTTCGCCGAGCTCGGGCGCGTCGCCGTCAGCGCTGATGGCGAAACGTGGTTCGATTTTGATTGCCAGCGCGAAGAACAACCGCCTGCTCTTTGTGCAGGCTACACCCCGACCCAGCGCTACACGCCCGATCAAAACCTAGACCCTGAATTATGCGGGGGCGATGCCTTTGATCTGTCGGACCTTGGCTTGGATGAGGTCCGCTTCGTACGCGTGACCGATGTCAGTTTTTCAGGCGAGACACCGAGCGCCGGCTTTGATCTCGACGCTGTTGGTTTGATCCACTTCGAGTGATGATCTTCCTCCTAATCGCCGCCTCCATCACGCAAGGTCCAACGCAGCGAGGTGAGCGATCAAGTTCGACCTTAAGAGCAGATCATGGTGAGCAATTTTCGCTGGATTCCGAGCTCTTTGACGGCTCCGATTGGGAGGGTATTTTAGGTCAAAGCCTAGCCCTAACCGTCACCAGAAACGCATCACTTATGGCGCCTCTGGATCTGTCCTGGAGGGGCGCAAGAACACAACAAGTGCAATGGAGTATCGATGGCCTACCTCTGGGCGGTGTGCTCGGCGGAAGCGCTGGCGTTCGAAGCATCGACCCTCATTTGTTTGGTGGCTTGACGGCGTTTTCATCAAGTGGCGCATCACTCGACGCACCGATCGCCGGAGAGATGGCTTTAAGGACCGCACAAAAAGGGCATCGACTGGCCCTAAAATGGGACCAGATCAACCAACGAAGCGCTCACCTTAGCAGTCGCTACGGCGGCCGCAGCCTCAGTCTCGCCATCCATCAAACCCCAGGCATCTTTAGGTATCTTGATCCTCGCGGGACCACTCGAGATGCGAGCGACGATCAATGGGTTAAACGCTCGAATAATGACGCCAGACGCGCAGGGGTTTTGTGGCGGGAATCCTTCGGCAAAGGCTTCGTCGCCCGATTCCTGATCACGTCGCTTTCCGGTGGGGTTCCTGGCACCGGCGCTCGAGCGCTGCGCCGAGTCCGTGAAGAAGAGCGACTGCAGCTCGCTCATGTGAGCTGGCAGGCACCTAGAGGGGCGTATCGAGTCGACTTGAGCGCTTTGCAGCGCACCCAAAAACTTGATGATCCAACCGGCGAGTTTTCAGGTCTTTTAGGTTTGCAGCCGCGGAGCGTAGGACAGCGAGTCTACCTCAGCGCTAGGCAAAAAAAACGAGGTGGGAAAATAGCCTATGAGTGGACAGGTCGTGGCTTTATTGACCGTCTAAACCGGCGCCCAGGTCCGACACTTGATCCTGCGAGCGGCTACCGGGTTCAAGGTCAAGCCGGGGCAACTATTCAGCTCTGGCTCCACCCAAAATGGCGAGTGGATAGCTGGGTAATGCTCGGTCAATCTCATGAATCTAGCCAAGACCTCATCGACCAGCTCCCTGAGTCTTTGCAAAACCAGACGGTGAGTCCCTCGATGGCGATTTGGTCTCCGGGCCTGAGTCTCCATCACGGTCAAAGGATGAGGCTTCGACTCATCGCAGGTCGTCGAGCCCCCACTCTGCTCGAACGCATCGGTCAACACGGCGGCTTGCGGGGCAACCCAGAGCTCAAAGCGGAGCGATCTTGGACCCTTGATTTCAAGCTCAAAAATGAAACCAAAAAATGGCGCTTTGTAGCCGATAGCTATCTTCGTCAAAGCACCGACCTCATCGACTGGACTTCGACAAGCTTTGGGCGCGCAATGCCGATCAACCGCGCCCGGGTTCAGATCGCTGGGCTGCATCTAAAAAATCAGCTGGTGTTCAATCAGTTGTTGGTTTCAGCAGCTTACCGGTGGCAAGGCGAATGGGCTCAAGATAGTGATCTTGATGCTCGATACAAAAGGCTCTCAGGAAGCCCTGAACACCGACTTCGGATGATCACTCAATGGCAAACAAAGCCTTGGAAATTTGGCCTGAACTTAGAGTTTAAAAGCGCTCGATTTTTAGATGCAGCAAACCTTCGAAGGATTGAAAGTTCACCGGAAGTTAACGTCCTTATCGAGCATCGCTGGGCTCAAGGTTGGTCTCTAAAAACTCAGCTATTCAACGCCACCAATACCGAGCAATCTAGACTGGCTATGTTGCCTGGAAACATGGTGGTTGACGTGCCGAGGCAAGACCGCTGGGGACACCCTTTACCCGGGCGACGATTGCAGTTCGGAATTGCTTATCAGGAGCGACCATGAGATCCTTTATGATCGCTCTAATAGGCTTAGGCTGCAGCGCTCAAGAACCTGACGTTCAACCTCAACAAAAACCAAATATAGTGGTCCTAGAGAGTGATTATGCGACCGGGATAATCAGCGGCTGGAGCGATGATTTTGAGACCACTTTAGGCTCGATCCCTAGCGGCGGAGATGCGCGCCTTATCGCTCTTGAAACCGGGTTCGCCTTGCTCGAGCGAAGCCGCAGCGACGCCGTCACCTTCTTTGATCAAAACCTTAGCCTTCAACGACAGATCGCATTGCCTGAGCGCAGCAACCCTCACGATCTCATCGAGGTTAACAACAGCTATTGGATCAGCCTTTATCAGCGACCAGAGCTCCTTCGATTTTCAAGCGCAACCTATCAGCCGCTGTCCGCAATCGATGGCATGAGCTGGACCGATGAGGACAACAGACCCGAAGCCAGCGCCATGCATATTACTGCCAGCGGTCGTCTGTTTTTACTCGTTCAAAACCTTGATTTTACAGGCGTTGAACCCATTCCTCCCGAGCACAGTCAATTGATCGAATTCTCCTCATCCGGCGAGCTACTCAAACAACACCAAATTCCATCAAACCCCTTTGGTACCGTGATTGAGCGAGCGGATGGTCGCCTAAACTTTGCCTGCAATCGCAGCTGGGAGATCGACCAACAAGCTGGTCTTTGGCAGTTCGATCCGATCCAAGAAACAGGCGAATTCTTAATCGAAGAGACCCGGCTAAATGGAAACATTCTGGATTTCGAATGGTATGAGGAGACAATTTATCTGCTGGTCTCAAACGAAGATTTCTCAACATCTTTGTACCAATTTGATCCGGAAACAGACGCGCTTAACTCGATCACTGGACCCCACACTCAAGCCATCGGCTGTATCGAGCGTGTCGATCAAACCCTTTTCGTTTGTGATCGTACGTTGGGACAGCACGGCATTCGACGCATCGATCAAGCTGAACTCAAACTCGATGACCAGCTGATCAAAACGACGCTAGCGCCCTTACAGATTATCGTTCCATTGGCTGAACTTTGATCGATGCAAAGCGATCAGCTTGGCGGAAAACCCTTAGGCCACTTGTTGAAAACTCTCCCAAAGCTATTTTTATTAGCTCAAGTCCTGCAAGGCGCTGCGATTAGCTAGAACTTTTCAAAAGTTAAAAGTTATTACTTTTCAATAGTTTATGTAGGTTTTCAAAAGGCCGGATGCACAACAAAAACAATAGTTTTTAAAACCTGTTTTGTTCTTTGCTCAGAAGAACCGGAAAGCGCTTGTTACGGTCCAGGCTTGTGGCTAGTCTGCGATCCGCTTGAAGGAGCGTTTAGGTATGCAGTTCTCTATGGAAGCGAAGGCACTTTCAGCCGCTCTTGGGCGAGTGATTGGTGTTGTACAGCATAAATCGAGTCGTCCAATTTTGACCTGTGTTTTGATCACCGTCGAAGAGGACGGCTCACTACATCTCGAGAGCACCAACACGGACATAGCGGTCTCGGTTCATCTATCAGCGAATGTTCAAAGTGCGGGACGAATCGCTGTTCCAGCCCGTAAGTTTAGTGATTATCTAGGCACCCTTCCTGATGGGGTGATCACGCTGAAGACGAACGATGAAGGGCACGTGACCGTGACCTCAAGTCGTGGACAAGGTGAGCTGGCTGGACAACCTGGAAGTGATTTTCCGGTCATGCAAAGCTTTGATGATGCAAGCTTCGCCGAAGTAGCGACCTCGGAGATGAAGCGAGTATTGACCCAAACCATCCGTTGCGCATCGACGGACGATAGCCGGTTTGCGCTCGTGGGTGTGTACGTCCACAGCAAGCCAGATGGTTTGAGGTTTGTAGCGACGGACGGTCATCGCCTAGCGGTGGCGCGACCAGGCTCAGGATTTTCGTGGTCTGTCCCAAGCGACGGAATGATCATGCCAAGTCGAGGCGTCGATGAACTGCGTAAGCTGATGGACGGACAAGACAACATTTCGATCGCAGTGGTTGGAAACCACGCTGTGGCTCGAAGTGATGATCAGACGCTGTGCATGCGGCTGACGGATGGCACCTTCCCGAACTATGAGCAGGTGATCCCTAAGGCGAATGATCGTCACGCCGTCGTCGATCGAGGACAGCTACTTGCGGCGCTTAGAACCGTCTCTGTGTTCTCATCGCTCAAGACCGGACAGGTTGAGATTACCTTCAATTCGGGAACCTTGGTGATCTCTTCGGTCTCGGATTCAGGGACCGCTCGTGAGGAGCTGCCTTGCGATTATGATGGGCAAGAATTGCGCATCGGATTTAATCATAAGTATCTGCGAGATGCGCTCGAATCGGTCGGCGGCTCCGCCGTACTGTTCCGTATGGGTGATCATCTAGCACCAGCCGTCGTGATGCCTGAAGGTGATGATCATTACCTCTGTGTGATCATGCCGATGCGTCTGTAATACCAAAGGAAAAATCAATGGCTCGTCAAGCGAGTGCCTGGCGTGAGACGCTTCAATTACCGCAAACTGAGTTCGCTATGCGCGCCAACCTGGCGAAGCGCGAACCCGAGTTTTTAGCGCGCTGGGGTGAACTCGATACATTCGGTCTACGCATGGCAAAGAATGCGGCGAATCCAGCGTTTGTGCTGCATGATGGTCCGCCCTACGCCAACGGTGATCTTCACCATGGTCACATGCTCAATAAAACCCTCAAAGACGTGGTGCTTCGCTACGTTCGAATGAAGGGTTACAACGCAGATTATCGACCGGGTTGGGACTGCCATGGGCTGCCGATCGAGCTGGCGGTGGATAAACGCTTAGGTAAGAAAAAACGAGAGATGTCGACGGCTGAAGTACGTCGCGCTTGCCGCGAGTACGCTCAAGAATTTGTCGACAGCCAGCGTGAGAGTTTCAAACGCATAGGTATCGAAGGTCGTTGGGAAAAACCCTACGTCACCATGAACGCAGACTATGAAGCGACGATTACTCGTGAGTTCAGCCGTTTGGTTCGCACTGGCGGTGTAGTTCGTGGCCTCAGACCCGTTCATTGGTGTCCTCACTGTATCACCTCAGTCGCCGACGCTGAGGTGGAATACGCTGATCATCAAAGCCCATCGATTTACGTGGCATTCAACCAAGTTGGTGATGCGCTGATTGCCAACGCTTCCCTTGTGATTTGGACGACCACGCCTTGGACTCTACCTGCGAACCGCGCAGTATGCGTTCACCCTGAGCTTAAGTATGTCGGCCTCCAGGTCGGTGAACGAGTTCTTATTGTCGCCGAAGCGCTCCAAGAGAAATTCCTCGAAGCGGTAAGCGCTGCCGGTGAGGTTGTGGGCAGCTGGACTGGGCAAGAACTTGAAGGGCTGAAGCTAGCCCATCCCTTTATGGGGATCGAAGTCCCGGTTATTTTGGGCGATCACGTGACAACAGACGCTGGTACTGGCTGCGTTCATACCGCTCCAGGACACGGTGAAGATGATTTTCATGTCGGCCGCTCAAACGGTCTAGAGGTTGCGGTTCCTGTGGATCGATACGGTCGATTTACAGATCAAGCTGGTCCTTACGCTGGTCAAAAATCGGTCCCTAGTAACGCTCAGATCGTCGGTGATTTAGCGGCGTCAGGTCACCTGATCAACGCTGAAGGTGAGCAAGTTAATCACAGCTATCCTCATCACTCACGCTGCGGCAGGCCGCTTATCTTTAGAGCCACCGAGCAGTGGTTCTTGAGCATGGAGCACGATCAATTACGCCAGCGTTGTTTGGACGCGATCAACAACGTTGAATGGGTCCCGAATTGGGGTCAACGACGTATCTACGCAATGCTTGAAGCGCGCCCAGATTGGTGTCTATCGCGACAGCGTGTTTGGGGTGTTCCGATCCCAGCGTTTCATTGTCGTTCGTGCGCCGAGGTTACGGTTAATGCGGACTGGATTGATCATTTAGCTGACCTTTTCGGTCAGCACACCAGTGATATTTGGTATGAATGGTCGGTTGATCAGTTGCTCCCTGATGGTGCCGTCTGCCCGTCTTGTGGAAGCGCAGATCTCGACAAAGATTCGGACATTCTGGACGTCTGGTTTGATTCGGGGGTTTCGTACGCCGCAACAGGCCATGACCAGCAGCCTGTAGATTTATATCTTGAAGGTTCAGATCAGCACCGTGGTTGGTTTCATACGACCTTGCTCGAGTCGGTAGCGACTCGGGGAGCTCCGCCATACAAACGTGTATTAACTCACGGTTTCGTGGTCGATGGGCAAGGTCATAAGCTGAGCAAATCAAAGAAAAACTTTACTCCGGTTGCGCAAGAGATCAGCCGCTCAGGTGCTGAATTGATTCGTCTGTGGGCAGCTTCAGCAGATTACCGTGAGGATATTCGAGTCTCGGATGAGATCTTAAAACGGACCTCAGATAGTTATCGAAAACTTCGCAACACCTTGAAGTTCTTATTGGGTAATTTGGCGGACTTTGATCCGACCCAGCACAGCACGGACATCGATGGCTTAAGTTGGCTTGACGCCTCGGTTATGACCGAGCTGGATCAGCTGGTTGCGACC
>Ga0315321_10002444_pt1 | contig 14387 bp, 11 predicted proteins | sample M180m21515metaG_FD_203464 | JGI IMG/M metagenome (GOLD analysis project Ga0315321, IMG submission 203464) | Ammonia-oxidizing marine archaeal communities from Monterey Bay, California, United States - M1 80m 21515 | ecosystem: Environmental > Aquatic > Marine > Intertidal zone | place: USA... | reverse complement strand
TCCCCAGTGTCGGTAGACTTCTTTTCTTTCTGTGTTTGCTCGCCCTTCGCAATCGCCACAGCGTCTTCCCTCTCCTCGATTTGCTCATCTATTTTGTCGATATCATCGGATACCTTTTGGTATTCTATGAGTTTGATTTCTCGGTTCTTCTGAGCGTCCTTGACCTCGTTCTTATTTTTTGAAGGATCCGAAATATTGCTGTTGTACTCAACTATTTCTGCCATGAGTTCTCGGTACTTCTTCACCTTTTCGCCCCGTTGTTGGTATAGGGCGGCTATGCGGAGGCCGACTCGAAGGAGGTTGGCGTCTCGACTCTGCGGTGTGCTGGATTCAAAATCCCCCCCAAGAACTTCTAGGGTCTCTTTGTACTTCTGGTCGACGTTTTCAAGCTGCTGTTTGAGAGCCTCTCCGCCTGCGGATGACTCGACGGCGGTATTTTGTTTGAGAGCCTCTCCGCCTGCGGATGACTCGACGGCGGTATCTTGACTGGCAACCGAGGCAGCTACGGCTTCCGCCCCGGTGTTCTTAACGAGGCCTTGGCTGGGGGCTTCATTTGAGGACGTTTCTTCCCCTATGAGCTGTTTTTTGAACTCATCCCATTCACTCTCTGTCATCGCCATCCGCATGCGCAGGTAGTCGTTCACCGAAGCCATCATCTGCACCGGCTCGGCCACCCCTCCGCCCGTCGGACTCCGGTCGAGGATTGCCTCAGCCGATCGACCTGCCACCACCGCATCGGCCACCTCATTCGCATGCTGTTCGTACACATCTCCGACCTGGCCCACGCCGCCCGTCAGCGACACTCCCGCGCGCTGTTGGACCACATGGGCCGCTTCGTGGGCGGCTGTGTGGAGGTCTGGAGCACCTGCGAAGGCGATGTGGTTTCCAGTGGCGTATGCGGTGGCCCCGATGGCCGTGGCGGCCTCGGTCGCGGAGGGACCGGTGTGCGCCTGGACACTGCGGATGTCGTGCCGCCCGAAGGCCGCCTGGATCATGTCGAGGTGAGGCAGCGGGCCGCCTCCGTCGCGAGTCCCCGCGGCGGCGATACGGTGGACTTCGCCCTCGAGGCGGCCAGTGTCGCCTTGCACGGAATCGCTCGGTGGGGCGTCCGTGGAGGCGGAATCGTCCGTGGCTCCTGAGCCGCCTGAGGGCCCGTCGTCGCTCGGCAGGCCAAGGTGGTTCAGCTCATGTGGCGCGCCCGCCAAAGAAGACACGAGCGTGAGCTCGACGTTCTTCGCGGATTCTGGCTCTGCGTGACTCCGGGCTGGCTCTCGTTGGGGCCTGCGACCACTGTGCGTAGACGGCGACATCTGCGACTCTCCAGTGCTATGTCATGGACGCGCTATGTTCAAAGACGCACGAGAACTTACTCGATGTGTAGATAGGATGCTTGGAGATGCGCGAGCTCCGGCCTTGAACGGCTGGTTGTTGTGAGAGGGTGGTGTGTGCTGGCATCAAGTCCATCCTTCGAGCTCACGCGGAGAGAGGGGGCGGCGTTGCTGCTTCATCCAGGCGCGGACGGCTTCTGCCACAAGGGCCATGGTCACGGGCGCGGGGCCGCTATCGGTGGACTCCTGCGCTGCGGCGAGAAAGGCCGCTCGTGTAGCAACGGCCCGAACGCCAGCGCCGGTCAGCTGAAGCTGAGCGAGACGCTCTAATCGGAGCCCTTCGGTGGGGACCGACTCGGGAAACACGCTGCCCCACAAGCGGGCACGGAGCTTGCGGGAAGGAAAGCCAAACCGGAGAACGGAGTGGAATCGCCGCTGGAAAGCGGCATCGAGCTGGTCTTCGAGGTTTGTGGTGAGGATGGCGAGCCCTCCGTATGCCTCGATTCGCTGGAGGAGGAAGCCCACTTCCATGTTGGCATAGCGGTCGCGTGAGTCGCCCACTTCGCTCCGCTGAGCGAACAGGGAGTCCGCTTCGTCGAAGAGCAACACTGCGCCCGCGCCGTCGGCCGAGTCGAACACGGCGCCAAGGTTCTTCTCGGTCTCGCCGATGTACTTGCTCACCACCATCGACAGGTCGATGTGCCACATTGCGAGCCCAAGGCGCGCCGCGACCACCTCGGCGGCCAGCGTCTTGCCCGTTCCACTTGGACCGGCGAACAGGGCGGTGAGGCCGCCGGGCCGTCCCCCGGACATGCCCCAGTCGTTCATGACGACGGAACGGTGTCGAGCGGTGTTCACAAGCTCGTCGAGGCGGGCTTGAAGGGCGGGCTCGACCACCAGCTGGCGTTCGCCGGGTGTGGGATGAGAGACGCGCACCATTCGACCGGGGGGACGGGGTGCGTGGGCGGCGGCGGCCCGCCAGATCGCGTCGGCCGGCTGGTCGGATAGCAGCGCCACATCGACGGCGGCCTCCCGTGCGTGGGCCGGGAGACGAAAGAGGTCGCTGAGTCGACGGGCGAGCGTGTCGCGGGTGTGGATGGGGAGCTGCAGGCGCTGCAGGCTGCCGGTCCACTCGGAGATTCGTTGGTGGAGACTCGGGGGGCGCACTTCGATCGGCACGTGCGGAATGTCCCCGAGCTGGCGTGGTCGCCGCTGTAGGACGAACACCCGGCCCCGGAGGGCGCGCAAGAGCTGCCAAGCTCGCCGCTCGGTGGCGGTGTCTGCGTCGACAAGATCGATCACGGGGAGGCTTCCCTCGAGCACGAACTCGCGCAGCAGAGCGGTGGCAATCGGGGCGACCTTGTCGGGGAGCAATTCCGCTCGCACCCGCAGCACGGTGGCGCCGAGCGACTCGGCCATGCGAGCAGCTGCCGCAGCGAGAAAGCCCCGTGGCGCCCCGAAGAGGGTGACCACCCGCTCGGTGAGCTCCGCGACGAGTGGCCAGGCCGGATCGTCTTCCACGGTCTCCAGGGGCCCCATCGCAAGCACGTCTTGGAGGGCGGGATCCGTGATGCGGTAGCCGGCCAAGGCGGCCCAGACTCGTTCGGGGCAGCGCAAGCGGGCGCGGAGCTCCGCACCCTCTTCGACGGTGATCAGTCCGGCGAGCTGACAGATGGAGCCATTGAGGATGTGTGGCAGGCTCAAGCCGGGGATGAGCTGAAGAGCCAGAGAGAGGGTGGGCCATGCCTGCTTTTCCTCGCCGCGCCGCTTGCCGCACAACACGGCCAGGCGGCCATCGAGGACCGTGAGTGCAGCAAACACCACCAGCTCGGCTTCGGCGTCGGACAGGGCCGCGCGGTTGCGCCACGTTGCGGGCAGGACCTCATGGACGGCTTCGTCAAGTGCACCCTTGTCGGTGAGCCGACGGGTCCAGATTTCGACGGCTTCATCCAGTCCGGGCATTGCGGCCTCCCAGGGTCGCGGGGTGTACCATGCCAGCGGCATGCAGTGCATCCGGTCCGTCAGGCTCGAACAACTTGCCAACCGTGCGGGCCCTCTTCTGGCTGCGGAGCAATGAGACAATGAACCCGTTCGCCCATACCCACACCGTGATGCACCGGGTCCACGCCGCGATGGTGTACTGGGCGCGAGATCTTCTGCTTGAGGCCGGTATCGAGGGTGCCAATGTGTTCTCTCGCTTTCAGGACGAACGAACGGCAGGCGACCACATCGTCTTGATGCCCTACAAGATGACTCCCTGGCCGAAGCTCGTGGAACAGGATCGGCCGATCAACCTGTTGGCGCGCGGCGATGACCGAAGTGTTCCCCGCTTCTGGGCATCCCTGGGCAGCGCGCTGCGAGACGGGGTTGAGGAGTGCTACGACCTCGGAAAGGGGCCACGAATGGCGCCTGCGGTGCCGCTCGCCTCGATGCCGGCGCCGCTGGCCGCTTGGTACGCCGCGCAGAGTCCAGACGACGATGACCGGTGGTGTGTTGTGAACGGCAGTGCAAAGTTTGGTCGTCTGCCCACGCTGATGTGGGAGCGGCCCCTGTCCATTCGCACCTTCTACTTGATCCTCGCGAGTGATGCGGCTGCCCGTCAGGGCGATGTGGCAGGCAGCTTTGCGGTGCCGGCGCTCGGTGTGGTCACCCTGGGACTGCAGCAGCGCCGGTCCATCAACGTGAAGCTTCCGTCGGTGGCGGTGCCGCCCAAGCTCGACGGGTTCCTGCGGGCGATGGCGGGGTCGTGTGAGGCGCCGGCCTCGGAGGTGCTTGAACAGCTGTCCGATGAGCTTGGACAGGAGCAAGACTACCGGATGACCATCACTCCCGTGCCCGATCTGCCGAGCGACGACTTCGCCAACGTGATGCGAAGCCTGGATCGACCCCTGCAGCCGGTTGTGCATGTGGCGATTCAGGTGTCTGTCGGTGGCATTCCGGTCTTCCAGCCCGGAGCGTCCCCCACCATGAACACCCCGCGCGACTAACTTGGGGGATCCGTTTGGGAAGTCGGGAGAGCGGAACGCGCATGAATCCTAAGGTTTGACCTACGGCCGAGGCAAAGCAATAGACTTACCCGAGACTTTCCCATCCGAACCTCAAGCTACCTCTTCCCCATGAGTCCATGCGCTACACCGGCAAGATCTACCGCCCGCCCTCCGAGGCCGACGCCCTGATTCTCCAGGCCACCATCGGCTGCTCTTGGAACAACTGCACGTATTGCGACATGTACCGGGACAAGCCCCGCTTCACACTGCGTCCCCTCCAAGAGTCCCGCGAAGATCTCCGCACCGCGGCCGAACGCTACGGCCACCGCATCGAGAAGCTCTTCGTCGCCGACGGCAACGCTCTGTGCATGCCCATGGAACACTGGCGCCCCATCCTCGACGACGCCCGCTACATGTTCCCCCGCTTGCGCCGCGTCTCTTGCTACGCCATGGCCAGCGACGTCCTCGACAAGACCCCCGCCGAGCTCGCTGAGCTGAAGGAGCGCGGCCTTCAGCTCCTCTACATGGGCCCCGAGTCGGGCGACGAGACCACCATGCGCCGTATCGCCAAGGGCCCGCGCCCCGCCGATGCGACCCGCGACACCAGCTACCTGTACCAACAGCACGTCGACGCCGCCCACAAAGCGCATGCGGCCGGCCTCAAGATCTCGGCCATCTTCCTCCTCGGGGCCGGCGGGACTGCCCGCAGCGAAGAACATGCCCGAGCTTCGGCCCAGCTGGCCACCGACATGGACCCCGAGTTCCTCGCGGCCCTGACCCTTACCGTTGTTCCCGGCACACCTCTGTCGCGTACCAAAGACCGCATCGGGTGGGAGCTGCCCTCCATCGACGGTCTGCTGGGAGAGCTGCGCACCTTTGTCGCCGAAGCCAAGCCCACCAACGCCCTGTTCCGCACCAACCACGCGTCGAACTACCTTCCCCTCGGCGGACGCCTCCCCGCAGACGGTCCCCGCATCGCGGCCCTCATCGATGCCGCCCTCGCCGGAGAGGTCGCCCTACGACCTGAGCATCGGCGGGGCCTGTAGATCGGTTCACCGCACTCGATCCAAGCATTGGGTGCGGTGAGACGACGCGAACATCTCAACGCGACTCGCAAGGGTGTCTTGACTGTTCTTTCTATGGGGCCGGACTGGGCCAAGTCCGGCATCCGTAAGCCGCCGTCCTCCGCTTGCTACACGAAGAAGCAGGGGACCACCATCAAGAGATGCCGCATCCAGTTGATTGCCGACCCCGCCTTCTTCGCAGGTCGCCATTTGGCACCCACTCTATTCTAAGTGTTGACTCTACAGTCAGGGCTTTGCGTGAGCGTATTCATTGGTCTGGACAACGGAACGGTTTCGCGTCGCACAGTGTCTGACCCTGTGTCGACGGCGGTGCAGACTCGTTGGAAAGCCGGCGGGACAAGCGGTGAGCTTGGCGTCAGCCCTCTGGAAACTCGCGTGCGGCCAACGCGATGAGCTGGCTCATGTGCTTGACGTTCAAGGCGTCCTTGAGACGGCGGCGGTGGCTCTCCACGGTCTTCGGGGAGACCAGCAGGAGATCTGCGATCTCCAAGGTGGTGTGGCCCCGTCCCATTAGGCGGAAGACGTCGAGCTGCCGGGCGGACAGGCTCGCAATCGGATCGGTGATTCCTGCACGATGGCTCGGAGTGCTCACCATTGGCTGCACGGCCGCTATCAGCCGATCGCGTAGGACCTTTGGCGCGACGTCCTTGGTGATGAAGTCGGCCGCTCCCAGAGCCCGCGCCTTCTGTTCCAGCACTTGGTGGGAGAACATTGTGAGCACCACCATGCGCTGCGTCGACCTCATCTGCTGAATGGCAGTGAGCAAGTCGAGGCCACTTCCCTGTTCCAGTGAAAGGTCGATGGTCACAAGATCGGTCGAGTGTTTGGACAACCACTCGATCGCCTCGGGCGCCGAGCTGACGTCGGCCACATCCCGGAAGCGAACGTCCGCCTGCAGCAAGGCCACCAGCCCTTTGCGGAACAGCGTGTGGTCATCTACAATCAAGACGCGCATCGGTTGTCCTCGACGTAGGGACGGTGAGGCCGAGCTCCAGCAGTCCAAGGCTGCAGCTTCCTATGATGCCGCCTGGGGAGAATCGTTAAGGAATTTCCTGAGTGTGTGGGTTCGCCGGAAGTATTCGCTCCGCTTCTATCTGCAGGTTGGTGGGAAGATGCAACGCTTCTCACGCAGAAACGGGCTGAGCGATTACCAGACTCATTGGAGCCTTGTTGTCCGCGACCGCTTCCATATCTGTCCTGTACGCAGCGGTCATCGCGGGTGCGTTGAGCATGGCGGTGCCGTTGGTGTGGCGACACACTCCGCGGAGTCACCGGCCCTTCATGGTCGTCGCCCTCGCCATCTTATCTGGAGCGGTTCTTTTGCTTGCCGCGAGTGTCGAGGTCCGACTTAGCGCCGTGGGGGTATGGGGCTTGGCACCCTTGTTTGCGTTGCTGTGCTGGCGAATCGAGCGTGTGGGTGCCGAGGTTCAGTTGTCGCACGGATTCTGGTGGACCGCCTGCCTGCTGCCGGGCGTGCTTCTGGCGATTCGAGTTCTTCCAACGAACGGACCCGCAGACCCTTCCGTGTGGATGTTGAGCTCGAGCCCATCCGGCTATCAATTCCTGGCGGGGGCACACTTGCTCGGCACCGCATCGCCGACCGTCGCTCTGGGGCTTGCGGCGATGAGGGGAGCGCAAGCGCGGAGAGCCCGTCGACTGCGACTGTGCTTCGCAGCTGCGATCGGAGGGGGTGGCTTGGCCTGGGCTGGCTTCGGACTGATGACGGACCCCGAGCTCGTGCGAGTTGGCTTTGCGTCTGCAACCCCCATTGTCGCGGTGCTGGTCACGGGTTCGGTGGTCACCTCGACCCTCTGGGCGACAAGCACCGAGGCCTCTTCTCGGGCCGCGACCGCCGTGTCCATGACGCGAATCGTCAGCAACACCACTGTACGGCTCGGACGCGAGCTGGCCCTGGCCCACGCCCACGCGCGCTCGCTGGCCGACGCACTTGAGCTCAGTGAGCGGTCCGCGCTGGAGGGGCTGCTGTCGACCTTGGAGCGCGGGCAGGACTTGGCCGGCGCACTGTCCCGCAACGCAGACGGAGAGGCTCACAACCGAGTGGTCATCGGGATTGACGACCTGACCTCCCGGGTGTTGCTGTACGCGAGCAACGGACGTCGCGACGTCGCGACCGTCACTCACGCCACATCGAGTGCACGGGTCTGGATGAACGCCTCGACACTCGAGCGCGCCGTGCTGGCATTGGTGCGCAATGCGCTTCAGGCTCAGTCTGCCATCGGCGCGAAGACCACCATTGCAGTCCGCACCTTCACCACCACCCAGGTCCATCTCGCCTCTGCCGTCATCGCCGGCCAGCTCGACCATCAACAGTATGTGGTTGTGGAAGTGGTGGACGAAGGCGACGGACTCGACGCCCCCACTCGGGCACGCTGTCTCGAGCCCTTCTACTCCACCCGAGACGGCCACGATGGGTTGGGACTGTTCGCGGTGCTCACACTCGTTCGCACGGAAGAGGCAGCGTTTGAGCTGAGCACAACCCATGGACTGACCCGAGCGGCGCTCTGGCTGCCCCTTCACAAGCAAGCGATGGAAGAGTCCACCGACACCTGGACCTGGAAGCAGCTGGGCATGGTCAACGACCAACGCGAGGTCATCGTCGTCGACCAAGACGGCCGCCGGCTGGAGAAGTTCGGACTGCTCCTCACGGCTAGAGGACTGCGATGGGCAGGGGTGGAAGACCTTCAGAGCCTCGTCTCGGGACAAGTCGGTCCGTGTACTGACGGTGTGGTGCTGGTCATGGATGAGCTCAGCGGTCGTGACCTCACGCTGCTCGCTCGTTGGATGGCTCCCCGCCTCGCCTACGTCGTCGCTCGCCCCGCAACCATAGCGGGGCTTATCGCGCGTGGGATGAGCGCCGAGGAGGCCCTGGCATTCCAGAGCGACCGTGCGCACGCCGTGATGTCTGCCATCGAGAGTGCGCTGATTGGCTGATTGGCTGATTGGCTGTGCATCTGAGCCATGAGCGACGTCTGCGTTGGCCGAATCAGAATCGGAAGCTGCCGGCGCTACAGCGGCAGCAATGCCATGACCGCCGCCCCCGAAGGCTGACGGGTCCACCAGTCGAGATCGCCTGACAGGGCCTGGAGGCGACGCTGAAGCGACGGGAGTCCCAAGCCACCCAGCGCGCGCGGATGTGGCGGCGGAGTTTGTCGCCCAAACCCTGGCCCATCGTCATCCACCCGAATCCAGACCCAATGCGCAGACGCATTGAGCGTCAGCCTCGCTTCGCTGCCAGGCGCATGACGAGCGACGTTGGCAAGTAGCTCGCCTGCGCATGACAACAAGACGTCGTGCGCTGTCTCATGGAGCTTAGGACGGGCCCGGATCTCGAGCTGAGTGCTCAGCCCATAGCTGCGCCGGATGGAGTCGACGACGTGGGGCAGAGTCACATCAAGGTCTCCGATTAAAGGAGTGGGCTCCATTCCCCTGCAGATCTGGCGGCCTCGACGGATGGCACGCAGAATCAGCTCATCGACGTGTTCTTGGTCGACACTTGTAGACAGCGCCATCCGGGCCGCCGCCAGCAGCTGGAGCACATCATCGTGAAGCAGCTCCGCTACTTTTCGCCGCTCGCGGGTCTCGGCATCCACGAGAGCACGTGCGAGGTCAGCGTTGTGGGAATCGTGGGAGGCAGACAAGGGGGATACCATCGAGGGGACGTAGCGAGCTTAGTCTCGCTTTACGGGTGCAGGTAGCGCGTCGCCCGAGGGCTGCGAAACGGCTTGCGTTGCGAAGTTGCGTTGCGAGTGGGCCTGAACAAGCTGGACAATCGCGCGGGCAAAAGGACGGTGTTCCGCCGAGATGTTTTTCAACAGCGTGGAACAGCCCTGTTCATCACCCACCACCAAGACAACTGGCTCGTCGGTTCCACACAGACGGCTGACCAGCCGAGACGCTCGGACCGCGACGTCGGCGGTGGAGGAGGAGCCCGCTGCGTAGACTCCAAGCCGGGCCACGGCGGCCTGTTGCTGGATGGCTCGCTCCAGAAGTGTGTGGCGGAAATGCAGCTGCTGATTGGCAATCGCCAGCTGCTGATTGACCTCAGTGAGCTCATTCGCCGCAGTTTGAGCGTTGAGCCACGCCGTGCGGTTGGAGGCATCAATGGCCACCACGTACGCTGCCCAAGATGGAATGCTGGTGATCACAAACACAATCACAATGTACTCGGGGACGACATACGGCTCCGTCGAGAATCCCAAGATGGATCGAAGCTCCGAGGGCCAGGTAAAGCCGGTGGGAATGGCGACGGCGAGGGCAAAAATCGAGGCCAGGGCGCCACGTGTTCCCAACAGGCCACCCGCTGTGATCACGCTGGCCAGCATAAGTACGGCGGTGGGACCTCCAATGGACTCGGTTGCCGCCAGACTTAGAGTTCCCGCGCCGATGAGTCCCCCGGTGTGCACGGCAGTGGCCATCAAGTGGGCTTGGCGCCGCCAGAGCCAGTAGCCGAGCCCCGCCCCGGCGACTCCAACCACCACGCTGAGGTGGACCGAGATGGGCGCGTTGTTGAGAACAGCCGCGACGAACAGCGCCGTGGCCACCATCAACACGGTGCCGAAGGAAGCGTTCGCCACAAGGTTTGCCCCGTGAGAGGCGACGGGAGGACGGCTCACGGCAAGACCCCGGACAGCAGACTGGGCAGATGGAGTCGACAGCGGACGACCAATTCCGTCGCGGTACGGCTGCTCCGCAGTCGCGTGGGTTCGGGGAGATTATCACGCATCAACGCGCGCTCTGCCGACCTCTTTTCTTATTCTGCAATGAACGGAAACAAAGCAGACGAATCAGGAATTTCCTGAGTTCCCCTGCTGGCTTCGCATCCTACGTGCCGGATGATGCCTCGCGGGACCGCCTTCTCTCCGTTTGCTTTTTTTTGGGGGGGGGAGGGCTGTGTTGGAAGCGGTTCTGCGAGGCTGACCACTCCAAGCAGTGGCATGTACGCCAGCCAACGGCTTGCCGCGGTGTACGTCCACGGACCACTGTGTCCCGGCTTCGGCAGGCGGATGGGTCCAGAGAGTCCCTCGGGAGTCTCCGTGGCTCAGTGGGCCTGCATGGCCTGATACCAGCCCAGCCCCACCGAGAGGACGCGCGTGTCCGTTGGGTTGTTGCGCGCCCACACTGCCATCAGCGCAGAGATCGACAGCGTGATGTTGTTCTCACCGCAGAGCGCCAGTGTGCCCCCGGCCTTCACCTGCGATGCCGCTAGCGCAGGAAAGCCGTTTGGATCGTCGGGCTGGAGGTCGTTGAGGTCGTCGAGGTCGATGCCGTCGAGTCGATGAAAACCGGTGACAATGGGACCCACGCCGACGTGCTTGGTGGGGGCCACTAGGCCGCCGACCGAAAGCTCCACCTGGTCGGCGGGCACCTTGCCGCTGCTGGTGGGGGGGGACGCCAAGGGCGTGCGATACCAGTAGCTTCCTTCGATGGCCACGCGAAACCACCCGCTGCTGCCAACCGTTCCGGTGCGCCCGACACTCGTGGTGAGGCCGACGTCGGTCTGCCCGTCGCCTGTGGCCGTGAGCCGATCTCGGTAGTGCGCGGTGGTGTTTCCAGTGCGGATCGAGACGGCTGCACTCATGGTCACGGGTCGGAGTGAGCCTTCGTCGAGCAGCCGCCCCTTGAGGGTAAATTGGAGCGGTGCGAGGCTTGCGGAGGAAGCGCAGAAGTCGGAGCGGCGACCGTCGGACTGGCACACACGTGCGGATCTCTCAAGCTGATTCACCCGACTCCAGGGAACAGCGAGCTCGACCTCCATGCCATCGATGAGGCCGACGGTGCCGATGGCTTGGAGGGTGGTGGCCTGGATGATACCGATCTCGGAGGAGGAGGTGCTGCCCTTGATCTCGGTGAAGCGGGTCTGGGTGGTACCTGCATAGAGGTTTCGGGCACCGGCGGGCAGGGTCCACGGACCGCTCCCAGCGAGTGCGGTAGCCGTGCCGAGCACCACCGTCCAAAGCGGGGCAATCATTGCGTTCTCCGGGTGTCAATGCTGCCCCGGTTCTTGCCTTTGATCGCCACCGAAGCCTGCAGACGCTCGCCGCTCAGAGTGCCTTGGAGGGTCCACTTGCCCCCGGACTCCGCCGCGGCGATGTGCCACACATCGCCCTTGAGGGTGGCGGCGCCGGTCATGGTGTGGGTCTCCGTTCGGGAACCGATATGGAGGTCCAACACGGCGCGCAGAGCGGAAGCGCTGCCGGAGAGCTCAAGCGAGAACGCCCGGCCTTGGATGGTGCCGGGGTAGCGTCCGACGGCGAAGGTGGGGGGCGGTGGAGTGGACTCGGGTGCGGTGGGAGCAGGTGGGGCTGGGACGCTCTCGGTTGCGGAGGCGTCTTGGGGCGGAAGCGGTGGGGTCGTCGGCGGAGGAGGGCTGGGCAGGGTCTCCTCGGGTGGGGCTGCACTGCCGGTTGCGGGCGCTGGGGAAGGGGCTGGCTTGGGGGCGGTCTGCGGCACAGCGGCAGCGACCTCGTCTGGGGAAGGAGGAGGCGTTGGTGGAGGGGCTGGAGTGGGAGGGGCCGCGACGGGTCCACCGGCTGTGGGCCGTTCTGCGGTCGGCGCTATCGGTGGTATCGGCGTGGGCGTGTTCGGAGGCTTGGTGTGGGACATGTATTGAGAACCGACAAGGAAGAGCGCCGTGCCGAGAAATACGGAGATGCATCCGCCAACCAATGCCGCCATTAGAGCGGGCGAGCCGCGATGTCGACTTGGCACCACCGCAGTCTCAGTCGAGGAAGAGTCGGGTTGGTCGAATTGCGTCCAGGGCCGAAGCTCTTCCAGCTGCCGCATCAGCTCCGCGCCGCTCTGTGGACGGTCGCTGGCAGAGGAGGCGACCATGCCCAGGACAAGATCGACCAGCTTGGGATGCTGGCGCCAAGGCTCATTGGTGCGCCCTTCCCTTAGTCGGCTTCGGATTTTGGTCGCCCGCACCCCGTTCTGACCAGTCAGCAGCCAGTACAGGACCACGCCCAGTGAGAAGATGTCGGACGCGGATGTGGGCTCCCCGTCGTACACCTCGGGAGCCATGAAGCCGACCGTACCGATGATCATTCCCACAGCGGTCTCGTCGGAGCCACTGGGGCGCGCCACGCCGAAGTCGAGCAGCTTCGCGCAGAACCGAGGACCGGCGACACCAGTTCGAGTCTCCACCATGATGTTGAGCGGCTTGACGTCGCGGTGGATGATGCCGGCTTCGTGGGCGACGGCGAGCCCCGCTGCGACCTGCCCGGTGAGCGCGAGGGCGTCGCCGATGGTGAGCGGGTGGTTTTCGCGCCAATGGTTGAGCTGCGCGCCGTCGACATACTCCATCACGATGTAAGGCTGGCCCTCTGGAGTCTGGCCCGCATCAAAGACCTGGACGAGGTTGGGATGCCGAAGGCTGGCGATGATCCGCCCTTCCTGGAGCATCCGCCGGGCCATCGACTCATCTTGGTTGTGGCGAAGAACCTTGATGGCCACCTTGCGCCCGAGGGTGCGATGATGTGCGAGAAAGACCTGCGCCTGACCTCCTTCTCCAAGAAGCCGGTCCACCTCGTAGTCAGGGAGAGCGAAGGGGGGCGAGGACGCTGTGACGCCGTGCATCGTTGGACTCGGAAAGAGAGGGGCGGGTGGGCGGGGACCCCTGCCACAGGTGTAGGAGACCACACGTCCCCCCTGCGGACAACTCGCCGCTGAGGGCATCTGGGGCCGGTGGCGGTGCAGCGAGCCGTCTGCGGTGGAGGACGAGCGAGGTGCACCGTGGTTCGGCGCATGAGCTGCGAGTGTGTTTCCGGTGGGTCGAGGGACGAAGGGACTATGGATTGTTGTCGGCCTCACTCGGACCCTCACGTCGCTCTTGCTCTCGAAGGCCTGCTTCGATCTGTGTAGCCATTGCGGCCTGAATGTGGGTCCAGCTGGCATTGAGAACAATGTCTTCGCCGCGGACTTCAGTGGTGCAGTGTACGCCCATGCCGGAAAGCGGAGGCGCGGCCTTCTGTTGGTCGCAGTGCGACTCCAGCAGCTGAGTCAGCATGTCGACCCCTTCCGGGGACACGCCTTCGATGGCCACCCTGAGCTCTGCGGTGTTGGCATCGAGCAAGCGAGCGCCGACCCAGGCCCGCTCGAACTCGATCTGCTCCACCGGAAGCACATCGCTTGTCGGAGCTCTTTCCTGAGCCATGTCCTTCAGGTTCAGGATGTGGTCCAAGCCCCGAGTCTCGCGGGTGACAGCCACGGCAATCCAGCTTGTGCGCAGCTCTTGAATGTCGCGAGCCAGCACAGGCTGCGTCTCGGCATCGGTACGGGCGCGCAGCTGTCGCAGCTGCTCCAATTCTCCCCAGAAGACAGTTCCTTCGTCGAAGCTCAGGTAGCCCCCGGAACCTGTCATGGGGATGAACAGCCGGCCCTCTTCTTCAAGCGGCTGGGCTGAGCTGCTTGCGTACTGGGCCGCGTACTCGAACTGGATGCGAACCACTCGCACGAGGTGTCGAAAGTTGGCAGCACCGCCTGTGGTCAGCCCACTGGTCGTGGTGGGGGCTGGGTCGGTCACCAGCGTGAGCTCGTAGGGAAGATACCAGCCTGTCATCCACCACATGGGCCAGCTTGCGAGGCCACTGAGCGGCCCCACGGGAAGGGATGTCTCGGGGTCCTCGGCTGCTTGAGCGGCCGTAATGAGAGTCTTGGTGGTCGCGTGCATCATCGCGCGGACCCCCGAGTCGTCTGTGGCGTCGCGGACGTGCAGCGCAGACACGGTGTCCTCGCCGATCGCATGGAGGGTGTCGATCTGGGAGCCCGTGGAGAGGATCCAGGCCACGGCGAGACATAGGAGGACAACGAACGCAGCGCATGCAGCCATGCCCAGCACGAGCATGCCGAGCAGCAACTTGATCAGGGCAGTCGGGAACGTGGTCTGGGGAGGCACTGCGAGATCTCCAGTGGACCGATACCCACGCTGCGGTCGGGGGGCCGTGACCGTGGGGCTCACGTGTCGGCAG
>Ga0315321_10002441_pt1 | contig 14390 bp, 9 predicted proteins | sample M180m21515metaG_FD_203464 | JGI IMG/M metagenome (GOLD analysis project Ga0315321, IMG submission 203464) | Ammonia-oxidizing marine archaeal communities from Monterey Bay, California, United States - M1 80m 21515 | ecosystem: Environmental > Aquatic > Marine > Intertidal zone | place: USA... | reverse complement strand
GATGTCCCTCGTCAGCAGCCAGAGGGCCATTGATATCCATTCTCCAGTTGTTCCGGCCAGTGAGGCATGATGCCCGCGTTGGGCTACATACAGAGGCACCGGCATAGAAACGGTCAAAACGAAGCCCGGAGTTCGCCATTGAATCAAGATGGGGCGTTTTCAAAATCGGATGCCCGTTATAGGCAACATCACCCCAGCCCTGATCGTCACTCATGACGAAGATCATGTTTGGTCGATCATCAGCTCTCGTATTTTCTAGAAGTACGAAGGCTGGTACGAAAACAACAAGGAAGGCAACTGTTCGCATAGTAGAAAAGAGACTCAGTCGGTCTCGTCATAGAATGAATAATCAGGGTGATTGTAAAGTTGCTTTTTGGCGTTTTCCTCAATGTCGTTTGAGTGAAGCCACCGTGTTCCAAGTTTTGAAGTCCAGAATGGATGATCTTCTTCGAGGTGAGACGGCAGGTTCGCAAGAACTGCTTCTAATCGCTGGCGGTCTTGTGCATGTGAAGCTTCACCGTCAACCCTCTTATAGTTTCGGCCAAAGCGGGAGTCGTTTGTATAGTAAAACCGCCCTTCTGGTTTTCCGTAGAATGGCGAGACTGCTTCAAGAAGATGGGTTTTGGTTCGAACGACTTGTACTGGTCCTGTATAGGCATAGATCCATTCGCGATGGGTGTCTGTTTTTGCTGTTAAGAAAGGCAAAAGGCTTTTTCCATCAAATGCGGTGTCCGCCGGTTGGGTAGTCCCTGCCATGTCGAGAAGTGTTGGAGCAATGTCAGAAAAATCTGTTAACTCATCCGTAAGTCCTCTTTTTTTGATGCCAGGACCCTGGACGACAAATGGTACGTGGACGCCACGCTCTACTCCTCGGTCCTTCGCGGTCACCGCTGTTCCATTGTCAGCACAGAAAATGAAGTAGGTGTTGTCATAGATTCCTAATTGCTTTGTGCTGGCAATCAATTTACCAATCAGTTTGTCAAGATGCTCAATGAGATGAATAAATCGTTGCTGACGCTCTTGTTCATAGTGATTCATGACCTCGAGCTTTTCCTCGCGGTGCATTCCTACCGTATCAGGTTTCTCCTGTTCAATATCCAAGACATCACCATGGTCAGGCGTTGTGGAATAAGGACCGTGTGGAATCACCGTTGGCCAATACGCGACGAATGGCTGCTTATCTCGCGTCTTCCGTTCAATAAAGTCAAGTAGAAAATCGACTCGCTTATCGGGACCAAAATCTTTTTTCTCAACTGGTATGTAGTGCCCGTTTTGCACCATTGATGGATACCAATACCGTGTATCCGGCAAAGTAATATCTTCACGCTGTCCTGTACTTATGGGATTCGTACCAAAGTGCGATGCTATCTTGCCTGGACTTTCCCAGAGGCAATATTCATCAAAGCCGACAACGCCTTCCCACGCCTCTTTTGCTCCACAGTGCCATTTGCCTGCGATAGCCGTCGCGTAACCGGCATTGTGAATCAATTTTGCCCAACTTGGTTGCGCTGTGAATAAGGTTCCTCGTGAATCAAATGCCCACATGTCATTTCGAAAAACACCTGTCCTATTGCCATACACTCCAGTCATCAAGCAAGCGCGGGATGGCGCACAAATAGCAGGTGCAAAGCACGTTCGAAAACAGACTCCATTCGTTGCAATTTGATCAATATTCGGTGTCTGCGCTGAGCCTGCTTGCCCGTAGCATGAAAACATATCCGCGCTCACGTCATCTGCCAGAATCAAAATAATATTAGCGGGTTCCGAGCAGGCGATCGAAGGATTAGTAAATAGCAAAAAAAGTAGAGCAAGAAGCTTTTTCATTTTTGTTTGCCCATCGGGTGGTTGTTGCGATGTATCTCAGCGAAGGAACGGTCTTAGCGTTTACGTATGGAGTGGATCTGTGGTGTTGCTGCAGGTTGCTAAAGCCATGCGGGAAGGTTCTTATGGTTTTCTAGGATACGATATGTATCAATTGGTTCCTTGGTGATCTGTGCCAACCGATGTTTTTGGTGTCCTGTCACCGCGGTCAAGTTCACCAAGACGGCGGTCTAGGAAATCATGGGAAATTTGAACTGCCTTGCTTCGAGCAGGTTCGTCGTACTCCCAGAATTCTTTCAGAATCTTTTCGCATGCGGGGTAATGGGTGCCATCATCACCGATGTCTTGCCTCAAGTCTGCGAGTTGAACTTTTAAATCAGCGACAAGATCTTTGTTTTCGGGGTTGTCATAGATGTTGACCGTTTCGGCGGGGTCGTTGATGAGATCATAGAGTTCCCAGCCTGGGGGCGTGCGGTAACCCCCATCATAATTGCAGCCATAATAAAAGATGAGTTTATGAGTCTTTGTTCGGAGACCAATATGAGCCGGGTTGTCATGATGAGCCATGTGCATCCAATATCTATAATATGTCGCATCCTTCCAGTCGTCTGACTCTTGTCCAGTTTCGAGAAGCGAACGAAAAGATCGTCCTTGAACAGTGGAGGGTATGGCGGCACCTGCAAAGTCCAAGAGAGTGGGGGCAAAGTCAACATTCTCAACCAAAGTGTCAAACCGTTGTCCAGCCTTAATTCTTTTCGGGTAACGAATCATGAGTGGCATTCGCTGAGACTGTTCGAGCATCCAGCGCTTGTCCTGATAGTCATGTTCTCCAAGCATGAAACCCTGATCGGCTGTGTACACAATAATCGTATTTTCAAGTTGGCCAGAGGTCTCGAGGTATTGGAAAAGGCGGCCGATATTGTCATCAACGCCCTTTACGCATCGAAGGAATTTTCTGAGATACGCGTTATAAGCAAACTTCTTGTTTTCATCGTCCGAGTAGTCGTTTGGATCGAAGTTGGTGGGGAATTCTTCAGGGTACCGTGTTGGGAGGTCGTGGAGGTAGGACCTCCGAGGGTTTCTTCCACCAATTGATGTGCCAATGTGGGGAACAAGTTCATCTTGATCGCCGCGGGTGGCAAGAGAGCCGTACTCCGGATTCATTGTCCAAAGAGACGCTGGAGAGGGAATATCAACGTCAGCCAGATACGACTCATATCGTGGAGCATTATCAAAGTAGTCGTGTGGTGCCTTGTAATGATGCATCAAAAAAAATGGTTTTGTTTGGTCCCATTCGTTCTCAATCCAGTCAAGCGACAAGTCGGTTATGGCATCTGTGACGTGCTTGCCCTTGAATTGGATCGTATTTTTACCCCAAGGCTTTGGTCCACGAATTCGGAATTCGGGGTCGTGATATTTGCCTTGCCCTGGCAGGACGCAGTAATGGTCGAAGTCGGCCGGTTCATTTTTGAGATGCCACTTCCCAATCATGGCCGTCTGGTAGCCAGCTTTTCGCATTTGACTAGGAAGCATCTGTTTGCCGGGCGGGATTCGCCCGCCGAGATCGAAAACACCATTTATGTGGTTGTACTGACCAGTGATCACACAGGCCCGTGAAGGGGAACAAATAGAGTTTGTACAAAATGCATTGGAAAACAGGGCGCCCTCATGTGCGATTCGATCGAGGTTCGGTGTTGGTGCAGTCTCGGCAAGCCGGCCTCTGTACGCAGAGATTGCGTGGGCAGCGTGGTCATCAGACATGATGTAGAGAATATTAGGACGGTCCGCGGCACGTGCAGTCGCTCCAATGAGAAGCGTTAAGACAGCGAAGACAGCAAAGGATCGGGAAAAAAACATGGCAGAATGAGACCTGTTGTTCCGGGATTGAGTTCGAATTGTTTCAGATGACAGCACGTGAAGGGTGGGCCTAATTTGTTTACGATGTCCTGCGATACCACCCATAGCTTGTAGTATATCGAGGGTTTGTGGTTGCATGATAGTGAACTGTTTTGGGGCACGATGGAAATCAGGCAATTTCTTATGATTCAACGAATGCTTTTAGACTTCATTTCACGTGCCTCTACAGTCATTGCATTCACTGTTCTTTGGATTGTTGTACCTGCGGCCTGGGTGTACGCAGAAGGGAAGGATCTCAGTGGGTCTACACATCCGAATATTATCCTGATATTAGTGGATGATCTCGGTTGGGCTGATCCAGGATTTCATGGTGGTGATGTGAGGCTCACACCAAACATTGATCAGCTTGCCCGACAAGGCATGCAGCTGAGTCAGTTTTGTATGACCCCAGTGTGTGCCACGTCACGCAGTGCGTTGTTAACAGGTCGTTACCCATTCCGCCAATGGATGGACTGGAGAAGTGAGGACTTCGGGAAACCGGATTACCTTGCACTGCTCGATATACCATTGGCCACGCTTCCAGATGGTACGCCTACTCGACGAATCCACGGGCTCGACCCACGTGAACGAACGCTCGCTGATGCTCTGAAAGAGGCTGGTTACACAACGGCCATGATTGGAAAGTGGCACCTTGGCGAGTGGTTGCCGGAACATCTGCCGTTCGCGCGTGGATTTGACCATCAATATGGCCATTACGGCTGGGGTATCGACTACAACTCGCACCTCATTCCGCATAATGCCCCACAGCCTTTGTGCGTCTTTGATTGGCACCGTGATCAGCAGCCGGTACTGGAAATGGGCTATTCAACGGATTTGATTGCCGATGAAGCGATTCGACTCATGACGATTCATTCAAATAAAGCAGATCCTTTTTTTCATTACGTAGCATTTAATGCAATTCATGGGCCGCTTGAGGAGATACCACGTCATTGTGATGTCTTCGATAAGCGGGCTGCAGCTATTAAGTGTCTTGATGATGCCGTCGGCCGCATGCTGAAAGCGGTTGACGGACTCGGCATTTCAGACAAAACGCTGGTTCTCTTTACAAATGATAATGGTGGACTCACCGAAGAGGTCAATCGCCCCTGGCGAGGTACTAAAAATACAACGTTCGAGGGTGGTATTCGTGTGCCCTGTGTACTTCGATGGCCCGGAGTCATTTCCTCGGGCTCAAGGTGCAACGAACTTATGCACGTCACGGATCTTTTTCCAACACTCGTTTCCATTGGGGGTGGGTCGACGAACAAATCTCTGGCACTCGATGGATGGGATATGAGCTCCGTTGTTTTTGAAGGGAAGAAGAGTCCGCGGACGGAGATTCTTATCGAGGCTACCGGCAGTGTACGGCTTCCCTCCATACGCAGTGGCCAGTGGAAGCTTATTGGTAACGCCCTGTTTGATTTACAACATGATCCCGGGGAGCGCAACGATGTGTCGGAGGCATATCCGGAGATTGTCATTGAGCTGCGAAACAGAATTCTTAAGTTGTCAGCCGAGCGGCCTCCACTTGGAGAGTTCTCTCGCATAATGAGCCCAGCTCTTCCGTATGTTTACGGGCAGATTGAAAACACTTCAGTTCCAGGAAAGATACGATCCCATGTTGAACAGGCGCGGCGTGGTCAGCAACAGATATGGGAACCAGGAAAATATCCGTGGCCTGCACCCCCTCAAAATGGTCAAATTACTTATGAGGGTGATGGTCGGTAGTATTGTCAGGAGCTCGCACGCGAGGTGCCGATGGTACCGGTAAAAGGCGATTTTCTGCAGCCAAACGGTTGTTTTTTGTCATGCGGATAGCTTGTTAACGTTTCGTGTAGCCGTGGAGTCTACTCACGACAAAGAAGGTTTACTCAAAGCATATGCCAGACGACGACTTCGCTGAACTTCTTGCTTGTGAACAAAATCGACTGCGTCGAGTCATTCGGTCTGTCGTTCTGTGTAACGCAACAACCGCTGACATCCTTCAACGAGCAAACCTGATTGCCTGGAAGAAACGACATGAATTCGGAGAGGGCACGAATTTCCGTGGATGGATCAATGCAATCGTTCGGTACGAAATTCTTGCTCATCGTCGAGACCGGGCACGAAAAAAGGAAATCATGCTTTCGAGAGAAACTGAAGAACTGTTGTTCGTTACCAATGATGGTTTTGAAGGTGATCTGGAGACAGAGGCTCTTGCACTTAGAGACTGTCTCGAGGCATTACGTGAGCAAGATCGGGCGTTATTGAGGGAGCGGTATTCGGATGAGAAGACATTGCGAACATACGCAGAGAAAACGGGTCGGTCTGAGGCGGGGTTGCGAGTGACATTGCATCGGCTGCGGCAAGCTCTCAAAAAATGTGTGAAATTGCGAATGAGTAAAGAACACGATAGCTAAGTGAACTGTTCTCTAGAGTGGATCGAACTAAAGAAATGTCAGAAAAACAAAAAGTAATACAAAAACTTGAAGATCTCGCTGGGAAAGCACTCGATGGGTGCGTACAGACAGATGAGTTGCACGCTCTGGAAAAGTTATTGGCAGAGAGTGAGAAGGCCAGGGAAGAGTTTTTGGAGTTCGCTGCGTTTGAATGTGCTCTGGAAGACGCGGTGAAGGCAGATGTTCCGGCACGTGCGGTTGATTGTGTTTCCAATGACTCAGTGGTTGTGCCTCGACGAATGACTAGGAGGACGGGCGGGCTGTGGCGATCCCGGGGCGTTCCGGTACTCATGGTCACGGCGGTGGTGCTTGTCGTGTTGTTGGTCGTAGCCAATCGGGGCCTGGGGCCGAAGCAGGGAGCCCCTGGTAGAAGTTCTACGCCGCCACCTAATGGATTCGCAGTTGTTGCCAGTCAGGCAGATGTTGATTGGGAGACATCGGCAGTATCGTCTGGAGATGTTCTTCCACGGGGAGTCCATCACATTCGGTCAGGGGTTATTCAGCTCGAGCTTTTCAGTGGTGTTCAGCTTGTGGTTGAAGGGGAAGCAGAATTTGTCATTGAGTCTCCTTTGGTTGTCTCACTGAGTCAGGGCGCTGTACGGGCTTATGTTCCTGACGTAGCGCATGGGTTTCGCGTTGTGACGGAAGCTGGGAAAATTATTGACTACGGTACAGAGTTCAGTGTGCGAGTGAATGGCGATACAACCGATGTTACCGTTCTTGATGGTGAGGTTGGTCTCGTGCAGAAAGAACGGCGGGAAATCCGATTCACCCGCGGGGAGTCATTGCGTGTCCGAAGTACGACAGCGAAACCTGAAGTACTCAAAGAACCAATTCATGTCATGAGTTCTTTAACTGTATCGCGTGCGGCTCAGCAAAGCCTGTCCATGCAGGAAGAAGTTTGGGAGAAGGCGCTCGAGGAATGGTTGCGTGATCCGCGCCTTGTTGCGTGTTACCGCGGCCCGAGCGAAAAGCAAAGCCGTGTGCTTGAGAACCTTTGCGACGGGGCAACGCCAGCGACTCAAGCAGCAGTTGTTGGAGCAACTGCATGCGTTAATCGGTGGGGAAGAGAGGGGCGGGCATTTGACTACACACGACTTGGGAGTCGTTCCCGAGTCGCTCTACGGGATGAGATGGATAATATTTCATTAGTCTGCTGGGTGAAAATAAACAGTTTGAATAATCTTTTTAATTCACTTTTTCTGACAGATGGGCACGAAGAGGGTGAGCCTCACTGGCAAATTCTCAGAGATGGACGAATCTTTTTCTCAGTGAAGCATCCGCATCGAAAGGGAACAAGTTGGCGGCAGACGGTGTTTTATTCACCGCCGATATGGCGAAATGCAATGAGCGGGGAATGGAACATGCTAGCAGTAACATACGACCGAAGAGCCGGTGAGGTCGCGCATTACGTCAATGGAGATCAGATCAGTCTGGAATCTATACCAGAGCATGCAACCGTCCCTCGTATTAATCTCAGTGCGGCTTCTATCGCCAATTGGGCAGAGCCGATGTATCGGACAGATGAGGAGTTTACGTGTCGCAACCTCAATGGCGCAGTCGATGAGGTGTTTATTTTCGATGGTGTACTGGGTGCCAGTGAGATCGCAGCGATGTATTCGCAGAGTTCTGGTGGAGAATGAATATGAAAATAGATAAGTCACTGCCAAGCTTGCGAGTTTGGATGCTGCCAATTGTTTGCCTGCTCTCTATGGGGGGGCTAATGGTTGCATTGTGTCACGTTGCAATAGCTGAACAGGCTGAAATCGATGCTCGTAGAGATAAGTTGGAAACCCATGCAGAAGAGTTGTTCGCCTTAGAGGTGCTTCCGCTACTCCGGGCGAAGTGTTTTGGGTGCCACGGGGAGGGCGACGAACTTCGCGGTGAATATTACATGACATCTCGCGACGCTCTGGTTCGTGGTGGTGAGTCAGGGGATGCAGCGGTTGTTCCAGGAGATGCAGGCACCGGTTCGTTACTCGATGCTATTCGGTGGGATGGCCTTGAGATGCCACCAAAGAAGAGTGAGCGACTTACGTCTGATGAGATAGCACTCGTTGAGGAGTGGGTACGAGGGGGAGCGCCGTGGCCTTCTTTGGAGCAGCAACTTGCAATCCAGAGTGCAGCGAAAGATCGAGCGTTAGATGAAGGGTTAGTCCGATGGAAAACCAGTGGTGGAACAAGTCAGGAATGGACCGATCGGAAATATGTAGAGAAAGATCTTTGGGCCTTCGCAAATCTGCCTCGTGCAGGAGAGCTCCTTCCCGCGGACGTTTCGCATAACGATGCGATTGATTTTTTTGTGGATACAAAAATTGCAGAGAAGGCACTTGTTGCTTCACCGCCGGCTCATTCAGTAGAACTGCTTCGTAGGGTGACATATGACCTTACCGGCTTGCCGCCGAACGCCGAACAGACCGCAGTATTTGTGGAGGACTTCGCGTATGATAGTGAATTGGCTTATGAGAAGTTGGTTGATCGATTGCTCGATAGTCCTCGATATGGAGAGCGTTGGGCGAGGCACTGGCTCGATATCACACGGTATGCTGACACTGGGGGGATGAGTAACGACTACGAACGGTCAAATATGTGGCGTTACCGAGATTACGTCATTCGCTGCTTCAATAACGACAAGCCGTACAATGAATTTATTATGGAGCAGATAGCTGGAGATGAGCTTGCAAAGACATCTGTCAGGAAGCGCCATATGGCAGCGGGGCTCGAGGGCCAACAACTCTATGCAGCGGTGCGGAAGACCGAAACGGAAGGTGGGTACACAGAGAGGGAAGCAGAGCTTCTTATTGCCAGCGGTTTCCTTCGGCTTGGGCCGTGGGATAATGCAATGGTTGATGATGACCAGGCACGTCAAATCTATCTAGATGATGTTGTTAATATTACGGGTCAGACATTTCTCTCACAAACTCTTCGCTGCTGTAAGTGTCACGATCATAAGTTTGACCCAATTCCTACTCGGGACTACTACGGTATTTATGCGGCGTTTGCGACAACTTTTCCCGTGGAGCGGTCAGCACCCTTCTTGAGTGTTGAATCACGTGATCGATTTGATTCAGAAAAAATGTTCGTTGAAGAAATGCTGGTTTTCGCACGGGCAGAGAAGAAAAAGCTTGTCGATAAGCGTGAGGCGGCCGCACGTGCATGGTACGCAGACCATGACCTGCCATACAAAGAAGAGAGCAAACGAAGAGCTGATCCGGATGATCAAAAGCCGTCTCGCCACGTTGGTCTTGATCCTGCTGAGTCGGGAATGCTGAAAGTACGGGAGCAGGATGAGTGGATCTGGGAGCGGCGGCTGGAGCGGTTCGAGCCGCTTGTTCAGAGTGTGTTTAGCGCTCGTAATATGCCGAAGAAAAGCCAACACGCGAGAAAACTTCGACCGTTTACAGTCTTTCGTGATGAGGATCTTTCAGTAGAGACATGCATCCTCACCGGTGGCAGTCTTGAGGCTCCGGGCGCAAGGGTCTCGCCGGGGGTGTTAAGCGCTGTGTCACTTCGGGCACAGCCCAAGGGGCCTCCTCACGTGTTACCGGATGACGTAGGTGGGAGAAGAACCGCTTTGGCGAAGTGGATTGCCGATGCCGGAAACCCCTTAACAGTGCGAAGCATTGTAAATCGTGTCTGGCAATATCATTTCGGTCGTGGGCTTGCTTCAAACTCAAACAACTTTGGAGCAAAGGGTGGAAAGCCCACGCATCCAGAACTACTTGATTATCTCTCGAAGCGGTTTCTTCAGGGAAACTGGAGCATAAAGAAGTTACACAAGGCGATCATGCTCTCTGACGTGTACCGGCGGTCAGTCGTTCCGGTAGATGAAAAGAATCTTGCGTTGGTCGATCCAGAAAATAGCCTGCTGACACACTTCAGGCGGCGACGGTTGACTGCAGAAGAGATTCGAGATTCCTTGCTGTTGGTGAGCGGAGAACTTGTGCACTCAGATGGCGGAATTCCCGTGTTTCCTGAAATGAATATGGAGGTCGCTTTGCAGCCAAGGATGATTCAGTTTTCTCTGGCTCCCGCGTACCAACCCTCGGTGCGTCGTGATGAGCGGAACAGGCGAACGATTTTTGCTTACCACTGCCGTGGTTTGGCTGATCCATTTTTGGAATTGTTTAACCAACCAAATCCAAATGAGTCATGTGAGTTGCGTGATGACGCCTCGGTGACTCCTCAGGCCCTGACCCTTCTCAATAGTGCATTCATGTCAGACCGTGCTGTGGCGATGGCCGATAGACTTGTCATGACGTCAGAGGATGATGTCATGGCGATCAGAGAAGCGTTTCTACAGATCCTTGGAAGAGAACCAACTGGCGATGAAACTCAGCAACTTCTGAAGTTTTTACGAGATACTGTGCGGAATCGCACGAAGGAAATTGCTGCAGGTGCGGAATACCCAACGGAGATTACGCGATCACTTGTTGAGGAGTTTAGCGGGCAACCCTTCGAGTATCGTGAGATTCTGCCGAAATTTATGGACTACGAGGCTGATCTCAAAATAGAGGAGCTGTCGTTGGAGGGTAGGGTCCTGGCAGATGTATGCCTGCTTTTGATGAATACGAATGAATTTCTCTTTGTGGACTAAATGGTGACGCAATGTTTATGACAAGTCGACGGAATTTGCTGTTGAGTCTTGGCGCCGGTCTTGGGCCGGTCGCGCTGAGCAATCTGCTTCAGGCTGAGGATAAGAGAAGAGCCCCGCTTGCACTCCAGCCGCCGATGTTTGCGCCGCGGGCAAAACGAGTGATTATGCTCTTCATGGAAGGGGGGCCAGGGCATATGGATACCTTTGATCCGAAGCCTGAGCTCACTAGGCGACATAAGGAAGAGTCGAAACTTCCTGGCGGACTTGCGAAGGGGTATAAGTTTTTTGTTGGGAGTCCTTTTGGATTCCAGCATGCTGGCGACAACGGCATCGAGATGTGTAATCAATGGAAACATATGGCAGACCCTTACGTCGCCAACGAGCTATGTAACTATCGTGGGTGTCAAGCAGAATCACTGAATCATCCTGAAGCTCTCTTCCATATGAATACGGGCAGTCGATTGGGTGGTGATCCTGCGGTTGGTTCATGGGTCACATATGGGCTGGGCACGGAGAATGAAAATCTACCCGCTTTTGTTGTGATGACGGAGTTGGCGTTGCCTCAGGGTGGCTCGACGAATTGGTCGAATGGTTTTTTGCCACCGTATTATCAAGGGACCCGATTGCGGCCGGAGGGATCACCTCTTCTTGATCTCGCAACACCGGGCCACCGAATGCCCGACCAGCAGAGGAGGATGATCGAAGAATTGACGAAGCTGAATCAACGGCATCTTGACACACTTTCTGCGGAAGATGAAAGATTGCAGGCCCGTATTGCTAACTATGAGCTGGCTTTCAGGATGCAGACGGAAATACCAGATGTTATTGATTGTGACACGGAGTCCGAGCAGACACTCAAAATGTATGGTGTTGATGAACCCGATACAAATGCGTTCGGTAAACAATGTCTTCTTGCTCGTAGGCTGGTGGAGAATGGTGTTCGATTTGTACAAATCTTTAGTGGTGGATGGGATAGCCATGACTATCTTAAGCAGGGCCATACATCACGAATTAAAAGTGTCGACAAGCCTATGGCGGGTCTGATTCGAGATTTAAAACAACGTGGGCTTCTTGAAGACACACTTGTTGTCTGGACAGGTGAATTTGGACGAACGCCGGACAATAACAAACGAGGTGGAGTCTATTCACTTGGACGGGGGCACAATAACGAGGCAATGACAATGTTGTTTGCTGGTGGTGGAGTGAGGCCAGGTGTCGTTGGGGCAACAGACGAACTTGGTGCCTCTGCTTCAGAATGCGTTCACCCCATTCGAGATGTGCACGTGACGATGCTTCACCTTCTAGGGCTTGACGATAACAAGTTGACATATCTGCACGCAGGTCGGCATAAGCAGCTTTCCCAGTTTGGCGGAGAGGTTATCGAGGACCTTATTGCCTGAGTGGGCATCTTGTAGTTGGAAAACATACTGCCTGTGCGTGTACATTGATCGCATGAATACCACGTCTGAACAGACACCATGCCAGAGGCAGCCTTCTGTTGAGAAGGCTGCATTTCTCGTTACGGAAATTGGATTCCTGTCGGCTCTCGCCGTCTGGGGCGGTCCAGCATGGGTGGGCGTCGTTGTGCCGGCGATCTTCATCGAAATCTACTGCGGAAGTCAGTTGCGTTCCCTTGGAATGCTGATGCCAGCTGGTATTTGGTTAGTGCTTTGTACGCTGACAGGAAACCGAGAACTTTTTTTTCCCTATGCCATGTACGTCATGGCATTCATGGTGATTCGACTATGGGAGAGGAGCCGAAGTACCGCAATCATTGGGGGGCTTTTCGGTGGAGCATTGTTTCTCTTCATTCGGTGGCTCCAAAATGCGACCATGGATGTGCTTCTTGTTGAAGGAGTCGTTGCTGCCGGTATTGTTCTTGCTTTGAGTGTCTTTTGTTGGCTGGAACTAAACCGGGGGTGGATGCGAATGATCGGTTTACTCAGCGGATCGCTGCTTGCCTATGCTGGCCTTGCCTTGTAACGGCACTATCTAGAAACCACTCAGCACCCATCCTAGGGCAATGAGCAGGCAGACGACTGCTGTTAGCACGACCCAAAGTGGCTGCGAAGTAGTGGGGAGATCTTCAGTTGAAATGTAATTTCCACAGGTAGGGCACTGCGGACTTTCTTCTAACATCTCAGCGCCACAGTACGGGCAGGGAATGACCGGTTCATTGAGGTTTTCTTCATCGAATTCCTCGTCCCAGTCCTCATCATCTTCAAGTATATTCATCGACTCAGCTCACTGGTGCAGTCAGGCTGTCTTCCGCTTGAGGGCGGTTGTTTTGGTGCCTGCGATATTTTTAGGCTCAAAGGGACAGTGCCTGCAGCCAGAACCACAGCAGACCCCACGCTTTAGATGATAAGCAGCCGTAAACACAAGAAACCCATTTTCAAAATAGTAGTCCTGCGTGCTTTGTTCAGCACCCGACGGTCTGCTTCTCGAAGTGGTTCTGGTAGTCTTCGGTTCTGGTTCTTGATGTTCTTTCATTTTCTAAATGCTGTTACGTCTATGCAACGAGTTGTAGTTTTTTCAGGTGCTGGTGTCAGTGCTGAAAGTGGCCTGAAAACATTTCGGGGGGACGACGGGCTGTGGGAAGGGCATCGGGTTCACGATGGGAACAAGTGCCTCCGGTGGTTGCACAGCGACGGAGACAGACTCTACCCCACTTTTGTTCTGCTTGACTAGCACCCGAATGCCTACCTCTCTTAATGCCGCATTTACCTTCGCCGAATCACCCTTCACGAGCTTCCGAGCCAACTGCTGAACCGCATCGAGGTATCCTGAAACAGTTTTGTCATTCTGTCTATTTGTCATTTTGTCACCGCCTAGCCGAGACAATTCCTGAGAAACAGCATTTCTTTCAGCCTTGATCTCTTGGAGTGCTGAAGTGGCATCTGCTAGCAAATCCTCCGGTATCGATAGCAACCGTGCGGAGCCTGCTTTTACTTTGTTCTCGAGTGCAGCAAGACGTTTCTCGAGCGATGCTCGAACAGTGCTGTTTTTTTCTTCGTTCTCCATCTGCTTCAGCCACGCATTGAACTCCTTTTCACGCTGTTTCATCTTCCCACGTGCAAGCAGTTCCTTGTTACACACCTCAACAAGTGCTCCGAGCATGTCGCCTTCGGACACGCGATATTTCACGGCACACTTATTACCTCGGCACCGGAAGTATCCCCTGCCGTCTGCTTGATAATTGCCACCGCATCCACTGCACGTGATCAGGCCGCTCAACCGCTTGCTTGTACATGGCTTCCGTGTTGCGACTTGACGGTGCTTGAGTTGCTGCTGTGCTTTCTCAAACAATGCCTTGCTGATTATTTCAGGAATAGCCTCGTGATCTTCGTGAAGAATTGGCTCCTGCTTCGTAGTGCCTTCACCTGCGGCACGTTGCACGATGTCCTCACCGTCACGCTCGGAGAACCTGCCACTGTTACGGACTCCCCACTGATAGCATCTCTTGTAGACGGGGTTCACAATGATCTTGTGCAATGAACTCCTGATCCATTCGCGGCCACTTGGTGACGGTATCTTTTTCTTATTCAGTAGCGTTGCTACGGAAAGCATGCTCGTTCCCGGCTTCGTGTATTCCTCAAAGATCATTTTCACAACAGGTGCAGTTTCGGGATCAACCA
>Ga0315321_10002439_pt1 | contig 14396 bp, 7 predicted proteins | sample M180m21515metaG_FD_203464 | JGI IMG/M metagenome (GOLD analysis project Ga0315321, IMG submission 203464) | Ammonia-oxidizing marine archaeal communities from Monterey Bay, California, United States - M1 80m 21515 | ecosystem: Environmental > Aquatic > Marine > Intertidal zone | place: USA... | reverse complement strand
CTCATGTCCATAACCCGCTGAGCCGGAAAGACCGACACCTCTTCCAATACCGGATCATCCTTCTCGCCATAGGGCATCCCCTGGGAGATCCATGAGCGGATCAATTCGTAATCAAGCGAGCCTTTGGTAATTTTCGACCCTCCTCCGTGCGGAGTCTCGTTGGTTGCCTTCGTCAGCAAAAGGCTGCGCTCGGGAGCGGCGGGGAAAATCCTGCGTCCCCTGCCCTCCTTTACGATGTACTCGTAATCCTCGTCGGGTTCGAATCCAAGGAGCGAAAGACGAAAACCGTTTTGACCTCCCGACTTACCGTGGCAACCTCCGCCGTTGCATCCGTACTTGGTAAAAAGCGGAGTGATCTCGTTGGGAAAATTGACCCGTTGAATCTTACCTGACTCCGAAGTGCTCACCTTGACCGAGCTCTTCAAGTTGCCGGGTGCATGAATCGTGATGACCGCCTCCCCATCCGACAAAGGTTTGATCCAACCGTCCTTGGATATTTCAACGACCCCAACCGGCTGAGCTTCCATTCTCACCAACCGGGTCAGATCGCGCTCGTCCCCATCGTGATACTTTCCGGTCACCACCAGTTGCCTTCTCGCTCCGATCCCTTTGAGCCAAAGCTGATCCTCCTCGTAGGCCGAGTAGTTGACTTGAATCTCCTTGGGCTCGTCGAAGTTTGCTCCGAAAACCAATTTGCAAGAAAGTAAAAAAAGGAAGTGGTTCGTTTTGATCATGGGAAATCTTTGAGCGTGAAAATTCGTTTCGCAGATGCTTTTAGGTTTATCCAACGAGTTCGGGAATTGGTTTCCAGCCATCGACCAAGAAGTGAGGACGTCCCGAAAGGTCGGACAGGGTGACGGCATTCGGATCGATTCCCAAATGATGATAAAGGGTCGAATGAACCTCCCCGAAATGAACAGGGCGACTCACTGGTTCGGCGACCTTTTTGTCGGTTGCCCCGATCATTTGTCCGTGATTCATACCCCCGCCCGCCACGAATGCGCAACCGACCCGGGGCCAATGGTCCCGTCCACCGTTCTTGTTGATGACCGGCGTCCGACCGAATTCCCCCCAAGCGACCACCGCGACGTCCTCGGACAACCCCCGGTCGTGCAGGTCCTCGATCAAGGCACTCAGCCCCTGATCGAAAATCGCAGCGTGTCCCTTTACCCCGGACGTATTGTTGGAGTGAAAGTCCCAACGACCGAAGTTCAAGGTTACCATGCGCACTCCTGCCTCGACCAATCTGCGGGCCAGTAGAAAATGCTCGTTGTTTCGGGGGGCTCCGTCGCCAACGTTTTTTGGGTCCCCCTTCCCATATCTTTCTCGTACTCGAGGATCTTCCTTCTCCAAATCCAAAGCCTCAGCCAATTTAGAGGAACCAAGAACGCCAAAGGCTTCCCGGGTGAAGGAATCCATTTGCTCAAGTTCGTTCCCGACGGTCAAGGATCTGCGGAAGGAATCGAAGCCCGACAAGAGTGACTGCCTACGATCGATACGACTGCTCTCACAAACCGGCTTCATATCGGAAGAGGAAGGACCGGTCGGGCGAAATGGCCCGTGGGCGGTTCCGAGAAAACCGGATTCACCAGGAGATCCGTAAGGCGGATGTCCGGCCTTGGGGGCCAGTCCTACGAAAGGAGGAAGCCCCTTGACCCGTGACCCCGCCAACTTGGACAGGGAAGAACCCATGCTGGGCCAATTTCCGGGCGGCTTTGGATAAGACCTGTCGAAAAAGGCGGATCCCGGACGACCCGTGTAACACATGAAGGAATCGTGACTTCCACTCGGAGCTCCCACCATGGTTCTGATCCCCGTCCATTTGTCCATTACACCGGCAAGCAAAGGTAAGGAATCGTTAATGTGAATACCAGTCACATTTGTACGAATCGGATCAAAGGCACTGCGGACTTCCTTGGGGGCATCGGGTTTGGGATCGATCAAATCCTGGTGAGGCGGGGCTCCTGCCATGTAGACCATTATAACCGATTTGGAAGAAGACCCTATTTTGGCAAACTTTTCGGCCTGAAGCAGCTGTGGCAAGGCAAAACCGCCCGCTCCGATCGAACCAATCCGCAGGATATCCCTGCGAGAAAACTTTGCCTCACTTCCTCCATACTCATTCCCAATTAAATCGAGCATGGATTGATTCTGTAAGCTGTAATAAGCCAAGGCAACTGTAACAATACCTGTTTTTACGCATATAAATTGTGCGAAGCGCCACAAATTAGCAATTTTTTGAATACATGCTCTATTCGACGGTCTCAACAGGTTATCGGAAATATGAAGTTATGACTCAAAAGAAATTATTTATCCTTTTTTAATGGATGGAAAAGGACAGGTGGGATAGCTTTGATTTCGAGGATTGGTAATCTAAAATTCGAATGCTGAATATTGAAACATCTTCTTCGGGGAGTGCTGATTGCAGCGGGATTTCCCGGCGGGACTTTATACGGGTCGGAGGCTTGGGTATGGGGGGACTTAGTTTACCTGGACTCTTTGCAGCACAGTCGCTCGCGGCACGCTCCAAGGTGAACTTCGTAAAAGATAAAGCAGTCGTAATGCTCTACCTTTCGGGAGGAGCCAGTCACATTGAAACCTTCAACCCTAATATGGACGCACCCTCCCCTTTTAATAGCGTGACTGGAGAAGTTAAGACCTCCTTGCCCGGAGTCAGTTTCGGTGGAACTTTTCCTAACCTTGCCAAATGGGCTCACAAGATGGCAGTGGTGCGTTCCTTTACCCATCCCATTGGAGGACATGAGCAAGCCCATGTGCATGTACTCACAGGTGGAACCGACCGGAAGGGAACAGGAACCGAAGGACGGAGCATTGGCTCCCTCTACTCCAAATTACGCGGAGCAAATCATCCCCATACTGGATTTCCTTCTTACGCTCTTTTGGGCAACTCCGAAAAAGACGGGCAATACCGCAAGGAATTAGGACGGATTCTCAAGGGATCACGCCCCGGAGATCTCAAAACTGTAAACGGTCCTTTTGTCCGAATGGACCAAGAACTCAATCACCCCAAACAGACTGGTAAAACTGAGGGTTCAGTTGCCGCTGATATGCAACTCAACCTACCTCGCGAGAGGCTTGAGAACCGCCGAGGGTTACTCGACTCCATCGACTCACTGAGGAGAGACTTAGATGGTAATGAAAACGTCCTGGCCGCAGATGAATACGAGCAGCGAGCCCTCGACCTAATCCTCGGTTCGGCAGCCGATACTTTCGATCTTTCTCAGGAACCCTCACGCCTTCTCGAGTCCTACGACACATCGGCCATGAAGATCGGTCACAAAGTTTTCCGAGAATCTACTTTAGGCCATCAAATGCTACTTGCCCGACGCATGGTGGAAGCGGGATCGGGTTTCGTAACGGTCCACAGCGCAGGCTGGGACATGCATGCAGACAAAAACAACCCAGGAATGGTGAAGGGTATGAATATGCTTGGTTGGACTGTAGACAAGGCGGTCTCCGCTTTTCTTGCAGATCTGGAAGCAAGAGGGCTTTCCGAAAAGGTTCTTTTGGTTCTAACGGGAGATTTCGGGAGAAGCCCGACCATCAACAAAAAAGGTGGACGCGACCACTGGGCAAAGCTTGGAACCTTGGCTTTTGCGGGGGGAGGTTTACCCATGGGACAGGTAATAGGGAGGGCCGACCGCAGAAACGGAGAACCCTCCGACAACCCGATTGACCCAAGCATGATGATGGGCACAATTCTGCGTACCCTTTTTGACTTTGGTCAGCTTCGTGTTGCTCAGGGAATTCCGCAGGAAATCATCCAACATGTGGAGAACGCACGCCCCATTCCAGAATTATCTGCTTAAACTAAAGTAAAACACTAAGCTGCAAATACATATAAGTACCACCCTAGGTGGTTTATAAGTCTTATTTTTGATGTTGCTAAGGGGCGACAACTCCCTCCCCGTAGGGACTCCCTGCAAGTACCTTTCGCAAAGCGAGGTAGTCGACCTGCAAGGCTTCTTGAAGAGCTGGATAATAGAGCTCCGAATGGTAAAAGCAGGTGGCCACATCGGCATCGATTAATTCGACATCTTCCTCCCGTACGGTAGGCATTCGTAAGAGGCGACCCCGGGTAAAATTCTTAAGCTTGAGGATGTAGTTCGCGGTGTTCAAGGAAATGATTTTTTTCATAAGCACCGCATTCTTCAGACGATCGAGATCCCCTAAATGGCGAAGGAAGATCACTTTTTTTTCGCTAGCCCAACCTCCGGCTTTTTTATTCGAAGCCATCAGTAGCTTTCTCCATGTTTCCTCATTTGGGCACGAAACCACCTTCATTTCTGGCACCGGTTCATCGAGTAACTCCGCCGCCCCCATCGCGTTTCGCGTCATCCGAAAACAAAGTCCAACCGCCCGACCATCCCCTTTTTCGGTAAGGACGAAGGGAGCTTCTTTCCGGAGGTATTCGGTGAGAAAGCGTACCTTAAAGCCCGACCCAAGAGCGTTGTCCTTACGGAAAAAAATCAATTTCTCCTCATCCAAGACCTTGGCGGCACTGCGACGTTTCAGGACTTCGTAAATCTGCCTACGAACAAGAGCATCCTCACCTGGAACGGCCCCATCGGCAAAATTCTCATAAGGATAAGAACGCTTGAGTTGCCTGTGGTCATTCACAATACGGTCAGCAACCTCCTGCAAGCGTTGTAGTCCCTTGTTTTGAGTGAGGTATCTTAAGTCAAAGGTGTCTTCGGCCCGAATCCTGTAAGCATCCCTGAAAAGCCGATGGCCATATTGGTCAAACAAGTCCTCGTCTTTAGGCATCGCCGGATGGGCTGGACTATCATCTGGAAGAACGGAAGGTGTGATCACGATAATTACCTCCCGCTTTTGACCCTTTTCATTCTTCGAGCGGAAAAGAGCACCTAAAAGGGGAAGGTCCCCGAGAAGCGGAACTTTTTTGATGATCTGCTCGGAATCTTTGGCGATCAATCCCCCCACGATAAAGGGTGTATCGTTGGCGATCCTGGCATAGGTCTTGACCTCCCTAATCGACAGAGTGGGTGCACTTGCAAGTATAGCTTGGTTCTGACCTTTGACGACCTTGTCTTTCCCCGGAACGGGAGCCGATACGGATGCGTTGATCTGAAGAGAGACCTCGGTGCCATCCTGATTGATTCGCGGGCGCACCGCCAATTCGATACCCGCTGTTACATCGCGGAAATCAACCGCACTCACATAATCCTTGACGAACTTGGTGTTCGCAATGGGGATTTTTTCGGAAACATTGATGTAGGCCATGCGGTTATCGAGTGTCAGAACGCTTGGTCGGGAAAGCACTTGAGCCGATCCGTCCTGTACGAGAGCCCTCAAACGGACATTAAACTCACTGAAAACATTCGTGATTGTCGCATCCAATTGAGCAGCCCCCGAGGTTGGGTAGGCTATGCTGCCGATAACAAGACTGCCATCGGGGTTGGCTCCGTCTAGTTTCTTTTGGACAAAATTTGAATCTGAAATGGAATCTGACCCCCTATTGAAATCCCATTGAACACCGAGTTCGTCCAATGCATTCGAGGATATTTCCAACACCATCGCCTCGATCATAATTTTACGAGCTGGCAAATCGACCTGCTCCTTAATGATTCTTCGAATTTTCCCAGCCTCCTCGGGTAAAGTCGGGTCATAAAAAAGAAGCAATTCGTTGATTGGATCGACTTCCGTTTGAGGAAACACTTTTTCGTGATCGGGAATCATCTCGTGAAACTTAGTGGGAGGAAGAGGGACGACCACGGGCAGCTTTTTTAAATCAACTGCTTCAGAGGGATTCCCTATCGTAAACCCAAATAACTTGAGTAACTGAGTGCAACGCTGAGGGTCCACATAACTAAGCCGGATTCTTTCCGAAACCATTTCCGGTTCCGACTGCGTTTTGGTTTCATCTACTTCCTGAGATAAAGATAAGCCCATAGGAACAAAAGCAAAGACAGACAGGCATAAGAATTTTCTCATAATTAAGGAGTCTCCTTGTTAGAGGAAGAGGGAAACAGATCGGTTAAAAAGGTTTGTAAGGTACGGCTCGCGTTTTCCTTCTTGGATTTTTTGGCCGCAGTAGAGCTTTGTTTCTTTATACCCCATTGACTCTTCATGATTTTTTCATGGCCCAAGTTCATTTCCATATTAAGAAAACTAAGCAATTCCCCATTTTCGGAAACCAGATCACGAATGACTTCCCTTTCAATTTCCAGTAGCACGCAATCCGTAACCGCCGCCACGGTCGAGGACCTTGAGTTCTCTCCTAGTACGCATTCCTCGCCGAAATGCCTACCCGATTCGATTTGCTCGACCTTAGCACTCCCCTCATACCCAGAGAGCGTGTAGATGGAATTAAGCAACCCCTCCAACAAGAGAAACATCCTGTCTCCTTGCACTCCTTGGCGGTAAAGGTCTTCGCCTGCTCTTAGTTCTCTAAGACTGAGTGAGTTTCGAATGAGTCCCTTGCCTTTGTCTCCGAGGACCTGAAATAGATCGCTGCTATTGATTACGCGCTCAAAGTTCGCTTCATCTTTGGTGCTAAGCAAAGGTAGGTTGGCCGCCTGATCGACGAAGATACGTTCCTTTTGCAAAGAAGGAGTAAACCCAGCCCGAGCAAGGTGCTCGATGACGCTTTTGTTTACCAAGTGGCGGGATTCTTTGGGGGTAACATTGACGGGAAGAATGAAATAACGCACCTCATACCTTTGGCCGTCAGCAAGAGCTTCCGCCAACCGAACTTCAGGCTCAGGGGAAGAAAGAATACGATGATCGTCCACCATAGCCCGCACCCCGGAACCTAGAATGCGAAGGGCTCGATCAGGAGAGATCGAATAATCGAGAACAAAATCGAGATTGAGTCGAAAATGTGGTTTGGGTTTCATGTAATTGGTCAGAATCGCTTCTCCCATTCTACTGTTCGGAACCACCACCATATTCTTGGCCGTAGTCTTGAGCCGAGTAGTCCTCCAGTTAATCTCAATAACTTGACCGACAATATGAGTCTCTCTTCGATTCTGGTGAACCTTCACCCATTCACCAATCCGGAACGATTGCTCCACATGCATCGACAAACCAATAAAGACATCCAGGATAACATTCCGTAAGGCAATGCCCACAACGATACCAAAAACGCCCGAAGTTGCCCAAATACCCGTTACCGATTGACCAAAGACAGTCGACAGAACCCCGATTCCTGCGACTGAAAACACGATAATTCCAGTAAAATCCTTGGGTAAGCGAGGGATCGGACGACCGGAAATCCCGGAAATTAACCCATCCCAGACAAAGACCGTAATGAGTCTTTGAACAAGGAAAGCGGCCGACAACCAGAGCCCAATTTGCGTTCCGTACTCAAAAGTTTGCCTTACTACATCCGATGCATTCGTCAAAAAACGGGTGAGTAATTCCTCACGACTGAAGATCGCAGTGAGAAAGAAAAGGAAAATGGAAACGGGGATCCATAACCTGGCAATAGCAAGATAATTTGACTCCACCTGCTTTCCTGAATTCGTTAAATTAGCTGCACTCATTATTCCTCCCCTCCCCCTCTATTTTGGGAAGAAAAAACGCCTTCATCATAGTTTTTCATCAACCTGGCCATCATGGCAAACTTCGGGATCGGTATGTCTTTGCCATCGTGCCGGATGACCTCGAGAATGGCACCCAAACTTTGGTTGACGAATTGGTTGAAATTATAGGCATCACCCAAATCGGAACAAACGCCTTTGATTTCATCGAATGTATCCTCAGGCACCCTGATCGTAACTGTTTTTCCCTTTGCCATCTGCTTCCTTCGATAACGACTTCAAGAAAACTTGCAATGCATTTTTTTAATTACTATTAATTCTTTATAATTACATAAAACTCTTATTGACATTTTTTAATTATATTTACTTGCATTGCAATACCACTTGCCCCCCTAAAAAAAAATGAAAAAAAGAGGATAAAACCGACTTGCTTGGATATTAATGTAAATTATACTCAATTTTGAAAATATAACTAAATCCGTATCTCTATACCATGAACGACAAATGCTTTGACTTGCCCAATCATTTTTCCCGCCGTGAATTCATGCACGTCGGATTCGTCGGTGGACTTGGCCTGAGCTTGGCCAACTTCATGCAGATGAAAGCCCACGGAGCCCAAAAGTTTTACGAAACCAAGGAAGGCCCGGCCAAAAACGTCATTCACATTTATCTTCCCGGTGGAATGGCTCATCAGGAGTCTTGGGACCCCAAGCCCTACGCCCCACTTGAGTACCGCGGGCCCTTCAAGAGCATCAAGACCAAGATACCGGGCGTTCACTTCAGTGAGAACTTCAAGCACTCCGCCAAAATTGCCGACAAAATTACCGTATGCCGTTCGATGACACACGGAGAAGCCGCCCACGAGCGGGGCACGCATAATATGTTCACGGGCTATCGCCCCAGCCCTGCCACCAGCTTTCCAAGCTTTGGTTCGGTCGTTTCTCACGAATTGGGCTCGAGGAAAAACCTTCCTCCCTATGTCTGCATTCCCAAGATGCCCAATGAATTTGCCGGGAGCGGGTACCTCAGTTCATCCTACGGCCCCTTTGGTCTCGGGTCGGATCCCGCTTCGGACAATTTCCAAGTTAAGGATCTTTCCCTTCCAAGTGGCATCGGCAACGATCGTTTTTCCAAACGACGCAGTCTGTTGGACACGGTGGACGGTCATTTCCGCAACATGGAAAAATCCGATGCCCTCGGAGCAATGGACAAGTTCTACAACGACGCCTATTCTTTGATCAGCTCGAAGGAAGCCCGCGAAGCTTTCGACATGTCCAGTGAATCCGACAAGATGAAGGAGCGTTACGGCAAGAATCAAGCCGGACAGCGCATGCTTTTGTCACGTCGTCTCGTAGAGGCTGGGGTTCGCTTTGTTTCTCTTACCTACGGTGGATGGGACATGCATCAGAACATCGAGGCCGGATTCAACAAGCAGGGACCCGAACTCGACCAGGCGTTCGCCACCCTGGTCTCTGATTTGGATGAGCGAGGAATGCTGGACAGCACGCTCATCATGATGTCTTCCGAATTCGGAAGGACCCCGAAGATCAATAAAGACAGCGGTCGCGACCACTACCCTCGCGTATTCAGCGTAGTTTTGGCCGGAGGCGGCATCGCCCGCGGTCAAGTTTACGGTTCTTCCGATGCCTTTGCCACCGCTCCCGAGGACAACCCCCTTTCCGTTGAAGATTTGGCCACCACGGTTTACGACCGGATTGGTATCGTCGCAGACAAAGAACTGATGGCCCCGGGGGATCGCCCCATGGAAATCGTGGACGGAGGCAAAGTCGTCAAAGAGCTTCTCGCCTGAGGCTCAGGTGCCTGAAAATTTCCATTTCAACATCATAACCTTCCTCAAAACTGAGCTTTGAGGTAAGGCAACTCATACGCAATGCCATGAATCCTTGCTTTCGCTTTCTCTTACTCGCCCTCGCGTTCGCTCAATCCCTCCAAGCAGTCGAACCTCTGATTTCATCCATGCTTCCCCGGGGAGGAATGAGAGACTCCGTTCAGGAAGTCGTCGTCAAAGGAAAGAGACTGGATAAGGCAGCGGAGTTTTTCTTTTACTCCGAAGGGATCGAGGTATCGAAGATTGTCGAAGAAAAATCCACCGTCCTCAAGGCCTCCTTCTCGATTTCGGACAAGGCGGCACTCGGTCAGCACAAGCTCAGAATTCGTACCAATGAGGGACTGAGCAACCTGTACACCTTTTGGGTCGGCCCTTTTCCCAATGTCCAGGAGAAAGAGCCCAATTCCGGGTTCGACGAGGCGCAACCCATCTCGCTCAACTCCACGGTCAACGGGGTCATTTTGAGCGAGGATGTCGATTACTTTGAAATCAATGCCTCCAAGGGCCAACGAATCAGCGTCGAAGTCGAGGCAATCCGTTTGTCGGGAGCCCTCTTCGATCCTTATGTCGCGGTTCTCGACGAAGCGCGTTTCGAGCTCGCCACCTCCGACGACACCGAGTTGCTTTTGCAGGACAGCACCTTGAGCGTGATCGCTCCAACCGACGGAATCTACCGGATCGAAGTTCGAGATTCATCCTACAAAGGATCCGGAAATTTCAACTACCGAGTTCACATCGGAAGTTTTCCGCGCCCCTTGGTCGTTTTTCCAGCAGGCGGGGAGGCGGGCAAGACTCAAGAATTCACGTTCATGGGTGATGCAAAGGGAGATTTCAAGGCGAAGATCACCTTACCTGCGGAACCTGTTGACGATGTTTTCGCCTACCACCACCTCGAAAACAACCTTTCTTCCCCCAGTCCCAACCGAATCCGCGTCTCATCCTTTCCTTCGGTTCGTGAGGTTGAGCCCAACCAGAGCAGAAACGTGGCAACCGCCACCGAGCTATCACTTCCCCTTGCTTTCGACGGCATCATTCAAGAGGACGGAGACACTGATTATTTTCGGTTTCATGCCAAAAAAGGTCAAAGGTATTACATTCGGGCCATCGCCCGGGCCGTTGCCTCTCCCCTTGACCCGGTATTGAACCTGTACGATGCCGAAGGGAAATCACTCGTGGGCAACGATGACTCCTCCAATGGACCCGACAGCCTCCTTACCTACACCTTCCCAAAAGACGGGGAATACCTTCTGCGAATTAGGGATCATTTGAACAAAGGCAGCTCCAAGCACGTTTACCGGATCGAAAGCCATCATCGCACGCCGGAAGTTTCAGCCTCCATTCCCATGTTCAGCAACCGGGACACTCAAACTCGTCAAATGCTGCCCATCGCCCGGGGCAACCAAGTCGCTACGGCTCTAAACATAAGCCGCAAGAGCTTCAGCGGGGACCTTGATATATTGGCCCGCAACCTTCCCGCCGGCGTAACCCTGGAAGCTCCCCCCGTCGACGGAGCCTTCTCCAGTTCGCCCATCCTTTTAAGGGCCACCAAGGACGCTCCCCTAGCCAACTCTCTGCTCGATCTCCGTCTCAAGTATGAAAACACCGAAAAAAAGAGTCTCGTGGAGGGAAATTTCGCCCACAGTATCAGTCTTGTTTACGGGGCGCCTAACAATCGAACCTATTACGAGACCAAAGTAGACCGCTTGGCGATTGCGGTCGTCGAAGCTCTTCCTTTCAAGGTGAAGCTTCATCAACCGGTCAATGCCATAGTTAAGAGTGGCTCGCAAAACTTGAAAGTTGAAGTCATCAGGGATGCGAATTTCACCAAGGCGGTAACCGTTCGAATTCTCACCCGTCCTCCCGGTATCGGAACGAAGAGTTCAATCAGTATCGCCGAGGGGAAAAGCATTGGCTACTACCCCCTGACTGCCAACGGAAGCGCTCCGGTCGGGGTGTGGAAAATCGGGGTACAGGCTGAAACCTCCGCTCCAGGCGGTGGCATTTGGCGGGCGGCTTCCGACTTTATCGACTTGAAGGTAGAGGAACCCTACGTCTCGATGAAGATCAACATGACGGCCGTTCAGCGCGGAGAGGATGGCGAGATGCTCTGTGACTTGAGCGTAAAACGACCTTTCGAGGGAAAAGCCGTTGCAGAACTCAAAGGGCTTCCTCCGTTTGCCACGACCACCAAGATCGAGTTCGACTCCAACACCTCCCAAATCAGTTTCCCCATCAAGACAGAGGACAAGTCCAGAGCGGGCTTGACCAAAAATATGTTCTGTTTCGTGAAGGTGCCCATGTCTGGTGAACTGATCACACACACCGTCGGCCAAGGTGGCCAAATTCGTTTGGACAACCCTCCGCCCAAGCCAAAGGCTCCGGCCAAGCCGAAACCAAAGGCCGTCATCGCGAAGGCTCCCCCCAAGCCCGCCAAGAAAAAACCGCTTAGCCGACTCGAGCAACTGAGATTAGCCGCACAAGGAGGATCAAACTGAATTGAACATGAGAACCCTCAGCATCCTTATTCTTTTGGTTGGCGGCAGCCTTGCATGGAGTGCCGAAACGACTTCTGGGCCTACTGCAAAAGCCGCACCAGCAACAACCCAACCTCCCAAACCAACGCCTGCTCCGATAGCAAACCAGCCCACCCCGACACCCGCATCCCCGGCTCCCAAACCACCAGTCGCCTCCGCCACTCCGGTCAAACCTGCTCAGAGCAAGCCGGTTGTTGAAAAGATCGCACAACCCAGCCCACCCGCTCCACCCCCGATCGCAGCCCCTGATTTTCATCGCGAAGTGCGCCCCCTTTTGGAAGCATCCTGCATTCAATGCCATGGAGCCGACAAACAAAAGGGAGACCTTCGTCTAGACACCCTTCATTTCGCAATGAAAGGGGGCGACTCCGGCCCCTCCATCGTAGCCAAAGACATAGTCGAAAGCCTCCTGCTTGAGCGGGTAAACCTTCCCGCCGAAGACGATGAGATCATGCCTCCCAAGGACGGGCCGCTCACGGATCCGCAAAAGGACATCCTGACCCGTTGGATTCAAACAGGGGCAAAGTGGCCATCCGGTTACCAACTGCACGCCCAATCCGAACGATCTCTTGCTCTCAGAAAAAAATCAGGTGAGAAAAAAATCATTCAGTTGGAAGCCTACCCCTCCGTCATCCGACTTCAAACCAAGGAAGACTTTAACTCGGTTGTCGTTCAGGCCAAATACGATGACGACGTCACTCGGGACGTCACATGGGAATCTTCTTTTACCTTGAGTCAACCTGGGATAGCCGAGTGGAAAGACATGATTCTCCATCCCCTCAAAGACGGTAAAACCGAGCTGAAAGTTTCCTTTCAAGGCTTGTCGAAAACCATCCCGGTCGAGGTTACGGGGGCCACGACAGATAGACCGATCAGCTTCAAACTCGACGTCATGCCCGTATTCATGAAGGCAGGATGCAACACGGGCTCTTGCCATGGGTCGGCCCGCGGGCAGGATCGCTTTATGCTTTCCCTCTTCGGATATGACCCGAAAGGTGATCACTACAGGATAACCCGGGAAGAAGGCACCCGGCGGATCAACTTAGCCATCCCGGAGGAAAGTATGCTTGTCGAAAAGGCGATCGAGGCGGTCCCTCATACCGGAAGAAAATTGTTCGAAAAAAACAGCAAACATTGGCAAACCCTCGTCGGCTGGCTGCGTGACGGAGCCCAAGAGGACCCAGAAGGCGTAGCGAAACCGGAACGGATCGAACTGTTTCCCCCGTCCGCATTGCTCGAAGGAGCCGAAGCTTCCCAGCAGATGGCGGTGTTTGCTCACTACTCCGACGGAACCACCAGGGACGTCACCCCCTTGACTGTCTTTCAATCGAGCAACGACGTTTCCGCCGCAGTGGACGAGAAAGGATTGGTCACGGCCGGAAAAAGAGGAGAGGCCTTCGTCATGGCCCGCTTCAATGTATTTACCGTCGGGGTTCAAGTCGTCGTTATTCCCGAAAACCTCAAGTACGAACGCCCTTCCACTCCGGTCAACAATTACGTGGACCCCCTTGTCCACGACAAACTTCACAAATTGCGCATCACCCCTTCAGGACTATGCTCGGACGAGGTCTTCGTACGTCGCGTGACCCTTGACATCACCGGTACCCTGCCCGACAAGGAAACGCTCGACGGCTTTATCTCAGACTCCTCCCCCGACAAACGGGCCAAGTTGATCGACCGCCTGCTTGAGCGCAAGGAGTTTACCGAGATGTGGGTCATGAAATTCGCCGAACTCTTGCAGATCCAAACGGATGCCAACCAAGGAATGAGTTACAAGGCGACCTTGCTTTATTTCAACTGGTTGAAGGACAAAATTGCAAACAACGTACCGATGGACCAAATCGTTCGTGAGTTGCTCACTTCGACCGGCGGGACTTTCGTGAACCCTTCGACCAACTACTACCAAGTCGAGCGGGACGGCATCAAGATCACCGAGAACGTGGCGCAAGTTTTCATGGGCATGCGTATTCAGTGCGCCCAATGTCACAACCATCCCTTCGACCAATGGACTCAGGACGATTACTACTCCTTCGCATCGTTTTTCAGTCAAATCGGACGCAAGCGGGCGGCGGACCCTAGGGAATCCATTATCTACAATCGCAATAGCGGAGAAATCAACCACCCCGTCCATAATAAACCATTGCCCCCGAAATTTCTCGGAGGGAAAGCCCCCGAAATCAAAAGGGGAACCGACAGACGTGCCGTCATGGCCGAATGGCTAGCCTCACCGGAGAACCCATTTTTTGCCCGTAACTTGGCGAACATCGTATGGGCCCACTTCTTCGGACAAGGAATCATAGAACCAGTCGACGACGTCCGGGTATCCAACCCTCCTTCCAACCCCCAATTGCTCGATGAATTGGCCAAACGCTTTACCGAATACAATTACGACTTCAAAAAACTCGTGCGGGACGTCTGCAATTCCAGAACTTACCAATTATCCAGTGCCACGACCGAGTCAAACAAAGATGATTTGCGAAATTTTGC
>Ga0315321_10002438_pt1 | contig 14401 bp, 18 predicted proteins | sample M180m21515metaG_FD_203464 | JGI IMG/M metagenome (GOLD analysis project Ga0315321, IMG submission 203464) | Ammonia-oxidizing marine archaeal communities from Monterey Bay, California, United States - M1 80m 21515 | ecosystem: Environmental > Aquatic > Marine > Intertidal zone | place: USA... | reverse complement strand
TAATCATCTGAGCACCCATATTTTCAATTGGGTCATCAAGTTTTATATATTTAGCAACAGTGACACCGTCTTTAGTTATGTGTGGTCCACCATAAGGAGTATCAAGAATTACATTTCTTCCTAAAGGCCCCAGTGTAACTTTTACTGCGTCTGCTAATGTATCAACTCCTTTTCTTAACGATTCTCTAGCGTCAGTATTAAATGATATTTTTTTCATTTTTGGTTATATCTAATATGCAATCCATAACATTGTCATATATGTATTCTACTTCTTCAAGGTCGTAACCTTTTACTTCTTTATATACAGCCTTTTCGTAAGCTTGAGCCGCCTGCATTAAATTATTAAATTTTTGCTTTACCTGGTGTTTATGTTCAAACTTCAGCAGGTGCATCTCTTCATCTACACATTTGATTAAAGAGAGTAACAGATTAATGTTATTTATTGTGGACATCGTCAACTACTAGTTTAATTGTAGAAATGTGATCGTGTAGTTGATCGGGTAGTAACTTTTTGTTAAGCTTACTTTGTTTTTTAATAATAGTCTTTATCATTTTTTTTCTATTGGGTATGTTACCCTCATCATGATAAATTTCATATTTATCTAACAACGCGCTGTTTGAAAGGTTGTTCAGTATAATTAACTGAAGTCTTTCTAGTTCTTTTACTAGTGTACTACTCCCCATTTTAGTTTAGTTCTCTATACAAATATAAACCTTTTACCTCTTTTTTCTATAGGTCTTGTTTATTTTTATCTTGTATTTCCCGCCATTCAATTGGATAGTCATCAATTAGTATGCGTTTAAGCGATTGTAGCTCGCTCCATACTTCTTTAATTACTGTAGCTTGATTTTTAATAACTCTATCTTTATCTATTATTATTTCTTCATTACTCATGAAATAAGCGCTGTTATTATTATTATAAGTATTATTATTAATGAGCTAATTCCTGTAACATTTAATGCAAATTCTTTATTTTCCATCTGTTTAATGATTAAAAGCATTATAGTTTAACTTATAATAATCAAACCAGTGCTGTACTATTGGTGCAACAAAGGTTTCTTTCTTTTTTATAGTCTTCTTAGGACTTTTTTTCTTTTTCATGTGTTTATTTTTTACAAGTACACTTGGCAATTGCTTCTAGGTTAGCGTTCTTTAACTTCTCATTTGAAAGTTGAGCTGTTAACATTATTATAGTCTCTTCTTGGGCAGCTAGAGCAGCTTTTAATGCAGGAATGGTATCTAATTCGTATTTGAATTGACCCCATTGATTATCTTTAGTCATTTAAATAGTTTTATAGGTGGCCCATAAAAGGGGATGTCTTTCCATCAGTCAGTCTTGAAATAGATTTGGAAAGAATATCATGAACAAGACCAATCAATCTTGCCGAAGGCACTTCCCTTTGAATCACTCATCTATACGTCGCACTGGAAGACATCCCAGTGGTTTTTCTTGCCTTCTGTCTACAATCACAATGCAAAACCGTCTATACTATCCATAGTCATTTGACGTTTCATTATTTCAGCGCTTAAATCAATCTCTTCTAACAAGACATCTTCTACAGGGGGAGAGTCTTTAGGAAAATCCACGTGTGCACTAATTATTTCTGACTCCATAAACTTATGGAACTTACCCTGGTTATGCATCCAATTTCTAGGGTGTGTCTTCTTCAAAGCATGTGTGACGTTATTATAAAACATCCATGCTGTATCAGGATCAACACCATAGTTATAGGATGGTTTTTCCATCTCATTCTTAACAACAGATAGTTGTTGTGAATCCAGTAACTTTTCTTCTACAAACAATCTACCTAGAAGTTCTGCCTGCTTTGTAGTAGAAAGAGACAAGTTTTTCATTAGGTTCTTGTGAGCAACAAGTTGTTGAAACTTATGGTTAGCTAATCCTATTTGGGCAGTAATGTGAGATGCTATGTCTGCATCAGCATTACCTGTATGTTTACGACCGTAAGAAGAAAGATCACCGTGGATTAAACCATTGCTGCATACAAAAACGTGTGCACCTATACCACACTGAAACCGGGTACTCTTATCATAAGAGTTGGTCCAGGCAAACATCATCCCCATTTCTGGATCATTATCTGCTGTATCATGTATGATGTGATAAATACCCTGTGCTACGTTAGCCCCTTTATTAGACCTATATAGTTCACGTGCTATAGTAAAGCCTAGATCGCTAAGCTTCTGTTTTGTATTTGTAATTACACTTTTATGTGAAACTACAGTATATGTTTTACCGTGTTGAGGTAAGTTCGCATTTTCTAAATATTCTCTAGTTGTATCTGTGGCTCTTGTATGTCCCATTAAAATAAACTCATTTGATTTCTGGAAAATCCCAGTATGTTATTAATTTCTTTTTCTATGGCTTGAAGATAGTACTTTTCATTGACATCATAGTCATTCCAAGCATCTTTTAATTCCATTTTATTATATACAGTTTGCATCCAACGCCCGGATTCCAGTTGTATCTCTCGACCATCTGATTTGTTGCGTTTGATTAACTTTACCCCTTTAGAGGTTATAAAATATCTATTGATCTTTTGAAGATTTTCTTGTTTCAGTTCATCATTTTCTATACTATCGGCGACTACCTGCCAAGCTCCATTTGTTTTAGAACCTATACAGTAGTCAAGGATGTTAGTATTACGTTTTAGATATTCTTCTGGTAGTACACCGTTAACGAAGTACTCAAATATACCTTTAGGTATTACTAATTTAGATTTATTCTTATGTAAAGCTAAGTTAGTGAACTCAAAGCGCCCCTTGCATTTAACAGGAGCGTATTGACAAACACCATCTTTAATACGATAAGAATAGTGAGGGACCTTAACCTTCATTTTCTTCCATGTAGCAGGGTCTGTGTCAACGTGTTCAAACACACCTATATAATTATTTACATCAGCAAACACTAATTTTTGGTATGTGTCATGTTCAAGATTAAGGTCAGTTATTTTTTCCCATTCTTTACATATACTTAAGTACAACTCTTTTTTATCTTTAGGTATGATGGTCTCTACGCCGTCTGTGTTTTGCATGATTGCAACAGCTTCGGGGATAGCTTCCATAATCATTTCATATAACATCATAAGACTGAGTTGTCCGTTAATTGTTATACGCATAGTGAACTCAGGATCATAAAGAAAAGAATTCTTATCATTAGATAAACCATATGTACTATTAAGTATGATCTTATATACATAGTTCATAGGGTTACTCTTAGGGATTTTCTTTCTTTCTTCAAAGAACCATTCATACAAGGTACAAAAAGATTTACTATTTAAATGAGCAGGAGCCCACCCATTCCTTATAGCCAAGTTAGGATAGAATGAAGTTACATCAGAAGACATTATTATAGTGTCTTCTGTCTTTTCATATATACCTGCCCTGTTAGCACCATGAGCACCACCTAAACCAAAGTCAGTTTTAACTCCCTTATACATAACAGAGTGCTTAAAGGCACCCTTTATGTTTTGCGGGTCAAGAGACACAGTCTTAAACCTTTCCAACAGATTGTTAAATTCGAGTGTCTCGAACTTAATGTAAGGTAATATGATCTTATCTATGTTAATAACTCTCCTGAACGTTCTAAGTTTCTTTAACTCTTTCTTGTCCATGTTAAGATCACGACTCAAGTAATAACTAAATAACTCCTTACTTATGCGCGGTTCTGAGGCATTATAGAGGTTGATGTCATAAGTATTACTTAATGTCTTACGAAGAGCAATCAAGTCGGTAGACCTATTATAGATAGCCTTAGTGGCATTAACATCATTAATACAGTAGTTAACTATTGTATCGACGTCCTCTTGGTTGTGTATCTCTTCATCATGAGCAAGAGGCATGTCAAGTATGTTTTCCCAGTCCATTGTGTACTCTATCCACTTTAGGCTTGAAAGTTTTGCCATGTTGTCCCAATGGTTTAATTTAAATAAATCAATCTGACCTATCTTCATTTGCCATTCAGGAAATTTTTGGAACTCACGGTTAGAACTCCTATCTATAACGGCTTGTGCTTCATTATAAAGCATGTTAGCTACAGCTGTAGGACCTAATGTTTTTAATGTTTTATGTTCTTTTAGAATATAGTGTGTGATTTGAGCATCAAACGCTAAACCATTAAAGGATATATGCCATTCTTTATCTTTCTTATTTTTTCTTAGGAATGCTATGAAGTCATCATAATCATTTTGTAATTCATGAATCACAAAGATCTTAGTTTCGTCCGTCTTGTAGTGTGTAAACACACCACAGAAGAAGTTCTTCATAGTCTCATAGTCCATAACCCAATGATTTTTCATTGTACTATAGTTTAGAGATAAAAAAAGGGAGCTCTAAGGCCCCCTTTTCTATCTTGGTTAATAAATTTTATACCATTTGCATGTTAGTAGCTTTAGCTGATGGCATCGCATTAGGATCATCTTTCAGCTCTTCAAAGTACACATTATAATCAAAGCTATCTGCGTTGATTGCAAACCCTTTAATAAGGCTCTCTATGTCTGCTTTATCGCTTATATAGTATTCTGCATTAGTTTGCATTAAAGAACGTTGCTCTTTAAAGTCTTTACCATTAGAACGTTTTCCTATTTTAACTTTAATAGGGTCACCGTTGTCATCCAATTTAGGAATCATATGAAAGGATTGTTTAGATACTTTAGATATAACAGCAAGAATTTTGCTAGTTGGATCAAAAATAGCCTCTACATAAGGACAATCCGGTGTCACAGGAATTAGTTTAAAAGTCTTGTGAGGACCCCAGTTTGATGATGTAAGCATCATACTTTGTTCAATCTTTAGTTTCGACATTTATATTTTTATTAATGATTTCATTAGCCAAAGGTAGTTCATTATCTCTAATCTTTTGAGGAACTATTTTTAATAATAAAGTTTCTTTGGTTAAATCCGGTTTACTACAGGTTTCGTGTACTTCCTGTAGCATTTCAATATCAACCTTTAGCTTTGCAGCGTAATCGTCATGATAATATTCAGGATATAAATAACTTTCTACAGTTTCCGCTAAGATACCTTCATTACCAAAGAAGGTTTGAAGACTATCTTTTTCATCTATGTAGATTTTAGAATATTTACCTTCTAAAAAGGCCGCCCATGTTTGAGGATATATTCCAAAATCAAATACATAGAGATGGTAACCGGGTTTAAGTTTATAGTAGCTAACAAAGTGCGCGTTACCTAATAAGAATTCATATTCAAACTCTTCATAGGCCCGCGTGCTTTTCTCTTTGTATAAACAAAATAGAAGCATGCTATTTATAGAATATTCATCCTTCCATGATACATAAGTTTCATAAGGAATAAAGGCTGCACCTTTCTTTATACCCAGTAAAGGATAAAGAAAGATTTTACTTTTTTGAAAATATTCTGAAAATAACTTCATTTATATAGTTACTGTCTGTGTTAGGAATTTGTAAGGTAAGTCATATCTGTTATTAATACAATGATAATCGGCCACATCTAATATAACATTAAGTCCATTTTCCCATTTTGTCATTGTTTTATCAGTAACACGGAATACATATACTTGATTGTACTTATCAATAACTACAAATCTATAGGTTAATTCATAGTGTTTAGCTGTAGAAGACATCTCATTGAGAACAAGCCGTTTATATATAGCGGCTTGCATCCAGTAGTTATAAAACTCGACGGTGTCTTCAAAGTCAGCAATTGATTTACCTGTAGTTTTTAAGTCTATAATATTGATCTCTTCTTTTTTGTGGTCAACTGTATACCTATCAATATAACCCTTAAGGCCAAATTTATAGTTTTTAGTTTTACAACTTAAGAATTGCTCATTATATATTTCAACGTCATCTAATTCAAAGTCTGTTGATACAGCATCATTAAAGAGTGCCATAACATCTTCATTATCCTTGATCAATTGAACTCTAACTTCACACCTGTCATATGCTTCTTGATCTATAACTGTTCTATCAGATGTAGATATAAAATCATAGAAGGTTTGATTCTCTACAGTAATCACTTTCGCTAGTTTTTTTCCATCATCCTTGACAGATTGATAAAGGTTAACCGTAGCTAAAGCAGATAGAATATCATCATCGTAGTCTGCAAGTTTACCTGCACCTTTGGTGTTCATCACAATTTTTAGAGCCGTCTGTAATGCAGCAGAAGGCGTCTTAGAAGGTGATATAATATAAACATCATCAAATTTCTGGGGCTCTAACAACAATAAATGTGTTAGGGACCCTTCAATTAAGTGTTTCTCCATCCGGATTTCTCTTTCTTTTAGGATATATTCCTTATAGAAGAGTTGCGGAGAGAATAGCAGCCTGTTAAGGGAAGAGTAACTAAACTCAAAATCTCCTTTATTGAAGATCTTGAGAAATAGTTGTTCTTTTGTTTTATCTGTATACATTAGAAGGGTAATGCGTAAGTAGGTGAAGTAATTAACATATCGTAAGGTTCTTTAATTTTAACCTTGCATTTGTCAACTATGTCTATATCAACGCTTTTTAATCTAAATACAGACGACCCTTTATCCCCAAAGGCATGCCCTAAGCAACGTTCAAACATGAGGTGTGTAATATGATTCAGTATTTCTATAGACAGCACATCTTCTCTAGCTAGCATCTCAACAAAGTGAGAGTATCTACCTTCACTGTTATAGTTGTATTCTATTGCATACTTAGTAAATTGATCTTTAAGACTCTTAAAAGCCACATGATTATAGGACGGATTAGTTTTCATATCATTATTAAAATGAAAAAATAATAAAGCCAAGTAACCTATAGATTTAGTTATGTTGCAATTAGCCATAGTAGACATAGCCATCGACCTGTCTTCTTGCGATCCTTTAATCATCTTAACAATGGATCCATAAGTTTCATTGTCAATAGTAATAGAGTCATTAGAAGCAATGTTGTTCATTACTTTATCTTCTATTATAATTTTATTTGAATAGGTAATAGATTCCCATTCTGCTATAGAGACAGAACCTTGTATGAAACCAACATATGAATTCCAACCTGTAGAATCATTAGGACAAAGTATTGAAATTAATTCATTTACTTTTGTCTCAGAATCTGAATGAGATGTATAACCTATATTATTTAAAAGTATTACTTCTTGTGATGAGTCTAGATCTTTACACATATCAAGCAATTGCAATCTTATCTCGTTGGAAACTAGTTTGAGATTTTCTTTTGCAAGTGTGTTACGTAATAACTGAACCGATGATAGTGATGTCCTATAATTAAAATTAATTAATGACTTCATATACTTATCAGACACTACCCATAAGTCAGCCTTGTCTCTATCTAAAACTTTTCTTATACCTTTTGACTCTTTAAGTAAGGACATTTTATCTCGCGATAAATTAAGTTTAGGAAATCTATAGTATGTTGATATAGATGTTATATCAAAATTTTCATCTTCTCCATTAGGAGTATGTTTTTCTTCTATGTGAGAATTGTACCCGTGTGATATACCTACATATATTGCAGGTTCAGAGTCAACGTAAGGTGTATACACTACGTCTGGTCTTTCTCCTGTTTGAGTCATTCCGAATTTTATTAATATAGTTTTCATGCTTCTTTTTTTAAATATTTTTGATACTCAGGTTTTAGTTGTACAGTAAAGTTGTATAACTCTCTATTAGATATATATATTTCTTTTCTACAAGTAGGCTCTAGTTGTTTAAATGCATCGTTTGTCATTCTCTCATTTTCTATTAAATAAGCTATGTAACTTTCTGCATCAAAACTTATTAGTCTTCCGTAGTCAATTTTAACCATCCAATACTTGATATCCTTATCATTAGCAAGGTGGCCCCATGAAAACTTATCCTGATTGTTATTACAAAATTTCCATAGAACAATAGGATCACTCTTAGGAGAGATAGTAGGTATCATAGTACCTGCTAATTGTTGATCTTCATCAGACCCGTTTAGCATAGCAGTTATGTCATCAGATAACGTTTGATCTAGCATCTGAACATTAGCTGATGAATGTAACACAGTATCTACATCTACTACAGCTACAGCTCCATCTTCAATTAATTTAGCTATGTTAATAGCCAAACCTGAAATAATCCTAAGTTTATATGGAGCACTATTTGTAGAAAAATTATACATACGATGGTTAACATCTAGTTTAGAATCCCAAATTGTATAATTCTTTGTTTTATCATAGTAGTCTTCAGCCGGGCCTTCATTAATCAAATACTTATTTCGCATCTTTTGCATAAGGCTAGTAGTACGAACTGTCTCGTCACAATAAGATATTATATTACTATGTGTAACTATTAAGTCAGCTAACTCATAATCATTTGTTACTACTATCTTATGTTCACGAAGAGCAGCCTTAACTCTGTCACCTTTCACATTACACGAGGGTAATATAAATACCTTTTTACCTTTGTAAGCTCCAATAGAGGTAACTGTTTCCGTCTCTAAAAGACCAGCTACTCTCTCAAAAGAGCTAGAAGATTCTGTATGTAGTGTCGTTTTTACGTCACCACTATTTGTATATACGCCAAATTCTTTTGTGTCAAGTATATTAAGATCATCTACTGTTGTGTAATCTATATCTTGAAAAATTGTTTTTTTTGCCATGTTGAAAAAATAAAGGGAGGGTGCTACCCCTCCCATATTATTACTTAACGCTCATCTTAACGATTTCAGCATTCATCATTAACTTGTTAAACTTCTGCTTATTACCGCTTAACAGAGTTCTTACTACTAAGTATTTAAGATCATTTGTAAAGTAATCTTTAGTACATAAAGCAATTAACCGGTCATTAACTTTCTTACCAACTGTGTTGTCTTGAGAGTAAACAATGGTGTAGTTAGCTAAACGAGTAGCAAGAGTAGACGCTATGTCAGCTCTATAGTCATCGTCTTTACCTATAGCACCTCTCAACTCTGATAGGATATGAGATTCTGAATCATGTAGTAGTAGATCCTTTGGTGTAGGTAACTTGTCTAATTTGTTGTTAATGAACATAGTAAACATAGATGCAAACTCATCACCAACAGATCCTTCGCCGATCATCTGAATCATTGCAAGGTTGTCTTCAAAATTACTAAAGCTGGAGATAGCATTAAAGAATGTAGCTATAGATCTAGCATTAGTTTCCTGAGATACTAACTCAGGGTTAAGTAACAGGAAGTTAATACAACGTGTATCCACACCTTCTGCTTCCGCCCAACGAGCCCATACATCAATATCAAACTTTAGGTTTGCTGTAATGTACCTTGTCTTCTGTGCCGAGTCTACAGTGTTTACCATGTAATCTCCGTTATCAGGGTTACAAGTAAGAATGATATGCCAGTCTTTAGGTAGTGTCCAAGAAATGTACTGCTGTCTGTCTACTAACTCCATACAAGCTTGAAGGAATCTTTGATCCGCTCTGTTGTAATCATCTAGTAAAAGGATACCACCCTTTTTCTTGTCAGCAATCCATTCAGGCGCACAATAAGACATTCTATTCTTACCTGCCATTTTCCAACCATTCTTTAAGTAATCAGATACTGCTAGCTCATCTACCCATTGACCTACTTTCTTAGTGACAGTCTGTGTAACTTTAGCTAAGTCTTCTGACGCCGCAACTCGAGAGTTAAAACTAAGATCAGTACTAGCTTTGTTAACTGACTTCTCTTTATACATTTGAAATTGTCTTACAGGGAAACCTACAAGGTCACCAAGCTCCTCAATCTGCGCTAAGTTTAACTTAACTAAATCTAAGTCATGCTTCTTAGCCATCGCCATAATTGACGTTGTCTTACCTATACCTGACTCACCCACTACTTCTATAGCTACTGGAGTTTTACCTTTTTCTTGTATTGTGCGGTTATTTGCTATGATGTGATCAACGAATAACTCTAACTCTTCGATATTTAAATTGACTTGTGCCATTTCTTTTAATTAATTTAATTGTATTTTTAATCCTGGTAAATCCTCATTAATAGAACACGCTGAACTGTGTACCCATAATGTATTATTTGGACAGCTTTCTGGGCTATATGCCTCTCCATCTGTAAAGTATATAAGGGCTGTATAATTACCCTTTTGATTGTAATGATCAACAACAGGTTGGAAACTAGTTCCACCTCGACCGTGTATGTCCCAATTTTTCTTGGGGTTAAATTCTGATACATCAGTAATTGCTGTGTCACATTGCACTACTGTTATCTTATGCCCGGTCTTATGCATGTGAACAAGTTCACTCATAAATTCCTTAAGCTCGTCAGATGATACTGACCCAGAGGTATCTACCCCTACACATATATGATTCTTAAACTTTATCTTCAGACCCGGGTTAGCCGAGTATCTCTTGTTATACTTACGGCGTAACTTTTTAGTATAAGTAATAGAAGAGTTACCTATAAAGCGACGCAAGTATGCCTTCCAATTAAACTTAGGTGGCTCTACATTAATCAAACGATCTAACATCTCTGCTAGCTCACCTGGTATATTCCCTTGCTTTTTAATTGTGTTCTCATATGTTTCTTTAAGTTGATGGTCTACTTGTTTCTGAACAAGTTTCTTATCAGCTTCAGAGAGATCATCGAATTCTTTCCATGTCTCATGATCATACTGAGAAGTACCATCCATTTGTTGAAGAATATTATTTAATCCTTCACAGGTACCTTCTGTTTGTGCTTCATCTAACTTCTTATAATAGTAATCTGTACCTGCTTTCTTAGCTAAGTTAAGGTCAGCAAAGAAATCCAAAGTCATACCGCCATCAGGTAATTGATCTGGTTTAATATACTGGTTAATCTCTAAATCTGCAGCTATGTTAAACAACTTAAAATTAGGATACTTATCGCACATAAATAAATGACCAAAAGATATGTGAAGCAGCTCGTGTTTAATTAAGCCGTGCTTATGATCATCTGACAGATTGTTAAAGAACTCAGGGTTAATTGCTAATTGCATACCCACACCATGTTTACTTACTCCAGCAGTGGGCACACCTTCTGTAATTTTTTTATTTAAACCTATTAGGAAGTATCCATAGAAAGGTTCTGACAACATAATGTTCTTTGTTGTCTTAGCTAGTTTATCTAGTATTTTACTCATCTTATTTAGTATTCGCTAAACTCTGCATCATAACAATTTTGTGAGCAGAATCTTGTATTTGTTTCTAATTCAACACCGCAGAAACTGCAGGTGTGTTTTTCTTTTACTGGTTCTTCAAACCATTGATCACATATGTTACACATGTGACCTTCTGATTCTGTATGTTCTAAACAATCTGAGCATAGACCCATTTCATTAATGGATGCTGTACAACAGGCGCTGTCTGTTGATGATTCATAATCACCATTGCAACAAGGACTTACTAAGTTTTCCATTTCAATTCTACTTTTATGCTACGGATAACTTTAGTGTTAGTATTAAGAGAAAGTAGTTGCTTAACGTACTTGTTATATAAGTCTTTAAAAATAACTTTCTCTAAATCTGTAGTTGAGACTACATTAAATGCGTCCCAAGCTTCAGCCCATGTTAGAGTTTGTGGTAGACTTAATTCTTTAACTAACTCACGTCTTCCAAAGTCAAGGACTACAGCTTTATATAAAAGCATGTTTAACCTTGCTGTTGGGTTCATGTTCTTCCATGATTCTACCGCAATAAAAAAGTCCTCTTCATTGGAGGACTTCATCATTTGTACTATGTTGTGGAATATTTCCTGTGTTATCTCAACTTTTTTTTCTATTTCTTTTATCATCTATTTTAATTATTACACCGGGATTTTTTTTATCGTATTCATATTCCTCCAATACAGGTATGATGTTGTCACAGTTGTCGTCATCTATCCAACCATGTTTTTCCATGTCATCTTGCACAGTTTGCAAGGGATTAACATAATCAAATTTCCTGCGGGATCCTCTAATGAATTTAAAGGATACATATACAGGCAACTCGAGCTGATCAAATTCTTTTCTGAAAGAATCCTTCATCTGAGTATAAGCACCATAAGTCAGGCGTCTGTACTTTGCTACTGTCTTACTAGTAATAAAGTACTTGCCTGTCCACTGTCTGCTATTCTTAGAAGAAGGAGTATTGTGAGGAATGAACCACTCCATGTTATAGAGATTTCTTAATTAAACTGAAGAGCTTAGGCTTAACAACCTCAGGTCCATACTTAAGTACTGCATCAGAGATATCCTTTTCAGATTTCATTACGATAGATGTTAGGTCATGTAGTTTCTTATACTTGTCCATAGCATCTTGTCCTGCAGTGTCATTATCTAATAGTGTAAGCACTTTCTTATATTTAGATTTAAAGTTCTCTATAATATAAGGTTTAATTAAAGTGTTCTCACTGTCTGGAGCAACAACTTCTACATTAAAGTCAAAAGACATAACACACATTGCATCCTTTAAGGATGAACATACAATAAGGTAGTCAGCTTTGTAAGTAAGTTGATCAAATCCTTGTAGGTGTGTTGCTATCTTAATAAACTTGTATTGTTTTTGCCCAGGCTGGTATATTTTATAACAATCACCTTGACTGTTATAGTATCCGTACATCATAGAGTTGTTGATGGTAATCTTTTTAATACCATCAGTTGACGCCTTTACCATGTTATAATACTCAATAGGTTGAACATTATATTGACGTAAGACTGTACTTCCTATGTTAAACTTCAACCAGTATGTTGCATCCTGCTTATTCCATTCACGTTTTTGAATGTAATCAACCTGATACCGTGCTGCTGGAGTGAACTCTTCATCTTCATTGAAGGTTCCACCCTCCATTATCCAATCATTATAGTCTTCTGTTATTTTAAATAACGCTTGACTATAGTTTAAATTAAACAACGCTTGAACAATATCAATCTTACTTCCTTGTTTTCCTGTAGAGAAATCCTTGTACTTATACTCCTTAGTCTTTGTATCTATATAGATATACATACTAGGTGTCTTTTCTAAGGGATTAAATACAGAAGTTATTTGCAGGTCTTGACCAGATAATTTCTCTGGTAAGTCTAGGTAATAATTAAATACCCATCCGCTTTTTATTTCTTCGTGCGTGCTGATAAAATTCTTAGTGCTGATCATAATAATAAGAGGGGAGCGTTAATGCCCCCCTCAATATTAATTAAACTCTACAGTTCAAAGTCTGACACCGTGCTTGTCTTCTTAGCCGGCTCAAATGTAGTAGTGCTTTCTTTAGCCTTACCATCAGGAACTCTAAGATGTTCTGCAGCACTGAATGTAATTAATCTACTTGGCTCAGTACCTACTGCTTCCATTGGCACTCCCGCACGGGATAGTTTAGGAAGATACAAATCATCTTGTGTATAACCTTCTTTGTTTTCCCATTGTCTAGACGCAAGGCAAACGTTAAAGTATTCTGAGTTACCAAATAAAGTATTACATGAGTCAATAAATTGATCCATAGTTGTAGCTTCAATTGAATCCAGATCTTTTCTCTTGTTTAAAACTTCAGATATAAAGATCATAGTCTTTAGTATCTCTTTTTCCATAGAGATTTCTCTTCCACTAGCTAGTGTAGCGTCCTTATAAGGGAATGGGCTAACACGAACACGAGCAATCTGTCCTTTATATCTACCCGCAGCTTCATTGTTGCGGTCAATTAAGAAGCCTTCAAAGTCTGACCCTTGATCTTCTGTCTCTACATGTAACGTAATGTTAAATGCTTTATCATCCCAAGGAGTCTTGTCCATGGTGATAGAGTTTATTCTTACTAGGTTATTACCTGCGCCCATAATAGGTCTTAATTTACCACTTCCTGTGGCCATATCTTTTGTACTTAACATGTCTGCTATTTATTAATTATTTATATTTCGTATTCTTTAATGGCATCCTTAACTACCTGTAAATCATTGGCAATAAATTCTGCATCAAACATTTCCATTGGAGTCTTACATGTATTTTCTCCATTGGTTACTGTATCAAAGCCGTAAGTGAGGACACCGTCTTCATCACGAGCTGCTCTACCAAATAAGACTATAGAGAATAGACCCTCTAAAGTTAATGCATTATCAATCATCTTACCAATTGTTTTTGCTTTTACTTTACGTCTACCATTCATATCTGTAGATTCTTCTGCATGTGTTAAGAAGAACATATAAAGATCATCTCTTAAGTCTTTAGGCATTTTTGCTACCTGCGCAAGGCTGGCTGCTATCTGAGTAAATTTATCATAACCCTTCTCATTAGCTCTGTCAAAGTATTCAAATGAACTCATGAATTGCCAATCATCAATTACGATGTTGGTAATGTGAGGCATATTATCATTGACATGCTGTATTGCATTCATTATACCTCCTGGTTGCGATGCAGCCGTCATGTTTCCTTTAGGGTTGTCCTTAGAAATCATAGTATAATGCTTCCTCCACCCCTTAAAAGGTAATGGTTTGTTAGCAATGTTAA
>Ga0315321_10002431_pt1 | contig 14429 bp, 12 predicted proteins | sample M180m21515metaG_FD_203464 | JGI IMG/M metagenome (GOLD analysis project Ga0315321, IMG submission 203464) | Ammonia-oxidizing marine archaeal communities from Monterey Bay, California, United States - M1 80m 21515 | ecosystem: Environmental > Aquatic > Marine > Intertidal zone | place: USA... | reverse complement strand
CAGTCCACCCGCGGCACACGCGACGGCAGCCTCGGGCAGCCCGACTCATCGGAGAGCACAACAATGAGATCGATCTCGCGCAAGTCAATCTCAAGGAGGCCACGGGCCCGGAGCCCCCGAACGTCGACGCCGACTTCCTGCAGCACCCGGCGGGCGCCCCGTCGCACGTGGCCTGGCATCCAGGCCGCCGACCACGCCTCGACATCGGGCATCAGGTGGCGGGTGAGCGCCTCCGCCATTGGACCGCGCGCCGCACCATCGGGACACAAAAACAAGACCGCAGGCATGGCGCCTCCCGGCTCGGCTCTACTCCTCCCCGCCGTCGATGTCGACGACAGCGGGCCATGCCGCGGCGGCTCAGCCGGGCTCGAGACCCGCATCCTCTGAACCACCAGGACCGCGTCCGACAGGGGTGTCCCATGGGTAGTCATCCACGGCGGACTCGGGCGCTCGATGACGAGGCAAAGGGCCGCGTGCCACACCATCTTCAAGCCACTCTACCAACCACCTGGACAGCTTTTTGCGCCCGCGGAAATTGGGGTGGCGCCGGTCGTAGAAGTCGCGTTCCTCCAGCTGAGGGGCAATGACCAGCTCCGGCTGGGCGACGGTCCAGGCCTCCCACACCGCCCACACTCCCGGGGTCTCCAGTCGCCACTGGGCGAAGGCGGACGGGGGGATGTCCAACAACACCAGAGGCACACCGATGGTGTCGCAGTGCCCGCGCAGCCGTTCCAGGCCCTGCATGTTGAACTGACGGGGCGACAGATCGACCACATCCTCGGTCAGCAGGTTGCGCTCCACCTCCCAGCTCGGCGGTCCGTGCTTGAACACCCCCGCTCGCTCCCAGCGGTGGAAGCGGTAGTAGACGCCTGGTCGCTTTGCCCGTGGAGTGCGCCCCACGACGAGGCTCTCACCCCAGCGCACAAGGCCATCCATGGTGTCGGTGTGCCATCTCCAGAAGTTCCAGGGCACTGCGACCCCCTGCTCCAGGCGGTCCTGCACAGACCACTCGCGGGTGTCCCAGAGGTCGGCGGGACCTAGCATCCGGCTCATGCGGTCGGCGGGCAACCCCGTCCAAGACAGCCAGTCGGCGCGGTAGTTCTGCACCGCGATGTTGTGCACCACAAGGTCATCTTCACGAATCGGAAGGCGCTGTGCCATGCCCGATGCGAGACCGGCAGCTCCCCGTCCCTGGCTAAACTGCGCGACTCGCCACACACTGCTGGACTCTTGAAGAGAAGCATTGACCGCCGCAATGTCGAGAGACTCCCGCAGAACCGAGGACCCGACCAGCCAGACCACGCGCCCGCCATCATGGGAACGCAACGCCGCCTCATCGAGCGTCTCGGCCTTGGCCACCATCCAGCTCTGCGAGGACTTGCGCCCCCACTTGGACATCCACGAGTCGGGCCCGTAGGCCAGACCTGCCCACGCCAGAAAGAAGACCACTCCCACCGCCACCGTGGCCCGCAGATAGGCCACCGCGCGTGCTGTCTCGTCGGCGGAAGGCTGGGGAGGCGGTGGTGGAATCGGGCGGGGCATCAGGCTCCTGGCGACCGCAAGCGCCTCTATCTCCCGACACGAATGCCTGTGCTGGCTCAGACTGTTCGTCTCCCACCGGTAGAGTGCCCGCGATGGACCGCCGCACAGCCCCTTGGTCATGGACCCTGCTCGCCGTCGCCCTCGTGACTGGCGCCCAGGCGCTGACCCTGCTCAATCCCGACTTCGTAGTGGTCGACTGCGAGGAGCGGTTCAACGCGGCCCACGGAGTGTCGCTGGCGGCCGGCCACTGGGACGCCCTGCTCGACCTGCAGTACCGCAAGTTCTGCGGCGGCTGCACCTTTGATGCGGCCCTTGCTGGACTGCTCTTCGCGATCTTCCCGCCGCTGTTTGGAGTCTGGAAGCTCGTGCCGCTGCTGTTTTCGGCGGCCATCGTGACCGTGGGGGTTCGGGGACTGTGGCGATTGGACGGCCCCGTCCCGGCGCTGCTGTTTGCACTGCTGGTGTTCTTCGCACCCGGCAGCTGGGTGCGGCTGGCGCTCCTCGGCTGGGGTAACCACTACGAATCCGGCCTCTTTTGCTTGGCACTCGGCATTCTCGCAGCTCGCCCTCCACGTTCCGACCGGGCTCACCTCGGCGTCGGCTTGCTCGTGGGCTTTGCGATGTGGTTCGGCTTTTCCAGCACCTTTGCAGTGGTGATGTTTGGCGGATGGCTTGCGTGGAGACGCCGCTGGAAGGCGGCGTGTTGGCTTGTTCTCGGAGCATCTTTCGCTCCGCTGATGTGGGCCGCCCAGTTTCTGTCTACCCATCAGCAGCCATTCGGCACCATCTACGCAGATGGCGAAGCGGTGCCGTCTGTCCTGCGCATTCCCTACAAGCTGAAGACCCTCCTGTTGCCCCGCCAGCTCGCCGGACTGTTTGGACTGCCGCGCCTGAGCATCGGTGCGCCCATCGGGCTCGCCATGCTGGGCGCTCTCGGCGCGGCCACAGCCTGGACGGTGCGCGCGGCCAAGGCATGGAAGCGAGACACGGAGCCACCCGCCGGAGTGGTGCTGTGGTCGGGCCTGGTGGTGTGGACCGCGCTGTACTTGGTGGTGGACTTTCGCCTTGAGCTGCGGGATGGCGAGGGCTCCCCAAGTGCGGCCGGTCTCCGCTACGCCGCGCCCTGGATGCCGCTGATGTGGGCATGGCTGGCATGGACTGCGGCCCAGTGGATCTCGAAGGGACGCAAGGTGCAGGCCGGACTGCTGCTGGCACCCGCCCTCCTCTCCGGAGCGCTCACCAAGGTCGCCATTCTGGGGGCCCCATTTCCCAACCCCACCTTGATGAGACTGGAAGCCCCCGACCACGAAAACTACCGCTACATCTACTCCTACGCCCTGGACCCCCGCGAGCACCCTTCCTGTGAGTCCACCGAGACCGACCACCTCGCCGCGCATGCATTTGCCGCGGGCCGCCACGCGACCTTGGGTCTCATCGGAGCGGGCTTGCCCCTGGACGCCTTGCAGGACGAGGTGCTGGCCCCACCCGACGCCTTCTGGGCCGGGGTCGGTCAGGCGATGGTGGACCACACCGACTCCGACGCCATCGGGGGACTCGCCTCACTGGAGGAAGTGGAGACCACTCTGAGCAGTCTCCCCGCTGAGGGCCTGCATCCAGCCCTCTACGAAGCCGCATGGTGGCGGGCGTTTCGTGGAGAGCCCTTCGGCTATGCGCGGGGGACGGTGGGCTCTGCAACGCCGCTAAACCGCCTGCTCAAGGCCACCCGGGGCGTGTCGCCATCTCTGCGAAGGACGACTCTGCACAGCATGGGCCGCCGCTGGGGGCTGGTAATCGCGCGCTGGGGACAGGCGGGGATGGTGCGCTTTCCAGTGGTGACCGCACGACCGGTGGACCTGCCCGGCCTCGAAGCCTTCGCCCGCGGCCTCGGGCACGGACTGGCGACGAAGTGGGGTCCTCAGGGCCGCTTGCCGGTGCCAGAAGGGATGCCGGCGGAGCTGCTACCAAACTACCAAGACGGCGTGTGGCATGGCCTTATCGGACAGTGGCCCATCTCGGATACAGGCTCCTTCCCGGACAGAGTCCACCTGTCCACGGCCAACGGGGAGGCCCCCTGGCCAGACGCCGGCGCAGACCGCTGGTGGGGTCCAGCACCCACCATGTACTGCCCTTGCAAAGCCACCTGCTGGTAGCGCTTCAGATGTAGGGATTGCGCTTGACCACCCGGGTTCCAGCGACTTTATCCCATGCGCTGCTTCCCTCGCCTCCGAGCACGGTGAAGGCCAACAGACCGCAGATGCCCAGTCCCAGCCACTTCACGAAGTTGCGCTTCATCGCGGTCGCGAGATCAAGCTCCTCACCCGAGAGGGTGACGACCCGCATACCCAAGGCCTTCTTACCCAGGCTGGCCTGCAGTCCAGAGCCTTCAAGGAAGCCGAAGAAGAGTGCCACCGGCACCATCATCACCATGCCAAACACCTGGTCGGGCACATCGTCGAACTGCGCCGCTCCTCCCCCGCCCAGCTCAAGTGCGATGCCCAGCGCAAAGCCCAGCACCAGCACGATGCCGAACACCACAAAGCCGTCGATGAGGTAGCCGCCCAACCGATTCCAGTTCGAAGCCGGAATCCACTGGTCCAAGACATCTCCCCCGGGGGGATATTCTGCCTCAACGGGGCTGAGCTCAGCGTCCGGTGTTCGGTAAGGATTGTCCACAAAGACTCCTGTTCTACCCCCAACCATAGCGCATGCAGGCATCGGCATTCGGTTAGGTCCCGCCACCTGTTGGAGTCGCCGTGTCTCAGTCCCCCCGCCCCAGAGCTCTGGTGACTGGCGCAGGAGTGCGCCTCGGACAAGCCATTGCGACCGCCCTCGCCGAGGCTGGTTTCGACCTCGTGCTCCACTACCACCGGTCTACGACCGGGGTAAAACACACTGCCATGATGGCACAGAAGCACGCAGCACGGACCACTCTGGTGCAGGCAGACCTCTCCACTGTGGCCGGCTGCGACACGCTTGCAGCGGCCGCGGCGCCCGTCGACGCCATCGTCCACAATGCCGCGCTCTACGAAGCCGTGCCCTTCGCGGAGCTCGACGCCGTCGCCTGGGACCGCATGCAGGCCGTCAACTGCCGGGCGCCTGCCCTCATCACACGTGCGCTGCTGCCCGGCCTCGCCACGAGCACACTTCGTGGTGGCGGCGCAGTCATCCACATTGCCGACATTGGGGGCGAGCGACCCGCGCCCGGCTTTGCCCACTACAGCGTGTCCAAGGCGGGCGTGTTGATGCTCACCCGGGCCCTGGCTGTCGAGCTGGCTCCCCAGGTGCGCGTCAACAGCGTGTCCCCCGGCACCGTGCTGGCGCCCACCGACCTGTCCGCAGCCACCCTCGCCGGCATCCGGCGCACTATCCCCGCCGGTCGCTTTGGCGCCGCAGACGACATCGCCCGCACAGTGGTGTTCCTCGTGCGCGATGCCCCCTACGTCACCGGTCAAGACATCGCGGTGTGCGGCGGTCGGTCGGTGGCCGGTCCCATGATGGCGGGCTGACAATGCTGTCTCGCATCTGTATCGACGAGCTCCTTTCCCACTGTCACATCGGCTGTCTCGACACGGAGCGCACCACTCAACAGGACGTCCGGGTCGACCTCTGGGTAGAGCTCGACACCTCGGTCCCTGCCCGTGCCGACGCCCTCGACCGCACCTGGAACTACGCTGGCATCGCCCGCGAGGTCGACTTCATCCTGCGATCCGGACGCTTCTGGTTGCTGGAGAGCGCGAGCATGGTGCTGCTGCGCTGGCTGTTGGCCCCCCCAGCCCCTGGCGAGGACCGTCCGCCCGCCATTCGCGCCGGCTTGTCCATCACCAAGTTTGGCGTGCTGCCGCAGGGGGCGCGACCCCGTCTTCAGGTAGAGGGCTCCGCCGCGGAGCAGGCCTACACCCGCGAGACCAACCAGTGGGGCACCGTCGATGTGATTGCCGAGACCGACCGGCTCGGCCTCTACCGCCTCCACATCGACCCCTCGCGTGCCATCCCCAACCACGTGCACCACCGGATGCAGGAGTACGAGATGGTGCTCACCACAGGTGTCGTGGGCTGGCATGATGCCGAGGACCCACGACCGTGGGCTGCAGGTGACGAGCACGCTTGGCGCCGGGATCAACCCCACGGCTACCACAACCCCTTGTCACGGCCGGCCGCCATCTTGTGCCTCGACCGGCCCCGCTTCGACCCCTCCGACGAGGTGGTCGTTCCCGGCGGTCTTGCAGTCCCCCCCTTCGCCATCCCTCGTGGACCGGCCCGATGACTCCCCCGAGTACGAATACCAGCACTCACAGACGCGCGCTGGTCACCGGCGGGGGCACTGGAATCGGCCGGGCCATCGCCCAGAAGCTACGCGACAAAGGTCTTGAGGTCGTCATTGTCGGCCGACGGGCGGATGTGCTTCGCGCCACAGCCGCCGAGCTCGGCGCGGTCGCACTTGTGGCGGACATCGTCTCCGAGCCGGAGCGGGTCATCGCAGAGGCCGGCCCGCTGCAGGTGCTCGTAAACAACGCCGGTCACCAGGTCGCCGCCCCCATCGGCCAGTGGACCGCAGCCGACCTTGCCGGCCTCTACGCGGTGCACACCATCGCCCCCGCCCTGCTCGCCCAGGCCTTTGCCGCACAGTGTGAGGGTCCCGGTCAGATCATCCACATCGCCTCGACCCTTGCCGTCCGACCTGCGCCCGCCACGGCAGGATATGCCGCCGCGAAGGCCGGGATGCTCGCCCTCAGTCGCGCTCTGGCCCTGGAGCTCGCACCACAGCAGATCACCGCCAATGCGCTTCTACCGGGCGTGGTCCCCACTGAGATGACCTCTGGCCGAGCCGAAGCCCTGCTCCACCTTCACCCCCTCGGTCGCCTGGGCAACGGCACGGACGTCGCCGATGCCGTCTGCTGGCTCATCGACGCCCCGTGGGTGACGGGCGCAGCGATTCCGGTGGACGGCGGCCTGCTGGTGCGCGAATAGCCTTGGAGCGATCCCGCAGGGCTGCAAACAGCGACGAAGCTGGAACAGAGACCGGACTTCCCAACGACTCCGACACTGGCCGAACAGGGAGCGGTGGAGGCGGGGACGGCGGAGACGATCAACGACAACGACAACGACAACGACAACGACAACGACAACGACAACGACAACGACAACGACAACGACACGACTGTGTCGACGGCGATGGTGTCGGACTGCCCATACATCTACGAGCTCACGGTCGACGTCGACATCCAACACTCCTGGCGCAGCGACCTGCGGGTCCGCCTCATCGACCCCACCCGCATCACCGCAGTCCTCCACAACCGCACCGGCTTCTGGGACGCGGACCTCGTAGGCAGCTACGGCACCTCAGGCGGCTCGCTCAACCCAGACGAGGACCTCTCGGTCTTCCTTGATTCCACCGGCACCGGCACCGGCACTTGGACCCTGTCCGTGGAAGACCATGCCGCCGGAGACTCTGGACAGCTCGACGCCTGGAGCCTCAGCCTCACCTGCTACTGAACTGCGGGTCAGGCTTCGGAGGCTTCGGCGAGTCGCACCAGCAGATCTGGGAGGTCGGGATCGTCGAGAATGTCGCGTGCTCGGGTGAGCATGGGGTGCATCGTGGTCTCATCCGAGAACGGACGGATGCCCCGCTCGGTGAGCCAGGCGACCGCCATCCGCGCGGGGGTGCCAGGCTGAAGTGGCTGCCGGAAGCGCAAGGCCATTCGCGCAGCCAACAGCTCAATGCCCACCACCTTGCGCACGTTCTCGATGACGCTAGCCGCCTTCCGTGCGGCGATGGTGCCCATGCTCACGTGGTCCTCGGAGTTGGCACACGTGGGGATGGAGTCGACGCTGGCAGGGTGTGCCAGCACCTTGTTCTCACTGACGAGCGAAGCAGCGGTGTACTGCGGAATCATGAAGCCGCTGTTGAGTCCGCTGTCGTCGACCAGGAAGGGGGGCAGACCGCGAGAGTGGTTGGCGTCGACGAGGTGGGCGATGCGCCGCTCGGAGATGCTGGCCACCTCGGCCATGGCGATGGTGTAGTAGTCCATCGCAATGGCGACCGGCTCGCCATGGAAGTTGCCGCCACCAATCACACCGGCTCGGCAGTCATCGATGCGCGCTGCGGGCTCTTTTTCGAGCCAGGCGCGGTAGTCGGCCGGCTCCAGGGCGTCCCACTCTGGTTCGGTCATGCGCGGGGGGCGCGGGGGGAACAGCAGCGGGTTGTCCGTGGCTGAGTTGACCTCTACCAAAACGATCTCGTGGACATGCTCAAGCGCGCGCCAGCCACACGCCACCACCTGCGGAAAGCACCGGAACGAGTAGTCGTCCTGCACCAGCGGGCTGGTGGGTACGGCCTTGCGCAGCTGGTTCTGGACCTCGACAAGCTGCGCTTCAAGCTCGGCCGCGCCATCGCGACGGGGGAAGGTGGCCTGGGTACACGCCTGAATCAGCGCGCTGGCGGCCTGGCGCACCGCCTGGAGGTGGCGGTCGAAGTAGCGGATCTGGCGGACCGGGTTGGCCTTGCTCCACACCCGCAAAAGCTCGGGGTCGGCCTCGGGACCGTCGGGGGAGTCGACGGTGGGGATGAGGCGCCGCACCTGCTGGTCGAGCGCGTCGATGCCCCGCTCCACCTGGTGGACGGTGGCCGGGACCAGCTCGCCGCGGGTGAGGAGATCTCGGCGCAGCACCCGCACCTTGTCAGTGGCCTTGCCGAGGTGCTGGAGCGCACGCCGCACGTGGGCGGAATTGAGATAGCAGTCGAGGATCTGGCTGTCTTTGCAGTAGCCGATGACCCGCCGGGCGACGTCGGCTTGGTGAGACTGCGGGCGCACCTCGTGGATGCCCTTGTTGTAGGCGCCGCGAACCCCTCGGTTGGCTTCGAGGGACAGAGCCGCGGCGACCTCGGACACGCGCAGGGTCATCCAGGCATCGACGACCGCGAGACAGGCCACCGAGGTCATCATCTGGGTGCCGTTGTTGAGGGCGAGCCCCTCTTTGGCTTCCAGGCGCACCGGTGAGAATCCTCCAGAGTCGTCTGACATGCCCGCAGCACGCGCCGCTTCGGAGAGTTCGTCGTCCTCTGGACCCCGGCTCTGGTTCCGCCAGGCGTGGCCAAACCAAGCTCTCAGGTTGACGAACTCCGAGCGACGAGCGCGACGGCGGATGGGCCCCCCCCGGAGTGGCCGCCCATCGGGACCGGCATGAAGCTGGGCCTCGGGGTCGCCCATCAACACCAGCACGAGGTGGGACAGCGGCGCGAGGTCTCCCGACGCCCCCACGGAGCCTTGCTCGGGCACCAAGGGATACAGCCCGGAGTTGAGCAGGTCGACGAGCGTTTCCAACACGCCTGGCCGCACCCCCGAGTTGCCTCGGCACAGTGTGTTGATGCGCAGCAAGATCGCTGCCCTCACGATGTCTTCATCAAATGGGTCGCCCACACCCGCGGCATGGCTGCGGATGAGGTTGTCCTGAAGGATGCGGGTCTCCTCCTTGCGAATGACCGTGTCGCGCAGGATGCCGAAGCCCGTGGTGAGGCCGTAGACCTTCTCGTTGGACTTCACGAGGAAGGACACCATCTCTCGACAGCGTCCGACGCGCCGCAGACAGTCGGTGTGAAGTGTGACCTTGCGCCGGTATCGGGCCACATCCACCACTTGCGCCAGGATGAGGTCGTGGGCACCTCCAAGCACGATGGGGTCGGCATCAGCGCCCTGGGGACGGTGCTCGGAAGCCAGGAAGTCGGGGAGCGGGTGCTGGTGGCTCATCGGGTGCTCCCGTCGAGAAGGAGGCGTGCAACCGCCTCTTTGATGGGAAGGGTGTCCTGCTGACCGGTGGCGAGGTCTTTGAGCCCGACCAGTCCGTCGCGGTCTTCGGCAGTGCCAAACACGAGCGCGAAGTGGGCCCCGCGTCCGCCCGCGCGGTCTGCTGCCCCCAGCTGGGCCCGAATGGACCGCACCGTGTAGTCGCGGGTCGGCAGCTCACACACCACCGACAGACCGCCTCGACGAAGCTTTTGGGCCACCGAGAAGGCCTGGCGAGCCAGCTCCGCGTCCTGCACCACCACATAGACATCGGGCTTGGGTCGGACCGCATCCTGACCCCGCAGCGCGGCATCGAGCCGCTCCACCCCAAAGGCAAAGCCCACGCCAGTGAGCACACCCTTGAGCTGAGCAGATGGCTCAGAGTCGTGAGTGCCGGAGCTTCTTCGACGATGAGCGGCAGTGTGGGAGGCCCTTCCGTAAAGCCACTCGTGGAGCTCGCTATAGCGCCCGCCACCACAGATGTCGGTGTAGGCCGAGCCGGTGTGGGGGGTGTGGATCTCGAAGGTGACACCTGTGTAGTAGGCGATGCCCCGAGAGGCGGCCGGCGAGATGTAGACCGGGGGACGGCGGCCCAGGGCGTCGCGGAGGTCGCGGGTGAGGTCCTGGGTGAGGTTGTGGAAGGCTGCGCGCAGACCGTCCACTTCTCGAAGGGCTTCGCGGGTGACGTGGCCTGAGGACGACATCGCCGAGACGAAGCCGCCCACCGCGCTGAAGAAGGAGCCCGCTGGACCCGAGCACCGGGCGAGGTCCAGCAGAGCGTCGCCGCGCTCCAAGGGCAGGCCATGGTCTTGGGCCCACATCGACATCAGAAGCCGCTCATTGAGCTCAGGCAGCACCGTGCGCCACCGCTCCACGGTCACTTCATCGGGGGCATCGAGCGCAGCCCAGTCGCTCGCCATCCAGTCGGCAAGCTGGCGGGCATCGACCTTTCCGCCTGGACCGCTCAGGAAGTCCCGCACCCTCTGGGTGAGGCTCGCCCGCGCGCCATCGACGTAGCGCGCGAACCCGACATCGCCGAAGCCGGCCCGCATGCGCATTCGAGCGGCGAGCACCAAGCCATTGGCGATGGCGCTGGCCGCTGCAGAGTCCCGCGGACCGGCCAGCTCGACCAGGGCCTTGAACAGCTCGGCATGCCCCAAGTGAAGGCGCCAGTCGGGCACCTTGAGACGATTGACCGCATCGCAGGCCAGCGCCACCACCTCAAGGTCGGCCAGTGGATGGGCTGCACCGAGCAGCTCGACACCGACCTGGTGGAACTCCAGCAGACGGAGTGGCCGGGGGGCCCGCGCCCGAAACACCGAGCCCGCGTAGGACCACCGTGCCGGGAGCTCCCGCCGAACACCGTCCCCCGAAAGCATCCGAGTGACCAGCATCCGCGCGAGGGGCGCGGTGAAGTCAGGCCGCAGCGCAGCATCGTGGGTGACGGTGCCGGTGTCGCTGTGGAGCGGCCCCATATCGTCGAGTGTGGCGTCGTCCGCGAAGCCCTCCGGCGGAAAGGAGGTGCTCACGGGCAGCCGCGCCATCACTAGGTGGTGAAAGAGGTCGGGACCGATGCGCGCGGGGCTGTAGAGGTCGCGGTACTCCAGCGTGGGCACATCGACCCGCTGAAACCCGTAGCGCCCGAAGGTCTCAAGCAGTCGTCGCTCGATTCGATCGCGTCGCGCGGCCGCCTCGGGGGCGAGATCGCGGGTGCCTGCGGCACGGGAGTAGACGGCCGGGGCCATCAGATCGGCGGGCACGCCCAGGCTGCCGCTCGGCTCGCTTGGGGAAGTGGCCGCCGGGGTGGTGTCCGACATGCTGGTCTCCGGCTTAAGATTCCGGGCCGCCGGGCGTAACCGGATGGGGTCTGGGCGCACCGACCTGGATACCTCCCGCGCGTCGCTGCTATGTGAGCTGCTGTGCCCTTCCTCGAGTCCAACCTCCTCAAGGTCCTGCGCGCCACTGGCGGCGCCCGGGGCGGAATGACCGCAGAGGAGCTGTCCGCGATCGTCTTCGAGCCCGTCGGCCGGGTTCGCATGACCCTCCGACGGCTCCACGACCGAGGCGGGGTCCAGGTGACCCAAGGCGACGGGGCCCACGCTCGCTACCTGCCCACCGGAATGCGTCCGTCCACCGAGGCGCCGTTCTCACCGCCGCCGTCCCACAATCGACAAGCCGAGCTGGAGCTGCAACGCCTCCAGGCAGAGGTCCAGCAGCTGCGGTCCGATCTCACCCGAGCTCGCCACGACGCAGACGCCATGCGCGCCTTGCTTCGGCAACGTCCCCAAGGCTCCCTCGACCCCGCCCATACGCTCGGCCCTCGCGTGGAGGAGCTGCTCCAGCTGTGCCACCCCGATCGCCACGACAACAGCGACAAGGCCAACGAGGTCACCCGGTGGCTGCTACAGCTGCGCAAGCGACGCTGAGCCGCAGGTGCGAAAACATTTTCACACCTCGTCACGAAAAACTGGAACATGTTCTCGTCTACAGGGCTATCGTCGGCGCGCCTCACCCAGTGCTCCATCGAGTCGGTGCGGCCGGAGATCCGGATGGCCACGCTGTCCAGACGCACCATGGTGTTCGCTGCCCTCGGTGCCACAGCCGTCGCTGCAGCCGGTGGCTACCACGCGCTCTCTTTTGAGAATCCCGCGCCCGACCTGGTGTTCCTCAGTCCCGCAGAGCTGCTGCTCCTGGAGGCCCTCTGCGAGGTCTGGTTTCCGGCCGGCGTCTTCCCGATTGATGGCCTCGAAGCCGGAGTGCCTCGCGCTGTAGATCGCGTGGTGGAAGAGATTCTCGACGACATCCCGAGAGCCGGCTTTCGCTATGTGTTGCGGGTGCTGGAGTGGGGAACTGTCGCGCGATGGGGCCGCCGCTTCACCGAGCTGAGCGTCGATGAGCGCATCGTCGTGCTCGACCGCTGGTCGGATGCCGATGTGGTCCCCCGCCGTGCCGCAGTCGACGCGGTCAAGGCCGTTCTCGCCATTCCCTACTTTCGCCATCCCTCCGTCGTCGAGTCCATCGGCTGGCGCATCGGATGCAATGGAGGTGACGCATGAGCTCCGTCGCACCCTTCGCAACGGGCCGTCATGGCTCCGAACACTACGGCGACGGCCCTCTCGAGCTCCACGCCGACGTCGTCATCATCGGTGCTGGCGCCGGTGGGTGTGCGACCGCAGCTGCCCTGTCCGAGCGCGGCGCCCGGGTCATCGTGCTTGAAGAAGGCCGCCACTGGCTGCCCCAGGACTTCAAGGCCAACACCACCTTCGCCTTCAAGAACCTCTACCAGGGCAGAGGCAGCCGAGCGCTCCGCGGCAACACCATCTTGCCCCTGCCGGGCGGACGCGGAGTGGGCGGCTCCACACTCATCAACTCCGCCATCTGCTTTCGCTGCCCCGACCAGGTGCTCGACGAGTGGCGCGACGAGCATGGCTGCGACACCGTCGACAAGCCCCGCTTCGACGCCTACTTCGACCGCGTGGAGACCACCATCGGGGTCACGGTCAACCCCGTCTCCGTGCAGCGCAACAACAACCTCATCTTCCGTCAGGGTGCCGAAGCACTCGGACTTCGGGGCGACTTCATGCCCCGCTCCGCCCCGGGCTGCGTGGGCTGTGGCATCTGCCAGTACGGCTGTCCCACCGGTGGCAAGTTCAGCGCGGACCGCACCTTCCTCACAGTTGCTGAAAACAGCGGTGAAGTCGGCATCTACGCAGACTGTCGGATGCGCGGAGTAGAGACGGACGGGGCCCGTATCACCGCGGTCACCGGACATGTGCTCGACCCCGACACCCACCAGCCGCGCCAGACCGTGCGGGTCACCGCCGACCAGGTCGTTCTCAGCGGCGGTCCCATCGGCAGCCCCCTGTTCCTGCTGGCCAACGGTCTCGCCGAAAACACCCACTGCGGCGGACACCTCGTGGTCCATCCCACGGTGATGGCGATGGCGCGCTTCGAGCAGGAGATCAGGCCATGGTCGGGGGTCACCCAGGGCTATTGGGTCGACTGCTACGAGGAGGGCTACCTGCTGCAGACCTACACCTGCACCCCAGACCAGTACTTCTCCACTCTCCAGACCGCGCCCGGGGAGACCACGCTCGCCATCATGCGCGACCTGAAGCACTACGCCTCAGCGGGCACGCTGGTACACGATGAGGACAGCGAAGGCCGGGTGCGCCACACCCCTGCCGGCCCCGATCTGTCCTACTTCCTCGGCGACGGTGACCGTCAGAAGCTGATTGCCGGGCTCCGCAAGACCGCAGAGGTCTTCTTCGCGGCCGGCGCCCTACAGGTGCATCCGATGCGCCTTGGCCTGCGCGGCATCAAGCGTCCCGAGGACATCGAGACCTCGCTTCCGATGCACCTGTCCGCCCGCGAGCTGTTCCTCTACGCCAGTCACCCCATGGGCACCTGTCGGATGGGCGCCGACCCGAACCACTCGGTGGTCGATCCCCGCGGAAAGGTCTGGGGATGGGCGAACCTGCGGGTGGCCGATGCGAGCGTGTTCCCGACGAGCCTTGGGGTGAATCCACAGATGACCACCATGGCGATGGGCTTGATGATCGGAGAGGAGCTGATGTCCGAAGCCTGAGGACCGATCCAGCTTCGACTTCTTGGTGCATTGACGTTGAGAACCAGCCCGCGGATACCGTACACAGGGAGGCACGGTCGCACCCCAACCCGCGGAGGGCTGCATGAACGTCAACCGAGTCGCTACAGCCGGCAGCATCGCCATTCCAACCGCCCAAATGGGTGCGTCGGCCGCTCAAGCGAACAAGGACGGCCGCCACAAGCGCGTGGAGCCCGCTGCCATCGTGTCGATACGCAGCCGCTACACCCAGGGCTACGAGGCCGCTCGCTCAGGCCACGCAGTGCAAGAGGCGGCGAATCAAGACGTGGTCTCGACCAACGGCCTCGACAGAGTGCGCAGCCTGCTCAAGCGTGGCTTCGAGAGCATGACCGGCGGCCACAAGGTCCAGCAGCTCACCTATGAACGGACGGTGTCCACCCCCGAGCTGACCCACAACATCGAGACCATCGAACGCAACGTGATGGGCATGGCCGGCGGCAGCGAGGTGCAGCACCAGGTGAAGCGCCCTGAGCTGTCGG
>Ga0315321_10002429_pt1 | contig 14433 bp, 12 predicted proteins | sample M180m21515metaG_FD_203464 | JGI IMG/M metagenome (GOLD analysis project Ga0315321, IMG submission 203464) | Ammonia-oxidizing marine archaeal communities from Monterey Bay, California, United States - M1 80m 21515 | ecosystem: Environmental > Aquatic > Marine > Intertidal zone | place: USA... | reverse complement strand
CTCCTTCCGGGCAGGTGCTCGGACTGCCTGATATCGAAGGAAAGATCCGGGAGAATTCCTCCGTAAAGGACAGGCCGTCCTCACGACCTCAATTATGAACCTGACCCGCATGAGCAAAAACGGCTATCTTATCCTGCTTTCCCTTTTTTGGGCCTGGGGGACGGTTGTTTTCGGGAGTTCCGATAGTCCGTTCGCAAACCCGGACAAGCCTCCGCCCAAGCCTGCTGAAAAAGGCAATAACCTCCCGATTCCTCAGTCATTCAGGCCACCGGTCAAGCAACAGCCATCCCCTTTCGAGCTTCGAGGGTACTACAAGTTCGAGGGTCAATGGCGTTTCTATCTATACAACAAGAACGAACGGGAGGGCGCCTGGTTGGATAGTGACGAGAACTCGACCGCCGTCAGTTATGGGGGGGAAACCTTTGTTTTCGATACGGAAAACAAAGAGGTGGCGCATGAGGGGTTTCAACCCATCACACTCGTGGAGACCGCAAAGCCCACCGGCAAGCCCTTTACGCCTGCTCCCGCGAAGTCAAGCTCCCCGTCCAAGCCAAAACCCCCAAATCCAACTCTCAAGAAACCAGGTGCCCCGTCCATCCCTCGCCCATCTCTTCCGGGCAGACCCAGAAAATAAGTTTTGTGATTTCCGAAAAAGACAATGAAGTCGGCCAATCAGCCGAGCATCCGGACTCCGCGGGAGAGGGAAGAACCTTTCTGACTTCGGATTCCTTTGAGAGTATGGATTGGTGGACTGGGTTGGCCGATCTGGACAGGATCAACATTCTTTCTGCTCCCCTCGAGGACCGGGCCCGTTTGCTCGCGTCCAAGTACTCTTCGACGATTGACGAGACCATGCTTGAAATCGGTAAAAAGGCCGAACTTTCCTATGTCGAGGATTTTGAGCTTCCGGAGAATCCGACGAAGCTCCTCCCCCTCCGTCTGATTCATAGCTATAGCTGCCTCCCGGTTGGCGAAGAGGAGGATGAGGGCACGCTTAGATTGGTGACTGTCTGGCCCCCTTCCGAACGGATGAGCAGGTGGGTATTCGCGATATCCGGTAAAAAACCGATTTGGAGCCTGAGTTCGCCCGAGAAAATCTCCCGAGCCATTACGGAAAATTTTGGAATTGGGGCCGAGAGTCTGGATGAATCGGATCTTGATCTTGAGGGAGAGGAGGAGGCTCAGGACGATTTGGAGGATCAGAATGCGGCCATCATCCGTTTTGTAAACGAGGTGATCCAAAGAGCGATCGTGGACCGGGCAACCGACATTCATTTTGAACCGCATAAGGAAACTTTGCAAATCCGCTACCGGATTGACGGTCAGTTAGTGCCCGTCCGCGTACCGGATAACTTGAGAAGTTTTCAGGACGCCATTATTTCCCGGATCAAGATCATGAGTGCGATCAATATTTCCGAGAAGAGAAGACCGCAAGGGGGAAGGATCACCTTTTCCCAAGGACAGAGCGATCTGGATATCCGTGTTTCCACCCTTCCTACACTTTATGGGGAGAGCATAAGTCTCCGTCTGTTGAACGAAAAATCGCAACCTCTCTCGATGCGTGAGTTGGGGTTGATGATCGGTGACGAGAAAAACATAGTGTCCATTTTGGAAAAACCCCACGGGATCGTTCTGGTGACCGGGCCTACTGGTTCCGGTAAATCGACTTCCCTGACCGCCTTTATCCGCCGGATCCATAAACCCGAACGCCGGATCATGACGGTGGAGGATCCGGTCGAGTATGAAGTAGCCGGGATTAATCAAACTCAGGTTAATTCGGAAATCGGATTTACCTTCGCCAGCGCGTTGAGGGAAATCCTTCGTCAGGATCCGGACGTGATCATGGTTGGTGAAATCAGGGATCGGGAGACCGCTGACATTGCCATCCGGGCGTCCCTGACCGGACACTTGGTTTTGAGCACATTGCACACCAACGATGCGCCGGGGGCGATCACCCGACTGGTTGACATGGAGATCGAACCGTTCCTCATTGCCTCATCGGTAGAGATGGTCATTGCCCAAAGGCTTGTGCGCAGACTTTGCCAGGAATGTTGTTCGCCTGCCCAAATGTCCGAGACCGATATGCTCGCATCTCTTTCCATCCTCGAGGTGGATCCGTCCGAACTGGTTCACGCTTCCAACGTCATGCAGGCGCTCGGATGTCAAAAATGTCAGAACCTAGGATACCGTGGTCGGGTGGGGATTTTCGAATTGATGCGGATGAGTGACGAGATTCATGGCATGGTGATCAAGAACGCATCCGCTCCGGATATCCGGGAAATTGCCCTGTCGGAGGGCATGAGTACCTTGCAAGGCAGTGGCTGGGAGCAAATCAAGCGCGGGCTCACGACCTTCGACGAGGTTATCAGGTATGCCGATGGTTACGTCGATGAAGAACCGGATCAGGCATTCTCCGGGGATACCCCGGGTGGCGTGGTCGAAAGCCCTCTTGAGGACTGAGCTTTTCCAAAATGGCCAAATTCAAATACGTAGCCATTGACGTCAGGGGGAGGAGTTTGGCCGGAGAGGTCGAGGCTGATGACCTGAAAGCGGCCAAGCAGCTTGTGCGGGGCGAAGGGCTTACTCCGCTTAAGTTATCCCGAGTCGGTGGCGAGGTGGCGAAGGAGTCAAGCATTCCCAAGAAAACAATTCCTTTTAGCAAAAGAGATCGCTCCGGAGGGAGGGCAAGGAAATTGACCGCCAAGGGAGAACGGACGGGGTTGGATTTTCTCAAGAGACTGATGGAGCTTCACGGCAGCGGGATGCCCGTTGCGGATGCGGTCAAACTATTGAACCAAAGGTTGTCCGATCCCAAACTCAAGGAGGTGGCTGGTTTTCTTTGGAAGGAACTTGCGGAGGGAAGAACTTTGTCCAGGGCAATGAGGTCTTTGCCTCAGTATTTCAGCGAATCCTCGACTTTTGTGATTGAAGCGGGGGAAGCGACCGGCAACGTCACTCCTATTCTGAAAAAGATCATTTCCTACTTGGAAGAAAAGAGGGGAATCCGCTCCAAGGTCATGGCAAGTATGGCTTACCCGATTTTCGTAGGTTTCGTTGCCTTTTCGGTGGTCATCTTTTTCCTCGCCTATCTTTTGCCTACGATCGAGGAAATGCTCGAGCAATTGGGTGGTGAATTGAACTTCCTCGCCACCGTCCTGATCGAGGGATCAAACTTGGTGCTCAGGTTCGGGCCTTTCGCCTTAATGGGGGTTTTCATTTGGTTGCTCGCGATTTTCAGGTGGAGTAAGACGGAAAAGGGAGGGATGGCCGTGGATAGTGGAATTCTGAAGCTTCCTTTGTTTGGCAACATCATGTACCTGTCCGAGATGTTCCAATTGACCAGTTTGCTTTCCACTTTGATATGGAGTGGCATTGGATTGACCGAAAACCTCCGCCTGTGCGAAAAGACAATCAAGAACCGTTTCTTGCGCAACCGCTTCCGTTCCGCACGGGCTTTGGTCAATGAGGGGAAGTCACTTCCCGAAGCCTTGAGGAAATACAAGTTCCTGCCTTTGATTCAATTGGATGTCCTTGAAGTCGGAGAGAAGACCGGAAACCTTGGCAATAGCATGGAGGACGCGAGCAATTCCTTTCGCGAACAATTGACCAAGAAAATCAAACTGATGACGACTTTGGTCTCGGCCGGAGCCTTGGGCTTTGCCTTTTCCCTGGTTGCCCTTGTCGCAATCGCCATAGTCACGAGCATCTTCGAGGTAAGCAAAAGCATAAGCTACTGACATGCCTGACGTTTTATCCAGATTGACTTTCGTAATCGGGACCTTGGGATTGGTTACTTTTCTTCTTGCTGGGTGTACCTCCGTCCTCGAGGAAGAAAACGTCGAGAACACCGAATCGATCGGATTGGCAAAGAAGGCGAAGAAGGGCAGGCAGGGCTTGGATGATGGCTCGATTTACGAAGGAGAATTATCCAAAGGCAAACCGAATGGATATGGCATAAGAAAGTATGCCAACGGCGATGTATACGAGGGGCAGCATAAGAACGGTTACCTGCATGGATACGGGTCTTACCTTTACAAATCGAGCGAGGAGTTCGATAGTTATTCCGGGCTATGGGAAAGCGGGAAAAGGGAGGGGTTCGGAACCTTGGTTTTGACCGATTCGTCCAGGATGGAAGGTTATTGGAACAAGGATGAGTTGCTCTATGGCGAATACCAAGGCTCCAACGGCGTCATCTTTTCTGGAAAATGGAGACAGTCAAGTTTGTCCGAAGGCAGAAAGAAATCAGAGCTCAATGAGGAATTCACAGGATCTTTCAATCCCGACGGAACCTATGACCACGGGACCTTCTCCGTGGCAAACGGGGACCGCTACACAGGCAGGTTCCAGTCCGATGCCTACCATGGGAACGGGGTGCTCGAGAGAGTGGACGGGAGTGTTTACGTCGGGAATTTTGCCAGGGGCGAGTTTTCTGGAATTGGAGTACTGGCCGAATCCAAAGGAACTACTTATTCCGGAAAGTTTGAAAAAGGGCTTCCGCATGGCTATGGAGTGCAACAAGATCGTACGGGGGTGACTTATTCGGGAATGTGGTACGAAGGCGAAAAAAACGGTACTGGAACCCTTGACTTCGGGGACGGAACGAGTTTTTCCGGAGAATTCAGGGCGGGTATGGCCCTGCAGGGCTCTTATGATTGGGGGAATGGCAAAATAACGGATTCCTATCAGGATGAAAACGGGCAATGGCTTGATCGTTGAGTGGTTGATTCGTTGTTACTTTGATGTTTGCCAATCTTGATCCTATTCGTCATAAAGTACTGTCTAACTTCGAATAATGTCAGATTCTACCCTATTTAAGCTCAAGTTTTGGGGCACCCGCGGGAGTATCCCATGTCCGGGCCCGGATACTGTGAAATATGGAGGTAACACTACCTGTTTTGAGATTACTTGTGGCTCGAAGCGGGTATTGATCGATGCCGGAACGGGAATTCGGATGTTGGGCAAGAAGATCATGATTGAGGAGGAGAATTTCCTCGATGCCGACCTGTTCTTCACTCATACCCACATGGATCATATCCAGGGATTGCCTTTCTTTGCCCCGCTCTATAATCCCTCAAGCGACGTGAGACTGCATGCGGGGCATCTTTCCAGTAATGACGACTATGACCTGCGCGGGATCATCGGCACCATGCTGATGAAGGACCCTGTATTTCCGGTACCTAGCTCCCTGATCGAGAAAGCCTGTTCATACAGCGATTATTTCGTAGGTCACGTATTCGAGCTGGGGGATGGTGTCGTTATTCGTACGGGCAAGCTCAACCATCCGAATGGGGCTTGTGGTTATAGAATCGAGTATCAAGGCAAAGCGATTGCGATCTGTACTGATACCGAGCATTACGACGACCGGATAGACGAAAACGTCGTGGCCTTGGCCAAGGATGCTGAGGTGATGGTTTATGATTCCGCTTACACCGACGAGGAATATCCAAAGTTCAAAGGCTGGGGGCATTCGACGTGGCAAGAGGCGATCAAGGTAGCCGAGGTCGCTGGGGTTAAGCAAACTTTTCTGTTCCATCACGATCCATCGCACAGTGACGAAAAGATGGATCAGATTGCGCAAGAAGCGGCTAAGAAGAAAAAGGGAGTCCGCCCCGCCGTCGAGGGCGAGGAAATCATTCTTTAGGTTGTTGTCCCGCTTGCTTGAATCCCTTGTTCAACTGGGGATTGGTCGCGTTAAAATCAGTCAAGGGAAAGGAACTCGAGAGTATGTCGCTTACCCTTCCTGCACCCGCTTGATCGACGACCATCTTTTCTGGCTTTTTGTGAAGAAAAAGGCTTCCCGATGAATGCATCCGGGCATCAAGCCATCCTTGCGGAGCCAAATGGGCAACCCCTTTCCCTTTGTGGATCAAGGTGGCTTGCTCGACAAACAAATCCTCTCCCCGCAGGGATCCGTTCCCCAATACTTGGGCCTTGAGTTGAGAAACTCCCTTTCCTCTGAGCACGACTGTTCCGTCACCCTCATGGCGAAGTTGCAGGGTGGGGGAAGAAAGGTTTTCCAAATGCAGGTTGCCAGCGGAGGTTGAAAAGACGGAAAGATTATCGGAGCGCAGATCGTTTGAGGTCAGGTTACTTGTGCCATGCAACCTGATCTCCCTGAGCCGGTCGATCGATACAATGACTTCAACGGGGAATTTCCGTTTGGCGCTCAACTTGAGAAAAGGAAGTCTCCGAGCTAGTTCGTAGGTGTTGTTCGCCTCGACGTAAAGGGTCTTGTCCCGAACTCTCGTAATAACCGAATCAATGATTTCCGAGTCTGCATAAACCGTGGTTTCCCGATTGCGCTTTCCTTTGTTAAGAAAAACGTCCACTTCGCCTTTTACCTCGATTTTATCGAAAAAGAACAACAGCCTTCTTTGCGATGAGAGTTCCCCAAAAGCCGAAAGGCAGAAGGAAAGGATGGCTACGGGCAAAAGTAAAAAACTGAACTTACTTGGATTTTCCATATTTGCGTTTCTTTCCGTATTTGCGGGGCGCGCCTTCCTGGGCTGGAAAGGAAAGGCTTCCCTTCGAGCCTTCCTGTAGAAAGGAAATCTGGTCTCGGAGCAGGGCCGCTTTTTCGAATTCCAGTTTGCGTACCGCCTCGAGCATTTCCTTTTCCAATTCCTTAATCAGTTTTTTGACCTCGTTCCCGGACATGCGTTCCGACATGGCCAGATCGTCTTTTTCTTCTACTCGTTCTTGCCTAAGGCTTTCCTGTACCGGTCGCACGACACTTTGCGGTATAATGCCGTGTTTCTCGTTGAAGGCCATTTGCCTTTCTCTTCGGTATTCGCAAACTTCCCATGCCTTCTTGAGGGACTTCGTCATCACGTCGGCATAGAAAAGAACTTTTCCCTCAACGTGCCGGGCGGCCCTTCCGGCAGTTTGGATCAAGCTGGTCTCGCTTCGTAGAAAGCCTTCCTTGTCTGCATCGAGAACTGCTACGAGAGCGACTTCGGGCAGATCAAGCCCTTCCCGCAGAAGGTTGACTCCTACAAGAGCGTCAAAGGAACCGGCTCGCAGGTTTCTCAGGAGTTCGACTCTTTCAATCGCATCGATGTCAGAATGCAAATATTCCACCCTGACGTCACGTTCGCGAAGAAAGTCAGCCAAGTCTTCGGTCATCCGCTTGGTCAAGGTGGTGACCAAGGAGCGATGACCCGCTTGGCTCGCTTTCTTGATTTCGGAAATGCAATCCTCCACTTGTCCCTCGATCGGACGGATTTCCATTTCAGGGTCGAGGAGACCGGTGGGTCTGATCAATTGCTCGACTACGAGGCTTGATTTTTCAAGCTCGAGGGGGGCCGGAGTTGCTGATACGTAAACCGTTTGTCCGGTCACGCTCGCAAACTCTTCGGGTTTGAGCGGACGGTTGTCCAGGGCGGAGGGGAGCCTGAACCCAAAGTCAACGAGCCTTTGTTTTCGCGAGTAGTCTCCGCGATACATTCCTCCGACCTGGGGTAGGGAGACATGGCTCTCGTCAACGAAAAGCAAAAAGTTCTCGGGAAAAAAATCGATCAGACACCAGGGGCGTTGTCCCGGTTTTCTTCCGGAAAGATGTCGGGAGTAGTTTTCTATTCCGCTGCAAAACCCAATTTCGCGAAGCATTTCCATGTCGTACTCCGTGCGCATTCTGATCCTTTGGGCTTCCAATAACAGGTCTTCCTTTTCGAACCAGGCTACGCGTTCTTCGAGTTCCTTCCTGATGGACTTGCAGGCAACGGCAACTTTTTCCTTGGTCGTTACGTATTGGCTGGCCGGATAGACGCGATAGTTCTCCAATTCACTTATGGTTGACCCGGAGATAGGATCGATCTCCCGAATTCCCTCGATTTCATCACCCCAGAACTCGATCCTTATGGGGTTGTTCGCATAGGCGGGGAACAAGTCCACGACATCCCCGCGAACCCGGAACCGGCCCGCCTTGAGCTCGACGTCGTTTCGATTGTAGAGCCCTTCGATCAATTTTTCCAAGAGGACGTCTCTTCCAATCTCATCCCCTTTTGCTATCTCGACGGAAAGAGCCCGAAAGTCATCAGGAGAACCCAATCCGTAAATACAAGATACGCTGGCAATGACAATGACGTCATCTCGACTGATCAGGGAACCGGTAGCGGCTAGACGGAGTCTTTCGATTTCTTCATTAATGGAAGAATCCTTCTCAATGAAGGTGTCAGTGGCCGGGACGTAGGCTTCGGGCTGATAGTAGTCGTAATAACTGACGAAGTATTCGACGGCATTTTCCGGGAAAAAGGCCTTGAATTCAGAATACAATTGGGCGGCGAGGGTCTTGTTGTGCGAAATGATGAGAGCCGGTCGCTGGAGCCTTTGAATGACGTTGGCCATGGTGAAGGTTTTACCGGAACCGGTGACGCCGAGGAGGGTTTGATCCTTGCTTCCTTCCTCGAGCGAGCGAACCAGGGAATTGATTGCCTCGGGTTGATCACCCTTGGGCTCGTAGTCAGAGACGAGTTTGAAGTCCATTAACCGGGTTGACGGATCCAGTTCCTAGGGCCGGAGGGAGGAATAATATCCTTTCTCTCCCTCGGATTTCCCTATGATTGCTGCTGCGCAACTGTCTCCCAAGACATTTACTGCAGTGCGGGTCATGTCGAGAATCCGGTCGACTACGTATACGATGCCCACCCCGATGGCTATGCTTTCCGGCGGAAAGTTGACGGCTTGCAGTATGACGATGATCGCAACGAGGCTGGCAGAAGGGATTCCGGCGACCCCGATTGAGGTGAGCAAGGCCATTAGTACAACGGTTGCCTGGGTTACCCATCCCATCTCGATCCCGAACAACTGAGCTAGAAAGACCACTACCACGCATTCGAAGAGGGCTGTTCCGTCCATATTCATGGTTGCGCCCAAGGGCAAGGTGAAGCTGCTTACTTTTTTGGAAACTCCGGCCCGTTTCGTGACGCACTCCATGGTGAGGGGTAGGGTGGCGGAAGAGGATGCAGTGGAAAAAGCGGTCAGGAGGGCGGGTGCCATGGCCCGGTAATGATCGATAAAGCTGATTTTACCAAATAGCCGGAGGAGGAGGGGAAGAACAATCAGGCTATGGATAAGAAGCCCGAGAGCGACGGTCAGGGCGAACGAGCCCATGACGGACAGCGTTTCGAGGCCGACTTTCATAAGGGTGGGGGTGACCAGCCCAAAAACGCCGTAGGGGGCGAAGGATATGATAAAGTGGGTGATCTTGAGGATCAGAGAATTCAGGCTTTCCCAAAATCCCAGTTGGATGGATTGATGCTTTTCCGGGAGGCGGGTAATGAAAAACCCGAAGAGCAAACTGAAGAAGATCAAGCCGAGCAATTGTCCTTCAACGGCTGCCTTGAATAAGTTTGCGGGGACCATTCGGTGAAAGATTTCGAGGATGCCAGCCCAGCCCCTGTCCGCTTGCTCCAAGGCTCCCTCGATCTTAGCGGAATGCCCGTCGGATTGATTGTCGAGCATTTGGGCCCGGATTTCTTCCGGGACCTGTCCGGGTTCGATTAAGTTGACGCAAAACAAGCCGGTAGCCACCGCGAGCAGACCCGTCAGGCTGTAAAACAAAAGAGTTTTGACTCCCAGGCGACCGAAATCCTTCTCTCCTCCGATTTTGGCAACCCCGCAAATGATCGAAGTCATGACCAGGGGAATCACGACCATTTTCAGCCCATTGAGAAAAAGCGTTCCGATAAAGGTCGAGACGTCACGGATGAAAACGAACCAGTCTGGTTTCTCGGTCTCTCCTGCAGTCGAGTTGTTTGCCCAAAGACCGATCGAGAAGGCCAAGACCAGGGCCACCAATATCTTTACGTGCAAGGGAATTTTTTTCATCTATGTCCTCTCACTATGACTGAAAAAGGCTTTCGAGCAAGCCGATGCTTATATGGGTCGGATCTTTCACCACCATATCCGCGCCACTTTCCAAGAGATCTTTTCTGTCGCGGGTCGTGGCCAAGCCCAATCCCTTCATTCCACCTCTCCGAGCGGCAATGATCCCGTGAGCGCTGTCTTCGAGCACTACGCAGTTTTGCGGTTCGATCCCGGCAAGGCTCGCGGCTTTCAGGAAAACTTCCGGATCCGGTTTCCCCTTGGTTACGTCCTCGGTGCAGACCGCGCCCGAAAAGAAAGCCGAGAGATCGTGTTGCTCACAGGCCAGATCAACGTTTTTTTTCTCGGTCGAGGTGCCGATTACGCAAGGGATTCCCGCGTCCCGCAGAGCTTTAAGCAAATCTTTGACCCCGGAGAGAATGGGAATGCCTTCGCACTTTCCCATTTCGCGATACAGTTCTTCCTTTCTTTTCCCCAATCGGTCAATGCTTTCAGGATCTTTGGACCACCCGAGGATTTCCGGAATGATTACGGCATTTCTCTTGCCAAACCCTTTTTGGAAATGACCTTCCGGCAAATCATACCCCGATTCCTCCGCGAGTTTTTCCCAGCTTTTTTCGTGAAGCGAGGATGAATCAATGACTACACCGTCCCAATCGAAGATAGCTCCCCGCAGTGGCATGGCTTATTTCTCCTCGCCATCTGGAGAAGAATCTTCCTCCTCGTCCGAATTTCCTGAAAAAAGGCGTTTGAAAAATCCAGGTTTCTTTTCCTCCTTCTCCTCCTCTACCTGTTCAGGTTCTTTGACCGGGTCGGGTTCTTCGATCGGATCGGGTTCTTTGACCAAAATTATTTTGTTTTGCTCGAATGATGGGGCCGAACTTATCGTGGAGTTCTCATCAAAACTTTGCTCGGCGCTTTCGAACTGTTCGAGGAAAACGAGCAATGGGGTGTCTTCCGGTATTTCTTCCGAAACCGTTTCGTTGCTCTCGACCGTTACTACTGCAGTGGCTCTTTCCCCCAAGATTTGGTTGAGCAAATCGCGGGTGAGGGTGGCTTCGGCATGGTCGAAACCAAGTAGTTTCTCTTGTTTGGCCAAGGTTTCCCCAAGCATTTCCATGGCCCCCTCGGAATCTCCTCCGAGGTACTGAAGCTTTCCAATGCGAAACATGGTCTTGAGGGTCATCGGGTCCTCTTCTCCCATGACTTCTCTTTCGATTTTGAGGGTTTTGTCGCTTAGGAAGATAGCTTCATCTCCTTTACCCAAGGCAAGGTAGAGATCGGCCAACTCGTTCATTGCCCGTAGGGTTTCGGGATGTTTTTCACCCTCGTCGTGCTTCTTCTTGAGCCTGTCCACAACTTCGGTCTGGGTGCGTTCTGCATCCTCAAGTTTTTCCAGTTTACGGAAAATCTTCGCGGTGGCTTGAAGGGTTGCCAAGGTTTCGGGATGTAATTGCCCCAAGGCTTTTTCTTTGAGCTGCCGAATTCTCTCATAGGCTGTGAGAGCATCTTCGAGATTATTTCGGGCGTCCAGGATGCGAGCGAGAGAATCCATTGCTCCGAGAGTGTCCGGGTGATCGGTCCCCAGAGCTTTTTCCAAACCAGGGACAATGACTTTGGCGAGTTCTTCGGCACTGTCCAGATCATCTGCTTTGCGGAAAGCCTCGATCAGAATCTGTCCGGCCCTAAGACTGGATGCATGGTTGTCCCCATATCGGATCCTGGTTTTCTCGTACACGTTTCTAGCCAGGCTTTCACCCTGAGAAAACTTTGCCGAGGACAAATAGATTTTCGCTAACTCAGACATGCATTTGAGCGAAAGCACGTCGTCTGCAGTCCTGTTTTGATCGTTCAGCAGAGAAAGGGCCTTCGCGCACTGGTTCTCAGCTTGTTCGATTTTTCCGGTCCTGCGGTAAACGATAGCCAAATCAATTCGAGTATCGATCACTTCATCATGACTCTCTCCAAACTTTTTCGTCCTCTGATCGAGCAACTCCACAAGCAGGGGCTGAGCTTGTACGTAATTACCCAAGGCGTCGTGCACCATTGCGATTTCATTCATGGCTTCCATCCGGGCGGGCAACTCTTTGGTGATGTTGGCATCGAATAGTTCGAGTACTCTGGAGAGTTCAATCTGAGCCTTGTCATAGGAGCGGATTGACCGGTAGGATTTCCCCAGGCAAAGCCTGATTCGAGCTTCGATCTCGGGTTCGTCTGAAAGCTCTTTGCCTGCCCGTTTCGAACCTTGGTCGAGCATGGTCTTGATCAATTCCGTATCCATTCCCTCCGTGTTTTGCGGGTTGAGCGAGAAAAACAGATTCTGTACGAAATTCGTGATTGCTTGAGTCTTGGCGAGTTCGTCTGAGGTCAGTTTTCGTTCCTCTTCGGCATTCCCCTTGGCGATTGATGCCTGATTTTGTTGATAAAAAGCATAGGCAGCCAAGGTAATTGCCGAAATTGCCAAGAAAGCGGATCCAAAGGCGATGCGGGCGAGCCTCTTTTGGCGGGCGAGCAGATCTCTTTGCTTGACGTCGTCCAGGCCAAGTCCGAGCAAACCGGCTATTATCTTGAGCAGGGCGTCCTTTTCGCCGTCTCCCGTCTCCCGTAAATCCGCGGCTGCAGGCTCGTGTCTATGATCGGTGACGAGGCCGCCCTCATCTATTTCTCTCCGGGCGGCCAGGGGAATGCATTCGTTCTGTCCATCCCCCTGCATGTCTTCTGCCATGGGGTTGCCGGAAAGAACAAGACAGAGGACCCGGTTGCTTTTTCCCATGGCCTTGAACATGCGGATCTCCTCGTTTACCCATCGCGATTGAACGGCGTGAGGAGAGCATAGGACGATCAAATGAGAGGAATCCGACAAGGCTTGCTCGATGAGTGGTCCCAATTGAGCGGCTCCGGCCAATTCGTCGCGATCCCGGAAAATCGGGTAGAGCCTGGCGGGCACTTCACCGTGGTCACCGTTCGTGCCGACAAGGTGCTTGGGCACACGAAAGGATTCGAGCTTTTTTCTCAACCATCTTGCTCGTTCCTCGTCCTTGTGCGCGTAGGTGATGAACGCACGGTACTTGTATGCTTGAATATTGCTCAATTTAGATTCCACTTTTTACCTCTACAAACGATTACTGGCAAGCCTTCCCAATCCTTTTCAGCAAAATTACGACGAAATTCAGGTCAGCCTATCGGATGCAGGCGGTACAACCTGCATCGATATCCCGAAGGCAATTGGTTCAGTTCGCGAGAATCCTAAGATTCAAAGATTTCCAAAGCTTTTTCCCAGTTCACCAAGTTCCAAAAGGCCGAGACGTAATCCGGTCTCCTGTTCTGATAATTCAGGTAGTAGGCATGTTCCCAAACGTCCAGGCCGATGATCGGGGTACCCAAGTCATCAGCCACGCCTTCCATGATGGGGGAATCCTGATTGGGTGTGGAGGTGACGGAAAGAGTCCCGTCACCACTCTTGATCAACCAGGCCCAGCCCGAACCGAATCTCGTAAGGGCGGCTTTGCCAAAAGCCTCTTTCATGGAGTCAAGATTTCCGAAGGCCGAGGTGATTGCCTCCGCCAGGCTTCCTTGCGGAAGACCTCCGCCTTGAGGCGAAAGACATTTCCAGAAAAAGGTATGGTTCGAATGACCGCCTCCGTTATTGCGGACTGCCTGCCTGACTCCTTCAGGAACGACGGAAAGGTCTTTGACCAAAGAATCGACGTCCATTGATGCAAGTTCGCTTCCTTCAAGGGCGGCATTCAGGTTGTTTACGTAAGCTTGATGATGCTTGCCATGGTGGATTTCCATGGTTCGAGCGTCGAAATGTGGCTCGAGAGCATCCGGTGAATAATCGAGGTTTGGTAGTGTGTGCGACATAATTGGATCAGGTTTTGAGTAGAAAAAAGAACATAACAACTTCTTACCGTGGACAGGTCAAGCACGAGAGAGTTGATTTTTTGGGGGTCGCTTGAGTTATTTCCTTTGCAATTGGAAAAAAGCTTGAAGCATTTCCTTGCATTCGAGCTCCATGGTTTTCCGGAAGACCTTGGGCTTGTGGTTTGAAAAGGGGAGCGTATGGAGGGATGCCGCCCCGCCCAATCCACCCATTTTTGGGTCCTCCACGGCATAGTGCACCTCACCCAATCGAGCCATGACCGTGGCGCCTGAACACATGGGGCAGGGTTCCTTGGTGACGTACAGCCTGCACTCGTTCAGCCTCCAGTCCCCCACGGATTTGGCGGCCATGGTAATGGCTATCATTTCCGCATGGGCGCTTGGGTCCGTTTGCTGTCGCGTCTGATTGAACGAAGATGCGATGAGCTCATCGCCCCTTGCAATGACAGCGCCTACGGGCACCTCGTCCGCATTCCAAGCATTGATCGCTTCGTTATACGCCAGTTGCATGAAGAAGAGGTCGTCCTTTTCCAGTTGGGAAGGGAAAACCTTTTGGAAAGGGCATGAGATGGGCTTTTGCATCGTGAATTTCATAATACTTAATTCTTTCTTCGATGAAAGGACTTACTTGACTTAGCGGATCAAGATGACGTGATGGTAGGTTTATACAAATATGTCCGGAGAAGAAGTTATCGAAGTCGAAGGCAAGATCACCGCGGTCTTGCC
>Ga0315321_10002426_pt1 | contig 14443 bp, 9 predicted proteins | sample M180m21515metaG_FD_203464 | JGI IMG/M metagenome (GOLD analysis project Ga0315321, IMG submission 203464) | Ammonia-oxidizing marine archaeal communities from Monterey Bay, California, United States - M1 80m 21515 | ecosystem: Environmental > Aquatic > Marine > Intertidal zone | place: USA... | reverse complement strand
AGGAAGAGGAGTAAGGTCGACTTCATTACGCGGATGGACGAACATGGGCATTGAATATCTATCTGAACGCGCATCTGGTGGGTTGATTACACGATGAGTTGTGGATTTGAATAATCCATTTGTAAGGTTTTGTAGCATATCGCCACTATCAACAATGATGTGGTCATGGTTACCTTCAACTTCGATCCAGGTGCCATCGTGGTCCATTACTTGCAAGCCATCCGCTGTGGCACCAACAAGTAGAGTAATCAGATTGATGTCTTCATGTTGGGCACTACGTACAGCACCCTCTGGTGAATTTTCTCCCAATGGAGGATAATGTATTACCCGTAAGATGGTATTTCCATTTGCAGACATATTAGGTAGCCAAGTTTCAGGCTTATCAAGATACAAGGATGCGGCTGCTAGTAACTCTGAACTCATCGATTCCATTGCAAGATACAATCCATCAATCGCTTGTTCAAACCCTGAGGGTTCACTAGGCCAGATATTTTTATGAAAATCTGGATCATCAATAGTACGACCGGTCTGCCAGAATTCTTTCAGATCGGGTGCAGGATTATCTTTGGCATGTTCAACCCCATAAGGCGTATAGCCGCGTTGGCGAAATAATTCAGCCTGCTCATATTGGTCTTTTTTTTCTTGAGATAGGTGAAAGAAATCTTCAGCTACGGAGTATGATTTATCGATTGCTTCAATATCGATTCCGTGTCCAGTCAAGGCAAAGAAACCGATATCTTGTAGAGCATCGCCCATTTCTTTTACGAACTTCGCTCTACGCGCTCCACCAGCGTGCCAGTCGGATAAATCACAAATGGCGAGAGTTCTAGCCATTTTAATCACGTAATTTCGCAATTAGCTTCAACATCTCAATGTAAAGCCAAATTAAAGTCATGACTAGGCCAAATGCACCATACCATTCCATATTTTTCGGGGCTCCATATCGAACACCATTCTCGATCATACCAAAATCGATAATCAAGAAGAGCGCAGCAATCGCTGTGAATACAACACTAATCCCAATTCCAATCGGGCCACTACTGTGGAGGAACGGTATGCCAGTGCCGAGCATTGACATGACGAAATTAATCAGATAAACCATCATTATCGCTCCAGCCATAGAAACTACTGCGAGTACATATTTTTCAGTAGGCTTGATCACTCTAAATCGGTAAAGTGTGAGCATTGTTACGAATACTGCCGCTGTTGCGATGAGTGCTTGGAATACAATTCCTTCATTTCCACCCAAGTAATAGTTTTCGATTACGAATGAAAATGCACCGATGAATAATCCTTCTAAAAGAGCATACATGCTGATTAAAACCTGAGGGTTTGCAGGCCTAGTGAACATAATCACTAGAGCTAAAATAAATCCGCCAAGGCCTCCTCCAATCATTAACAAACTTGACATTCCTGGTGATTGCGAACTGATTGAATATGCCAAAGTTCCAGTCACAGCAATGAGCCCTAATAGTGCTAGAGTTTTGTTAATTGTACCATCTAGAGTCATTCGTTCAGCGGCCATTCCGCCGCGAAAATGTTCTGGGTTGAGTGCCGGATTGCCCCTGCGAAATACCATGTGAATCAAACCTCGATTAGGGCACTCCCTTGTCAATCTTCTGCGGAGTTGTTGCTAATTTGTTGCTGATACCACTCTACAAGTTGTTCTTCAGTCCACCCCGAGTCCAGATAATTCTGAATCTGTTCAGCACTCCACCCCGGGAATTTATTCAGTTCAGGCTCGGTATTTTGGTCACCTGAATCTGCAGATGATGTACCATCGAGTACCGGCATTTCCCATGATTTAGATTCTACAATTTCCGGTGATTCAATACTAAGGTCATCTTCAGTTTCTTCCTTTTTCTTCATCAGAAGAATCGAACCAGCACCGAGTAGTACTACAATTCCGCCAATAATCAGTGTAAGCATGAAAGTCATACCGTTCGAATTTTCCTCTTCACCTGCAGTTTCAGCAGTTTGGTTCTTCCTTTGTTCACTGGAGCATCCCTGAGGGTTTGTTGCCGCTCCAACGATAGTATCGGGACAATCATCAATTTCGTCATCGATACCATCTCCATCTGAATCTTTAGGTCCAGTATTGCCACTACTGTCGTTATCAGTATTATTTTCTCCACCGGTATTGCCATCGGGTAGTTCTGGAATGCATCCAATAACTGAACTATCAGTAACTCCATCACCATCTGCATCGGGTAAGGTAAGAGCATCATTTGCACTTACATTTACCAATGTGGCAGCCCACAAAATTTCGTCACCATCGAGGATACAGTCGCCATCTGTATCATTCAAATGTGGATTAGAACCATAGGAAAACTCACCTATATTTGAAAGTCCATCGCCATCGGAATCTATAGTAGAATCTTGATTTGTTCGAGACAAATTATTCTCAACTTCCCAATAATCTGGAATACCATCAATGTCTGTGTCAGTAGTCAAATCCAACCTATTCCAATCTTCCCAGAAAGATGTCTCGAACGGAGCAGTAACCTGTTGAGAATGGATAATCAATCCCATCTCTCGATTTCTAAGAATTGAATTATCGCCCCAGTTAATACTGGAAATAAGAACACTTTCTCCATCGACGATTACTCCTTTGTTGTGCAATTTTTTGACAGTTTCATTTTCACTCATCAATATTGCTTCAACATCTCCTTCCCATTCATTTAATTCATTGACAACTTCTCTAATCCCTGGGTTTTCGTTGGCATAATGTTGATTGATCGCTAATCGAATAGAAATCCCTCTTGCCGCTGCATCTTCTAGTGAATCCAATAGAGGATTTTCCTGCCAGCCCCAGTACCAATCCATTTCTAAATACTGTAAGGATAGCAGAATTTCGGAATCTGCTGAATCAATAAAATCTGCAAGGCCTTGCATACAATCATCTGGGCAAGTTAACAATTCACCATTTATTGGTCCAGTAATTGCAGCAACTGTTGAACTAGGTGTGTAAGGGGTAGGTGGGTCATAGGTATCAATATCTGGAGATGGATATGTTGCATCCTCTACATGTAGTTGGCTCGCATCTTCATCAAAAGTCATGCGCTCAAGTACAATAGTTGCTAGATCAGTACTATCAACAATCACTCCCCAATCACGGTTTCCATCTCCATCACTAGGCAAGGATGACTCCTTCCAATTACCCGAACTAATCCAAACTTGTTGTGAATCTACTACGGCAACTTTGGAATGTATGTATTGGTAAGGTGAAGATGAAGAAGAAGAGAATTGTAGTACGTCAATACCATTGCTCTCTAATTCCCAAGCAATACCAAGACTCTGGCCAACAGTATATGCATCCCACCATGATTCAGGTTCATGAATAACTACAGTCACATCCACATCTCTATTTTGTGCATCGATTAGTGCCATTGCAAGATTTGTATGATGTAACTGGTATACATGCAAGTGAATTGAATCAGTAGCCGCATTCAACATCGTCAAAACTTCGTCTAACCCCGAATCAGGGCTGATTAGTGGAATTACTGATGTATCGTCACTGAATGTATTAATTCCACAGAAGTGACTAGCTCCTGCTACAGACCAACGCATTTCCCAGTCACTGGATGAATCCGTATCTGGCATATCGCCACAGCCATCGCCTCGCAAGTATAGAATTCGGTCAACCGTAGTAACCGGGACTCCAATTGAAGGACCATTCCAACCATCTTCAGATGTAGGTCCATTACCGTATACGAAAGTATCTGCAATTGTACCATCTGGTGCAATTAATTGCATTGTTGCACCACTGTTTGGCATCCAAACGGGGAAATTCATAACATCGTCAGCATCCAGTTTTATTGTAGTACCCATCGCCTTTACCGAATTTGCATCAGGGCTGACTATTATCGAGGAACCTGCAGGTATTTCTCCCATGATAAATGACCCATTGAAACTAACTCCACCAGTCGTAGTTTTACGGATTTTCCATCCCTCGAGTACAGCCATTAAATCCCCAGTATTGCTAATTTCAAAGAATTCATCATTCTTGGTTGAACTCTTTTCTTCAAACATGAAACGACTGAAAATCAGATCTTCTGGTCCTGCATAACTAGATGGTTCAGGTTCAGGTTCACCTGGAGTAGGCCATGGTAAAACCTCGCCATCGTGACCCATTGTAATACAGTCTGTGGTAATATCCCAAGAGACGAAGTCCACAATTACCCCATCGGGGTCTTCGACTGTTAGTGATGCACCTAAGCCACTAATGAACCAGTTAGGAGTGGTAAATACAAATCGCTCCCCTGGTGCGATAATCATACTCGAAGAATTCCATAATCGGTCTGCACGCATATGGAATAAATCTCCATCATCGGAGTGAATTCTCCATGCATTAAGATCAATCATCTCTGTTCCATTGTTCAGAACTTCTACCCAATCATCAAGGGGAGTGATACTATCATCTGAGCAATGTGCTAGAATTTCAGTTACTTCGATTGAATCGTCTCCTGTGTATGGTGAAGTTTGGGGATTTGCAGCACCAGGTGTTGGCCAAGGCGATTGTACCCAATCGCCATTCCAAAACCAGTTTGATTCTCCTTCAGTACTCGAATTATATGTTAGAGATGAGATTATTTGATTTGAGGAGTCTCTCAACTCTATGGTTTCAATTGTATTCTTTAGATAGAACCCTTGGCTACCATTAATTGCAACCAAAACAATCTCTCCTGGGTTAACCATTGTATCTGGCTTGAGCGGCATCTGGTTCTCATTAATATTGAAATTTCGAGAACCAGAAGTGAAATGCCAGTTGGCAATATCAACAGTTTGATTTCCATTGTTAATCAACTCAATCCATTCTCCATCTGGCCAATCCAATGTGTCATCACCAACAGCATCAGGTAAAATTTCGTTAAACGCTATGTCACCGATTATTGTCACAGTACCTGGTTCTGGTTGTCCAGGGGTAGGCCAACTTGCAGGTACCCACGGCTGGATTGGGTCTTCGGCTTCAATCAACGAAACATTTAGCCCAGGGTCATTATTCCACCACGATTTGTGAACAACAGTTCCTAAATCATCGATTAGCATAACTTGGTTGTAATAATCCCACAACTCCGTACCCATGGTGAATTGTACTAGTCTTCGACCATCTGCTGAGATTAGAGTTCCTGGTTGTGACATATTTAGAACTAAGTTGTGAGAATCAAGATGTGTGATATTACCCATTCCATCTTTCAACATCCAACCATTTAGGTCGATGTCATTATTTCCAAGATTATGCAATTCTAACCATTCACCATCCGGTAAAGGTGCTCCGTCTATTGTAGAGTTGACTAGAACTTCTGAAATTCTGATTGGTGATGCTCCAGCTACAATTGAATCCCAATCTTGCGGATTTGCAGTTTCTGGTGTGGGGTATGATGAATAAGACCAAGAATTATCCATTTGTTGTGAAAGTGAAAACCCTGCAACCGTTTTGCTCCAAGAAATCATTTGTGCTTGAGTTCCATTTGGCCAAAATAGAATCAGTGTTTCTGCACCATTATTCAGTATGCCGTTTCCGGTTGAAGAATTTATTGCAATCACTCTGTAGTCATCTGGTGCAATTATCATCGATGAACCGACTAGGTGGCTTTCATTAAATGGAAAAGAATTTCCAGCAGCATCCTCTGCATACCAACCAGTTAGATTGATATCCGATTGGCCGGAGTTCCAAATTTCGAACCATTCCCCACCTGGCCAAGACGCGCTATCATTTGTAGGCCAAGGATTTGCCATCACTTCGCTGAATACTAAATCTGAAGCAACAGGAGGTGTAGAGGCATTGTTAACAGAACCAGGAGTTGGAGTATTGGTGTTAATCCAGTCATTTGTAGAACTAGTTGGATCTTCTTCTAAGCTATTTCCTGATGAAGAAGAATTCCAAGATGCTTGGTCGATAACATTGCCAGATGAATCTTCCATCGTAATAACGTCATTAGAATTTGTTAAGGTGAATACAGAATTAGGTAATCCGTTTCTTGCAATCACCAAGTAATCTCCAGATTGTATTGTCCAAGTGCTAGAGTTATTTGCTTGGTATCCAACTATCGTCGTGGAATCGAAATCCAAAACCTTACTATTCTTATTCACTAATTTCCAATTTAGAACATCAACTGGAGTGCTTCCCGAGTTGTAGATTTCCATCCACTCTCCATTTGGCCATGTGGCATTATCATATCCTGCTGGATTTGGTAAAGCTTCGTTAAGACAAACCGTTCCACTGCAAGCCATAGCTCTACCGGAAGTTGCCTCTGCGACATCTACTATCGAGACATATGGGCATAAAATGAGGATGAAACTGAGGAACATTGCTTTGGAAATCATACTACCATCGAGCCTGCGAGGCCCTCATCGTCCTTGATGCTTTCTTAGAAAAATCTTTACTGATTTTCCAATTAAAAAGTTAGTAGGATGGTTGTAGCCCTTCTGAAGTTAATCACAAGAAGCCGAAAGCATCGTATTTCTGCGCAAACGTATATATCATAATTGGCACAATGATGATACCCATTCCATGTGAACGTCTAATTCCAATTCTCGGAGGTATCAATCCCATGATTGTACCAATAATTAGTACTCCAATTCCAACCCAGCCAGTCGAGAGCCAAACTAGTGCAGTCACGAATATAATCACACCTAGAACCATTGATTGTAGAGGTACAGCCTCGTGAAGTTGAAGGATTCCTTTACCGACATGGCGCATTAATGGAACAGCAATCAGTCCTGCAGCGATAGTCAAAGCCAGTAAACGTATGAAGTCAGTAGTGGGGTGAAGTCCACTCCACGTATCAACTGGATACATTTGTTTCAGCGCAAGAGTTGCACCAGAACGTGAACGGCCAATAATGTATAAGAATCCAAGAACCATCACTGTAACGGCAGTATTTGTTGCTGAAAGAAGAGCGATAATTTCGAGATCTTGTTTGGTGTGCGGACTTTCACCTTCGCCAGCGGCTTCTGCACGGGCTAATGCAAGTAATTCCTCATCAGTCATTTGTGTAAGTTGCCGGGTCTCCCAATCAAGACCAACTCCTTCCTTTCCTTGTAATTTGGCAGCTGCATTTCTTCCACCCATTACTAGAACAGTAGCTTGAGCTGCAGTCATTCCAGGTAGAACTCCCATTGCAGCACCTGCGCAAGAAGACAAGAAACAGGGTACCATCAAGGGACCAGATGGTGGTAATTCCCAGTCCTCTTTTTGAGGTGGAATTTCCGATGTTGTAGCATATATGTCAAGAAGATTTGCGATTCCGAATAGTCCTGCTAATGCAGGCAATAGCAATCCTGCACCCGGCATATCGACAGGTGATCTAACTGGGAGATTGAACACACCCCAGCCATATAATCCCGATAATAAGAAGAAAGCAGTTGCTGCAAGGTAGCCAGCAAATCTAGAATCGCCACCTAACTTGCCAAAAGTTATTGTTTGGACCCATTCAGGGAAATCTAGCCTAGTAGTTTCAGTTGCTAATAGAAGCAGAGAAATTGATAGTAATACGAATGGGAGTGCACCCCTCAATGAGTCATATAACCCTAATTCTGGACCAAAAGCAATTCTTGCAGCCACGATTAGAGGTAGAGAAAGGAATAGTCCAAGTTGACTACCTCTTGCTGAATATGCAACCCCCTTTGGAGCATTTCCAGATAGTAACATTCTATGTCCAGGTAAAAGCGCTAGAGCTGTATCTGCTCCGGGTGCCCCAATCAATGCTGAAGGAATATAGTTCAGGAACGTATGCACTACTCCTGTTGCTACAATAATTCCCGCTGCAGCAGACAGTGGTATTCCGATAGCCAGTAAGGCAGGTGATACACCTAACAGAATTAGAGCAACGTTGTTTACGTGGAAACCAGGAATTAGGCCAGTTAGAGATCCAATGCATACGCCAATAAATAACGCTGCGAGGAGCCATCCCAATTCTAGCCAGAATCCGTCCATATCGATCCCTCAATCAAATATCTTCGGCAGCATCAGCAATTCCATTGCCATCATCGTCAGTAACATCTGCATTGTCTAGGACATAGTAGTGTGCAAGTGTTACATCATCTGCCTCTTCGATGAAGCGCCCAATCCATATTAGGGTCTTACCTTCGTGGTATTCATTAGCTCCAATTGAACCACTTGCAACATTTATTTTGACCATCTGGGAGCCACCTTCTTTTTGCAAGTATGTTTGGTTGTCAACAGTAATTAGATTGCCTACAATACTTGTTATTTTGTTTAAATCATAGTATTCTGGTGCACCATCTGCTAAATCATACGGGTTAGGTTCAGGCGGATCTCCAATTAGGTTTAAATTATGGATTTGTAATTGCAATTCAGGTGGATTAGTTTCCCAAATAGCGGTAACGGTTGCCTCAATTCTTTGCCCATCCTCGAGCCATCCAGAATACAAGCCAAGCGGCACAAAAGCATCAAATTTAGTGAGAGTGTCGGGATAAGCGGCATTTGCAATAACGATTTTTGTTTCATCATCATTTGCCATTTTAATAGAACCAATAATTGCTCCACTTATGTTAAATTGTGTCCCATTATCTATGTGATCCAATGTTGTTTTCGGGTTACTTGCTAACTCGTTCAACATGTTTTGTGCGCCTGTGACATTGGTTAGGCCATCCTCGGCATTGCTATCAACATCAATACACCATCCCCCCAAAGAACTCGACCAAGATAATCTTCCATTGATGACTTTAGTTTCTCCTTCGATACCCGATAAGTCTCCAGCATTAGTTAAGCAAACCGAAAGAGTTCCATCGTCAGATTGAACAGCGCCGTCATGAATAGTACCCACTAATTCAACAAGGTTACTTTTCGAGTATGACCATGTTTCATAGTTTGACCAACCAATAGTTGTTGGAACAGGTTCATGGGTTCTGACAACCCTCACTTCTGGCCCTTGAGTGTGAATTGACCATCGAAGTTCACGCTGTTCGTATTGGACGACCGCCGTAACTTCGACCTTTTGTCCAGATTCAAGCCACTGGCCTGGTGCAGAATGAATCACCATTCGCATTTGGTGTTCACTATTACCGTACTCTGGATGATCACCCAGATATAGTGCCATAAATGTGGAATCTGGATTAACCGATTTAGATAAATACCCAGTGATTGTAAAGGTTTGACCCAAAAAGTCGCCAGGGTTTGCAGCAATAGTTGAAATTCCAATCACTGGAACATCAGGGATATCAGAATCTTCCCAGGAAAGAGCGCCTCCACCTAATGCTTGTAGCCAGATACGTCCTTCGTATTCAATTACATCACCCGTAGCAGTAACTTGAGTTCCAAGCATAGGGACATCACCATATCGATACCAACGCAGTTCAGCAACGCCAGTATCATCCTCAATAATTATGTCAATACGATTGTCACCCGAAGAATATGGGTCTTCAACCCAAGAAATCACAACTCCTTCTACAGATACAACTTCATTGCTATGTTCGACCAAATCTTCTATTTTGACTACTTCGGGTTCTCGCACCATTGCGTATGCGTTCATAGCCGCAACAAGCAGTACAGATAGTGCGAACATTACCCAAAGGCGCTGGCCTCTCAGTTCGGGGCTATCATCGAGTAATCTGTCCACAAATCCAGAAAATCCACCACTTTTTACTTCGGATTTGTGTACAGCAACATACTCGCTGTGTTCTATTTTTCCATCTGAATTAGCATCGTATGTTTCGAATACCGAATCAACATCCATTTCGAGGTTACCTTCAGCAACCAAGCCATCGATTTCATCATTTTTTGAGTCACTGTCATCTAACTGTGCACTCTCGCTCATGGACCCTCCAAGGTCTCCAATCCATTATCACTTGCGTAGGGAAAGGACTTGATATTAGATGTGAAAGGCCAAAACATGAGGGACCGTGTTATCCGTGATGAGATTCATCGCGACATTTTCGTTCCGGCACGTATTGCTCGCCTCATCGATACACGTGAGTTCCAACGACTGCGTAACATTCAGCAACTAGCAACCTGTCACTATGTGTTCCCGGCAGCAACCCATAACAGATTCGCTCATAGCCTCGGTGCGTACCATTTGGCGACAGTTCTTTGTGAACATCTTTCTGAGGCTCAGCCAGGAATTATATCTGCGGAAGATTCGGAATTGGTTGCTATTGCGGCATTGTTACATGACATCGGCCATCCACCGTTTTCACACTTGTTAGAGACAGACAAAGTCTTTGCAACATTCCATAGTCATGAAGACTGGGGGAGAATGATGCTAGAATCTGAAGAAACGGACATTGGTATCGCTATCCGAGAGGTCCTCGGTGCTGAAAGAACTGGTCGGTTATTTGCAATGTATGCTGGCGAACCTGAATATGCAGGGAAACCAATTGCTCCATTCCTAAAAGAAATCATTAGCAGCCAATTGGATGTTGACCGTATGGATTACATGATTCGTGACCAAGCTAATTCTGGAGCACAAATTGGTGGTTTTGATTCTGCACGTGTTATCCGAGCACTTCGTGTGGATGATTCTGGCCAACTATATGCTAAAGATTGGGGCCTTCCAGCAATAGAAGCATATCTTGTAACCAGATACCATCTTTACAACCAAGTTTATTTTCACAAAGTAAACCAGTTGACACAGGAATATTTGGTTAGAGTTCTATCACGTGCTAAGGAATTGGCAATTAGTGGCAAATTAAATCTAAGTGGGTCACTAGACAATATGCTATGCAATGAGGAACTTTCGGTAAAACAATACGTTCGACTTACTGATGCCGATATCAATGGTGTTTTGATGGATTGGGCAGATCATGAAGACACAATTCTTTCCAGTTATGCTAACCGTTTAGTTTCACGACGAGATTATCACAAATCAATCAGAATTGGCGAATTAACAGCTGAAATGAGTTCGGTTGTGATTCCAAAAATACTTCCAATCCTTGAGAAATCTGGATTTTCAAGCAGTGACATAATTACTGCAAGTATCCGTAAGAAAGGATACATGCCCTATAGCCAGGGCATAATGCTCGAAGATGGAAGAGACGTCGTAGAGCACTCACCTCTAATTCAAAGCCTAGTACAAACATCTGAACAGGCTTTGATATTCATTCCAGAAGGAGTGAGAGATGAATGTGAGCAGGTTGCACGAGAAGTGATTAAACCGTCACAATCAAGTCTCTCATCATTCTGAGAGTGATTGCTACGGACCTGTAGCTTAGTTGGTGGAGCTCCCGGCTCATAACCGGGCGGTCGTGGGTTCAAGTCCCTCCGGGTCCACTTTCAGCCTTGCTGTGCCTCAATCGCAATGAGGTTGGAACGCATTATCCATCCAAAATTATGTGAATCTTCACTAGCAATGGGGTCCGGATTGTCACCTTCGACGAATAATCGCGTTTCTTCAATTCGAGAAACACGTTTTACACACGTTACAGCCTTCTTGAATGGATGAGGAAATACTACAATAGAATTTACAGTAACTTCTTGACCATTATATGGAGTACACTGGACTGTGTCACCATCATTTAGCGTCGGCCACATCGAGTCGCCTTTGACAATTACTTTCAAGACGCGCGGATCCATGAAATTTCACGGCCCTTAATGCCCCAGAACATCGAATGAATTGCCTCAATAGCATCCATTAGTTCTTGTGCGTGTACTGCTGAAACTTCAACCTTACAAGCTGAGCATAATTTTGCTGCCTGCCAGAATGTGTTGTGTAGATCCGGGTTTCCTTCGAGATGTTGTGGCTTGAAGAAATCGGTCCAAAGTACTAACAATTCGTCCTTACATTTCTGTGCTTCTTCTTCCTTGATTGCCGCATAGCGAGACATTGTGTTTAGGTACGCTGCCATGGCAGGTCCATCTTCGGTAGAAGGGCAACTAAGTCCCAACATTTTGTTGGTCATAGATTGTACTGCTTCGCCTGCGATTCTTGCACTAGCAGGGTCATAGACTCCACATGGTCCATCACAATGTGCTTCTGCTTCAATAGTCATTTCAGTCGTCATAATATCCCTCTGATGTTTCGTCGATAGTGAATAGGCATATCAACATGTGCCCGCAATTCAAAAGCAGTACAGTTCCCCTTTTAGACAAGGCAAGTCCCCAAAATGGTTATGAGGGTCGGGAAGGTGGGCTGTGCATAGGTGATCTAATGAAGGTTCTACGACGCTCTTTGTTCATACTTGGAATCTATATGGCGAGTCTACTCGTTATAGCAACACCGGCAACGGCGCAGGTATCTGTTCCGGCTGTTGATTTGCAGTGTCTCTCACCCAACCCAAGTGGGGCGGTCGATGTACCTGTTTACCCGGGTTCTTCACTAACAGGGTTTGCTCTTTGTAAAGTAACCAACACAAACTCCTATGCGGAAAGAATTGAGATTCAAGTTGATGCTGAGGGATTAGTAGTCGCTGCACCAGGAACTATCTCTCTTGGACCAAATGCTGAATCTGAATTCCAAACTACTGTTAGAGCAGACCAGCGCATGACTATGTCAGGTCGTACTCTGACTGTTACCGCTACCGTAGTCGAAGCAAATGGATTGCCCCCACTTAACGTGGCCGAATCAAAGGTTCGGATGATTATTAACGTTCTACAATTTAGTCGCTTACAAGTTGAGGCAGAAGAACCGTTCCTTCAATTATCGCCTAAGACGGATCACAATTTCCAATTCAATGTTTACAATCAAGGTAACTGGGCAGATAAGTTTGCAGTAGGGGTTACAGAAGATTCTCGGAAAAAGCTTGAAGACAAAGGTTTCCAAATCTCTATTCCACTTGTCTCGGTTGAAATTAACGGTGATCCAGTCACACCTGCAAAGGTCCGGGTATTGATTAGAACTCCAAAGAATCAAGGATGGACAGATGAATACCACACCCTAGAATTCGAAGCAGAATCAGAATTTTCATGTAGATATGAAACCTCTGGTTGTAATTCCATGTCACAAATGGTCACTATCTATGTTCGTGGTGTCTACCTACCTGGCTTCGAAATAATCCCTTCACTAGCTATGCTTGGAATGGCAGCAGCAGTTATTGCAAGACGCAATATGGATGATGAGGATGATGATGCAGATTGGCGCGAATCCGCTCCCGGCCTGTAACATCAACCATTCAACTAGCGCTTGTTGATACCCCCGCAGGGGTTGTATTGATAACGAAGTACTTTGCGTGTGTTAGTGTTAACACTTAGGTGATTTGAATGGGTGGACTTCTAGATAAGGCAAACGAGACCGTAAAAGCAACTGCAGAAAAAGAAGAGTCTGCAAGCAAAAAGGACATAGAAACCGATGTAGAATTGGCCGGTGGCCTCGAACTGGAGTCCGGTACTGGCCTTGATTCTACAAAGCTGAAATTCCAACTAGGTGCAATTGCAGGCTTTCTCGTTACAATGATATTGGTATTCTTTGTTGATAATTTAGTACTCTTCGCTGGAATTACACTTGATGATTTATTAGTACCTGGAGTTCTATTATGTTGGGCTGCTTTCAATGGTAAGGAGTTAATGGTCAAAGAATTTGATGCAATGAAATTAGGTGCAAGTGCTGGAGCGTTTCTAATTATAACCGGCGTGTTTGCAGGTGTTGCTATATTCAATGCAACCGATAGTGGGGTAACAATTGCAAATATCGAATACGATGGGGATGATAATGAAATAGATCTCTCTTTTTATGGACCAAAGGGCATGGATTATACGATCGAAGTGTTAGTTGATGGCAAAGTAGAATATTCCTTTGATGAAATAATCAGTATTGACAAAGGAAGTCATTCCGTATCGCTAGATGATTTCTGGAAGGGCAATGCAGAGGACATGAATGGGGACACTTTGGTTGAATATGAGATCAAAGTAATTTCAGATGGGTTTGAAGATTCAATGACCTTTGATACCATTATGAACAGAGAAGTGAATACAGCATATGTTAGTATAGTCGAAATACTGGACAGTGACGGGAATGTGGATGCAAAAACTTACACTGGCATTTCTGTAAAAATGTTAGTTGGTATGGGAGCTCCATCTTGCGACCCACCAGAAATTACTTCTAAATGTACTGAATATGATTTCCAAGGAATCAGTGGTTTTACTGGGAAAGCGCCAATGCCAATCGCATCTGATTGGTCTGCGACTGTCGTAGTGAAACTTGGCTCTGATATTCGGCATACCTACGATGAAATAAACGTAGATGAAGGAATTGGGGGGAATGGAGCGGGTCAGTTTATCTTCGACTGGGTTACTTTAGATAACGGAGCAGACTTAGAGCGTAGTGACTTTTACGATACCGATGGTTGTTATACATTTGAAGTTACAATCGAAAATGTACATGGTGAAGTCTATGTCGATACAAGTTCACAGATTGAATTCTTCTGGGATGCAAATGAAGCCAATTCCGATACTAGTGATGACAAAGAAGCCGAAGCCTGCAACTGATCATTCGATAGTTCCAACTTCGTCATCTGCAGTTTCATCTTCGGAAGACACTGCAATTTC
>Ga0315321_10002425_pt1 | contig 14452 bp, 12 predicted proteins | sample M180m21515metaG_FD_203464 | JGI IMG/M metagenome (GOLD analysis project Ga0315321, IMG submission 203464) | Ammonia-oxidizing marine archaeal communities from Monterey Bay, California, United States - M1 80m 21515 | ecosystem: Environmental > Aquatic > Marine > Intertidal zone | place: USA... | reverse complement strand
AGGAGCCCGGGGACTCTACCCCCTCCTGCAATCCTCCATGAAACTCTATCGCGAAATGTTGGACAAGGAACGCATCGATTGCGAATGGCAGGACAAGGGCCTGTTCTACGTTTACAAGGATGAGAAAACCTTCGACTCCTACGGCAAGACCAATGACATGCTGACCGAGAAGTTCGGGGAAACGGCCGTTCGGGTGGAAGGCAAGGATTTGCACGATGTGGAACCTGCTCTCAAGGATGGCCTTGCCGGCGGGTGGCATTACAAGGAAGACGCCCACCTGCGCTCCGACCTGCTCATGACCGGACTCAAGAAAAACCTTTTGGACAAGGGTGTCAGGATCCTTGAGAACCATGCCCTGACCGGACTCAAGGAGATTGAAGGCGGAGTCGCAGTGCAAACCAGCGCAGGCGAGCTCAAGGGCAAGAGCCTCGTTCTGGCCACCGGAGCCCTCACCCCCAAATTGGCTAAGATCGTGGGTTGGCGGGCCCCCATCGAGCCGGGCAAGGGCTATTCCCTAACCATGAAGCGCCCCGGCATCTGCCCAGACGTACCCCTGATCTTCCCGGAGACCCGGGTGGCGGTCACTCCCTTTGCGGACGGATACCGTCTCGGCTCGACCATGGAATTCAGCGGCTATGACGATTCGATCCACCCCAAGCGGCTCAACCTGCTGCGCTCGGGGGTCGAAGACTACCTGAAGGAACCCTATGCGGAGCCGGTTACCAATACCTGGTACGGTTGGCGTCCCATGACCTACGACAGTTTGCCCATCATCGGTCCCTGCCCCGGAAACCCCAAGATAACCCTTGCCACCGGACACAACATGCTCGGATTGAGCCTCGCTCCCGCAACTGGCAAATTAGTTGCCGAGCTACTTACCGGCCAGGACTCCCACATTGAGGTCGGCCCCTATTCGCCAGACAGGTTTTAGGAACTTAGCTGGCTACCTTTTCGCGGTAGGATTCGACTTCCCAATTCTCGATGAACTCGCGGGCCCGGTCGGTCATGTACTCCACGCTACCGAAGGCTTGGGAAAGCTTGAGCACCTGAGCGCCATCCTGTGCAAAGAGAAGGGCCAGACCGGCGTTCTTTTCCGTCACTCCCAATCCGTACACCCGGTCGCCGTGAATCAACACCTTGGGAGCAAACCCATGCTTGGCTCGGTAGGCGTCGGCATTCTCCTGTGTCAATTCATCCGTAAAAGGATAGGCCCGGGAATAGACCAGGTGATCGGGAGTGATCGGACCGGGCACGCACTCGAAATACCCCGATGACTCGATGAATTGGGCATCTTCCCCGAAAATCTCGCGGATTTTCGCTTCCGTTTCCGGATCTTGCCCAACCTCACTGATCCCAAGATCCTCGTTGATTCCATGGGAATCGTATTCGGCCCTCAGGGGTTCCATCACGCTGGCATAAAGGGAACGGATTTCCTCGGCCGAATCGCCCGATACGAAGACCCCGTGGTTCTTGAGCATGATGATCTTGGGAATCCTTCCATACTCGGCCTTGTACTGATCGATTCGCCCCTTCAACTCCATGCACAAGGTATAACCAGCATCAATGTACTCGACCCAAAGGGCATCAGGGAAAAGTCTTTTGCTCACAGCCTCCCCATCCTTGGCGCAAGTCATCCCGTTGACCAGCAAAGCATGGGTATGAACCACGAACTTGGTCTCGAGAATATTGTGCAAGGGGGCTTCCACGGAAGGCCGACCGGCATCATTACGAACCGCTTCGCCCATGAAGTTCTTGACCAGTTCCTCCCGAGCATGGGGCTCGGCCGGGGTTTCCACGTCGTAGAGTTCGTTCACCTTGACCCGGTCGAGGGTCACGAAGGTCTCCTCGTTCAACCCCGCCAGGGTGGTACCCGAAGGCTTCACCCAAAGGATCTCCTCGTTCTTGAAGGAGGTATTTCCTCCCCCACCCTTTACGTACTCGGGCGTTCCGAATTCATGCGAAAGTTCGACGATGGTTTTTAAATCTTCCATTGTCTCGACATATGAAACAATTTCAGCCCGAAGACAACCATTGCCTTGATAAAAATGGGAAGGGGCTGCGAACTTGCTTGTCCCAACCCGTCCCGAATCATTTGTTTTGTACGGCAACTTTAAAGAGGCGCTGAGCGAGGGCTTGCTCGAATTTTCCGTTCTTGGGCTCCCCGTTCTGCAGAATGACGAAACCGACGCCGTCCTTGGGACGGTAGTGCATGAGGGTCGAGACCCCGGGATCTCCCCCATCGTGCCCCATCACCCTCGAGTTTCCAATTTTGTCGAAATACCAGACTAGACCCTGTTTGGAATCGGCTTTGGGAAAGGAAACTTTCCGCATTTCACGAACCGTTTCAGCTTTCAGTACACGCGTACCGTCAAATTGGCCGTCCCCGATGAAGGACAAAAGGAAGCGAGCTAGGTGCGGGGCGGTAACCCGCAAGGTCCCCGACGGAAAGTCAAGGTATCCGTGGTGCCCCAATGGTTTGAATACACCGGTCTTCTTCTTGAAACCGCAAGGCATCGCGATCTTGGCTTGATCCATCCCTTTGAGACGGAAGGAACTTCCCTGCATGCCAAGTGGCCCGAAGACTCCTCTTTGGCAAAGCGTTTCGAAAGAGACCTTTGCCTTTGCCTCGGCCAGGTAGGCGGCCAAGGCGACCCCGACGTTGCTGTACTGGCTCTTCTCACCGGGAGCCCATTGGTAAAAGCTCTTCTTGGCGCTGTAGTATTCTCCCTTGGGTTGAAGATACGCGGCAAGGGATTCACCCAGTGGTTTGGGAAAGTCCCCGTTCTTGACCCAAGTGTCCTCCAGTACCTTCCAATTGTCCCGTATTCCCGAGGTATGGGTCAGTAGGTTCCTCAAGGTGATCGGAACCTTCGGATGTTTGGGATTCCGAACGGGGAAAGGGATAACCTCGTTCACGTCCCCATCGAGAGATAGTTCCCCTTTCTCGACCAGTTGCATAACTACGCATGCAGTGATTGGCTTGGAAACCGATGCGACTTGAAACAGGGTTTCGTTGGTGACGGGTATCTTTTGCTCGCGGTTGGCCCATCCGTAGTAACCTGTCCACAGCACCTTGTCCTTCTTCACCACCGCCGCGGCCAAGCCTGGCACCTTGGCCTCCTTCATCCCGTCGAGGATGAAACGATCCAATTCGGTCGGGTCTTTCGGCTCTGGTAATCGGTCGGGTTCCTGGCCAAAACAAATCGTCGTCAGAGACGCAACAAGGGCAAGGGTTGTCGTTAATGTTTTCATGAACAATGTTTCAATCGTGAGGTGAACAAATGGTACTTGCGGCTAGCTCAACGGTCCATCCGGTTTTCTTTGATAAAGATAGATACTGGTAAACCGGGCCAACAACCTGGTTACGGGCAGGAAGCGAGGGAAGGGACGAGGAGGGCTCAACCATGCTTCCAAGCCATGTTTTTTGGATAAAGCCAAGTACTCGGCAAGCTTTCGATAATGGCACATGGTTGAAAGATAACCGTCGAATTCATCAACAAATTCATTCCGCGAATACCCATGCTCCCGAGCATATTTCCTGTATTTGCCTATTCCCAAGCAACTAAAGAAAGAGAGTAATCTTCTGCGCATGCGCGGAAATTTGTGAACGAATGGGACGCCACTGTGAGGATCGACGAGCACTTCTGCCGAAGGGAAATAATGAAGGGCCAAACCTCCGGGCGCGAGCAGCCTATATACTTCTGAAAATAATCTATCGACATCCTCAACATGTTCGATCGTTTGAAGAGATACAACGGCATCGATTGATTCATCTTCAAAAGGAAGCGGATCACGATTGCTTATCCAAACATATGCATCCTCATCCAATCCGGCGTCTTGCAACTTGCTTTTCACCCGACTGTTTCTCTCTTCGTCCCTGCCCGCATGTTCGTGGACGTCGTACCCTCTCACCTCGAGCTCGGAATTGCGTGAGGCATAAACCAAAAACTCCCCCTCCCCCGACCCGATTTCCAAAAGGGTTCCCGATTCGAGCCCAAGCCTGGACAGCACCTCCGGATAGTAGGGTTTCATTCTATGATTTCGGAACCTGAAATTGTCATCAAAGATGAAATAGCCTTTTTTCACCATTTCTTGCAAAAGTAAACGAGTGAGCCGCATGCTCCGTTGAGGTTTCGATCCCCTGAAATTGTTCATCGGGGCGGATTCAATTCGTGTTCAAGCAAGGATATCATTGAAAAAATGATTCGATCCATTGTGGAAATTAGGTTTGCAGAACCCAGTTCACATGGGCAGGCATTAGAGAATTCCAATTAAAAAACACAAGATATGATGAAAACATTCTTCACACTTCTTCTTCATTCCACGCCGGGCCGCCTCTTGCTTGCAGGTTTGATTTGGGCTTCTCCTTCATTCGCCCAAGCCAAGGACGGGCAAACGGCCTCCGACATGGCCAAGGCCGCCACCGAGCTCCTGGCTTCCCTCGACTCCGATCTGAAGAGCGATGCGGTTTATGCCTTCGGGGACAAGACGCGTGACGTCTGGCACTTCTTCCCCAACTGGGCGAAACGCTCGGGAATCCCCTTGAGCAAGCTCTCGAAGAAGCAAAGGGAGCCCGTCATGAAGATGCTCACCCTCCTGCTTACCTCGGATGCGTTCAAGGAGCAGGAAAACATCCGTTTGATCCACGGTTTGAAAAAAGACCTCAACGCCCCGAACAACCCAAGGCACCTTTATTTCATCTCGATCTTCGGAAAACCCTCGGTCGAGTCAACCTGGGGCTGGCGCTTCGAGGGGCACCACCTCTCCATCAACTGCACCCTTGGAGGAGGAAAGAACTTTTCCGTCACTCCTTCCTTCTGGGGATCTTCCCCGATCAAGGTGACCAAGGGAGAAAGGAAAGGCCTGGAAGTGTTCAAAAAGGAAAGGGCATTGGGATTGGCCCTGGTCAATTCCCTTTCCGGAAAACAGAAAAAACTGGCCGGCATCGAACGGGGCAAGGGGCCGGGTGCCACGACGAGCATTTCCCGCAAGGCCTACCAACCTCAAGCTGGTATTCCCTATTCCGGTCTCAATGAAAGCCAGCAAAAGCAGTTGAAGGAACTCGTGCTGGTCTTTGCGGGCAAATACCGCCCCGAGCTAGTCAAGCAAATCGACGGCCGAAAGAAGATCCTCGACACCTCCTCCATGAGCTTTTCCTTCGTCGCTCCGTCCGGTGACTACGTCCCGCACTACCGTATCCAGACCAAGGAATACCTCATCGAGCTCGACAACCGGAGCGGAGGCCATGTCCATTCGGCGTGGCGTGACTTCGACGGGGACTTCGGACGCGACGTCATCTCCGAGCACCTCAAAAAGGACCACTGAGGCGACGGGCGAGAAGTCCGCTCAATCCCCGTCGTTGACGAAAACGAGGTCGAAGCCCCAGAAGTATTGCCCCGAGACGATCTCGCGTAATTTCTTGATCCTCTCCTCGGGAACCTCCCCGACCAAGCGAACGATCACCTTGGTCGGAAACCTCCCGTAGAGGTTTTCGAGAAGCTTGTCGGGGGCGACCCTTTCTCCATCTATGCTCATTGCACCCGACGCATGGAGGCTCATCTTCACCTCATTGGGCTTCCCCGCGTCCTTGAACATCCACTTGTTGTTAAGAGTGAACAGGGAAAACACCCGCTCGACTCCGTCCCGGAATCCAATCAGGTCGTATTCATTGGGTTTTCCGATTTCCTTAAGGATCAGGTCTCCACGGGTGCGCAAAACCTTGAGCAAAAGTTCCTTCTGGGCGGGCGGAAGGTTTTCGATTGCAGGAGACTTGCGGATCTTGATGCCCCCGATCATGTAGAGGCGCACCCCCTGGTAGTTGAAGATCGGATAATGGACCTCTCCGACCCAATGGGTTTTCGTTTCCCGGGCAGCGTTCTCGAATTCATCCGCCTTTCCGCCTTTTTTACGCTGCATTCGACCACCCGACCACATACCCGCCATCATGCGGTTGGTTCTCATGAACTTGTCCAGATCGGTCTTTTCCGGGACAAGCAAGGTAATCGATGTCTTCTTGCCCTGCCGGGCCTTGACTTCGACCGTTGAAAATTCAGTGGCCTTTTCCGCTCGGCACACAAAGCTCAGGAAGGAAGATATAAACAAGGCGAGGATGAAGCGTTCGATTTTCATAACGAGTAATTATACCAGTTAGTACCCATCAAGGTTATTTTACTCCTCCGCTTTGCTTTATTTGAGGATTATCGTCTCTTCCCGAGTGACGTCCAATCGTGGGTTTCCTTGTGTTCGTCTTCGATGGCAATTTTCACGAACCTGCGGGCCCGGTATTCGAGCGGATCCACTTGAAAGAACACGTGATATCCTCCTGCCCCGTCACTGTTGCTCATGGAGAGCTCCAACAGCTTTCCGCGCTGCCTGACTTGGACATGGTCGATCCGGGGGTTCCCCAGGTCGTTGACCATGTCAGCTGGAAGGAAGTAGGCGCCCGAAACATCCGAGATCTCGAGCGACCGCACGATCGTCTCGGGGTATCCGCCATCCACCCCATATCCCGTCCATGGCAACCGTTTGCTTTCACTGGAAAGTCTCGATTCGCGGAAACTGATTTTCATGGACCCGAGGTAATAATCCTTAATCTTCGCTCTCGAAGCAGATTTCTCGGCTTTCAATTCCTTGCGGGTCTTGGCTCCATGCTTTTTGAGCAAAGCGACCGTTTCGGCAGCCCCCCCCTCGATCGCCTGGTCAAGAGGAGTTTCGCCCTCCTGGTCCTGAACGTTGAGCTCGGCCCCCTCGGCGATCAGCAAGGCCACGATGGTCGTGTAATCCGGGTTGGGATCGGCTCCAAAATCCTTGGCAGCTTGCCCAAACCGTCGAACCACCGGTCCCCAAGACGCCCGGTGCAAGGGAGTGTGCCACCAAGCCGGGCTTGACGCGTTTACCTGCGCTCCACTCCCAAGCAGAAACTCGACGACTTCGACGTGAGCTTGCTCGGCAGCAAGGTGCAAAGGAGTGCCATAAGAAGGATCCACGGCATCCAAGTCAGCCCCTTTTGAGATCAGCAATTCCACCATTTCCAGGTCACCGAGGTAAGCCGCCCAATGCAGGGGGGTGTATTCGAGACGTTTCCCTCCATGAAAAAGCTCGGCTGCCTTGGAGGCGTCTCTGGCATTGACGTCGGAACCGGAGTCAAGCAATTGCCTGACCCGCTCCGTGTTGCCATTGCGTACCGCATGATGAATCTGCGTCGAACAGCCGGCAAATGCGAGGGCCGCGGCGATGGCAAGTATCAGTCTATTCATTTTGATTGTCCTTTTTTCCCTCGTCCTTAAAGGACTTGGCCCCGGCCTTGATCAAAAGGGCTACGATTTCATCGGTTCCGTCATCCCTTGCATGATCCAACGGGGTCTCCCCTTCCTTGTCCCGTTCGTTGACCTTCGCTCCCTTTTCCAGAAGCATACCCACGATTTTCAGGTAATTCTCATTCAGCTCGGCCTCGGGAACGGTTCCCGCCTCACCCGCCCCAAGGTGTTTTCTCATGGCCACTGGCCCCCATGCCGCCCGATGCAAGGGGGTGTATCCCGACCAGGAACTCTTCACGTTCACTTCCGCTCCTTTGGAGATCAAGAACTCGACGATTTTCGGATGGCCCTGTTCTGCGGCAAGGTAAAGGGGAGTTGAATACGATGGATCCTCGGCATCCAGATCCGCTCCGCGGGAGATCAGGATTTCGGCGATTTCCAGGTGGTCATAATAAGCGGCCCAATGCAAGGGAGTGTATTGCAGGCGTTGCTTGTCCGCATTCCTGACGTTAACGTCGGCCCCGGCATCGAGTAATTCCCTGACCCTGTCGGCATCACCCTCCCTCGCCGCCTTGTGAAGATCGGGAGTGCAGCCGGCAAATGCGAAGGCCGCAGCGATGGCAAGTATCAGTCTTTTCATTTTGATTGTCCTTTTCATTGAAAGCTCAGTTTTTCTGTTTCCCAATCCATAAAGTCGGCGTATAGGCCTCCTCGCCCTCGACCCCCGGACGGGGAACGAGAGTGCGGGGGTTCTTGGCCACCCCCACGGGGCGGGAATTGTTCTTCAAATCCTGTTCGAACTCGGCCGCATAGCCCCTGAGTCGCTTGACCACCCCCGGACGCTCGGAAGCATAGTTCTTGGTCTCTCCCAAGTTCTCCTCGAGATTGTGGAGGGGACCCTTTAGGAAGAGCTTCCATGGCCCCGAGCGGACCGCCCGCAAATTGTTGCTGGCATTGTAAAAAAATCGGTCGTGCGGAGTCTTGGCCCCTTCCTTGCCCAAATACAAATCGCTTGCCACCTTCCCGTCGATCACCCGGTCGGCGGGAACCTTGCCACCCGACCACTTCGCGAAGGTCGGGAGCAAATCCATCGCGCTCGTCATCTCCTTGCAGGTCGATCCCGCCGGTATGGTACCCGGCCACCAAGCTACGGTCGGACCACGGAATCCGCCCTCCCACATAGAACCCTTTCCTCCACGCAAAGGTCCGCTGCTCAGTCCCCCGGCTCCGCCGTTGTCGGAAGTGAAGAGCACGAAAGTATCCTTCTCGATTCCCGCCTTGCGGACCGCATCGAGAATCTGTCCGGCACTCCAGTCGCACTCCTCGACCTGGGCCTCCTCGACCGTCTTGGCCTTGGCCATGAACTCGGGCCTCGCCTTGCGCGGACCGTGTACGAAAGCATGGGGGACATAGCAGAAGAAAGGCTTGTCCTTGTTCTTCTCGATGAACTTGACCGCCTCCACCGTAAAGAGCCTGCACAAGTCGGCCTGTCCGTCCATGTCCTTGACTTGGTCGATCACCTTGGTCCCGTGCATGACCGGCAAGTGGGGAAACTTCCAACGCTTGAGACCAACCCACATATCGTTGGAATACGGAATTCCCACATACTCGTCAAAGCCCTGAGAGGTGGGTAGAAACTCCGGCTGGTCGCCCAAGTGCCACTTTCCGAAGCAACCCGTCGCGTAGCCTGCGTCCTTGAGCATCTCCGCTATGGTGACCTCCTTGGGGTGGAGCCCGTGCGGATCGCCCGGAAAAAGAACGACGTGCCCGGAACCCTTGCCCAGACCCACCCTGCGCGGATAACTCCCCGTCATGAGAGCCGCCCGGGAAGGGGTGCAGACCGACGAAGCCAGGTAAAAGGAAGTGAGCTTCATTCCCTCCTTGGCCATTCTATCCAAATGAGGGGTCTCGTTCTTCTTCGATCCGAACGGACCGATGTCGCCATAACCCATGTCATCGATGAAGATGACGATGAAGTTGGGCTTCCTTGCTTCGGCCAACGGGCACAGAGCCATCAAGAGGGCAAGAAGAGCAGGGTAAATTTTCATGCTTACGATCCTAAGCGAGGTTCCGTCCCTTGCGCAAGTTCCGTAAACACTCCCAAACAAAACCTCGCCCGGCGCCTCCTTTTCCTTATTAATCCACCTGTGAACCCGGCGATCCAAAGCCCCCTGTCCCCACCCGCTTCTTCAGAGGCGGCTTGCCTGCGGTGAAGTTCCAGGCCAATTTGCTCCTTCTGCTCACCTCCGTGATCTGGGGGTTTGGGTTCGTCGCCCAGGACGAGGCGATGAAGCACCTCGACCCCTATTCCTTCAATTTCTTCCGCTTCCTCCTCGGAGCCCTCTCCCTCTTCCCTCTCGTCTATTTTCTAGGGAGGAAAACTACCGGACAACCCAAAGCGGGCAAAGCCTTCTGGATCATCGGCGGGCTGGCCGGCCTTGCCCTCCTTGGAGGAGCCACCCTTCAACAACTGGGCATCGATCATTTGGGAGACAATGAGAGCGAGGCCACCGCGGGCAAAGCCGGCTTCATCACCGGGCTGTACTTGGTGATCGTTCCATTGCTCGGCTTTTGCCTTCGCCAGAAAATTGACAAGTTCACCGTGGCAGGTGTACTCCTCGCCACCTACGGGCTCTATCTGCTCAGCATCAAGGAGGGCTTCAACATTGGTCAGGGGGATACCCTTGTTCTCCTCGGAGCCTTCTTCTGGGCGGTCCATGTCCAGGTGGTTGGCTACGCCGCGAAATACAAGCTCGATCCCCTCAAGCTCGCCATCCTGCAGTACCTGATCTGCGCGGGCTTGAACCTCGTCCTCTACCTCGTCCAGTATCGTTACTTTGGAATCGGGGATGACAAGCTCTCCCTCCAGTCCACTCTCGACGCCTCCGGCGCCATCCTCTTCGCCGGTCTCGTCTCCGTCGGGGTGGCCTACACCTTGCAGATCGTTGCCCAGAAGCACATCGACCCCAGCCGGGCGGCCATCCTCCTCAGCCTGGAAGCCGTCTTTGCCGTCCTCGCTGGCTGGCTTTGGTCAGAAGAGCTACTCAACTCCCGCGAATCCTGGGGATGCCTCCTGATGTTCGCCGGCATGATGCTCTCCCAGCTCGCGGGGCAGGGGAAGAAGGCAGACTGAAAGCAAAGGCTAGTTATAGTTACACCTTCCTCGCTGCCTTGATGGCTTTGAGGAGGAGTTTTTTGGTCATGAGGGCCCCGTCGACGGGGTCGATCCCCCCGCCTTCGAACTCGATGGTGATGACACCGGAAAAGTCGGAGGCGTGGATGATCCGTAACATGCGGAAGTAATCGGTCTTGGTCTCGTTGCCTTGGTCGTCGAACTTGAGGGCCTTGGCACAAACGGCGGGGGCATAGGGCAGGCTCTTGGTGACACCGTCGTAGCGGTCGTAGCGTCCGAAATTGTTAAAATCGGGAAGGATGCCCGCGTTGGGGTGGTCGAGGGCGTCCATGGCTTTGAGGAGCCAGTCGGGGTTTTGGGAATTTCCACCGTGGGGTTCGATCACGACTTTCACCTTACTGTCTTTGGCGTAGTCGCAGAGGCGCCCCACCCCGTCCTTGGCGTTTTGTACGTTCTCGTCGGGGTTGCCTCCCGAGCGGCAGTTCACCCGGATGGCGTCGCATCCGAGCTGGGCGGCGCAATCGATCCAGCCTTTGTGCTCGTCGACGGCCCGGTCGCGCTGGGCCTTGTCCTTGGCGTCGAGCTGGTTCTTGGCATCGACCAGAATAAGTACGTTCTTCATGCCTTCCCCGGTGGTGCGCTTGACCAGTTCGCCGACGTACTTCTTGTCGGTGTGCTTGCCCCCGAAGGGACGGTTCCAGTACTCGATGTGGGTAATGCCTAGCTTATCCTTGCAGAGGGCCGGGTAGTCGAGGTGGTCGAGCTTGCGCCCGATCCAGCGGTGAAAGGTGTATTCCTGAATGCCGATCTGAAAGCGGTTGGGGTCGTTCTTCTCGATCGCACTGAGCGTGGGCGTGAAGGAAACCGCGAAGCCACCGAGGGTGACGTTGCGTACGAAGGAGCGTCGGGTTTGGTTATGCATACCCACACTCTGCTTTTTTTACGCAAAAAGAGGAAGCCTCTTTTGCGGGAAAGGAGAGAAATGAAAGGATTGCCGCGAGGCCGCCAAGGGCTAGTCGAAGGAAAGCGAAACGGGTTTACGCCCGACAGGGCAAGGATCAAAGACCTGTGTCGGGAGCTTCCAAGGTAAAGCCAAACTCAGCAGCCTTGATCGATGCGTTTCCGATTTCTAGGAGAGCTTGCAGCATTTGCGGGCCATACTCCTGGGACAATTCTAGCTTTTCCTCATCCGTAGCGTCCAATTCCTCAAGTTGCTCCCCGAGTTCCTTGAGACGGGCTTGGCTGGCTTCAAGTTCTTCTTTGGCCGCATCAAAATCTTCCTGAGACTCAATGCCTTCGAGGATTGTGGTCATGGCGTTCATTTCGGAAATCATGTCCTCCCTGATGGATCCGGGAGAGGATCCGCAACTGGCAAAAAGCAACCCCAGAACCGAAAGGAAAGATGGGAAAAGATGAGCGGTGATTGTTTTGGTATTCATGAACTTGTGTTGAATTTGGCCGTTATGTCATTAAAAAGAAGAAGAATTGAAAGCACATTATCACTAAAATCAGGCAACGCCATGTTTTTGCAGGGAAAGTCGAACCATACCCAGCGATATCTTTCGTCGCAAAGCAAAATATCCCGACAAGTTCCAAAAGCATCTCGACAAGCGTAAGATTTCAAACTGTAGTTATGTTTTCGTTCATATGTCCACAAGGCTCATGCTTAAGAAATTCTCCCTCTTTGTTTTGCTCGTCCCGAACTTCCTTTTGTCGAAGGTGGATTTCGTGCACGAGGTCATGCCCATCCTGAAGAAGAACTGCGCGGAATGCCACACCGAGGGGAAGAAAAAGGGCGGACTGGACATGAACACACGGACGTCTTTTCTGGCGGGAGGAGAAAACGGCAAGATCGCCGTTCCGGGCAAACCGGCTGAAAGTTATTTTTTGGAGGCCATCCAGTCCGAGGATTCGGACGAGAGAATGCCTCCGAAGGGAGAAGGGCTTTCGGCCGGGGAGATCAAGATGCTGACTAGATGGGTGACCGAGGGGATGCCTTGGGACGAGGGTATTCGGTTGGGGTCGTCGGGTTGGGAACCGCCCCTCAAGCCCAGGGTCGTGAAATTGCCCAAGGCCAATAAGGACAGAGAGCATCCGATTGACCGCTTACTCGATTCCTACTTGGCCAAGAACAAGAGACCCATTCCGCATGACTCGGAGGACCATGCATTCGTACGCCGGGCGTACATGGACGCAGTCGGCCTACTGCCCTCTCCCGCTCAGTTGAATGAGTTTTCGACCAGCAAGTCGGCAAGCAAGAGAAAGGAACTGATCGATGCACTCCTCACGGACGACGTCGCTTATGCCGATCATTGGCTGACTTTTTGGAACGATCTTTTGCGCAATGACTACACCGGGACCGGATTTATCACGGGTGGACGCAAGCAGATCACGACTTGGCTCTACGGGGCTTTGCGAGAGAACAAGCCCTACGACTTGATGACCCGGGAGTTAATCGACGCGGGCAAAGATTCGTCCGGGTTTATCAACGGGATCAAGTGGCGGGGAGACGTAAGCGCAGGACAGACCGTTCACATGCAGTTCTCCCAGAACGTTTCTCAGGTCTTTCTCGGGATCAACATGAAGTGCGCCAGTTGTCACGATAGCTTCATCGACCGATGGACCCTTGAGGAAGCTTATAGCTTAGCCTCGATCTATGCGGACAAACCGCTCGAACTGACCCGTTGCGACAAGCCCACGGGAAAGATGTCGACGGCGAAATGGATTTTTCCGGAATTGGGCGAAATCGATCCGAAAGCTTCCAAGAGCGAGCGTCTCAAGCAGTTGGCGGGTCTGATGACCCATCCGGAAAACGGACGCTTCACCCGTACCATCGTGAACCGTATTTGGGCCCGCCTGATGGGGCGCGGGATCGTGCATCCGGTCGATGCGATGCACACCAAGCCTTGGAACGAGGATTTGCTCGATTACCTGGCGGTCCGCTTTGCGGAGGATGGGCATGATTTGCGCAAGTTCATACGCTTTGTCATGTCTTCCCAAGCCTACCAGTCGAAGAGTGTTTTTCTGAGTAAGGAACCGGGTGAGGAATACGTTTACACCGGGCCCGTGCCCAAGCGCATGACGGCCGAACAGTTCATGGATTCGATTTGGCAGGTCACGGGGACCAACCCGGCCAAGATCGAGGCCAAAGTCAACCGGACAAGCCACGAGAAACCTTCCGGAAAGCCACAGTCCGACCTACTGCCCAAGCCAGGGCAGATCACCGCGAAATGGATCTGGGGGCCCAATCCGAAGACCAAAAAGATCAAACTGAGAAAGAAGATCAAGTTGGCAGCCAAACCGGATTTCGCTTCTTTTCTCGCCACTTGCGACAATGGCTTTTCCCTCTGGATCAACGGGAAAAAGGTAACCTCGTCCAAGGATTGGACCAAGCCGGTCTACCAAAAGACCGCTTACTTTTTCAAGAAGGGGGAGAACCTGATCGAGGTGGATGCCGAAATGTACGGAGGCGCATCCGGATTCGTGGCCCAGTTCATCATCGGGAAGGACAAGACGCTCGTCGAAACCGACAAGTCCTGGGAGGTGGCCAAGGGCAAGGAATGGAACGCGGCGACCGAAGTTCATCCCTACGGAAAAGGGCCATGGAAACGGGTTTTGGACAACGCAAAGGAGTCCGAAGCCGGGACCACCCCCGGAGCCGATCCGCCCATCCGGGCGGCCCTTGTGAAGAACGACTTTCTGATGCGCTCCTTGGGCCGTCCGCACCGCGACCAGGTAGTGACCTCCCGACCAGCCGAGCTGACCACTTTGCAAGCGATCGACCTGGCCAATGGACAGATCCTCGCCGATTACCTGTACAAGGGGGCCCGGGCGCTCGAAGCGCAGAATAAGCCGACCGGAGAACGAATCGACTGGCTCTTCCGCCATGCCTTGGCCCGTCTGCCCTCCCCCACCGAGAAAACCATTCTGGCTGACGTGGCGTCGGAATCAGCAGGCAGTCAGGAAATGGAGGATCTTCTTTGGATGGTCTTCATGCATCCCGAATTTCAAATCATACGCTAAGCACAATGAATCTTCCCGAATCCATAATCCGCAGAGATTT
>Ga0315321_10002422_pt1 | contig 14457 bp, 12 predicted proteins | sample M180m21515metaG_FD_203464 | JGI IMG/M metagenome (GOLD analysis project Ga0315321, IMG submission 203464) | Ammonia-oxidizing marine archaeal communities from Monterey Bay, California, United States - M1 80m 21515 | ecosystem: Environmental > Aquatic > Marine > Intertidal zone | place: USA... | reverse complement strand
TCAATGGCATTCATCACTGTTTAGCTAAGTTTGCCAATTTCTAACTCAATCTAGGGAGCAAAATCCTTTGAACTGAAACCAACGCAGATCACTTGTCGGCAGCCATACACCCAGGTTTTTACAAAATACAAAATCTGGCGGTATCTTTTGTCTTACCCATGCGACCTGCTCTTTGTTAGGGGGCGTTTGGTTTAGTGGTGGCCGCCTCTTAATAGATTGTTGCAGCACTTCTGTATCAGCTAACTCTGATATGCTTGCGGACCCAATAATCCACAGAATTTCTAACTTGATAGTGCGAAATCAAGCTTTAGTTTCCCCCCAAATCAAATCGGAACAATTGAATTTCCTATCAACTAGGACTGTGGGCATTCCGATTGCAATATTATCAACAACGGCGACACATTCGAGGTAGCTGGCCGCAGCGTTGTCGTTCTGTCCAGCTACGACTGAGCAGTCGCCATAACGCTCTTTTTTCTCCGGGGCGTTCGACCCTGACTATCCAAACCACCAATCAAATCAAACCCATCAGACCAATACCTTCAAACCCAAAGGACCCTGTTGTGATCGCTCCTAACACCTCCACGTATTCGGACCTCGTCGCGGGCTATGTCTCGATCGACTTCGATCAATCCACCAAAACGTTCGGACTCACCACCTCCGACGGTCGAGATTTTACCGTTGAGCTCGGCGCTAACGCCTACGCCGAGATCATCCACAACCTCGGCGAAAAATATATTGACGGCGGCGCTGCCCTTGAAACGAAACTGACCAGCGGACGCCATTTGCAGGTGTACGGCATCTTCTATCCTGACGCTGCCTGTGCTTCCGGAGCCGACGGCTCTCGCAAGATCGAAGCGAAACACCTCGTCTTTGTCGGCGAGGGGAAGAACGAGTACCGATTCGAGGAACCGAACTGGTGGGTCAATCAAATCCGTCAACTCGCCGACTTTTATCTCGACCATGAATTCGGCGATGAAATCGACTACCACGCCTATCGCACCAACCTTGATATTTCTGGCGACAAATCAACGTCCGGTCTCCAGGAAACCGACACGATTTCTCGCCTAGTGTACGGATTTGCTTCGGCCTATTTGATGACCGGAGAAGACCGCTACCTCGAAGCAGCCGAGAAAGGCACCGAGTTTCTCCGCAACGAACTTCGCTACGATGACGCCGATCGAACCTACTGGTACCACGCCCAAGAAGTGAATAAAGACGGCTCAGTCCGCAAAATTTTGGCGTCAGAGTTCGCTGACGATTACGGCGCTATACCATGCTACGAACAGATTTACGCCTTGGCGGGCCCGGTCCAGACGATGCGGATCACCGGCGATCAACGGATCCTCGACGACGCCAACAACACAATCCAAATGTTTAAGGACCGGTACCGTGATGCAACGGAGTTCGGTGGCTATTTCTCCCACCTCGACCCCAGCAGCTTCATTCCCGATGCTGAAACCCTCGCCCATAACCAGTCTCGTAAGAACTGGAACTCGGTCGGCGACCACGCCCCAGCGTACCTCATCAACCTGTATTTGGCAACCGGGGACGAAGCCTACGCCGACTTTCTCGAGGAGAACTTCGACCTGATCACCGAACATTTCGGCGACTACGAAAACAGCCCGTTCGTTCAAGAACGGTTCCATCAGGACTGGAGCAAAGATCAGAATTGGGGTTGGCAGCAGAATCGGGCTGTCGTTGGCCACAACCTGAAGATCGCCTGGAACTTGACCAGGATGACCAACCTTCGGCAGAACGACCAGTACGAACAGTTCGCCGAACGAATCGCTGAGTTGATGCCCGACGCAGGCAGCGACCAACAACGCGGCGGCTGGTACGACGTCGTCGAACGGGAACTCGCTGAGGGTGAAGATTATCACCGATTCGCTTGGCATGACCGTAAAGCCTGGTGGCAGCAAGAACAAGGGATCTTGGCCTACCTGATTTTGGCTGGCGTGACCGGCAATCAAGAGTATCTCCGACTGGCTCGGGAATCGTCGGCGTTCTACAACGCCTGGTTCCTCGATAACGACTCCGGGGGGGTCTACTTCAACGTATTGGCCAACGGTCATCCGTATGCGCTTGGCACCGAACGAGGCAAAAGCTCCCATTCGATGTCTGGCTACCACGCCTTCGAACTGGCTTACCTGGCCTGCACCTACACCAACCTGTTGATCACCAAACAGCCGATGGATATGTTCTTCAAACCACGGGCTGAACAGGTTGCCACCGGCGTGTTGCGGGTCGCTCCCGACCTGCTACCAGCTGGTTCCGTCGTGATCGACAAAGTTTGGATCGGCGACGCCGCTCACGAAAATTTCGACGCGGCGGACCTGACGGTGCAACTGCTGGCTGGCACCGCCGACCAAAAAGTTCGAGTCCGGCTGATCCCCGCAGACGGCGTAGCGGAGTAAGCACGGTAGACTCAACGAAAGGACAAGGCTATGACTAAACCGAAAATCAGCGTCATCATCGAAGAACATTTCGACCCGGGCGAGTACCGAGCGTTCAACGATTTTTTTCCCCAGCAAGGCTACGAAGTTGAATATCTTAGCCATCTGTGGGGCAACGAGCAGTTGACGTTCAGCTCGAACGCCACTGACGGCGTAGTCGAAGAGTCGGTGACGGTTACCACCGAAATAGAAGACGTTTCGCCGCACGACTACGTAGGGATCATCCTGATCGGCGCCTACGCAATGGATCGGCTCCGCTACCAGGAAACCGTGCTTCCCGGTCAACCTAATCAGGCCCCAGCGGTCCGCTTCTTGCGGGAAGCGTTAACGGTAAATGGGCTGAAGATCGGCACGATCTGCCACAGCCTGTGGCTGTTCTGCGCCGACCCTGCGATGCTTACCCACCGCAAGGTCACCTGCGCCCATAACATCGTGTGCGATGTCGAAAATGCGGGTGGCGTCGTCCAATACGAAGGCGACCAGACCGCCACGTTGGTGATCGACGGTGACCTGATAACCGGGAAACATCCCAGCATGGTCAAACAGTTCATGGAACGGTTCGTAGCCGAAATTCAAGCATCGAGCTCGGACGGCGTCTAAACGCCTGCCGTAATGACGGTTACCCTCCCGTCCGAATCAAATCAGAACAATTGAACTTCCTATCAACAATGACAAACAAATCTAAGCGTAATATAAAAATTCATGTTCTGGATGAACCGACTAAAACGACAATCTTACAACGTATTGTCCCTGAATTTTCAGAGCGCCAGGCAACTTTGATTGTCTATAATACGGTTGCCCGTTTACTTTCCGGCGATTTACATCATACGGTATCAATTGAGGATATCTGGAAAGATCTATTTTTTTTCCCAGCAGATTGGCCTGTACTTGGTATCGGAACAACCAACTTTTTGCATCGTAATGGTGAAATGATGCCGGACGGAACAACCCATCAGTTACATTTCTGGTGGGCAGACCCCCAAACCGCGCCACAATCGCATGTCATTGACCTCGCAGAAAAACCTAATGCAGCCGATAAAAAGACAACCTCGCCGATCAAAGGTCTGGTTGAATTTCCTTTTCTTGCTCTGTCGGTCTGCGACCCGCGTACTGCTATTATCGACACTATTTCGGATGTCGCGAATTTGCATCAATGGCTGGAAGAAAAACTCACGGACTTGGATATGACCGTAGCAGGCATTCAGATTAAAGCAAACTGCGGAAACGTGACCACGACAGACGCGCATTATATCCCGGAAGATGGTTTGGACCTCAGCGGAGGCTACAGTGGCGATGATTTTTTCTACAAGGCTGATCACAGAGGAGGCAAATGGATTATGAATGGCATCTATACCAATGATGCTTCTCTGATTCCTTTTATAACACTACCTGACCATCCGGTACATTTACATGGCTACCAGCAAGATCATGTGTCGGGGGGACACATCGTAAATGCTGACATCATCTCAGCGCAGGTATCTTTCTATCCGATGAAAGATGTCATACTCAAAATTCATGATATTTAAACCTGGAGAGATTTAAGTAGACGTTTTCGGCTGTTAGGGACTAAAAAATTCACAAAAACCACATAGAGAACTCAAAAAATTCGGTTTATCGAATGAGTTTTGAGAAACAGTGAGCTGAGGCGAGGCGAATGCATTCAAGAAAATCGCTTCCTCCGCCCTGATTTGGTAAGGCTGGAATAACAACGATTACCTTAGGCTCTGCTGGGAGTCACAAGAGCATGCAGGGACAATACGGCGAGGTACAATCGGATACCGGGTAAGCCATTCGCTCCCTAGAAAGGTTCTGGGCTAGCTTAATCCGAGATGGAGTACAATGGTGGGCGAACCGATTGGGATTAGCAGAACAAAAGCCCGATCTAAATATTTTCTTGAAAGAATTGAAATAATAAAACAAATAATTTGAGACTAATATAAGTCTAGTGCAAAATTTAAATTTATACAAATAAATTATAATGAATTCAATATCAAAATATTTATTCGAGCATCTTCATTTTGGAATAGAGAAGAAAAAATTTACTTTAATCGAAAAATTGATATTTTTGTTAATAGTAGTAAATTGTATAACAGTTATCATTGAGTCTGAACAAGTAGTTTATCAAAAATATAAATATTATTTTGATATTTCGCGCATGATTTTTGGGATAGTATTTGCATTTGAATACGTTTCAAGATTAATTGCTGTCGGTCAAATAAAACAGTTTCAGGGTTTTAAAGGGAGAATTAAATATATATTTACTATTTGGGCAATAATAGACTTAATTGCAATCGCTCCGTTGTTTTTAGTCGGAATTAATGAAGGCTTTTTACTCAGGATTTTAAGGGGTGTGAGATTATTCTCTTTAACTAGATTCGGTCGTTTTTCAGTAGCTATTCACAACGTGACATCTGCAGTTTATGAAAGAAGAAAAGAATTAATATTTTCTTTCTTTATCGCTATCAGTTTATTATTTATTTCTTCCACCGTTTTGTATGTTTTCGAGGGGGGGAGCCAGCCTGAGGCTTTTGGAAGTATTTTAAGATCAGCTTGGTGGGCTGCTGCTGCTCTTACTACCGTAGGTTACGGTGACGTATATCCAATAACTGGAATTGGTAAATTCTTCGCAGTACTTTCCGCTTTCTTTAGTATCGGTATAGTTGCGTTACCTGCTGGTATTTTAGCTGGTGCATTCACAGAGAAATTCAAAAATAATAATAATTAATTATTTCAACTGGTTTTTTATAATTATATCGTACTGCCAAATTTATTACATGCGTTATTTGGTTCATGCTTTTTACAGTTGAAATTATTTAATAACCTCTTTGCTGATTTTTTATTTTAATGATAAAAATATTTTCTATAAATATATTTAATCTTATTAGTAATAACTACGGCTCTAACATTTTCTCAACCATGAAGTCTAAATTTTCTTAATAAAACTTAATACTTCTTCATTGTTTTTTTGTAATCAAAGCATGCCATTTGATATACTGCTACAGAAATTTGATTCCAAACGAGGGTTAGATAATTGCGGAAGATTAGAGCGTCCTGCCAAGTGTAAATGGAATCCATCTCAGCATAAGTAAAAAGACGACGGGACCCGCCGTCGGGCTCGAACACACCGATCGAAGAATCGAAACCTTCCGCGTTACGGGCCAGTCCGATTTTGCTGGTACCCTTACGGGTTATGGGCAAGTTAACCGCCAGTGGAATACCGGTTTTCCCTACGGTTGCCGAATGTGGCGACCCGACTGGACCAGTTGGCGGATGCAACTGGTTTCATGTGAATTAGCTGAAGCATCTGGCCCGCCGAGGAAGGGGAACTTAAAGACACTTGTGCTCCGCCAAAATCGGGGAGTGCCCACAATAAATTTTCGACCCGCAATCCATGTGGTACTCATGTTGGTCACTGAGTTAAACGTTGCCCTTGCGAATACCCAAACATCATTCTCGACTTCGCTCAGACCGGTAACGTTAAATGCCCCCTGCTGCCCCGAAGTAAATGTGGCACATTCGGGTATTTATTTAACGTAGTTAAACTAGTGGCTAAATGCTAAAGTGAAAACTGTGCTTACGCGGATCATTTCGATGAGGTTGTTGACATGATTTACCTCTTTCATAAGCAAGGACATACAATACTCGTGGCTTTTCACATTAGCCAACACCGCGTCGGCAAGTTGTAGATTGCCCATAATTATATCCCTCTAAGCTCTGAGTAGGTGAGTCAGCCCTAATTTGTCGTTGGTTATAGGAATTTAGTTTTCGGCTTGAGGCAGGTTTCGAATCTCAATGTCCGAGGTTTCCCTCAAAGTGCCTCTCGGGACTTCAATCTGAAAAATCAGGCTGGACGCCATTGGTGCGGGTGTCCTAGTATTTTTCGGTGAGAAAGAGGATAAACTATGGATGAAGAAATCTCAGAAACCGCCGAGTATGGAATCGACTTAACAGCCGAGTCGCAACTTGAGGGTTCCGGTAGGCGATGGCTCGAATTTGCCGCATTTTCTTGCTTACTCATGGCCATGATCATGGCCGTGGGCGCTTTGCTGGCGGGGATGACGGCGAATGAGGCTTTAATCAGTCGGCAGAAGCAGATCGCCGAATTATCCGATGCCAACTTTCTATTGTTGGAAAACAAGATCGTCGAGAACCGCGTATTCTATATGCAAACTGAGGGCGTGGCGATCGACGCCGACATGGTGCAGGAGATGGAAGAATGGAAAAGGCGTGGGGAGAAACTAACGGAGCATGCGAAGGTAGACGTTGAAGAAAGTGAGGCGGTGTTCCACATCCATGAAATTCTGGTCATTGGCGTGACCATACTCTCTCTTGCGATCTCACTTACCGGCCTAGCTACCCTCGTAAAACGGCCTAAGATCTGGTATATTTCCCTTGTGGTTGCCACTGTCGGAGTGGTTTTTGTAGCGAACGGCGTTGTTGAATTTATTACGGTTGAACTAAATTATATCCCTCTGGACTCGGGTTAGATGAGTCAGCCCTAATTTGTCGTTAATTATAAGGATTTAGTTTTCGGCTTGAGCCGGGTTTTGAATCTCAATGTCCGAGGTTTCTGTCAAAGCGCCTTTCGTTATCCCATTCGAAAAATCAGGCTGGAAGCGATTGTTGCGGGTATCCTATTATTTTTCGGTAAATAATGGATAGACTATGCATGAGGAAATCCCAGAAACGGCCGAATCGCAACTTGAAGGTACGGGTGAGCGTTGGCTCGAATTTGCCGCATTTTCTTGCTTGTTCATGGTGATGGTCACGGCTGAGGGCGAATGAGGCGTTGACCAGCCAGCAAAAGCATATCGTCGAGACCGCCTATTCTCCATGAATGCTGAGGGCTTAGCGATCGACGCCGACATGAAGCAGAAGATGGAAGAATGAAAATGGTGTGGGGAAAAACTGAAGAAGCACGCGAGGGTAGACGTGGAAGATAGTTAGGCGATGCTCCACATCCACGTAGTTCTGGTCATTGGCGTTACGATACTCTCTCTTGAATCTCACTGGCCGGCTTGGATACCCTAATAAAACTGCCTACGATCTGGTATATTTCCTGGTGGTCGCCATTATCGGCGTGGTTTTTGTAGCGAACAGCTTTGTCTAATTTATTGTGGAGTGAGTTCTCGGGATTTGTTTTTCGCACCTTAATCTTTGGGACTTTTCGTTGACGACCCTGGGTTTCTTCAAGCCAAGTTGAGTTGTGCTGCGGCACAAACGAGCAAAAATTTCCGTTCATTATACAAATTTGGAAAAGGGTGCTGCGGTTAAGGGTTCGACCAGTTGTAGTTCCGCTGGAAATCAGAAATACGAAGCACTTCTTACCTCAGTGACTCCTAGCATTTTTTTCGAGGACGTGCCGTAAGTGTTGTATCTTCCGTAAGTACGAGTGATCGACTCGCAGCGGCTCAAGCCGGGCGAGTTTTTGTTAACCTCGGAAGAGGCGAACAGCACCCATATTTTTCTTTTATCTATGGATATTACCGTTCTCTTTGATTTCGTCGTACCCTCGCTGTTCCGCAAAATAGCACCATCGTTGAAGGGAAATTCGATTGCTCCGAATTGAATTGCAGATTGTTGATGGGCAACGTCAGCGTCGAACCGCCCATTAACGGACACGTGCTATTCGAACTGGATAACGTTATCGTCACGCCACATATTAAAACGTCGATCTACCACTCACGGCAGCTTCTGCTGAACGAAAAATTGATTAACGAGTCATTGGCGACAATGTTATCTTCAATGTTTGAAGATAGAGCCTTGATCTAGCAATTAGAGAGAAGCAACCTAGCCTTTATGTCGAAAACTACAATTCCGGACCATTTAATCAGAAGATTCCATGAAGTCGCTGTAGAGCAGGCTTTCGGGATTGTGGGCGATTTTGCGCTGCGACTCTTCAGTGAACTTTCCAATCGCGGCTTTTCAGTCTTGGTAACCACAGATGAACAAGGAGCTGGCTTCGCTGCCGACGCCTACGCTCGAATCCGCGGCTTTGGGGTTGTTGCCACGACCTTTGGAGTTGGCGGCCTCAAAGTCGCAAATGCTGCCGCAAACGCATGGGCCGAGCGAGTTCCCCTACTGATTCTCAGCGGTGCACCCGGTGTCATCGAACGCAAAGGCGAGCCTATGCTGCATCACCGGGTTAAAGATTTTGACACGCAACTTCGCGTATTCACTGATCTCACTTGTGCGCAAGCGGTCCTAAACTCGCCCCATAATGCAGCGAGTGAAATCGATCGAGTAATTCAAACCATGATTTCCACTCAGAGGCCCGGCTATATTGAGGTGCCACGTGATGCGGTTACTTGGGAGATCGATACATCAGCTGGAAATATAGATCCCGATCTTCCCCCGGTCGATGCCGAAGCCCAACGGGAAGCAATCGAAGCGGTCCTCACCCAACTGCGTGGCAGCGACTCTGCTGCAATTCATGCGGGAGCATCCGTTGAACGGCGTGATCTTGGTTCAGCTCTTTTTGATCTAGCCACCTCCCTCGGCATTCCCGTTGCCACGAGTTCACTGGCTCGAGGATGTTTTCCTGAACGTCACGAATTGGGCCTGGGCGTGTACTTGGGAGCACTCAGTCCAGACGATGTTGTTCAGCGGATCGAAGGTGCCGACGTGCTCCTCAGTCTTGGCGTTTTACAAACGGATCTCACCCTCGGCGCATTCACGGCGAATATTGATCATCACCGCCTGATTCTGGCAACCGACACCGAGGTCACTGTTGGTTACTGCACATTTAAGGATGTGCCCTTATGGTCTTTCTTGCCTGCACTCGTTGAAGCGTCGAAAACCGAGTCTTTCACGATTACACACGACCCGATTACCCCACATGATAAGTTTGTGCCGACCAATGCGCCAAACAGTGTTGAGCGCACAATCGCTGCACTTGAATCGCACATTGATTCGCGTCACAGTCTACTCCTTGATCCGGGCGAAGCTCTTTTTTCATCGGTCGACATGCGAGTTCCTACCTACGCACACGCGAGTGCCTATTACGCAACGATGGGGTACGCAGTTCCCGCGGCACTAGGAGCTGGAATTGCAGATCCTAATCGGAGACCAGTCGTTGTGGTGGGAGACGGAGCGTTTGCTATGACTGGATTGGAAGTTGCAGCCTGCGCGTTTCACCACGTCAATGCAATTTTCGTGGTTCTTGACAACAGCGGCTATGGAACCCAGCGGCCAATTCTTGACGGGCCCTTTAACGATATTCCCTCTCTTGCAGTCGAGAATTTGCCAAGCTTAATCAAAACTGGACTTGGCTGGAAAGTAACCACCGAGAGTGAATTAGATCAGGCCCTTAGTACTGCGGTTGCAAGTGATCACGTGTCTGTGGTTCGTGTGATGCTTTCCAAACATGCACGCAGTCCAGCGCTGAGCCGCCTGGGGGCAGCATTGGCAGCCAAAGCTTAAAGTGGAAGTTTGCGATGCGAGAGATTCTCTTTCCATTACTAACTCAAGCTGCCACTCCGTGGACAAAGGTCTGCACAAATTACAATGCCTATTTTTTGGACAAACAGACGTAACAAGCTCCACTCAACCAATCCCCGAGGTGCCCCTTTATCATAGCACTCCAGTCCCGTGTAAGAACAACAAAGTAAAAACCGATTACCAAATACAAACTGAGGCAAACCTGGGTAGTTTAGAGGTCAAAAAGGTTTTTACAAAATCCAAAATCTGGCGGTATCTTTTGTCTTACCCATGCGACCTGCTCTTTGTTAGGGGGGGGTGGTCGAGTTACCCAAACTGAGCCATTGCTTTCGTTAGTCTAGACGTATTAATGGTGTGGTTAATATTGTATAGCTTGTCAATGTCTGGTCGCGAGGAGGCCGTAGGCCGACTGGAGGCCAGACATTGGTTTGGTTCGGTTTCCTCCAGCAGTTCTTGGGAGAAATCCAGTGGAGTAATGTAGCTCAACCAAGCTCTTCATCAGAATAAAGCTTTAAGACCTTATAGGATTCGTCGAGTTTATCAAGCATGTCTAAATATCTCTCGACTAAACTTTTGAGTTGATTTATATCACCTAAAAAATCGTCTGATCTGTAGTATTCTTTATCAATCCTATAGAAAGTAGGAACAAGATCTGAATATACGTATCCTTCGACACTTTTTTCTTCTTTAGAAAAAATGATAATCCTTTTGTTAATTCTGGCTATTGCTCTAAAGAAATAATCGTCAATAATTCTGCTAACCGCTAAATTTCTTTGATTTAAATTATTGTACGTATTTGATAACGCATATCTGAAATTGTCTGATTTTATAAGTCTTGTTGAACCGGTGCTTTTTAATTCATCGTACAAGCTACTCTGCGAAAAAAACGAGACGGAGCCTCTCTCTGTAAGCAATAAAATTTTTTCGGCTATTTCTTTGTCAGTAAGTTGTTCTGAATTTTGGGTGATATCAAAAATTAGACCGTCCGCCGCGTTTCTGCATTTTATCTGTAAATCATGGATATTTTTGATTTGTAATCTCTCATTCTCTATAATATGTTGTATATCTTTGACCAACTCATTCTTGTATGAGGCATTCGCTCTTCCTACTCTAATAGAATCTATGTAGAAGGAAAGCAAAACGCTTAGCAAAACAAAGATTGATTGCACAATATGCGTGAAATTTTCTGCAAAAAACTTTTTCATTTTATTTGTGAGCTTTAATTGGGGTACCTTCTCATCTTAATGATCCCATAATAAAAATGCAATGAATCGATGTCCAGAAATTATTTATCGTCTCCGTCGGTTGATAGGAAATTTAATTGTTTCGATTTGATTCGTAGGCGAGGTTAAAGGTTGATCTGACCCTATCAAGTCAGAAATTCCGTGGATAATTGGGACCGCAAGGCTTTATCGGCGTGTTCCCAACTTTCTCGCACTTGAGCACCCAAAGGTAAGCCCGAACTGAAGCATAGAGCTCTTTCTCAGACCATCTAACATCAGCCATTAGTCATCGCATCACTTTCCGCTCTCATAAATCTCTGGTAACATTTCGGGATGACTGTTAAGAAGGTCCCAGATTACTCGCTAGATTCCTTCACTTGCCCTCTTGGCGTGACGCAAATTAAGTTTAAGCTCCCACAATCTTGCAAGGGCAAACGGTGTGGGGACATGATATACGCTAGGCTGCATCCTTCTGCGGTGGGTTCTTACCCTTGGTTTTGCCCTGGACAAGCCACCTGTAAGAGGACGTTTGAAGCCCTGCCATGGAACCCTTCTTGGTTTCCTTGATGACTTCCTTTTTCTCTAGCTTCTTAAAGGGCCTCGATGCAGTCATTGGAGCCACTAACCCCATGCGCAACTGAAGCTCTCTAGTAGACAAGAAGAAGTTCAGTTTCGGTTTGCTTTCATGTCCATAACTGTAGAAAAAGCGAAAAGGACAACTAGTAATAAAATGCAAAATCTAACCTCGCTTTCTGCTTTACAAATTAGCCGATTTTTTGCCGAAGGGTACGTTATCGTGCAGGATGTTTTTGATCCGGTTGATCTGGAGCCACTTCGAAAGTCACTTCATGTTGCTGTCGCTCAAAAGATAGTTGAGCTGAAGGCTGTCGGGCATCTCGAGAATGCACACGAGGAACTGGGTTTTGATCAACAGTTGGCGGCAATATATAGGGATTCGAAAAAGAACGGCGAAGCAGTCCTTAAGTATTTGGAAGGTTTGCGAGGCGGAGGTTTTCATTCCCGAGAGATGTTCGACCTTATTGCTCACCCCAAACTGATATCGGCGGTCCGAGGGCTACTAGGCACAACTGAAGTGGTGGCTTCATCAGCTTATCGGATTCGGCCCAAACTTCCGAAAATTGGTCGGGGCAATATTCCCTGGCATCAGGACAGTGGATACTTCGCTGAGCACTGTGATACGGAGATGATTGTCACGTGTTGGATCCCGCTGGTGGACGCTACCGTCGAGAACGGTTGCATGCAGGTTCTTCCACGCATGCACAAAACTTCGATTTTGCCCCATCACACCGGCGGCAACGCGGGATTACTCGTCATCAAGGAGGAAGATTTGCCTGTTGATCCGTGCAAAGCGATTACTGCTGCTTGTCCACGTGGCGGCGTTGTATTTATGACGAACCGGACGCCGCATTGCTCGACCCCTAACACTTCGGAGCACATTCGATGGAGTACCGATCTGCGTTTCCAGTCGGCCGAAGTTCCCAGTAATCGTGAGGCGCAACCCCAATCGTGGGACTCGTCGGGCAAGGCAGACTCTGCATTCTACAAAGATATCGCGGTGGCTTGCTATCCGCCCGAAGCTGATTTTCTCGTGAGTAGCAAACAGCATCCGGAAAAAGTCGTCGATTACCTGGCGTACGTAAAGCGTCGAGAGGATTACGACAAAGCCACGGTTAGCTTGAAGGAGAAGCGGACTTGGCCGGCTTTGGTGGTAAATTCCGATATTTAAGCGACGTGCCTAGCCAACGGCTCGTTCGGCCAGTTTCTGTCAGGCAGCGATACTGTGGGTGAGAATGATGCAGCCTCACAACCTTTCTCCGATTAAGAGGCGGGATAGGACACTAAACAGACTTCGACTGTATTCAGATATAGACAAGCCATAAGCGATAAATAAGCTTGGTACCATAAGCAGTTAAGAACGTTCATGTTTCCCACAAAGATCCAAGATATTCTCCAGTGTATCCAACAAGTCGAACCGGTGCAGTATGCCCGCAGTCGTAATTTTAGTGATGGTGCGGTGACTTATTTAGGTCCCTACCTATCCCGTGGGGTGATATCGACCAAACAAGTTTTCGATCACCTGACCTCATTAAACTTGCCATGGCAGCACATTGAAAAACTCGTCCAAGAATTAGCTTGGAGAGATTACTGGCAAAACATCTGGGTAGCCAAAGGCGAAGCGATCAACAAGGACCTTAAGCACCCCCAACAGCCTTTATCTAATCATAAGATCAGCACTGGCATCGTCGAACACAACACAGGCATACACGCGATCGATAGTGCCATCAAGGATTTATACAAGAAAGGGTACATGCACAACCACATGCGTATGTACGTAGCCTGTGTGGCCTGCAATATCGCCCAATCCCACTGGCTCACACCCGCCCGATGGATGTATTACCATTTGCTTGATGGAGACTGGGCAAGCAATGCATTAAGCTGGCAGTGGGTCGCAGGCTGCAATGCTAGCCGGAAATACTACGCCAATCAAGATAACATCAATAAGTACTTCAAGAGCAGCCAAAAACAGACCTTCCTAGATATCGAATATGGGGAATTCAATACGCTTGCCACACCGGAGGCATTGTTGCAATTTTCAGATTTTATTCCCCTGACCAATCTAACTGATACGCCAGATGTCCAACTCGAGAGAGACAAGAAAACACTGGTTTATAATTACTACAACCTCGATCCAGACTGGTGGGCTGACGAGGAAGTCCAAAGAGTGCTCTTACTTGAACCCTCATTTTTCAAAACCTATCCTGTAAGTCAAAAGTGTATCGAATTCGTACTGCAGTTAGCCGACAATATTGCTGGTATCAAAATAATGGTGGCTGATTTTGAAATACTCGCGCAAAAAATAGATCCAGCACACATCATCTACAAGGAACACCCCACCAACCAACACTACCATGGCCAACAAGAATCCAGATCATGGATGTTTCCTGTAAGTGGAGAATACTCCTCATTTTTCGCCTTTTGGAAGAAGTGTAAAAAACTTATCCCAGCTCAGGGCTTATGAAACACCGTAAGAAGTCTGACTTACCTCACAAAGTATGCCCCGTCTGCTGCTTGTCATTCCAATGGCGTAAAAAATGGGAGCGTAACTGGGATAGTGTGAAATACTGCAGCGAGCGCTGCAAGCGAGGCAAAGCCACAAACAAATCGGTGCCTAAATAGGAATATTTTGTTCAGCAGTGTAGACATTCATATGCCAGTAATCATTTTCGAAAACCCACAGGAGGGTGTTGAGTAGGGAAATGGTACATTACTTTCAGGTCACAAAACACCGAACCTAACGTACGCGGTGCACCCCAAAGCAA
>Ga0315321_10002415_pt1 | contig 14484 bp, 7 predicted proteins | sample M180m21515metaG_FD_203464 | JGI IMG/M metagenome (GOLD analysis project Ga0315321, IMG submission 203464) | Ammonia-oxidizing marine archaeal communities from Monterey Bay, California, United States - M1 80m 21515 | ecosystem: Environmental > Aquatic > Marine > Intertidal zone | place: USA... | reverse complement strand
TGATGGCTGGAGTGATGAAGGTGATGATTTCCCAGATGATGCCAGCGAATACCTAGATACCGATGGCGATGGTGTTCCAGACCATATTGATGATTTCCCATTCGAACCTACACAGTGGAGAGATTCTGACGGTGATGGATATGGAGACAATGCTAATGGAAACTTAGGAGATGCATATCCAAATGATGCGAGCCGATATGCTGATTCTGACCGTGATGGTATTGATGACCAGGCCGATGCTTTCCCTTACGATCCGACTCAAACTGAAGACAGCGATGGAGACGGAATGGGCGACAACCCGATGGGTATTGGAGCTGATAAGTTCTCTAATGATTCAACACAATGGGCCGACATTGACGGTGATGGATACGGAGACAATCCAAACGGAACCAACCCTGATGCATTCATCACTGATGCCACTCAGTGGTCTGATGCTGATGGAGATGGTTACGGAGATAATCCAGCAGGCAGGCTGTATGACCTGTTCCCTGACAATCCAACTCAATGGATTGATGACGATGAAGATGGTTTGGGAGACAACCTGAATGGTACTGATGCTGATCCATATCTGAACGACTTCGATAATGATGGATACAATGACACAATCGACATACTTCCTCGTCTTGCATCTCCAGGAGACTTAGATGCTGATGGATGTCTGGATGTAGATGATGCGTTTGACGACAATCCATTGGAGTGTTTAGACTCTGACGGCGACGGAGTAGGTGACAATGCTGATGCTGATGACGATAATGACGGTTGGACCGATGCAGATGAAGGAAGAGAGGGTACAGACCCCCTCGACCCTAACGACACCCCTGTAGACAGTTTTGAGATTGTTATTCCGGGAACTGAAATCGGACTTGGAGCATGGGACTTAATCGGAGTGTTTGGTGGAATTCCGGTATTCTCTTGGATTCTATTTGGATTCGTCACACGTAACAAACGCTGTGCTCGCTATGAAGAACAGTTGGAAGAAGCACAATCGCGAGATGAGTTAGAGCAGGTTGCACTAGGTTGGGAATACAGTCTGATGCTGCGTATGCTTGGTCCTCACCAAGGTATTCGCCTAGAGCGAATACGCTCTGAGTTAGATGATAAGTTTGAGAATGCTGAATTGCTAATGGCTGCAGAGGAGTTTGAGCCAATGACCGAAGTCGATCAAACTCCAATTGTTGAAGCGCAAGAGAAAGATATCCCTGAGATTGGCTCAGGCCCGTCAATTAATGCTGAGGCCGACCAAATCGATGAGAATGGCTACTCATGGCTAATGCATGAAGGCAAGCAATGGTATCGAACCAATAGCGAATCACATTGGTTTGAATTTGAAGGCTAGAATGCACCAGGCGGCGGCGGTAGCATCGGCGCTGAAGGCACTGCTGAATACGAATCACTCACTGGCTGATAACGAGGGTCGACGAAAGCAGATTTTTGTGCTTTAGGTGGCTTCTTTCCACCTACCAGCAGAGCTACGAGCAATATCACAATGATTACACCTAATCCAATATACATCATTTGAGTTGAAGATACATCGAAAGTGGAAGTGGTTTCAGTACTTTCATCTTCTTCATCATCTACAGGTACAGGCGGATGCCATACTTCGTAGGACACATACCAGGTGACGTAGATGTCTTGTTGTCCATCCGAAATTATGGCATTAACAATCCATGGTCCAATAAATCCAGTATGATTACAGAGAACAATTCCCATCTCTGCAGTTTGGTTGTCACAGTTCCAAGCCGGCTCACTAAAGGTAGTACCATTAGCGATTACTGTTCCATTTCTGATCCAACTAATCGAAACATTGAGGTCACCCATAGAAAATTCAGGAATGTTTATCGAAACCGAAAGGTCAAGAGGGGCAAATGTCGCATTAACTAGTACATCATCTCTCGCTGGAGTTCTAGAAATGAAATCCAAACGATTGATTCCTTCATCAATATCGTCATCGCAGTCATCATCTATTGCATTCCAAATTTCATCAGCATTGGGGTGAATCAATGGGTTTGAATCATCACATTCCTCAAACCATCTGAATCCATCCATATCATTGTCTAAATCCTGAACTAGTGGGTCAGTAAATGTTTGAAGAACTTCAGTACCATCTTCTAGTCCATCCCCATCTGAATCTTTATCCATTGGATTTGTGGACAGATTGTTGTACTCAGTGCCATCATTTAGACCATCTGCATCAGAATCCGCATCGAAAGGATTTGTTGTAAGATTATTGTACTCAAATAAATCTAACAGCCCATCAGAATCAGAATCTAGGCCTATGAAATCTTCATCGATTCCATCGCGACAATTATTATCGATTCCATCGAGTGACTCGCTTACATCAGGATTAATTGCAGGATTTGTATCATTACAATCTTCGAACCAGTACCATCCATCAGCATCTGAATCATTATCTTTGACTAATGGGTCTGTAAAGTAAACTAGAATTTCATCTCCATCGCTTAGCAGGTCACCATCAGTGTCATAATTTGACCAATTGGTTCCATAACCATGATATTCAGAATAATCAGACAGGTTATCACTATCACTATCGGTTAGATTGAAACCCTCATCCCATAGCAAATCACAATCATCATCAATACCATTGAGAAGTTCTAGGGCAGTTGGATAAATTTGGTCATTGGAATCGTTGCAATCTTCGAACCAGTAGTACGAATCTTCATCTGCATCAGGGTCTGCAACAAGAGGGTTAGTCAAGTAATGTAAGACCTCAAGACCATCGATTAATCCATCATCATCCGTATCATTATCAAATGGATCTGTTCCATTAACATTCACTTCAATTCCGTCATTTAGCAGATCATCATCCGTATCTGCATCTGTTGCATTGGTTCCAATAGTGAACAACTCTTCGTAATCGCTCAAACCATCAGAATCAGTATCTGGATTATTTGGATTGGTACCGTATACATCGGTTTCGTTAGAATCAGTAATACCATCACCGTCACTATCCAAATCAACTTCAGTGCCGTGAATGATTAATTCCCAATGGTTCCATGTGCCTGTATCTTGATTCCCATCATCATAAACTTCCAATGTCCATGTACCGGCTGAAACTTCGCCCCAATGCTGGACACTACTGAATAACCATTCATTGTAGTCATTATTGCTATCTCGGTTTGCGAAGTAATTTACCAATTGTGATTCGGTTCCATCGGGGGAAATTAGAGTGACATCCAAATCACTGCGATACGAATGGTCAGCATCAAATATAATCTCTACAGATTCGACAACCAATGATTCAGAAAAGGTATGAGTCGAAGTTACTGCATTACTTGGGTCATTATCAGGAACCGACTGTGCAACATTGATTTGGCCACTGCTAACATTTACTTCAGGTCCTAAAGTGGTCCATGTTTTTGCTAGGCTAACAGCATGACCAGCATCGACTACTCCAAAGCCATACTTGTGATTGAATTCTAGTCCTGCACCATTCGTATTCCATCCTGAATCACTTGCATCGTTCTTTCTTGCACTTTCAACAAGAATTTGTTGAACATCTCTCCAAGTTAGATTATAATTTGCTTCCAGCATTAATGCAACAACTCCTGATACAAGCGGAGTAGCACTTGATGTGCCTCCAAAGTTACTAGTGTAATCGCCACTTGTATAGCCGCTATTTCCTTCCAAATCAGTTGTTGTAATTCCCACACCACTTCCATCAGAAGGTGATGCTATCAGGACATTAGCACCTGGCTCACCGTAATCGGTTTGATCACCGTCATGGTCTACAGCAGTTACTGAAATCGTGAAACGACTATTGGCATATGCATCCAAATTCGAATCATCATCATTTGATAATCCATTACCTGCAGCCCATGTAATAACATTTCCAAGACCATTTCTGCCATTATAGGCATCATCTTCGAATGCTGCTAAAATCAATGGCCCCGCTGAACCTAGAATATTTCCGTTATCTGAAGGGCCCCAGCTATTGCTGTAGATATCTATGTCATTATTTAGATGAGAAAGTGCATTCGCTTCATCACTATCTGAATTACCACAAGCGATTAGCATCAAGCCAGCGAGAGAAGCATCTGGTGCTGAGCCGCTAACTCCCTGCCCATTGTTTCCTTTAGCTGCTGCAACTCCTGCCGCGGCAGTGCCATGAGCATCCCAACTGCTAGGAGTTGGGTCTCCATCATAATTACAATAATCATAATCAAGAGTTGATTCATAATTCGCAGACAAGTCTGCATGGTCCCATTCAAGACCATCATCAACGATTCCAATCACAATACCAGTACCTAGAACATCATTCCATGCACCTGTGATATTGACATCTTCTCCAGAGACCCCGTTATCTTGTCCTGTATTCACAAGGTGCCACTGGTCTGAGAAGTATGTGTCATTGGGTGTCCATTTTGGAGTCATTTGGCGCTCAATAAGCGGGTACGCCACTTCAATTTGACCATTTTCTTGTAAATGTGAGAAATATTCTGCAGCATTGTTTGAATCCACGTCGACATACCATGTATTGGCGAGAATTCCTGTAGGCTCACCCATCGAATTTGCACTTACTACTACCCATTGCTTCGCGGTTTCTAATTCCTCACCCGTATATTGTGAGAGGTCACTTACTCGGGCGAATGCGGCTCTGATTGCGGGTGAAAACGAATAAGTTAGAGGAGCTTCATCGGATGAATCACCCAAAGGCGCTCCATCGTAAATTGATTGATTATTATGCGAAGCGCTAGCAATAGGCACCATGCTACTCAGTAGCATTACAATTGCCAAGAGCACACCTCGCATACCCCAATTAGAAGAACTCGGTATAAGATTCATATCTTTTTGACCACGACTATATTTGCTTTCTAGAAGTATATCAAACCCTGTTTATTAGGTCATTTTTAGATTGATAATATTCTCTCATGAATACAATATTCTAACTCACAGATCTGTGAGTTTAATTTAGAACGATCACAATCAGTTACTACGATGATTGTTGCGTGAGGTCCTCTTGTTGTCGCCACCACGTCCTCTACTTCTTCCAGGACCTTTAGCAGGCCGACTATTGCGGTCAAATCTTGGTTTACCACCAGAATTTCCACCACCACCGCCTGAGCGACCTCGATTTCCACCTCGTGAACCATCGCGTGAGCCGCCACTTGAGCGATCTCTACCGCCACCGCCGCCGCCACCGCCGCCACGACGACCACCACGTGAGCCGCCGCTTGAGCGATCTCTACCGCCATAGTGCTTCTTTTCACGATTACGATCTCCGCCGCCACCTGATCTTCCACGTCTATCTCTTCGGTCGCTAGAGTTGTTACCTCCACGGCTTCTAAAAGCCGGTATGTGAGAAACATCTTCATGCTGGATTAAGTCATTGAATTCGGGGGTTTCGAATTTGATTCTAAGACCAACTTCTTTCTGAATCTTTGTCCATTTGCCTTTCTGAGGGTTCTGTACAAGACTGATTACGTTACCAGAACCTCCTGCACGTGCAGTTCTACCTGAACGGTGTTTGAACGCTTTACCATTCTCTGGAGGGTCGAAGTGAATAACACAGTGAACGCCTTTGATATCAAGACCTCTTGCTGCAACATCTGTTGCCACAATAGCATGAGTTTTTCCTTGGCCAAAGTCATCTACTGCTTGTGCACGCTTTTTCTGTGGCATTCCACCGTGAATACTAGTGACACGAAGTCCTTCATTCTCCATCTCTTCCGCTACTCGGTCAACGCCTGCTCTAGTCCTACAGAAAATGAATCCACGCCCTGACTTTCTAATCGCCTCAGCGCTTACCTTAGTCTTCATAGAATTAGGCATTAGCCAGAAATGATGATTCATTTCAGTTACTGAAATCTCTTCAGGACCGATTTCAATAATTTGTGGATCGTTTTGATACTTATTACGTATTTCAGCAACTTCATCATCAAGAGTTGCACTGAACATTACTGTTTGACGCTTAGGAGAGCATTCGTCCAAGATATCGCAAACCGGTTCTGTGAATCCCATATCCGCCATACGATCAGCTTCATCTATAATTACAATCTCAACTTCATCAAGGAATACATTTCCTCTATCAATCAAATCTAGTAAACGACCAGGACAAGCAACTACAATATCGACTCCTTTGTCAAGTCGACGTGTTTGCTTAGTGTATGAAATTCCACCATAGATGGACATAATTGAGAGATTGAGTCCCCAAGCAATTGGGTCTAATACCGTGTAAATCTGTTCCGCTAATTCACGAGTAGGTGTTAGAATTAGTGCCTTTGGTAGGCTTGGCTCACCACGGCCAACACGTTCTAGCATTGGAATTCCAAATGCTAGAGTTTTACCACTACCCGTTGGAGCACGACAGCAAACATCCTTTCCCATAATCATATCAGGAATGGTTTCCCTCTGAACCTCAAAGGGTATCTCGAAGCCTGCCCTTTTGAGCTCATGGCTCATCTGTGGACTAACGCCAAGATCTGCAAATGTTACATCCATAGCAATTACCTCTAACCGAGGCCGCCTGCCGAACCTATTTAGAGTCGATTGGTCATTCAGTCCCAATCATGCATACTGGGTGCTTCAAGTGGTTTTTCGGAAGGTAACTCTTCTTGTTTGGATGAGATAGGCTCCTGTGACCTCTTTAGTAAAAGTAATCCCCCTAGCATAATAGCGGTTATAACGAATAAACTGATTAGAATTCCAGTCCATGAATCCATACTAGGGTTTGTAGGGAAAGCGTCTGCAGAATCAGCAACTCCATCTCCATCACTATCGCGTTTACGACTTGGATCTAATGGCCACAAATCAGAATTATCACCCACTCCATCCCCATCACTATCTTTGGTTTCTGACGAATCATATGGGTCAAAGTCCGTATTATCTCCCACACCATCATAGTCACTGTCCGCCCATTCAAGTGGATTTTCTGGCCACGGGTCTGAATTGTCACCTACGCCATCCAAATCAGAATCTGTACATTCAGTGGAATCTTCGGGGAATGCATCGACGTTATCTCCACAACCATCTAAATCGCTATCTAGCCATTCGCTATCATCTAACGGAAATGCATCTCCGTTATCGCCATAGCCATCTAAATCAGAATCTAACCATTCATTTGGGTCATCTGGGAATTGGTCGTTATTATCACCATGGCCATCCGAATCAGCATCATTCCAATCCCCTGGATCATCTGGGAACTTATCTATATCATCGGAAAATCCATCTGAGTCTCGGTCAGGACATCCTTTCGGGAAATACGAGGTTCCTGCTTGCAATGGGCATATATCTGAATTATCACCAAATCCATCATTATCACTGTCATCCCATTCACTTGGGTCATCGGGGAAGGCGTCTGAATTATCGCCTACGTCATCATAGTCTGCATCTGACCACTCACTTGAATCATAAGGGAAGGCATCCGAATTATCTCCGTAACCATCACCATCACTATCTTTCCATTCACTAGGGTCTAATGGGAAAGCGTCTTGACCATCCCAAACATTGTCTCCATCACTGTCAACATCAAATGGGTCACTGCCCGCCGCTGCTTCATCTTCATCTGAAAGACCGTCGTTATCATCATCTAAGTCTTCATCATCATGACAACCATCTTGGTCAAAATCTGCATCATGCAGGCCTATTTGCCCATGCATACACAAGTCATCAATATCTAGAACGCCATCATTATCATCATCTTCATCGACTAAATCGATACAACCATCCGAATCATGATCATTCCCAGACACATCTTCAGGACAAGGGTCTATATCATCTGTTAGACCATCGTTATCGGAATCTTTCTGGTAATCAGCACATCCATTTTGGTCGACTTGGAATCCTTCTATTGTTTCTAAGCAATCGTCATAGGCATTTACCACGCCATCAAAGTCTTCGTCTTGTTGATTCCAATCGCATCCATCGACATTTACTGTTGAGATATCATTTGTCCATTCACATTGGTCATCTGTATCAATTATGCCATCGCCATCTGTATCTGCATCTCCAATATTCATAACTGCAAATTCACCAATTATACGATGCATGGTTGCAGTGGGATGCGCTCTATCGAAAAAGAGATACTCGTCGACATTGGAAACTATTGTCGCCCCTGAACCACATATTGGTAAAGGAATCAATGGTACTGAAGTACCGCCAATACAAGCTTGGTCTTGTATATTGGTTATCCCAACATGGTCTGCATTGTTTACAATTTGATTGAACACAGACCATGCGTCTATTAGTGTAATTTCTATGCTGAGAGAACTCGTAAGATTGTTTACCTCTTGGGCTAACTTGTTATTGTAAATTACAATATCATTTGCCATTGATGCTTGCTGTTGCGTTGTGCGTGATGCACCTTCTGGAGTTAATTCCAAAGGAGGTAAATTGGCAACCACAAATCGGCTTGCTCCGGCCAATGCGAGTGCCCGAATATGTGATGCCATATTCTGGCTAATAAGATCTGGATTTCCAGACCCGTACAAGAAATCATTTCCACCTGCCCAAATGAATGCTACATCCGAGTTAGTAAAACCAGACTGAACATTGGTAAGATAACTATTGATTTGAGATCCTGTATTCGGCAAAGTCAGATAAGAATAACCTTGACCGGTTTGTGAACCACCAAAAGCACGATTATCACCTGGGGAAACACCATTTCCAAAAGTTGTATTCAATCCATATGAATCCGAAACATGCTCTATCCAAACTTTTCCATTTGAAAATCTACCATTCCAATATGGTGGTGAAGAGAATACTGTCGAAACAATAAGATCGGCATTACCATTGCCCATATCAGATAATGAATCTCCAAAGACAACTAGGTTTGATGCAGGCTCAAGTAATGAATTCCTAAGCACTGTGAGGGGAACACTGTCTGAAACAGAAGATGAATCAACGGATACAACAACTGACAGGTCATGGAATGTTCCGCCCTCATAAAATTGACTCAAACTCAATTGAACAATATGTGTTGAAGCACCCATTTGAAAAATCACAGTACCATTGATTAACAATCCATTCTCATCACTAAGTTGCCAATCTAATGTAATATCCCGATTGTAAGGTGCTCCTGAAACATAAACATCTGCCACTATCGTATCTGCTGATGTCCACAACTTTTCAGACAGAACAACTTCTGTTGTCAGTGCTCTTCCTGAAGTGGCATCGACATGCATTGGGATATTTCCAAGAAGCAGAATCAGCACCAATAGTGTGACTCGCATGATTATTCGATAATGCCTCAACTAATTAGCACCACCCATTATCTGTTGGAAATTGTATGATTCACGAATACAATATACAACTATGTTTTGCCCAAATCATGGAGCGAACTGTTCTAGGTGGAGGATGCTTCTGGTGCATCGAAGGAGCATTCAAAGAAATGCGAGGAGTTGATTCCGCTTTACCGGGATATGCAGGAGGTCATGATAATCATCCAACCTACAATTCTGTATGCGCTGGAATTACTGGCCATGCAGAAGTTGTGGAAATTATATATGACCCAGAAACCATTTCTTTTGAAACAATACTAGAAGTGTTTTTCACAATGCATGACCCAACACAATTGAATCGACAAGGGAATGACATTGGCACTCAATACCGTTCGGTTATTTACTATCTGAACGAACAGCAAAAGAGTACTGCAGAGCGCTTAAAAGAAGATTTTCAACAATATTATGATGAAGAAATTGTAACTGAAATTTCAGAACTATCTAATTACCATGAAGCGGAAAAATACCATCATAATTATTTTCAACAAAACCCTGGAAATGGGTATTGTCAAATGATTGTTGCTCCAAAATTATCTAAAATCCGTTCAAAATTATCCCACCTTTATTGACGGGCACTATTTTGAGCCATACCCCTTCGGGGGGGCATGGTCAACAATGTAGTTACGCCCCCGACACCTGTGAATGAGCCAATTCTAGGTTATCTCCCAGGAAGTAAAGAGCGAATGGAATTGAAGGCGGAATTAACTCGCCAAGAAAACGAAATTATAGAGATTCCATGTGTCATCAATGGTAAGGAAGTGTTCACAGGGGATATTGTCGAACAAGTCATGCCACACAATCACGGGCATGTAATTGCTAGAGTCCATATGGCTGGAGAAAAAGAAGTTCATGCTGCAATAGATGCTGCTTTAGAAGCACATCAAATGTGGTCAAACATGCCATGGGAAGCACGTTGTGCTATTTTCCTAAAAGCCAGTGAATTACTAGCTGGACCTCGCAGGGCTGAAATTAACGCTGCTACAATGATAAATCAGTCCAAAACATGCCACCAGGCAGAAATTGATTCAGCATGTGAACTGATTGACTTCTGGAGATTCAATAGCGATTATTGCCGACAAATATACGAGGATCTACAACCACCTGTCTCACCATCTAGTATGTGGAATTCAAGTGAAGTTAGACCACTCGAAGGATTCGTTTTCAGCGTCACACCATTCAACTTTAGTAGCATTGCAGCGAATCTACCTTCGTGCGCTGCAATAATGGGTAATACTGGAGTTTGGAAGCCTTCGAGGAACTCCTATGTCTCGAACTATAGATTGATGAAACTGATGATGGATGCTGGTCTTCCCCCGGGAGTAATCAATTTTATACCAGGAAAAGCAAGTCTTGTTGGAGATATTTGCATGAACCATTCAGAACTTGCTGGCGTTCATTTCACAGGCTCTACTGCAGTATTCCGTAAACTATGGAAAGATATTGCAAACAATTTGGAAAACCTACGCTCCTACCCACGGGTTGTCGGAGAAACTGGTGGTAAGGATTTCATTGTAGCACACCCCGATTGTGACAGGAGAGCATTACTGGTTGCTATGCTGAGAGGTTCTTTCGAATTCCAAGGTCAAAAGTGTAGTGCTGCAAGCCGTGCTTATGTTCCACAAAGTGTGTGGGATGCTATTGAAGCTGATTATTGCGAAGAAGTTTCTAAGATTACCATGGGCAATCCTAATGACTTCTCTAACTTCATGACCGCTGTAATTGATCGGAAGTCATTCGATAATATCACAGGATATATCGATAGAGCAAAAGCGGATTCAGGCTGCAAGATTGTAACAGGTGGAGGATACGATGATTCCGTCGGATATTTCATTGAGCCTACTACAATAGTTTGTGAAGATCCACGCTATGAAAGCATGGCAGAAGAAATCTTTGGACCTGTTCTTTCAGTTCATGTCTATCCAGACAATGATTTTGAAAAGGTCCTCCAGATTTGTGATACAACTTCAGAGTATGCGCTAACAGGCTCTATTTTTGCAAAGGACAGAAGACATATTGTTACCGCAATGGCAGCACTTAGATACAGTGCAGGTAATTTCTACATCAATGATAAGCCAACAGGCGCTGTTGTTGGACAACAACCGTTTGGTGGGGCAAGAGGCAGTGGAACAAATGACAAGGCTGGTTCTACGCTCAACCTACTTCGTTGGGTTAGCCCACGTTCAATCAAGGAAACCTTTGCTCCGCCTCATGTCTGGACTTACGGATTCCATAGCGAGCCATGATAACCGGTCACTGATTCGCTCACATCCCTGCGATGATGAGCGCACTTGAGCGGACTGCTGTTTCAGTGACGAGTGATGGGCGAACTGAGCGGGGACATAACCAATGGCAACCTTGGTTTAGTAAGACTCCTGTGGTTATGTTATGCAAGGACATGTGGCGCCTCTTTCTCCGCCACCTAGAGGCCTTGCATTAGCGAGTAAATCAACACCTTGGAGTGTCATCTGGAGGATGCTTGGTATCGTAATCCTCCTGTATGTAATCACGCAAGCTGCTCTTGGAATTTTATTTGGTTTAGTAGAAGCTGACATTTTAATTACAATTTTCTCTTCGATTTGTCTGATCCCACTATTGGTATTATTCGTGTATATTCGTAGACCAAATTTGGCCCATGTAGTCATGGCAAACCCAAATCCAGCAGGAAGTAATCAGCATAACTTAACAGATTCAAGAGTGCTATTAACTCCAATTCCAACCACCTTCTCCCATCACGTAATACGTGAATCCCCCCCTCTTGAAATGCCTCCTGCATCTACTCTTTGGGCCGTTTTCTCCGTTACTGTTCTAGCTGCATTTTTAGGATTATTACCAATGATGCTGAGTGATGATGTTGGCTGGGTAATATTGGCAATATTAGTTGGGGTTCCAGCATGGCTATTCGGCTTCTCACTCCCAGTACACGCTTGGTGGGCTTTTTCTACAAGACATTTCCAATTGATGACCAATAAAAGAGAAGGGGAAATGATGCTTATTGCCGGTATGTTATCCACAATTCCCGCTATTGTAATCAACTCCTTACTATTTCCATTATTATTATTATTAATCGGAATTGAATCGATGGAACCAGGCTCCATCGGAGAGTTTCTGATTCTAACAATTAGTGCACCGGTTGGAGAAGAATTATGCAAAGCCGCGTTTGTTCTCAGCCTTCATAAATTAATCGATTCTCCAAAAAGAGGTTTCCAAATCGGCTTCTCTGTGGGCCTAGGTTTTGCTCTACTTGAAAATTTACAATATATTCTGATGTCTCTTGGAGGCGGTCAATATTCCGCAATCTCTTATTCGTTTACCACTGTAATTCGTGGGATTGGATCAATTCCAGGTCATGCATTTTGGACGGGTCTATCAGGAGTATCCATAGGATGGTATTTGTGTACAAAAAGAGGAATTAGAACAAATGATTTCCCAATTGATAATACTAAGTGGGTGGTTTTTGATGGAGTTTCGGGACAATTAGTTAAATCTCAAAAAGAATTATCTCCACTGGGTCGTACTGTAAGAGGGTGGCTATACAAGCCTCCACACAAGACATTGCCCCTACCTCAAACTCCTTTGGTCGGACTTTTACTGGCGATGATGGGCCATGCATTCTGGAACGGTAGTAGCTGGTTGGTGGGTTTTTTATTCGAAGATATGGATATTGTTGTACAAATTATTGCAAGTTTATCTTGGATTGCAATAATGGTCATCGGTTTATGGATAATCGGCAGAGAGATTTTAGCCGCAGTCATGCATCTCCCCTCATGATTCAAGGGTAATCAAAACCCTGATTTTGATTCAAAAATAGGGGCAAGGTATAGACAGTGATTCCCGTGGGAGCAGAAGGGAGAGAGTGATGATTGACATCATGCAACCTGGTTTGACCGCAGGAAACCTGTGGGTCACTTTTGGTATTGTAGGAGTTCTGACTCTAATCTCTGAAAAGTACCGAGTCCTAGACAGGCTAGGCGTTTATGCCGCTGCTGCTCTTGGAATATTGGTAGGCGCATTGGGTCATTGGACTTGGCTAGTTATTCTCTTAGGTTTTCTTGGAACCTCGCACAAAGCCACAAAGTGGAGATTTGAAGAAAAATCAACGAAGGGCCTTTGTGAATCGAGTGATGGACACAGAAGTTGGGGTAATGTCGTTGCAAATGGCGGACTTCCCGGATTAATTGCTATTATCGCGTGGCTTTTAGATGATCATGAAAATGGCATTTGGATATTTTCGGCAGCTGTAGCTGTTGCTGCAGCAGATACTTTTGCATCTGAAATCGGATGCCTAGATGACCGAGTTCGTATGATTACAACCATGAAGAAATGCGAACCGGGAGTTAATGGTGGTTTTTCCCCTAATGGACAGTTAGCGGCAGCAGCCGGTGCAATTACCATTGCAGTTCTAACATTCTTATCTGACCAAAACCTCGAATTTGCAGCAATAGTTGCATTAATTGGCTGGATGGGGTGTCAAGTGGATAGTTTGCTCGGTGCTGTCCTCGAAAATAGAGGATTTATGACAAAAGGTACTGTCAATGCAGCCGCGATAACTTCAGGGATAATTGCAATGTGGTACTATCTGGGAAGCCCACATCTATGATGTGGTTTATTCAACCCCAAGCGCGTGGGATAGAACATGCAGGCGAGATGGATTGCGCTATTTGCACTTTTGTGCATTGTAATTCCATCAGTGGGTCCCTTGGTTTCTAATGCATCGGGTGAAGATGAAATCTATGAACCAGGTTTTGTTGAATGGAATGTCAATAACAACCATCGTATATTCATAAGTGGTGATGGTGAGAATGCCAATCTCACTAGGGATTATCAAGGTTCATCAATTGGTAGTGTGCTGATTAGTTCTGGCCGTAGTGCATCGATAGGCCCATTGACTATGCCCCCCCTTGAAATGGGATTTAATGGCACATTTAACGTCTCAACATTCGTTGCAGCATACGTCGTTTCGGGAAGTAACTTAAATTTTCCTTCATGTCAAACACAATTCCCTGTTACAATTGACACACAGGTTGAAATTGGCGACTTAATTTATTCTGGAACCTTAACTGAAAACGTCTGGGAAGGATCTGCAGACGCAGTCAATCTGAGTACTCAAGTCCAGATGGCTAATATTACGGCAAGACCGGGTGATGTGATTTCCTACTCGATGTCTGTTTCAACTAATTGTCCTGCAAATATCCAAATCGAATGGGGTAGTTTTAATGAGTTCAGCGGTGGTATTGTAATCCAAGGTGAT
>Ga0315321_10002413_pt1 | contig 14488 bp, 9 predicted proteins | sample M180m21515metaG_FD_203464 | JGI IMG/M metagenome (GOLD analysis project Ga0315321, IMG submission 203464) | Ammonia-oxidizing marine archaeal communities from Monterey Bay, California, United States - M1 80m 21515 | ecosystem: Environmental > Aquatic > Marine > Intertidal zone | place: USA... | reverse complement strand
CCGCGACGATGAAGAGGACGCGGTCTCTGTCGATCTGGATCTGGATCTGGATCTGGCTGGCGACATCGCTGGCGACAGCGCTGGCGATATGGTGCAAGGGGCGCTCGCCCGAGAATTGGCCCGCTCCGCCACCGCACTTGAGCAGGCCCAGGCCGCGCTCGCCGCCGCTGAGACGGCCCGCAATGAGGCCGTGTTGGGAGCCGAGGAGTCCGAAGAGGCTCGTCGAAGGGCCCGTCGGAGCGCCCGCAAGTACCGCACCGCGTTGGAGCGCGAGGTCGAACAGCGTCAGCGCATCGGGAGCACCCAGAAGCTCCTCCGCGATCGGATCGCCCGTGTCGAAGCCCGCCACGAAGACGCCGAAGCCGCTCGCCTCGTCGCCATCGAAGCCATTGCTGAGCGCGATGCCGATGTCGAGCGCGCCCACCGCGACATCGCTCGCCTGCGCCGCCGTGAAGAACGCGCCCGTGACGATGGCGCCCGCAAAGCCTACGAGGGGATGTGCAAAGAGCTGCTCCCGGTTCTGGACAACCTCCAGATGGCCGTCGACGCCGGCGGCACCGAGCCAGATCGCGTCCTCGATGGGGTGCGCATGGTGCTGGGGCAGTTTGTCAACGCGCTCGACCGGGTCGGCCTCTCCAGGGTCCCGTCGCAAGCGGGTAGTCCCTTCGACCCCAATCTCCACGAAGCCATGCAAATGGTTCCGTCCGACGATGTCGCCACTGGCCAGATCGTCGCTGAGCTGACCGCCGGTTTCCAGTTCGACAGGCGCCTGCTGCGTGCAGCACGTGTCATCGTCGCGAGTGGTCCCCTCACCCCGCCCGTTCCCCATTCGACCGACCCTGCAGATGAGTCGCCAGTGGTGGACACCCCCTCTTCTTTCCAGCCGGTCCCCGCTGTCTCTGCTGACGGCGAGGAATGAGCCTCGACTGACCCCCGGCCCCCCTGCCCGGAGCAGCCCGACATGTCCCAGACGCGCGCCATCGGAATCGACCTCGGCACCACGAACTCGTGCGTCTCGATCATGGAGCACGGTGACCCAATGGTCATCCCCAACGACGAGGGAAGCCGCACCACTCCATCGGTCGTGGCCTTCACCGACGACGGCAGCCGGCTGGTTGGCCAGATTGCCCGTCGCCAGGCGGTCACCAATCCCACCAAGACCCTGTACGCGGTCAAGCGCCTCATCGGCTGTCGCTTCGACAACGAAGGTGTGCAGCGCACCAAGGGCCTCGTCCCCTACGACATCGTCGAAGCCGAAAACGGCGACGCATGGGTCGAAGCCGGCGGTCAGCAGCACAGCCCGCCGCAGATCTGCGCGATGGTGCTCGAGAAGATGAAGTCCATCGCCAACGCGTACCTCGAAGAAGGCGTGGACAAGGCTGTGGTCACGGTGCCCGCCTACTTCAACGACTCCCAGCGCCAGGCCACTAAAGACGCCGGCCGCATCGCAGGACTTGAGGTGCTGCGCATCATCAACGAGCCCACCGCAGCGGCGCTCGCTTACGGCCTCGGCAAAAAGGAACGCGAGAGGGTCGCCGTCTTCGACCTTGGCGGCGGCACCTTCGACATCTCCATCCTTGAGATGGACGGCGGAGTGTTCCAGGTGCGGGCCACCAACGGCGACACCTTCCTCGGCGGCGAGGACTTCGACCACCTGCTGGTCGAGCACCTCCTGGGCTCTTTTGAGGACAGCGAGGGCATCGACCTTCGCGCGGACAAGGTGGCCATGCAGCGTCTCAAGGATGCTGCCGAGAAGGCCAAGCACGAGCTGTCGAGTGCCACCGAGACCGACATCAACCTCCCATTCCTCGCGGCCACCGAGAAGGGACCCGTCCACCTCCAGATCACGATGAGCCGTGAAGAACTGGAAGCGCTGGTGGAGCCCCTGATTCAGCGCCTCGACGCTCCCTGTCGAAGCTGCATCGACGACGCCAACCTCGAGCGCCACGACCTCGACGCCATCCTCCTGGTGGGCGGCATGACCCGCATGCCTCGGGTGCAGCGCAAGGTCTCCGAGATCTTCGGCAAGGAGCCCGAGCGCGGCATCAACCCCGACGAAGTCGTGGCGATGGGTGCCAGCATCCAGGCAAGCGTGCTGTCCGGCGAGGTCAAGGACGTCCTCCTCCTCGACGTCACCCCGCTCACCATGGGCATCGAGATCGCCGGCGGGTTGTGCGAGCCCATCATTCCGCGCAACACCACCATCCCGTGCCGCAAGAAGAAGGTCTTCACGACCGCCAACGACAACCAGGACATGGTCCGCGTCCACGTCGTTCAGGGCGAGCGCGACATGGCCACAGACAACAAGTCACTCGGCAAGCTAGAGCTTCACGGACTTCCCCCCGCCCCCCGAGGTGTCCCGGAGATCGAGGTCACCTTCGAGCTCGACGCCAACGGCATCATGAACGTGAAGGCCAAGGACCTCGGCTCAGGCCGGGCCCAGACGCTGCGCATCGTGTCGTCGAGCGGCCTCAGCGAGGGGGAGATCGATGAGATGGTTCGCGACGCGGAGATGTTCCGCAGTGAAGACAAGCACCGCCGCGAGCTGGCCGAAGCCAAGAACGAGCTCGATGGACTTATCTACAACACCTCGCGCTCCTTCGAGGAATTCGGTGAGGACCTGGAACCCGAAGCCTCCAGCGCCATCGAGGACGCCTTGGGCGAGGCCGATGAGTCGATGGACGCCACCGATCTTGACCGCATCCGAGCGGCCCACGACGCCCTCTTCGCTGCGGCCCAGACGCTTGCCGACGCCATCTATGGTGGTCTGCGCGATGATCTGGGCGACGAAGAAGACGACGAGTTCGATGACGATGAAGAGGACTTCGAAGACGAAGTGGACGACTTCGACGACGAGGACGACTCGGACGATTAGGCCCGTCTCTCCAGGAGGACGGTGTGCCGCGGCGTGACTACTACAGCGTGCTCGGGGTGGCTTCTGACGCAAGCCCAGACGAGCTGAAGAAAGCGTTTCGGGCGCTGGCGCTCAAGTACCACCCCGATCGCAACCCAGACGACCCCAGCGCGGAGCGACTGTTCCGCGAGCTAGCTGAAGCTTGGCAGGTCGTCGGCGACCCCGATGAGCGGCGCAAGTACGACCGTATGGGCCCGCTTTACCGGCCCGATGGCAAGCCCCCAACCTCCGAAGATCTCAACGCCTTCGTGGCCGAGACGCTGGGTGGCCTCTTCCGGCGAAAGGGCCGGGGCGACCGCGGCGAGGACCTCCGCTACACGCTCACGCTGTCGCTCGAAGAGGTGGCCCGAGGCGGCCAGCGAGAGCTTGAGCTGATGCGTCGGATGGGCTGCACACGCTGCGGGGGCGTGGGCGGAGAGCCCGACGCCGGCATGTCGGAGTGCACTCGCTGCACCGGCACGGGCCGCACCCCCGGACGCCGCCTGTTCCGCACCGAGTGCCCCCACTGCGACGGCACCGGCAAGCGCGTGGTCACCCGCTGCAAGCGCTGCAAGGGCGCGGGCACCCACGACGACAAGGAGGCCATCCGGCTCCGCATCCCGCCGGGGGTCGCGGCCGGTCAGAAGCTCAAGGTGCGCAACAAGGGCAACATCGGACGCAACAACGGACTCCCTGGCGACTTGTATGTGGTCATCTCCGTTGCCGAACACCCTCTGTTCCGTCGCCGCGGCCAGGACCTCCTGTGCGAGGTGCCGCTCACCCTTCCTGAGGCTGCGCTCGGCTTCGATCTCGAGGTGCCCACCCTCGACGGCATCACCACAATTCGGGTGCCCCCTGGCACTCCCAGCGGCAAGGTCTTCCGGCTCGCAGGCCGCGGGCTGCCGGCCCACGGAGGCCGCGGCCGCGGTGATCTGCACCTCAAGGCCGTCATCGAGGTCCCCTCCGACATGTCTGCAGATGCGCGTGCAGCAATGGCCCGTCTGGCCGACGCCTTCGACGTCCAGGCCCATCCGGCGCGTGCTCGATACCTCGATGCACTGGCCGCGCGCCGCACCTCTGCCGCAGACTGAACTCCCCCGCGTCTCCGCTCCCGCGAGACCGCCCACCCCGCCTCGTCCCTTCCCACCTGGACCCCCTCGTGCGCATCCGACGAATCCTTCCCTATTTTCGGTCCTGGGCACTAGTCGGACTGCTCGCAGCCTCCTTGGCCAGCGACGCCGACGCCCGCCGCAAGAAGGCCAAGCTCGACCCTCCGCCGGCCTACGTCGCCGCGATGGAGCTGGGCACCGAAGACCGCCTCGCAGCCATCGCCCAGCTCGAGGACACCCTGTCAACCAAGTCGGACGACGAAGCGCGTGTCTGGTTGATGATGGCAGCCGGCGAGCAACGCCGACTCGCGGGCGACGCCGCTGTGGCCCGGGCCTGGTTCCAGCGCTTGTCTGCCGAACATCCCGAGCATCCCCTCCAGCCATCCGCAAAGCTGGGACTGGCGCTGCTCAACGCCGATGAGTCGCTGTCCGGCAACGTCGTCGCCACGCTGCAGCTGCTCGAGGGGGATGGCATCCCCCCGTCGATGCAGGCCGACCGCTACCGGCTACTCGCCCTGGATGGCGTCGACCAGGGCAGCTCTCCCGGTCGAATCAGCGAGTATGTTCGCAAGGCCGTGGTCCACGCCTCCGCCGACCCCACCGTCGAAGCCCGGGTGAAGATCACGCTCGCCGACTTGCTGTCCGACAACCAGGATGCCGGCCTCGACGCCGATTCCGAGACTCTGCCGTCCCTCGAAGCTGACGCCATTCGACGCGCCCGTGAGTCGCTGCGCGCCGGTCGTCACGCCGAAGCCAGTCGCTTGGCCCAGCAGCTGCTCGACACCTGGCCCGAGTCCGAGCATCTGCGCGAGGCCCGCTACATCATCCTCCGTGCCGATGCCGGCGACCGTGTGGTAGCCGGCAAGGTGGGCGTCTTGCTCCCGAGCTCGGGCGACTACGCAGCCATCGGCAAGCGCATCCAACAGGTGGTGCGGCTCGCCAACGACCGCAACGGCGCACGCCTCACGTTCGTGTTTCGCGACGCCCATGGCGACGCTTCCTCGACCGCCCAGGCCATCGAAGAGCTGGTGGTGGATGAAGGCTGTGTCGCCATCCTGGGTCCGCTGCTCAAAGAAGACGTCATGGAGGCCGCCGAGACCGCCCAGGCTCTCGGCGTTCCGCTCGTCGCGCTGTCGCAGTCCCAGTCCCCCACCGAGGCCGGCGACTTCGTCTACCGCGGCTTCATGCCCGTCGACCAGCAGGTCGATGCTCTGGTGGCCCACGCCATGGGCGACCGCGGCATGCGCAACTTCGGCGTGCTCTTCCCAGACACCGGCTTCGGCAACCGGGCTTCGGCGGCCTTCGAAGCTGCGGTCAAGAAGCGCGGCGGCACCGTGGTGCGCAAGGTTGGCTACAACCCGTCGGACACCGACTTCCGCAAGGACGTCAAGCGGCTTGGCGACAAGGACTACACCGCCCGCGCCGCGGAGTATGCGCGTCTCAAGCGTGCGGCGGCGGCCAAAGGCATGGACCCCAGCAAGGTGGTGCTGCCCCCAGCGGCCGACTTCGACGCCATCTTCATCCCCGACTCGTGGCAACGAGTGGGCCTCGTCGCCAGCTCGCTCGCCTACGAGGAATTCGCGGTCGGGGACTTCCGGCCTCACCGCCACGCCAAGACTGTGCCCTTGATGGGACTCAACGCTTGGCACGACCCCCGCATCATCGAAAATGGCGGCGACTACGTGCAACACGCAGTCTTCGTCGATGCATTTTCAGCGAGCTCACGACGTCCGGGGGTAAGTACGTTCGTGTCGGACCACCGCTCGGCCTTGGGCCGACCCCCCAGCGTCATCGATGCCCTGGCATGGGACGCCACCCGCCTGCTCAGCGATGCTGTGGTCGCAGGTGGCCCCGACCGGATCGCCGTGCGAGATGAGCTGGCCGAGGTCCGCTTGTCCGCGCCGGTGGCCGGTGGCGGTCGCTTCGGGGAAGATCGAGAAGTGGCCCGCAACCTGATGATTCTCACGATCGACGGTGACACCATTCGGGAGTGGACGCCCCCCGCGCTCGACCCCATCCCCGACGGCCTTCCCTGACTCCTTTCGCCCCCGCTCCCCCACCCGTGATGCCCGACGACCCTGACGAACAACACGTCATCGACACCCTGCTGGCCGCCCGCCCCGACCTCGGTGAGCGTGGCCACCCTCTTCAGGTAGATGCCGGTGACGACGCAGCTCTGCTCGCCAATGGCACTCTGGTCACGGCCGATACTCTGGTCGAAGGGGTCCACTGGGACCACCGTTCATCCGCCGAGAATGTCGGTTGGAAGGCCGTTGCCGTCAATGCATCCGACATCGGCGCGATGGGCGGCCACCCCACCTGGGCGACACTGGCCATCTGCTTGGCGCGTCCGCTCGACGTCGAGTGGGTCGATGGTTTTGCTCGCGGACTGCAGCGCGCCTGCGCTCACTTCGGGGTCACGCTGGTCGGCGGCGACACCACGCGCAGCCCCGGCCCGACCGTGGTGTCCATCACCATGGGCGGTGGGGTGGAGCACCCCGTCCTGCGCTCGGGTGGCCAGCCCGGAGACCTCCTGTTCGTCACCGGCACCCCCGGCCAAGCAGCGGCGGGCTTCTTCGCTGGGGGCCCCGCCCTCGCAGCGCTCACGCGGCCCAGTCCCCCCGTCCGCTTTGGCGCGGCACTGGGCGAAGCGGGCCTGGTCACCGCCATGCTCGACCTGTCTGATGGCATCGCCCGCGACCTCACTCGGCTCGCGCGCGCCAGCGAGGTGGGTGCGGTGGTCGATGAGACCCTGCTGCCTTCCACCCCCGAGCTCGACGCCCTCGACGCCCCACTCGCCGCCCAGGTGGCCTTTGGCGACGACTACGAGCTGCTGTTCAGTCTGCCCGCGCACCGAGTCCCCGCGATGATGGCCCTGGCCGATCATCATCAGGTGAAGGTCAGCGAGATCGGCCGACTCACCGAAGCGCCTGAGGTCAAGCTCACACACACCGCGTGGCCAGCCAGCCTCTTCAGCCACTTCGCCCCCGGCCCAACGCCATGTTGATCTTGCTGGCATTGGGCGAGGCCGCAGCCCAGGCCACCTCCCAAGGGGTGTCCGTCGACCCCTGGGTGGCAGCGACCCCCTACCTGGTGGCCTCGGCGCTCCTACTGCTGATGTCCGGCTTCTTCAGTGGCAGTGAGACCGCCCTATTCAGCCTCCAGCCGCTCGACCGCAAGCACCTCGAGTCCCAAGGCAACCGCGCGCTTCAGAGCCTCGTCGCCAAGCCCCGCCGCACCCTCGCGACCCTGTTGATCGGAAACGAGCTCACCAACGTCACCCTGTCGTCGGTGACTGCAGGGCTGGTGCTGATGCTGTTCCCCGACTCGCCGTGGCTCAACGTGGTGGGTCTCACACCGGTCATCCTGGTGTTTGGCGAGGTGATGCCCAAGGTCGTGGCACTGCGTTGGAACCGCCGCATCGCTCCCATCATCGCCATTCCCTTGGGACTGTTCTCCACCGCCGTGGCGCCCCTTCGCTGGCTGCTCACACGCATTGCAGACGCCGCGCTGGTGCTCACGGGTGGCAGCACCGCCCCCCATCAAGCGGAGCTTCGAGAGGCGCAGTTCAGAGCGCTCATCGACGAGGGCCGCGAAGCCGGAAACCTACTCGCCACCGAGCAGGAGATGCTCCACAAGGTCTTCGAGTTCGGGGACATGTCGGTCCATCGCCTGATGACTCCCCGCCCCGACATCGAAAGCCTGAGCCTCACGATGCCCTGGGACGACGTGCTGGAATTCCTACGCCGCTCGGGGGTCAGTCGGGTGCCGGTCTGGCACAGCCGCCCGGACAACATCGTGGGCGTGCTGGTCGTCAAGCAGCTCCTGCCACTGCTGGCCCGGGTCATGTCTGGCGGCCTTCCCCCCTCCACCACCGAGCTGCGCGAGCTGCTGCTCCCCTGTCGCTTCGTTCCCACCACCAAGCGCGCGGAGGACATGCTTCGCGAGTTCCGCACCGAGCGGTTCCACATGTCCATCGTCGTCGACGAGCATGGCAACATCGTGGGACTGGTCACCCTCGACGACCTGCTCCGTGAGCTGGTGGGCGATCTGCTCGACGAGACCGACGAAGACAGCGACCCTGAGGTCACCGCCGTAGGCCGGGACACCTTCACCGTGAAGGCGGGCATCGACGTGCAGGACTTCGCGGACCGCTTTGGGGTGGCGCTTCCCGAAGGCGAGTACACCACCGTAGGCGGCTTCATCCTCGACCAGCTCGGCGAGGTGCCCGACGAAGGCGCCAAGGTCCGCTACAAGAGCTTGCTCTTTCTGGTCACCGCAGTGGTGGACCGCCGGGTCACCGAGCTCAGCGTCGGGCCCGACGACACCCCCCCCGACCTCAAGCGGGCCGCTGAATTCACTCAGGAAGCCCAATGATTGGTCTCCAGATCGCACCCACGCTGATGCTGATGGGCGGCTGCTTCCTGCTCGAAGGCTTCTTCTCAGGCAGCGAGATCGCGCTCGTGTCCGCGGACCGCCTGAAGCTTCAGACCAACGCACAAGTCGGCCATCGGGGCGCCGGACTTGCCCTGCAGATGCTCGAGCGACCCGCGTGGACCCTCGGGACCTGCCTCGTCGGCACCAACCTCTGCACCATCGCGGCGGCCACCCTCGCGGCGGGCATGGTCACCTCTCAATTCGATCTGCCTGCCGCGGCCGCAGTCCTGCTGGTGTTCCCCTTCACGCTCACCATCGGCGAGATGCTGCCCAAAGCCATCTTTCAACATCACGCCGATCGCATCGTGCCCTATGTCGTCTTTCCGCTCCGATTCATCGGCCTGCTGCTGTCGCCGGCTCTCGTGGTGCTGGCGGGCCTCAACCGGCTCCTGGGTGCCGAGGAAGAGCGCAGCGGGGTCACCCGAGAAGAGCTGCGGCTGCTGCTCGATGGCGCGCGCCGTGGCGACTTGACGGCCAACGATCGACAGCTCATCCGCAGGGTGCTCGAGTTCACCGAAGCCACCGTCGAAGACGCCATGGTTCCCCTCATTCAGGTCGATGCAGTGCCCGGTACAGCCACAATCCACGAAGCGGCTGCACGCATGATGGCCGGTGGCCACTCGCGCTTGCCGGTCTTTCGCGACAGGGTCGATCAGATCACCGGCATCATCCTCCACCAAGACATCTTCGAGGCAGAGGACTGGAGCGTCTCGGTCGCACAAGTGGCCCGCGCGCCCTTGTTCGTACCCGAGACAAAGCGCGTCGACGCGCTGCTTCCGGAGATGCGCAGGCAGCGGCAGCGGATGGCGATAGTGGTGGATGAGTACGGGGGCGCCGCGGGAGTCATCACAGTCGAGGATCTCCTCGAAGAAATCGTCGGTGAGATCGAGGACGAATCGGACCGCAGCCGCCCGATGGTCCGAAGGGCCGGCGAGCGCGAGTGGGTAGCGAGCGGCCGAGCCGAGCGAGAACACCTCGAACATGCCGCAGGGCTGAGCCTTCCCGAGGGGGACTTCGAGACAGTGGCAGGCTTCATCCTGGCCCGTTTAGGGCAGGTCCCGAGCCGGGGTGCGGAGGTGGATACCGGACGGTTCCGACTCACTGTCACCAAGGCGACCGACCGGGCAATCGTTGAGGTCCGGGTACGACGGGTGCGCTGAGCCCACGCGTGTGTCACCATCCCTCTCCCTGGGCTCCTCCCCTTTTCTCTTTTCTTCTCCTGCGGGCGGCCTCCGCCCCCTGATTGACGCATTTTAGCCGCTCGTGGTACAAGCGGCGCTGGTGCAACGCAACATCGGGTGAACCTGGATGGCACGGGCAATCGGGATCGACCTCGGCACGACCAACAGCTGCGCAGCGGTGATGGATGGTCAGCGTCCCCGAGTGATCACCTACAAAGGCGGTGGGTCGACGATTCCGTCGGTCTTCGCCATCGACGAGCGGGGCAATCGCCTCGTGGGCCAGGAAGCAAAACGCCAGGCTCAGCTCAATCCGGCCAACACGGTCATGGCGTCCAAGCGCCTGATCGGTCGAAACTTCCACAGCAAGACCATCGACAAGGTGAAGCAGGTCTTCACCTACGAGATGCTCGAAGGGGACAACAATGAAGTCCTCATCAAGATCAAGGATCAGGTCTTCACGCTGGAGCAGATCAGCGCGGCCATCCTGAAGCGGATTCGCGACGTCGCTCAAGAGGCGCTCGAAGAAGAGGTCGACCAAGCCGTCATCACCGTTCCGGCCTACTTCAACGACCGCCAGCGTCAGGCTGTGCGCAACGCCGGCAAGATGGCAGACCTCAAGGTCCTGCGCATCCTCAACGAGCCCACAGCCGCTGCTCTTGCGTATGGCCTCGGCAAGAACCTCTCGCAGCGCATCGCCGTCTACGATCTGGGTGGCGGTACCTTCGACATTTCCGTGATCGACATCAAGGACCGCATCTTCGAGGTCATCGCCACGGGTGGCGACACCTTCCTCGGCGGTGTCGACTTCGACGACCGGCTGATGAAGCATGTCCTCGAAGCCTTCCTCGAAGCGCACGGTGTCGACCTGTCCTGGGATCGAGTGGCAATTCAGCGCATCCGCGATGCCGCTGAAGCCGCCAAGATCGAGCTGTCTGGCCGCACCACCACGCGCATCCACATCCCGTACATCGCCAAGGGCGAGTCGGGTCCCATCGACATCGACATGGAGGTCACGCGGTCGCTGCTGGAGCGACTCACCGCCGACCTCGTCAACCGCACCGTCGCCACCTGCGAGCGCATCTTCGGCGAAGCCGGCACCTCCGCCAGCCAAATCGACGAAGTGCTGCTGGTCGGTGGCCAGTCGCGCATGCCGCTGGTGCAGAAGCGGGTCACCACCTTCCTCGGCAAGCCGCCGAGCAAGGGTGTCCACCCAGACGAGGCGGTCGGCATCGGCGCGGCCATCATGGCCCACTCGCTGTCCCATGGCTCCGACGTCACGCTGCTCGACGTGCTCCCGATGCCCATCGGCATCAACAAGATGAACGGGACGATGCATGTCCTGTTCCAGAAGAACCAGCCGCTCCCCGACTACAAGACTCGCACGCTGACCACCTCGAAGAACAACCAGCGCACCATCATGCTCAAGATCTACCAGGGCGAAAGTCGTCTGGTGGCCGAGAACGAGCTGCTGGGAACCTTCCTGTTCCGTGGCATTCGGCGCGCTGCCAAGGGCAAGGTCAAGATCGAGGTCACCTTCCACATCGACTCGGAAGGCATCCTCAACCTCACCGCGCGCGACAAAGAGACCAGTCAATCGGTCGAGAGCACCCTTCGCATCGGCTCTCAGAGCGGCAAGAAGAAAAAGAAGAAGGCTCAGTCGCCCCCCCCCGCCAAGCCGGCTCCCAAAGCCGCGCCCGCGCCGCTCAACATGCCCACCTCCTCGCTTATGCAGGAGATCGCTGGCACCGGCCTGATGCCTCCCCTCGGGGCGCCCTCTCCGGTGGCCGACCCTGGCGCAGTGGAGCCCAGTCCCGCTGCTGCAGCGCCCTCCGCGCCCACAGCCCGCACACCTGCGCTGTCCCGTCCCGATGTGCTGATGCCATCGCCCACCGCGCCCACCGCGCCCGCTCCCGCTGGCCCCGAGTCTGCGTCCGACGCAGAGACAGCGGTCACCAAGACGCCCCAACCGGCCCAGAGCCCAGGCGTGTTTCGCCGGTTCTTCGGTTGGTTCAAGGGCTTGTTCGGAGACTAAGTCCATCCGCGCCCTCACAAGCGACGGCACTGCCCCCGAGCGCACCGACTCAGGACTACTCCTGGCGTCGGTGCACGTCGTCTTGGTCGCCCCTCGCTCCCCCGGCAATGTGGGCGCAGTCGCTCGGGGCATGGCCAACCACGGCATGGGCCGCCTTGTGCTCGTGGCCCCCCCCGCCTTCGACCCCGACGTGGCCCGCTGGATGGCCACCCGTGGACGGCACCGCATCGACAGCGCCCTCATTGTAGGCAGCGTGGCGGACGCCATCGACGCCCTAGACGTCGCGCGGGTCATCGGGACCACAGCCCGTCCCCGACGCCTGGAGACCCCTGTGTGGGGCCCTGAGCGCCTCTGTGAGGTGATGGTCGGGCAGCCAGCCCCGACCGCCATCGTGTTCGGCCCCGAAGACTTCGGGCTCGACAACGCCAGCGTGGCTCGGTGCGACGCCGTTCTCCGGATTCCCACCGCCGAACACAGCTCGCTCAACCTGTCCCAGGCGGTCCAGGTCACCGCGTCCAGCCTCGCAATCGCCGCCCGGTCAGCCCCCGCAGCGCCCCCCCAAACCCTCGCCAGCGCCAAGCTGCGCAGACTCATGACCGACGACCTCCTCGAGGTTCTCAGCGCCACTGCCTACTTCTCAGGCCGCACACTCACGCCCACGCGCGCCCGAGTCACTGCCGCAGTCGCCCGACTGTCCCTCGACCACGACACCGTGGCCAACGCCCGCGGCATGCTCAAGTCGGTGCTTCACAGGCTTCGTCGCCCCGCCAAGTGACGTGCTCGACCTCACCCCGCATCTTGCTAAACCCGCTCGGAACGTCGAGAATCTGCGACGCGTCACCCAGGAGCTCCAATGTCTCTTCTCGCCCTCGCCGCCAGCCTCAGCGTCGCCCAAGCCGGCATCGTGGCCGAAGTCGGTCCTCCCGTGTTGGTCGGCACATCGGGCACCTGGGTGCGCGCGCTGCCCACCGACTCCGGCTGGCGTTTGGGCCTGGGCACCAACGGCAACTACCACATTGGAGATCTCCGCCAGACCGGCCCAGGGCTCGCCGACTGGGAGTTCGACCAGCGGGGCTGGAGCCAGGTCACCGACCATGGCGACCTGAAGGACTACAACGTGCAGATCTGTCCCGACGGGGGCTACTACGTCGCGGCGTCTGCGAACATCGTGGACCACAACGACAGCGCATACAGCTGGTTTAGCGACGCCGACCTGAACATCGTCGCCAACGGCATTATCGAAGAGACCGTGCCCGAGCGCGCCCACAACGACATGGCCGCAATGTGCTCACCCTGGGGCACCGGCGCGGCATTTGGTGGCTACAGCGGCACCAGCAGCTCCGACTCGTTCTTCTTCGAGCAGGACACCACCGCCACCAACACTCGAACCATCAACATCGGCGAGCGCTTCATGATGGGGGCAGGGCTGCTCGCTGATGCCCCCACCGACCGCATCATCCTCACCACTGCCGACTTCGACGGCGTGCTCACCATCACCACCTACAGCCCAGAGTGGGCACAGCTGGACGAGGTCTCGTTGACGGTCGCCGAGCCCGGCCAGCGCACCTATTGGCCGTCGGGCATCATCCGGGTGGGGCAGTTCTACATGCTGGTGATGATGTCGACCGAAGCCGGCGAGGTCGGCGGAGGGGACACCGGCAACGTGCACCTCTTCATACTGACCGAGGACTTCGACATCGAAGAGGAGCACAAGCTCACCAACCTCGCTGGCGGCTGGGATGGCGCCATGCGGCCCTGGATAGCGCGCCGAGATGACCTGCTCATCGTGTCCTACGACGTCGACACCAAGCACACCTTCCAGGCCATCTCGCTCGACCTCAGCGGTGTCGAGGAGGTCGATGAAGGCTTCGACGAAGACGCCGACGGAAGCGATGACGACGCAGTCAGTGAGGATGGCGACAAGGGCGGATGCAGTACCGCAGCCGGCGGAACGGGGGCGGCAGCCTTCGCACTACTCGCAGTGGGTCTGGTCGGTCGACGCCGAGAGTCCTCGACGGGCTGAGCTTGGGGTTTTCCATTCCCGCACGCCAATCCGAGCTGCGCCGCAACCGACTTGGACAGGTGGCATCGGTGGGCGAGCTGCAGAGAGGTCAAGTGTCCCTAAAGCACCTGCTGATGTCGTCCTTCGCACTGTCCACGGTGTCGCTGTTCCCCGGCTGCGGGTCCGACTGCCCCAAGGGTTCTGAGCTTCGGGGGGACGGCCTGTGCTACCTCATCGAGAGCGCTCCCCCTGCCGAAGACGTCGGCCCGCTCGACACCGCCGATCCCGACGACACCCAAGACAGCGGCGACACCCAAGACAGCGGCGACAGCAGCGACAGCGGCGACAGCGGCGAGCCCACTCCGCTCGAGCTCGGCGACCCCATCATCGACCTCGGCGCCCACGATGTGGGGGGCGGAGCCGGCATTCAGTATGAATGGGTCGACGCGGCTGCCATCAACGACGACTGGGTCATCGTGACGGGGCAGGGCGGCTACGGCATCATCTCGATGGCGGATGGCTCGCTGGTCCACCAGGAGGTTGTGCATCGGGCCCTGAAGGTCGACAGCGACGGCAGCTACGCCGTCCTGGCCACCCGTATCGACGGGCTCATGCTCGTTGATGTCTCGCCGGGAGGCGACACGCGCGGCGTCATCGACCTGCGCTCCTCGGAGTTTAGCGGGGTGCACGAGGACGTGGCCATCGACCAGGAGCGCATCTTGGTGGGGGCACGCGGGCAAGGCGCTGTGATGCTCGACCTCACCGGCAGCCCGCTTGGCGTTCTCCCCGCCGCAGATGCATTTGCGGTCGGACTGTCCGGCGACCGGGCAATTG
>Ga0315321_10002411_pt1 | contig 14491 bp, 10 predicted proteins | sample M180m21515metaG_FD_203464 | JGI IMG/M metagenome (GOLD analysis project Ga0315321, IMG submission 203464) | Ammonia-oxidizing marine archaeal communities from Monterey Bay, California, United States - M1 80m 21515 | ecosystem: Environmental > Aquatic > Marine > Intertidal zone | place: USA... | reverse complement strand
ATCCGTCACTGCTCGATGTCCGTCACCCCGGCACCCTTCCACTACTGGATGCCCACTATGCCGATGTAGTAGCTGCTTTCGGTGCGCCGACCGCGCTCCACATCGGCCATGACGAGGTGCTCTGGCAGTCCCGCCGGTGGTTTGGCGACGAGCGAAATCCCCGCACCAGCAGCACCCCACGCAGCATCCTTCTCGCCGACGACCTCCGCTGGCACCTCGACTGGTGTCGCGCACGTGGACTCACCCCGTATGTGTGGACCGACATGCTCCTCGCCGACTGGAATGGGGGTCGCGACGGCACCTTCCGTGCGTTGGACCTCCTCACCGACTCGGAACGACGAGAACTTCGGGCCATGGCGTGGTCCCCCCTCGGAGACCCCTTCGACGCTCTCCAGCGCAAGCACGGCATCCCGGTGATGCGGGTGCACACCGCCTATGTCGACTGGAAGCGGGCGGGCTTGGTTGACCAGCTGGCGACCGATGCGCCCCCGGCGGGGGAAGGACTCGCGCTCTTTCTGCCCGCTCCGTGGGCTGCCTTCGGGCCGTCTACAGGTTCTAGAAACCTCTACTACCACCTGGGTAGCGTGGTTCTCGCTGGCGCTACTGCGTGGGAACCCGCCCTTGAGCCCCAGGCCCGAATCCGGCCGACACTGGCCGCTCTGGCAGGTCACTCGGTGCTGCGTCCTGGCTACGCGGCCATCCCCCACAGCCGGGTGGCGTCGCTGGTGCCCGATGGTCCCGAAGAATCTCAAGAAGCGGAGGTAGCCTGGCCGGCTCAGCTCTCCAGCGACGACATGAGGGTCACCGTCCACCCGCGCACCCTGTCTTCCGAGCGTCGCGGGTCGTGGCAAGTGGGACAAGCGGTCGCCGGCACCACGCTGTTCATGGCGGCCCGCATCAGCCACTCCGCCGAAGCGCGACTCCGCCATAGCGTCAACCGCCACGCCGACGCCGAGCACCAGGCCATTGGTTGGGTGGTGCTCCGCTACGCCGACGGCACGCTCACCGAGCGCCCCTTGGAGTATGGGGAGGACATCTACGCCATCGATGCCGACCCCCGGGCCAACAGCATGTGGCGCAGCGCAGATGTCGTTCCGCTGGCGTCTTCGGTCGTCGCGGGCGACAGCTCAGCAGGCCGTGACTTGCGCCTGTACCGCGTCGATGTGCCCGCCAATCCTCTGAGTGAGCTCGTCGAGGTGCGTGTCGAGCGCATCATTGTCGGCGTGGAGCTCACCGTCGGCGCCGCTGCCGTCTTCGTCCCCTGATCCCCGAGCCGCTCGTGTCCACCCCCGCCTTTCGCCCTGACGTCCTCCCTGATGTGTTCGTGCTCGGGGCGCCCAAGTGCGGGACCACGGCCGTCACCCGATACCTCGAAGCCCATCCCGAGGTCTTTGTCGCCGACCGCAAGGACATCCACTTCTTTGGCCGCGACCTGGGCTTTCGCAATCGCGCGCGCGAGGACCGTGCGGCCTACCTGGCTCGCTTTTCATGCCCCATTGCCGAGTCAGCGAAAGTGCGGGTGGAGAGCAGCGTCTGGTATCTCTACTCCCAGTCTGCGGCTGCCGAGATGACGGCACTCAACGCGTCGGCACGCGGTGTGGCGCTCATCCGTCATCCGGTCCCGACCATGCACGCTCTGTGGTCTCAGCTGCGCCTCAACGGGCTTGGCGATGAAGACCTCACGCGCTTCTCAGACGCCCTCGACGCGGAGGCGGACCGTGCCGCGGGCCGGCGCATTCCGAGTCACACCCCGCTGCCCGAGGCCCTGCTCTACCGACGCGTGGTGTGCTTTTCGGAGCAGCTGCAGCGCGCGCGAGATGCCTTTGGCGAAGATGGTCTCCACATCATCGTTCAGGAGGAGATGAAGGCCGACACCGCAGGCACGCTACGGGCGCTGTTCAAGTGGCTCGGTGTGTCTGCCGACCTTGCCGACACCATCGACACGCGTCCGGTCAACACGGCCAAGTCGGTGCGCAGTGAGGGGCTGCGTCGCTGGCTTCAGAGGGTGCCGCCGGGCCTCAAGGACATCGTCCCCCGAGATCTTCGCAAGTCCGCCTCCAAGCACCTGCGGTCCCTCAACTCGAAGCACGCCCGCCGTGCCGCGCTCGACCCTGCCCTCAGAGAGCGTCTCTTGGTCGAGATGGCTCACGAGGTGGTGCGAATCGAAGAGGTGCTGGGTCGGTCCATTCCCGCCTGGCACGTCTGAGCGTGTCCCGTCTTAGTCGCGCTCGCTTGCCTGCCAGAAGGCCGGATGCGGACGACTGGGGCCGCCGCAGTCCGCGTGCTCGTCGACCAGCTCGCCGTCAGCCATGCGCGCGAAGTAGTGGGAGCCTGGGGTGAGGTCAACGTGGAAGTGGTCGTCGTGGGCGGCGTTGTAGTTGGGCGTGAGCACGATGGGCCACAGCGCGGAGGTATGCCAGCGCCAGGCCGTGGAGTGGAGCCAAGCGCCGGCGGTGGTGTGGAAGGAACGGGTGTTGTGTTCCCAGTCGTCTTCGAGGGAGTAGCGCGAGCCGTCCTTGAAGTGAAAGCCCGAGATGTCGATGGCGTCGCCGAACGCGTGTCGGCTGAGGTTGCTTCCGCTGCCGATGGTGCGACAGGCGTAGGTGCCCATGTGGCGGATGGCGGTGACATTGTGGCTGGCGAGGTCGTCGACGGTGTCCGCGAGTGCGAGGCCCAGCTCACAGGCTGCGAGGGTCTGGTCGAGGCTGGTGTCAAACTCGTAGACCAAGCGCACGCCCTTGATGTCACGCTGCAACCAGACGGGGTCCTCGATGACGCAGCGGCGTCCGTTCGAGGCCACGTCGTAGGGGCGAATGTCCGGCTCGAAGGCGACGCCACGGTCGGCGAGCTCTTGGTAGCAAGTCGGAAGGTCGGGATCCTTGGTGCCGGGCAGGCACACATAGGTGGAACGTTCTGGATCGCGGAAGCGGTCTTCGTCGGTGCAGCTGTAGTCGGGCCGGCAGCCGCCCTGGTCGAAGATGCCGTAGTTGCAGCGGGACACGCAAGCGCCTTGAATCACGCGGGCACGGGCCTTCGCGGGGAGCGCGTCCTTGGCGATGCAGAAGGTGGTGGGGTGTCCGCTGGCGTCGTCGCAGTATTGGGTGCACTCGGCCGAGCAGGTGCCGCCTGGCATGCCGGTGTTGTCTTCGAGGCAGAAGCCGCCAGTGTAGGCGCAGTCGTTGTCGGTCTCGCATCGGGCGCCGATGAAGTCGGTGGGACCGTCGTCTGCAATGACTTCGCCGGTGTCTCCCTTGCCCAGCTCCACGCAGCCTGTGGTGAGGAAAAGGAACGGCAGCACTCGAATCAGGTTGGACATGTCCAGAGTCTACCTCGAAAATACATCAATGATCGAGTCGGGAATCCTCCGACTCCGAGAGCGGGCGCCCCGACGATCGAGTGTCCGATTCCTTCGACCAGACTCCGCGCCGGGATGCCCACAGGGACGCTGCGGTCATCTGACAAAACTTGCGGGCAGCGTGGGGACAGACAAGACTCTGGCTACCTTTGGAGGCGAGATGGCGATGGACGGACTGCGGATGAGTCTCTCTCACTTGGTGCTCGCACTGGGAGTGCTGCTCGCGCTCGCCGGTTGTGAGGCGAAGCTTGAGACAGAGGACACAGGCGGCGGCGAGGACGGTGGCGGCGAGGACGGTGGCGGCGAGGACGGTGGCGGCGACGATGGTGGTGGTGGCGGGGCTCAGCTGGACGACCCACGCACCTCAGCGGGCCCCAATTCTGTCTGTGAGGACTACGACGGCACTGCCGTGGCTGGTGCCACGGGCTTCTTCTTTGGTCAGTATGTGGCCAGCGCGGACCCCTCAGTGTGGGAAGGCGAGGAGCAGTGGCTGCTCTTCGCCAACGACAAGTGGCGCGAGTACGGCGAGGACGACTGCCAGGTCACCTGGACGACCACCGCCACCTTGACCGAAGAGGCGGGAGTTTGCGGCTCTTGTGAGTACGGACTCACGGTGGAGGCCACGCTCGATGTCGCGCGCACCTCGTGCCCGGAGGAGCTCTACGAGGGCGATGAATTCTTCTCGGTGACCTACGGGGTCGATGTGGCCGGCGAGGTGGCGACCTACAGCTATGCGTCGTCGGGCACCTTCGTGGGCACGGGGCATGCCGTGGATGGCGCCAGCAACTTCCTCAGCGACGGCAGCTGCCTGTACTTCTGAGATCCGTCGACCCGACGCGGGTTAGCGGCCAGTCCCTCAAGATGGCGGGGACGACATCTGACGCGACGGAGGCGACTTGTTTACGGGCATCGTTCAGGGACTCGGAATCGTCCAGGACATCGTCGACCACGGTGACTTCCGCAAGCTTACAATTCGCCTGCCACCGGGTCGTGCCGAGGGGCTGGTGCCTGGTGCGAGCGTGGCCATCGCCGGCACCTGCCTCACCGCGGTCCAGATCGCTGGTCACGACGTGGTGTTCGATGTCATCGACGAGACCCTGAGGCTCACCACCCTGGGGGCGCTGCGGGCGGGAGATGCCGTCAACATCGAGCGCGCTGCCACCTTCGGGTCCGAGATCGGCGGCCATGTGCTCAGTGGCCATGTGATGGGGACCGCAGAGCTGGTGGAGCGCCATCCTTCCGAGAGAAACCTCGCGTTGGTGCTGAGGCTGCCCGAGCCTCTGCGGCCCTATGTGTTGGCCAAAGGCTATGTGGCCGTCGATGGATGCAGCCTCACGGTGGGTACTGTCGACGATGGCCGCTTTTCGCTGCACCTCATCCCCGAGACCCTCCGACTCACCACTCTGGGCGATAGGCAGCTGGGGGACCGCTTCAACATCGAAGTCGACGCCATGACTCAGGCCGTGGTCGACACGGTGCATCGGGTGCTGGCCGCCAACCCCGCTCTGCAGGCCGGTGGACCTTCCGTATGAATCGTCGTTTCTTTCTTGGCGGCCTGGCGGCAGTGGCGTGCACTTCGACCAGCGCGCCAGCCCCGTCGCCCGCCAAGCCTGGACTCGACCGCATCCGCATCGGCTGGCAGACCACCTGGGCGACCCAGGGCCAGCTCGCCGTCATCCTGATGCGCACCAACATTCTCGAGCAGCATGGCTTTGAGGCCACCTTTCATGGCTTTAGCTACGGCGGTCCGCTCAATGAAGGCGCCCTGGCAGGTGCGGTCGATGTGCTGTTTACCGCAGACCAGCCGGCGATTGCGCTCGCTTCGAAGGCTGACAATTGGGGCATCATCGGCCGCCTGATGACCAACCGCGTGGGCACCTTCGTGCCGCCGGACTCCCCGATTCAGTCTGCCGCCGACCTCAAGGGTCATACCGTTGCCGTGCCGTTTGGGGCTGCTGCCCATCGTGCGACCCTCGGGGCCATCCAGCGCGCAGGTCTGAAGGTCGGCTCCGACGTGCGGGTCACCAACCTCGGGCTGCAGGAGATTGTGGCCTTGGTGGGAGCGGGTGCGGCAGAGGGGCGCTGGGGAAACACCCACGCCGCCGCCGCCTGGGACCCCGCCTTCGCAAACCTTGAACACGCTGGTGCAGTGAGGGTCATCGACCAGGCGGATGTCACCAGTGTGGTCGTGATGGACGACCGCTTCAGCGCGCGTGTGGGGAATGCGGGAGAGCGATTCCAGAAGGCTCTTCACGCCGCCTATGACTTCTTCCGGGCCGACCCGGGGCGCGCCAACGCATGGTTCAAGGCCGACAGCGACCTGCCCTTTGATGTGGGAGTGCTGGAGCTGGCCGCGAGCGTGGAGCCCAACCTAAAGGCCACCGAACCGCAAGGCATTCGGGTGCACCTCGATGAAGACGACCTCTTGAACATGCAGCGGGCCGCCGACTTCATGGTCGAGGCCAAGCTGTTGCGCGGGTCTGTGCAGCTGAGCACCCTGCTTCGGCCCAGCGCGCTTCGTCCGGTGGTGGCGTCGGTCACCGCGAGCCAGGTGGATGTGGTGGGGGCGGATTGACGATCCAGAAGGGGGGAGGCTGGATCGTTGGGATCACCCTGATGGTGGTCGGCATCGGCTGGGAGCTGGCCGCTCGCGTGCTGTCGTCACCGGCGCTTCCGTCTCCGTCTCAGGTGATGGCGACGGCGTGGTGGCTAGTGGGGGAGGGGACTCTGGTCCAGGACGTGGTGGGCAGTCTCTCGCGGGTGCTCACTGGCTTTGTGCTGGCGGCGGTCGCGGGACTGTCGCTGGGGGCGGTGGGAGCGCTCGGGGGACGTGGCTCGGCTGGACTGCGGGCAGTGGTGGAGGTGCTTCGTCCCATTCCGCCCATCGCTTGGATTCCGCTCGCACTGCTGTGGTTCGGACTGGGCGATCCATCGGCCCGCTTCATCGTGTTCGTGGGCGCGTTTTCGCCGATCTTTGTTCAGACTTGTTGGGCCCTGTCGCGCTGCCCGCCGGGCTACCTCGAGCTCGCCCGAAGTGTCGGTGCATCGCCGTGGCTCACCTTTCGCCGGGTTCGCCTTCCTGCTGCGGCGCCTGGGATTGCTGCGGGACTGCGCACTGGGCTGGGGCTCGCGTGGACCAGCGTGATTGCCGCAGAGCTGGTGGGGGCGCAGTCGGGCCTTGGCTACCGCATCCAGATGCACCGGTTGGTGCTGGAGACCGACGGCGTAATGGTCGGAATGGCATGCATCGGGGGGTGTGGACTACTGATGGACCTCGCGGCCCGTACTGTGGAGCGCAGGCTCGTAGACTGGACGCCATGATGTCCCCGACGCTGGCCGCATCAATCGACGCACTGTGCTTTCGCTGGCCTGGGTCCGACTCTGCGGTGCTCGCGGATGTGTCGCTGCGGCTCGTGCGCGGCTCGGTGACCGCGGTGTTGGGACCGTCCGGAGCCGGAAAGTCCACGCTCCTGAGGCTGGTTGCAGGGCTGCTGCCTGCTTCTTCTGGTTCGATCGAGATAGCCGATGGTGAGGGTGTTCCCGTTGCCATGGTGTTCCAGGATCCCCGGCTGCTCCCCTGGCTCACGGTGCGCGGTAACCTGGGCTTTGCGCTGGATGCGGTGGGCGTGCCCCAGTCCGACCACGAGGCTCGGTGGCGGCCATTGCTCGAACAGGTCGGCCTCCCTGAGGTGGCGGATATGCGGCCTGCAGAGCTGTCGGGTGGCATGGCGCAGCGGGTGGGTGTCGTGCGCGCGCTGGCCCTGCGTCCGCGGCTGCTGTTGCTCGATGAGCCACTCGCCGCTGTCGATTCTTTGTTGCGGGACCGGCTGCAGGGGATGTTGTCTCGAGTGCTACTGGAGACAGCATCCACGGCGTTGATAGTCACCCATGATGTGTGCGAAGCCGCTGTTCTCGCGGACACGGCGGTGGTTCTCGCCGGACGACCGGCCACGGTGCGCGAGGTGATTCAGATCTCGGTGGACCATCCTCGCGACATTCTCGACCCCGGGGTGACCGAGGCCGCGCGTGCGGTGAGAAGCGCGCTGTGGTCGGTGAACAAGCAGACGTGAACATCAGCTTTGGGGGCCGGAGAACCGTGGACTGATCTGTCGTAGGTGGCCGACGGATTCGCTCTTCAGGTTAGTCGTTCGAGTCCGAGTCAGGTGGTGTGGACCTGTTCTGGCGTGCTCATGTGGGCAGCAGGACGAGTCAAGCTTCAACGGTCCCCCGACCAGTCCCATCCCGCTTGCCGCCTCCCAGAGCAGGAGACCCGGCAAGTGGCCGTTCCGACGCGAACCTGCCGCAATGGCGGAGGAGATCTCTCGTGCGTTCATCCCTACTTTTTGGCGTGGTCCTCCTTGCAGTCGCGGGTTGTCGGGACAAGTCCGACGGAGAAGGCAGTGCCTCCTCCAGTGGCACTCCCACCTTCGAGCCGGACAACGATGGGGATGGCTGGGCCGCTTCCGAAGACTGCGACGACGAAAACGACGCGGTGTACCCGGGCGCTCCTGAAATCTGCAACGAGATCGACGACAACTGTGATGCAGCGGTGGATGAGGACGTCACCTCGACCTTCTTCCGAGACAACGATGGCGATGGCTTCGGTGACCCGTCCGACACCACCGGCGCCTGCGAAGCACCTGTGGGCTACGTCACCGACGCCACGGACTGCGACGATGAGGATGGCAGCTCTTGGCCGGGCGCACCCGAGCAGTGCGACTCCATCGACAACGACTGCGACGGTGAGATCGATGAAGGCGTGATCGATACGGTCTACGTCGACGACGATGGTGATGGCTATGGCAACCAGGACCTCACCCTCGAGTCCTGCGTGATTCCCGAAGGCTACTCCGCCAATGGCGATGACTGCGACGATGCGGTGGCCTCCATCAACCCCAACGGCGTCGAGGTCTGCAACGACGCCGACGACGACTGTGATGGCGACACCGACGAAGATGACGCCGTGGATGCCAGCACCTGGTGGAGTGATGCCGACAGCGATGGCTACGGCGATGTGGCCTCTTCGGCCATGGCCTGCAGCGCGCCGTCTGGCTTCGCGTCCAACCCCGATGACTGCGACGACTCTGCCGAGGAGGTCTACCCGGGCGCGGTCGAGGTCTGCAACGGCATCGACGATGACTGCGACTCCGTGGTCGACTTGGTGGACGGGGATGGCGACGGCTTCATCAGCGGTGAGTGTGGGGGCCCCGACTGCGACGACGCAGCTGCGGACATCAACCCCAGCGCGACCGAGACCTGGTACGACGGTGTGGACCAGAACTGCGACTCCGCAGATGACAACGACGCTGACAGCGACGGCTTCGCTGCCATCTCGGTCGGTGGGTCCGACTGCGACGACGCGGCCTCGTCGGTCTTCCCGGGTGCGACCGACGCCTGGTACGACGGCGTGGATTCCGACTGTGGTGGCGATAGCGACTACGATGCCGATGGTGACGGCCATGACTGGACCGCATTCTCGGGCGATGACTGCGACGACACCAGCGCGGCAGTGAACCCGAGCGCCACGGAGACTTGGTACGACGGCACCGACGCCGACTGTGCAGGCGACAACGACTACGACGCGGATGCGGACGGCTTCCAGAGCGACAGCTACGGCGGCACTGACTGCGACGACGCCCAAGCGGCCATCTTCCCCGGGGCGACGGACACCTGGTACGACGGCACCGACTCCGACTGCGGTGGCGAGGATGACTACGACGCCGACGGCGATGGCTACACCAGCGACAGCCACGGTGGCGCGGACTGCGACGACACCCTCGCGTCGACCAACCCGGGTGCATCGGAGACTTGGTACGACGGCACCGACGCCGACTGTGCGGGTGACGACGACTACGACGCGGATGCGGACGGCTTCCAGAGCGACAGCCACGGCGGCACCGACTGCGATGACGCCGTGTCGAGCACCAACCCCTCCGCCTCAGACGCCTGGTACGACGGCGTGGACAGCGACTGCGCGGGCGATGACGACTACGACATCGATGGCGACGGTCACCAAGCCGCCTTCATCGGTGGCGACGACTGCAACGACTACGACGCGTCCATCAGCCCGACCGCCACCGAGACTTGGTACGACGGCATCGACTCCGACTGCTCGGGTGGTTCCGACGAAGATGCCGACGGTGATGGCTTCACAGCCATTGGTTCAGGCGGCACCGACTGCGACGACGCCGAAGCCGCGACCTACCCCGGCGCGACCGACACCTGGTACGACGGTGTGGACAGCGACTGCGCGGCCGACAACGACTTCGACGCTGACCTTGACGGCTTCGACATCGACACCTCGGGCGGCGCCGACTGCGACGATGCCGAAGCCACGACCTTTCCGGGTGCGACCGACACCTGGTACGACGGCGTGGACAGCGACTGTGCAGGGAACAGCGACTACGACTACGACGGCGACGGCCACGACAGTGACGCCTATGGTGGCGATGACTGCGCCGACCTCAACGCGTCCCGCAGCCCGAGCGCCGTCGAGGTCTGGTACGACGGCACCGACCAGGACTGCGCTGGCGATGACGACTACGACGCTGATGGCGACGGCTACCAGCACGTGACCTACGCCACCGGCACCCCCGACTGCTGGGATGAGGAAGCCGGCATGAACCCCGGCGAAACCGAAGTCGCGGATGACGGCCTCGACAACGACTGCGATGGTGTCGCCCTGCGTGGCACCATCCGCGGCGGAGTCTCGGTCGACAACGCCGACATCACTTACCTCGGCACCGACGCCAACGACCGCCTTGCACAGGGTGACCCCGGCTTTGGCTGGGCCGGTGACCTCAACGCCGATGGTGTCGATGACCTTGTTGTGGGGGCCATTCTCGACGACACCTCCGCTACCAACGCAGGGGCGGCCTACATCATCTTCGGCTCCGCCAGTATTGGCTCAGGCGGCGACATCACCGCTGAGGCCGATGTGATTCTCACAGGTGAAGCGGACAGCGACTTTGCGGGCCGGACCGTGGCGGGCCTTGGTGACATTGACGGCGACGGCTACGACGACCTTGGCATCAACTCCCTCAACGAGGACACCGGCGGCAGCAACTCTGGTGCGGTCTACGTGATGCTCGGTCCGGTGACCACTGGCGGGTCGCTGTCCACAGCGGATGCGAAGTTCTACGGCGATGCAGCCGACGACATCTTCGCGGAGCTCGCCTACACCGGTGACATGGACAACGACGGCAATAACGACATGGTGGTCGGCGCGCAGTTCTGGGATGGCGGCGGCGACAAGTCGGGCGGTGTCTTCCTCTTCGAAGGTCCGATGTCCGTGTCGGGTGCGGGCTCCACAGTGGGCACAGTGATCACCGGCGAGACCGCGGGCGACGAAGCGGGCTCCTCGATGGGCGCTGGCGGCGACTTTGATGGCGACGGCTTCGCGGACATGGTGATTGGTGCCCTTCGCTCCGACTACGCGGGCACCGACGCGGGCTCGGCCTACCTGGTCACTGGTCCAGTCACCGCGGACATGAACTTGTCGGCGGCCGACTACCGCTGGGACGGCCTTGAAGACGACGACCAGATCGGTGCGGGAGCCAGTGTGGCCTTTGCCGGCGACACCAACGGCGATGGTCTCGACGACCTCATCATCGGTGGCCAGTACGACGACACCACCGCCGAAAAGGCTGGCGCGGCCTACATCATCCTCGGCACCGCCGGCACCCCCGCCAGCAGCCTCAGTGGGGCAGACGCCATCCTTTACGGTGTGGCTGAAAAGGACCGCACCGGCGACAGTGTGGGCTCGGCCGGCGATGTGGATGGCGATGGCAACGCCGATGTCATCGTGGGCTCGGGCTACTCCGACTACCACTCCATCGACGGCGGCATGATCTACGTGGCCACGGGGCCCTTCTCGGGCACCTCATCCCTGCAAGACGCCTACTTCTCGGCATGGGCCACCAACGACGGCGACCGCTCCCGCGGCTTCGGAGTCGGTGACATCGACGATGACGGCAAGGACGATGTGGCCCTCGGCGCGATGTTCAATGACACCGCAGGCAGCCGCGCAGGCGCGCTGTTTGTGTTCCTCGCGGACAACATGTGAGCCCAAGGCTCGCAAGGGTGCCGTGAGCTTGGTGGCCGCCTTCGGGCGGCCACATCTGTTTTTGGACTCATGAGTCGGCGTCGCCCGGAGCTTGGCCATTGCTACCGGGTCAGCTGGGCTCGGGACACGTCGAGCACGGCGTCGCGTGCCCCCTCGCGAGCACTCACTGCGCGGGTGAGGGTGGCGCTTCGAACCGCTCTCCGAGACAACCCTCGGGTTGCGTGGTGTCTCAGGGGGCCGCTTGGGCAGGGAGCGTGCGCATCGTCTCGCGGGCCGCCGCGTCGCAGTCGGGGCGGTGAAGGTCGGAAAGAGGCGCGCACCACTCGAGGCTTCTGACGCCGTGGCGCTTCAGAATGGTGCAGTACCAAGCCCGGCGCGTGGTGGGGGAACCCGGAGTGTCATTTGGGAGTCCGTACTGGCTCAGCAAAGCCTCCAGGGTCTGCTCGGCAGTCAGTGCGTCGTTGGGGGCGTTGAGGGCAGACGTCTGGCTTACGAGCTGGAACAGATGAAAGCGACACTCTGACTCGTAGGTGCCGGACAGACCGCAAAGCTCCGTCGCACCGCTCAGGTCTCCTCGCATACCTGCCGACTCGGCAGACGCGAAAAAGCACTCGTCCTTCCAGATTCCGACTTCGGCCCGTGGACACCACGCGCGCGCATGGTCCACGCCGCGAATCCCCACGGACTGCGTGATGGCAAGCGAACAGTCGCCTCGGAGCTGCACGTCCGCGATTGCGGCACACCGTGAAAGGCGGCTCTCGGGAGTACCGGTAGAGGGGGCGACGGCTTGGGTGTACTGAACCCGGTCACTTGACGCATCCGGAGCGGCCGCATGAGGGGCACAGCTGGTGAGTGTGAGTGCCGTCGCCGCGAAGCGGCTGTGGAACGCCCATGTTGGATGGGGCTGTCGTGAAGAGAGCACCTTGATTTCTCGAAGTGAAGACATGCGCGAGGCTACATGGAATCGGACGTGGGTTCAGATGGACTTGGATGGAATACAACCAGCCACTCCAGGGCGTTCAGGTCGCATAGCTCGTCGCGCTCGTAGTGATTGAACTGCCCCCAGGCGTCGAAAGTATCGGAGGAAGCCAGCGCAGCAACGAGCGCAGCCCGCCCGTCTGCGCGACGGTCAAAGACGGCTTGATCGCGTGCTGTGAGAGGTTCATGGGTGGACCCATTTCGGAGCTCGTAGCCCGATGAAAGGCGCATCCCATAGGGGTCGTGGAGAACCATCGTGTCGTCTGTGATGTCGAGGATATGGACCACGTGGCCCGACTTGGTGAAGTCTCCCTGAAAGTTGACCTCGCCACCCGCTTGCCAGGCGTCGAGTGCGAACTGCCAGCGCCCGTTGAAGTCCATTGAATCGAACGACTCCCCATTGTCGAAGGTCGTTGCTGTGGAGACCACTGTGGCTGCGGTGTCCCCACAGGCGTCGTAGCGAGCGGCTGTGAAAGCTTGTGCGAAGGGGTTTTGGATGACCTCACCGTCCATGTGATAGGCCTGCCACTGAGGGTTGTTTTCGAAGAACTGAGGTGCCTGCGCGTAGGCGGCCTCCCAGTCTGTGGCGAGCATGAGCTGGATGATGGCCTCCTCAGGGTCGTGACCATCCACTGCCGTCTGTCCGTCTTCTTCCAGCAGTCTTCGGGTGGCTTCTTGGAGTGCAGACGCGTCGTTGTCGTAGAGCGACAGCAGCGACATCGCCAGTGAGGTCGGCGAGCACTGTGTGAACGCCGCCTTGCCGCCCTGAACGTCGTTGTCCATCTGATTGAGGTACTCGGCGTCTTCGTACAGCTCCTCAGAGCCATTGGACTGGGCATCTGTGCCCGTCGCGCCGCCGCTGGTAGCTGGGCTCGCCTCTGGGGCGCCATTGTTGGACGCGGCGGGGGAGCTACTGGACAGACAGGCGCACAAGTATTGGTCGACGAGTGCGGCCAGCTCTTCGAGCGACAGCTCGACCTGCTCGGACGCCTCAATCGCTTCGAGCACCTCTTCTAAGGGGGACGGAGCCGGCGTACACACCGCCTGTGCAGGGCTCTCCGCCTCTTTCAGCTCGGCCTGCCTCTTCTGCAGAGCCTCCTGCATCACGCTGTTGGGCGGCATCTGTGTGGTCGCAGACTCGCTCGACGGACCGTGGGTCGGTGCGAGGGTCTGAGTGTTTTGATGAGACTGTTGCTGGGACATCACCACCTCCGTGGTGGCCCCTGTGCACTGCTCATGCCGCCGAGCTCATCGCGACTTGCTCAGAGGCGGCGACGGCGAACCGGCGACTCGGCGACGCCGGTCGCCCCCCCCCCATTTGTTCTCTTCGGGCGTCTACTCCAGCTCGCGTGCCACCTTGCGGGCGGTGACCTTGCCGGACTGCAGCGCCCCCACGACGCCGTGGCCCGACCGAGTGTTGGCGCCAGCAAGGTACATCCCGTCGATGGGGCCCCGGTGGCTCGGACGCCCTTCCATGAACTGCTCGGGCGTGGCTGCGAGGCCGTAGCCGGTGCCGCCCGAAGCGCGCGTGTACCGGGTCTGGGTCATGGGGGTGGCTGACTCGCGGAACACGACCTTTGCGGCCAGGCCCGGGTACTGCTTGTCGAGCCACGCGATGCAGCCGTCCTCGACGTGCTTCTTGGCGGCCAGGTACTTGGGCTGCTTGCGGTAGGTGCCGTCCTTGACCTGCTCAGCGGTCACCCCCCAGTGCTCGGGTTCGTTGGGCACGATGGTCATGACCTCGACTGTCTGTACACCTTCGGGTGCATGGCCGCCGGTCTGGGGGTCCTTCATGCTGGCGCTTGTGATGTAGGCGCAGCGGGGGTCGAGCTTGCCGGCCTTGACGTCGGCGTAGAGCCCTTCGATGTCGGTGGAGTCGAAGCACCAGTCGTTGCGCGCGCCCATGCCATAGGAGGCGAGGTCGCCGTCGCTGGTGTCGATGCCCAGGCAGGTGATGAAGATGGCGCCGCCCATCTCGAACTTGGGCACTCTGGCCTTGAGCGCGGGGGGGATCGAGCCTTCGGGCATGAGGTCGTTGAAGGTGTGGATGAGGTCGGCATTGCTGACGACCACCTTGGCCCGCACCTCCTTGG
>Ga0315321_10002406_pt1 | contig 14510 bp, 13 predicted proteins | sample M180m21515metaG_FD_203464 | JGI IMG/M metagenome (GOLD analysis project Ga0315321, IMG submission 203464) | Ammonia-oxidizing marine archaeal communities from Monterey Bay, California, United States - M1 80m 21515 | ecosystem: Environmental > Aquatic > Marine > Intertidal zone | place: USA... | reverse complement strand
AGGGAATTGAATGCATCGTACATATTGGCGAACATAGTGTTGCCGCCGGTCGACGGAATTTCTTCGGCATAGAGCATGGCACCCATCAGCGGTTTGTCGAGAAACACCGAATCCGAATGAAACATCAGCTCGCCGTCCGGCAGCAGGCCAACCGGCTCGCCGTTTTCGCGAATATTGCTGATGATCATCAGCCGCCGGTCGCCGCCATCCGTGCGGTCTTTGGAGCGCGCGCCGACGGTCTCGCCGAAATTCCCGGCAAAACGGATCTGATCTTCCTCGGTGATGTCCTGGCCGCGAAACACCAGAACCAGGTGGTCGAGCCACGCAGCGCGAAAGGCGGCGAAGGTCTCCGAATCGATTGGCGCGCTCAGATCGATATCGCGGATCTCCGCACCGAGCGCGGCGCCTGTCGGGTGGATTGAAAAGCTGGTCATGTCGGCAGTGTAGCCCTCAACCGGCTTTCTCCTCAAATCTCTAGCGCTGCAGCCCGGATGGCATCCGGTGTGAACGGCATCCGCCGCAGGCGCAGGCCCGTTGCGTTATAGACCGCGTTGCCGATCGCTGCCCCGGTCGGCCCCGACACGGCTTCGCCGGCGCCGAGGAACGGCACGCCAGGCCGTTCGATCAGCACCGTTTCGATTTCCGGCACATTGTCGAAGCCGAGGATCGGATAGCCGTCCCAGTCCCGGCTGGTGATGCCGTCGCGGTCCCAGGTGACTTCTTCGTGGATCGCCCAGCTAGCGGCCTGAAGAAATCCGCCATCGAACTGCGCGGTCAGGCCGTCGCGGTCGACAATCTCGCCTGCATCGCCGACCAGCAGCGCCCGGTGGAGCACGATCTCGGCGGCGTCGTTGATCTCCAGTTCCACATAAACGGCGGCATATGCCTTCAGGTTCTTGTACTGCGCAAAGCCGATACCCCGGCCGCGCCCGTCATCCGTGGTCAGGTCGACATGGTGGGCAAGTGTTTCGATCACTTCGCGACCGCGTGGGTCGTCCAGGTGATTGAGCCGGAACGTAAACGGGTCAATCCCGGCGGCTTCGGCCAGTTCGTCCATAAAGGATTCGAGCGCGAAGACATTGGCGAACGCGCCTAGCGTGCGCAGTGCCGATGTGCGCAGCGGGAGATCGCGGACCAGGTTTTTGACCAGTCGCTTGTTCGGAAACGAATAGAGCGGGTCGAGATTCCGGTGCAGGCCCACATGCCGGGCGATGGTGGGCCCCGCGATGAAGGTCGGCGGCGGATTATCGAGGAACCGGCTCGACAGCAGCCGGGCTGTGCCGGCCATGTTGGGCCCGGCCCGTGGCCGCATCATGAACGTGTCGCCATAGCTCTCATGGGACCAGGCCATGACCTTACCGTCGTGATCCAGGCTTGCCTGAAGTTTGAGCGACATTGCGGTGGCGTAGGGCGCCCAGGAATGTTCTTCCTCGCGCGACCATTTCAGCAGAATAGGTCTGCCGGGCAGGGCGCGCGCGATCAGCGCGGCGTCGAACCCCGCATCGTCTGCGCCATTATGGCCGTAGCAGCCAGCACCCGGGACATGCTCAATTTTTACGCTTTCTTCCGCCATGGCGAATGCCTCCGCGACGGCGCTGCGCAGCGTATAAATGCCCTGGCTGTGCGACCAGATCTGCAGCCCGTCATCCTGCCACACCGCAGCGCCTGCCGACGGCCCGATGGAGCCATGGGCATGATAAGGCTTGTCAAAGCGTGCGCTGAGCGTCTGAGCAGTGCCCTCGGGCGGGTCCTCCAGCGGCGGGACCGGTTTATCCTGCGGTACGCCGTCGTTTTCCACCGGCAGGCTTATACGTTTGTTGCCTGTGATGGCGTCGAAAAGATCCGCCTGGGCAATGCCGTTGCCCATGTCCCAGTCACAGGCGGCGAACAGACGTTCAGCTGCGCGGATGACCGCGTATTCGTCCGCGCCTGCAACGGCCAGATAGCTGCCGTCGCGGACGATCCGGATACCACTTTCGCGCAGCCGGTCGGCGACGAAATCATCGATCCCGCGAAGCCGCGCGTGGTAATGCGGCGGGCGGACGACACGGGCATGCAGCATGCCCGGCATTTTCATATCCTGAAGGTAAGTGTATTCCCCGGCGACGATCTCGGACAGGCCAAGCGGCGCGATATGCTGGCCGACAAGGCGGTGATCGCCGGGGGGTTTCGTGTCGACATCGGGATCGACATCGATATCGAACGGCTTGCCGCCCTGGAGTTCCTCATAGGTCACGCTGCGATTGGTATCGCGCGACCGGATCAGGCCATCATTGATGTCCAGGGCGTCGACATCGACTTCGAGATGTTCTGCCGCCCGGGCCAACAGGTGCCTCCGGGCCGTTGCCGAGGCGAGGCGCACGGCGCTGCCCGATTCCATCATCGAATTGCTGCCTGACGTTACGCCTTCGTCCGGCGCTTCGCCGGTGACGGTGCGGATCACATCGATGCGCGACATATCAACGTCCAGTTCCTCGGCGGCGATGATGGCGAGTGCCGTGGAAATGCGCTGGCCGATATCGACCTTGCCGGTATGGATGGCGATGCGGCCGTCTTCGCCGACGGAGATCCATTCATCGATACCGGGGTGGTTTTTCAGGCTGGGGCTAGAGAACGCGCTAGATATTGGCGATCTCCCCCGCGGCGCGCTGGATGGCCGCGATGACCCGCACGTGCGATCCGCAGCGGCACAGATGTTCCGATAGCTCGTCTACAATCGCCTGCCGATCGGGATTGGCATTTGCCTTCAACAGCGATGTCGCCGCGACGACCAGCCCGGTGGTGCAATAGCCGCATTGCGCAGCACCTTCGGCGACAAAGGCGCGTTGAACGGCGGCCCCCGTCGCGTCGTCGGCCAGTGCTTCCACGGTGACGATCTCCTTGCCGGTGAATTCCCCGGCCGGGCGGTTGCAGCACAGGGTGGCCTCGCCGTCGACCAGGACGGCGCAGGCGCCGCACTGCTCAAGGCCGCAGCCGAGCTTCGATCCAGTGAGGTCGAGATCGTTGCGCAGGATATAAATCAGCGGCGTCGCGGGGTCGCATTCGACCGTGTTCGCAGTGCCGTTCACCGTCAGGGTAATCGATTCCATGACATCTATTTTCCGAATTGCGGGAAAAGCTTCAGGGCGTTGTCGCGCTCGATCCCCTGCAGGACATCGGGGTCGAGGCCCATTTCCTGTAATGCCTTGATCGACCCGGTCATGGTCGGCTCGGGGGCGAAGGGATAATCGCTGCCGAACAGGACGTGGTCGGGTGCGACCAGTTCGAACAGGCTGCGGAACGCCAGCCAGTTGGCGGACAGGGCGGTGTCGTAATACAGCCGTTCCAGTTCGGGGATCACGCCATTGGGGACATGTTCCTTGAAACCCGGGCGGCCCTGCAGCCGGCCGATGCGCTCCGCCAGAAACGGGATCGCGCCGCCGGCATGGGAAAAGATGAAATTGATATCCTGACAACGGGCGAACGTGCCGTTGAACAGCAGGCTGACGACGGCGCGCGTCGTGTCGATCGGGAAATCCAGGGTGGCGGCGGGGATTTCGGGCTGACACTGGTTGCACGGCGCATTGGTGGGGTGGAAATAGGCCGTCGCCTTGCGCCGGTTCAACTCATCGAACACCGGCGCAAAGGCCGGATCGCCGGGATAACGGTCGCCGTAAGAGGTCAGCAGACCGATGCCGTCGGCTTTGAGCTCGTCAAGCGCATAGGCGATTTCCGCCAGGCTGGCATCGACATCCGGAAGCGGCAGAGAGGCGAATACGCCGAACCGGGTGGGGTGGTCCTTGGTGATATCGGCCGCGTATTCGTTGCAGTGGCGGCACAGATCGATGGTTTCCTGGTTATCGCCGAACCACAGGCCCGGTGCCGAAATCGACGTCATCGCGGTCTGGATGCCGTTGCGGTCCATCGCTTCGATCGACATCTGCGGCGACCATTCCGGGGTCTTGCCCGCCAGGATCAGCGGGCCGATCCGGTCGTCGCCGACGATCTCGACATAGTTCGGCGGCAGGATGTGGTGATGTACATCGATGCGGTGGCAGTTTTCCATTTTCTCGGTCCCTAAGCTTTGGTGTAAGCGTCGATGAAGTCCGACAGGTTGATGTCTTCATGTCCGGGCACGTAAATCTCGTCCGGGTAATTGTCTTTTCGCGTCGCATCAATGCCCATCTTGGTGACCAGGTGCGACCCGCCCGCCGGGTCGTAGGATGCCGGGTCCAGCGGTGAGCCCTTGGCATAGGGCACCATAAAGATATCCCGGTCGGCGCGGACACGGGTCGCGACGGCGTGCATGACCTCGGTGTCGCTGGTGATGTCGACGTCATGGTCGACGACGATGCAGAATTTCAGGAACGGATCGGTGACGAAGGCGGCCATCGCGACGGCCTTTGCCTCGCCCTCGATCTTCCGGTCGATGGCGACATAGCAGGAAAAGCGGAACCGGCCCGACCGCGGCATGTGGACACCGGTGACGGTCCCGCAGGCGATCTTCGCGGTCTCCTCGATGGCGGTCGAGCGGATAACGCCGGACAGCAGCAGGTTGTCAGGGTGGCCGACGAAGGCATTCTGGTACATCGGGTTTTTGCGATGGGTGATCGCCTTGATTTCCAGCACCGGGTTCATCCGTTCGGGCCCGTAGGTGCCGGGGAATTCGCCGAACGGCGCTTCGGCACGGCGCTCCTTGGGACGGATTACGCACTCGATCACGATTTCGGCGTCGGCCGGCACGTCAAGCGGGATGGTCTTGCACGGCACCAGCGGTACCGGGCGCTGCAGGATGCCGCCGGCGACATGCAATTCGTTGGAATCGATCGGCGTATAGCTGAGCGAGCCGAGGAAAAACGCCGGGTGGTGACCGATGACGATGGCGATCGGGCAGGGCTCTCCGCGTTCTTCGTATTTCTTCCAGATCACGTTGCCGTCGGCGGTTTCCGAAAGCTGCACGCCAAGCTCGTTCTTGCTGTGCACCATGTGGCGGTAGATGCCGATATTGTCGATCCCGGTATCGGGATCGCGCATCAGGCCGAGACCGGCGGTGATGAACTTGCCGGAATCAAGCTCGTGATAGGTGCAGATCGGCAGTTCTTCCACATCGATGTCGTCGCCTGTTTTGACAACCTCCTGCACAGGGGCTTCGGTCGCCTTTACTGGTTCGATGGGGTTGGCTTCCAGCGCTGCATATTCCTGCAGGAAGGTTTTTTCGTCGCCTTCTTCCATGCCGATCGCATAGCGCAGCCGGTCGAACTTTCCATGCATGTTGGCGACCAGCGGCATGTCTGATCCCTTGACGTTCTCGAAAATTACCGCCTCGAAATGGCCGTCTTTTTCGAGGCGGGCGAGAATGCCGGTGACACCGAATTTGGGGTCGACCTCTTTCGAAATCCGGATGATCTCTTCCGGGTGTTCCTTTTCGAGATATTCGATAAAACCGCGAAGGTCCGGGGTGTAGGGCTGATTGGACAAACCGTCCATGGCACGTTTCCTTTTGTTTTAGCTGTCTCGTGGCGGGTCGATTGGTCCCCCCGCGTCGATCCAGGCGTTGATGCCGCCTTCAAGATGGGCCACCGGTGTCAGGCCCATATCCTGTGCGGTTTTTGCTGCCAGTGCAGAACGCCACGCGCCCGCGCAATAGAAGATGAATTTCTTGTCTTCGGCGAAAAAATCGCGGTGATAGGAGGTGTTGGGGTCTATCCACATTTCCAGCATGCCGCGCGGCACATGGCGGGCGCCGGCGATGCGGCCGTTCTTGGCAACCTCGCGGATGTCGCGGATGTCGATAAACAGGACGTCGTCTTGCCGGACAAGTTCACGCGCATCCGCAATGCTGATTTCCTCGACATGTTCGTTGGCCTCGGCGACCATCTGTTTGACGGAACGGGTGATATTGAGCGCCATCGGTTCAGTGTTCCTTGCAGTCATCGTGCGGGCAGCGGTCAGGGTATTCCGACCAGTACCATTGCGCCATCTCCGCAAAAACTTTCATGGCGCTGGGTGGACGGTCGTTGCCGTCGAATTCCCGGTACAGGCTGTTCACATTGATAAATACCCGCTCGCGGTCGATCCAGTCGGTGAAGAAATCGGCGACGATCTCTTCCGATGCGGCGACCCAGTCGAGCCCCGCGTCATATCGTTTGCGGGCTTCGTCATGCAGTTCGGTCAGGTAGCCGCGCAGCGCACGCACTTCATCCTTGCCGCTGATGGGACCGTGACCCGGCACCACCACGTCGATATCGAGACCGAGAACGTGATCGCAGGCGCCGATCCAGTTGCCGACTGGTCCGGCCCACATGACCGGGTGGCCGCCGACAAAGACGATATCGCCGGTATAGACAATGCGGTCGTCGGGTACGTGGACGATCACGTCGCCGCGGGTATGGGCGGGGCCGACATTGGTCAGTTCCACCCGCTTGTTGCCGACCGTCAGGGCCAATTCCCGGTCGAAGGTCCGGGTCGGCAGGGTGTTTTCGATGCCGTCGAAATCGAATTTCCGGCCCATCAGCTCCCAGATGATGGCGCCCGCATCGCCCATCTCCTGCCACCCGTTCACCCGGCTGATAAACGCTTCCGGCGGGCGGATTTCCATTTCGTCGGCGCAGTCTTTCGAGGCGACGATCTCGGTCCCTTTGACAAGCTGGTTGCCATAGGTGTGATCGCCATTGGCATGGGTGTTGATCAGGGTGTCGATGGATTGGGCCGCCGGTGCAGCGTCGCGCATCATAACCAGCATGTCAGCGGTCAAGGGCAGGTCGAACAGGGTGTCGACCAGCAGCGATTCATCGCCATCGGTGATCAGCCCGGCGTTGCTCCAGCCCCAGCCGCCGTCAGGCAGCAGGTAGGCCCAGCACCCGTTGCCGATGTCGTGCAGCCCTTTTGTATACTGCCAGTTCGTCATGGGTACGTTGACCCTCCCTCTGCAAACCTTGTACCTCTTCCATGAACGGACGAAAAGCGGTGCGGAAGGCGCGGCAATGACCATACGGTTTGATGATATCGGTAATCGGCTGAAGGCGTTTCGCCTGGCATCCGGTCTCAGCGCAGACGAAATCGCCGCGCGGCTCGATATTTCGCGCACCGCGCTCTACCGGTTCGAGAAGGGCGAGGTCGCAAAGATCGAGACGCTCGAAAAACTGGCGGACCTGCTCGAGGTGTCGGTACCGACCCTGCTGGGGGTCGGGGTCGAATATATTTCCTTCGCCGTCGCGTTTTTCGAACGCCTCCGCCAGATCGAAGAAAGCGCTGAGCATATCGTCGTGCTGGCGGGCCCCGTGTCGTTCCTGCTGGCCTCCGATGCCTTCGGCGAGACGCTGGAAGCAGTGCTCGCCGAGAGCATCCCCGAAGAGGCGGCGGATCATGACCGGGCGCAGGCGATTGTCGGCGAACTGGTGCCCATCCTGCGCCAGCGCAAGGAGACTTGGCGAAACCGCAAGCCCGGCATTCTGAACCTAATCTCCGGCGCGGAGATAGACCGCTTCCTGCGCAACGGCCTGGTCGGCCGGCTGGATCTGCCCGATAGCGTACTGGCGGAACGGCGCGCAAGGGCTCGGGCCGAAGCGGAACACCTGATCGGTCTGATGGAACAGGAACCCATCGGTGTGCAGATCGGGATCGTGCCCGGCGCCTTGCCGCATAGCAGCTTCCAGATATTTCGCCAGGCCGACCGCAAGATTCTGACCCTCAGCCCGTTTCGTCTCGGCGAACAACCCAACGTGCATGGCGGGATCGCCATGATCACATCGGCGCCCGAAGCCCTGGAGCTTCACGAGCGTACCGTCGAGGACATGTGGCGGCGCGCGCATAAAGGTCAGGCGGCCGCCGATTTCATGCGCGGTCTGATCGCAAAGCTGCCCGGTTAACGTGGCCACCGACCTTTCATCCCTTTTGCAGGACGCCATCGCGCATCAGCTCGCCGACCGCCCGGTGGAAGCCGAAGCCGCCTATCGGGCGGCGTTGTTGCAGGACCCCGCGCATTCTGGGGCCCGGCACAATCTCGGTGTCCTGGTGGCGCAGCGTGGCGATGCCGTAACCGCGCTGCAGATCTTCGACGGTCTGCTGGCGCAGGAGCCCGGCTATGCGTCGGCGCATTTCAATCGCGGCAATGCGCTCAGCGCGCTGGATCGGCTGACCGAGGCAATCGCAGCGTACCGAAGCACGATCGCGCTGGAGCCGGATCATTACAACGCGCACCGTGCGCTGGCGTTCTTGTGGCTTGCCGCCGGGGACCGCGACCGGGCGCTCGACCATTTCGCGCGGACATACGATCTCCGTCGCGGCGACGATCGCTCGGGTATTGCCAATTTGTCGTTGCGTAGTGCGAGCCGGGACAAGCTACAGCACGATGCCGACTTGTTTCGTCACCTGCCGCCCAAGGCTCGAGATAGCGGGCGTTTCGAACTGCTTGCCCGGATCTACGAAAGCGTAGCCGAGGAGTTGCCGGAGGCTGCCGTCGAATTGTCGGATACGCAGCTCGAAACCCTCGGTCCCGATTACAATACGCCGGTTCACCTGGTCGATGCGCCGGAACTGCCGGGCGGGGCGGTAAATCCCGATCTGGATGCGGCAGGCATTGTCCGGTCCTATCGCGATACCGCGCCGGGCGTCGCCTGGTTCGACGATCTGCTGGCGCCCAGGGCGTTGGCGCAGCTGCAGCGTTTCCTCCGCGAGAGTACCGTGTGGCATGACTTCACCCATATTGGCGGCTTTGTCGCCACCTATCTCGAAGACGGGCTCGCGTCGCCGCTAGTGCTTCAGGTCGCTGACGAGTTCCGCCGTCTGTTGCCCGATATGTTGGGCCCGCACCCGCTGAGCCAGGCCTGGGCGTTCAAGGGGCTGCATGGCGACCGACCGATTGCGATTCACGCCGACGATGCGGCGATCAGCCTGAATTTCTGGATCACGCCCGATGCCGCGAACCGCAACCCCGCCACCGGCGGGCTGACGGTCTATCGCGAACCGCCGCCGGCGGACTGGCCGATTGTCGATTACGATGCGGATCAGGCGCGGATTGCCGGGTTTCTGGAAGACCATGGCGATTCGGCACTTCGGGTGCCGTACCGTGAAAATCGCGCCGTTTTGTTCGATTCCCAGCTGTTTCACGGTACGGATGCACCGGAATTTACGCCGGGCTACGAAAATCATCGCATCAACATTACAATGCTGTTCGGGACAAGCCCCAATATGTAACAAAAATGGAACAAGTATTTATTTTGTTACATATTGGGGCTATAATACCCTCATGACATCTGATCGAAAAGTACCGAGCCCATGAACGATCTTGAAGCCAACTTTAATTATACCAACGCGGCGATCCCGGTCGGGGGGCACGATCCCCATCCCGATAAGCCGTCCGGCGAGTTTCTGACCAACGTGGTCTCGAACGACTGGGTAAACGACGAATACAAGCTGTTGGTGCTTGAAGCTGCGGAACGCGCGCTGACGGCCTATGCCGGTCAGTTCTTCCACCTGTTATGCCCGTCCCCCGACGGCGCCGAGGTATGGATGCGCCGCCCGATGAGCGTCTATAAGGTCGACTGCGAAGCGGGCCAGCTTGAATTTCTCTACAAATGCGAAGGACGCGGCACCCAGGGCATGGCGATGCTCGCCGTGGGCGACACGTTCAATATCGCCGGGCCGCTCGGCATCGGATTTTCGCTCGACCCGGCCTGGAAAAATATCGTGGTGCTCGGCCGCGGGGTCGGGTTGGCGACGCTCGCGCCGCTGTCGCAGCTTGCCGCCGAAAACGGGGTCGGCGTCACCGCCGTGCTCAGCGCGCGGAAATCCGAGCTCGTGATGTCCGAAGATCTGTTCCAGGAACTGGGGGCGACAACGGTGTCGGTCGTGGATGAGGACGGCAGCAGCGATGTCGAGAATGTCGAAAAAATTCTCGAAGGTCTGATCGCCGACGGCAAGGCGGATGCGTTCTTTACCTGCGGGTCGAGCCGGTTGCTGCGCCTGATGCAGAACCTCGGCAAGAAACACGACGTGCCCGGCCAGGTGGCGATGGAACAGATCATGGTGTGCGGTATTGGCGCCTGTTACGTCTGTATGCGCACATTCGAAGTCAATGGAGAGCGGGTCCTGCGGCGCGTCTGCCGCGAAGGGCCGGTATTTAATATGCAGGAAGCAGTGGGATGGTAGATCTTTCAGTCAAAATCGGCGATTTGACGTTTCAGAATCCGGTTCAGCCGGCGTCGGGCGCGTTCTCTTGGGAATATAACGAGGTGATCGACCTCAACCGTCTCGGGGCGCTGGTTGCCAAGACGATCTGCCGCGAACCGCGGGTCGGCAATCCGACACCGCGCATGGCGGAAACCGAAGCCGGGATCATTCAGTCCATCGGGCTACCCGGCAAGGGGATCGACTATTTCCTAGAAAACATTGTGCCGGAATACGCCAAGTTCGAACCGCCGCTGGTGGTTAGCGTGTCGTCGGAATCGGTCGACGAGTTTGCAGCCCTTGCCCGCGAACTGACCGTGCCCGACGTCGATGTCATCGAATGCAATATTTCCTGTCCAACCCGGAACACCACCGGCGGCAATTTCGCCCTACAGGAAGAACACACCAAGGAAGTAATGAGCGCGATCCGCGAATCGACCGATAAGCCGGTCTGGGCCAAGCTGTCGCCCAATGCCGGCGATATCGTGTCCATCGCGCTGGCGGCCGAAGAAGCCGGGGCCGATGCGCTGGTGATCGCCAATACGTTCCTGTCGCTCAAGATCCGGACGGACAATTTCCGCCCGGCGCTGGGCAACAAGTTCGGCGGTATGGTCTCGCCCGCGTTGAAGCCCATCGTGCTGCGCATGGTCTATCAGGTGGCCAAGGAAGTGAATATTCCGGTCATCGGCGTCGGCGGCGTGACCAAGGCCGAGGACGTCGTCGAATACATGCTGGCGGGCGCGCATTCCGTCGGTATCGGTTATGCCGGGTTCCGCAACCCGACCGCGCTGACCACCATCATCGACGATCTGGAAACCTGGTGCGACGAACGCGGCATCGAAAAGGTCACCGACCTGATCGGGGCGGTGAAGGACGACGATATGGAAATGGACACCCTGGTCGCTGCGTCCCACGGCGTCTGATACCCCGGTGAGTATCTCGCCGACGTTGCCGCCTGACGAGGCGACGTTGAGGGCATACTACGATTCCGGCGCGTGGCAGACGCAGACACTCTACGACATCGTCGCGGCACATGCCGCCACACGCCCCGACGCCCCCGCCGTGACGGGCAGTGCCCAGGCGTTTTCGTGGCGGGAACTCGTCGCCGCCATCGATGCGTTCGCCGCCGACCTTGCGCGTCACGAATTACGGCTAGGCGATACCATCTTCGTCGGTGCGCCCAACCGGATCGAGACGGTGATTGCGCTGCTCGCCGCGTCGCGGGACGGTTTCGTGTGCTGCCCGTCGCCTCACCGCAACCATACCATCGCCGATATTGTCGAGATGTGCCGCCGTGCATCCTGCGCCATTTATATCCATCAGCCCGGTCATGGTGCCGATGCCGAAGGAGACGAGATACTGACGCTGATCCGCGACCTCACGTTGGTCCGTCATATTTACGAATTGCCGGTCGACGATAGCGGTACCCCGTTCGGCGGCGGCATCGGCCCTGCGGGGGCGATCCCACAGCCTGCCGGCAACCCCGATCTGATCACCTATCTCGCCTTTACATCGGGCTCGACCGGTGCCCCCAAGGGGGTGATGCACAGCGATAACACCCAGCTTGTCGCCGCGCGCGGTATTGCCGGGGCCTGGGATTTGGGCTCCGATACGGTGACCCTGTCGCTCAGTCCCTTCAGCCACAATCTCGGCTGCGGCACGTTGTGGTCGTCGCTCGTTGCCGGTGGCGAATTTGTCCTGCACGACTGGCCGCGCGGCGACAGCCTGCTCGACCGGATCGAGGCGGCGGGGGTCGATTATCTCGTTGGCGTGCCGACCCATGCCATGGACCTGCTGGCAGAGATCAAAGAGCGCGGTCTGTCGCGATACGATGCGCTTAAAAGCTTTCGTGTTTCCGCCGCCGCCTGTCCCGAACATGTCGCCGCCGATCTCTACGATATCGGCATCCCCGTCCAGAAGGGCTACGGCATGACCGAAACCAACGGCCATCAACTCGGCCTGCCGGGCGATAGCCGCGACCGGGTGATGTATACGTCGGGGGTGTGCTGTCCCGGATACGAACTCGCCGTATTCGATACTAACGATCCCGATCGTCGGTTACCGCCCGGCGAATCCGGCCTTGTCGCGGGCAGGGGCGCGTCGCTGATGCTCGGCTATTTTCAGGACGCGGCGGCGGGCGAAGTCTGCCTGAATGCCGATAGATGGTTCCTGACCGGCGATCTCGGCATGCTGGACGAGGACGGTTATCTGAGCCTGACTGGCCGAAAGAAGGAACTGATCGTGCGCGGCGGGCACAATATCAACCCGAACGTCATCGAAGATTATGCGCTGCGGCATGGGGCGATCGATCTCGCCGCGGCTATTCCCGTGCCGGACGACCGGCTGGGCGAACGCGCCTGCCTGGCAGTGATGTTCGCCGAAGGGCAATCGGTATCCGCCACAGATCTTCTCGATCATCTTTTGGCCGAGGGGCTCTCCCGCTACGACCTGCCGGAATTCTGGCTGCCGCTGGCCGATATTCCGCTGATGCCGAACGGAAAGATGGATAAGCTGGAGATCGTCGGCCGGGTGCGGGACGGCTCGCTCGTTCCCGAACCCGTATAACCACCGCGAAACGGGGGATAAAATGCGCGCAGTCGTACTCGACGAATACGGTTCCATCGACACTCTGGCATTACAGGATTTCCCCGATCCCGTGCCGGGGCCGGAAGATATCATCGTCGATGTACGCGCGACGGCGGTGAACTATGTCGACCTGGTGATGATCGGCGGTACTTATCAGTTCAAACCCGACCCCCCCTTCGTGCCGGGCAAAGGCCCTGCCGGGATCGTAAAGGCGGTCGGCGACAAGGTGACCGGCTTTGCACCGGGCGACCGGGTGCTGGCGATGGCCGAGCAGGGCGGATATGCCGAACTGACCCCAATCCATCAGAACAATTGTTACCGCCTGCCGGAAGCGCTGTCCTTCGCCGATGCCGCATCCATGGCGCTGGTCTTTGACACCGCCTGGTTTTCGCTGGTCGAGCGCGGCCGGTTCCGGGAAGGCGAGACGGTACTGGTGCTCGGTGCGTCGGGCGGGGTCGGGCTGGCGGCGCTCCAGCTTGTGCGAGCGCTGGGCGGGACGGCGCTGGCCGGGATCGCCAATCTGGACAAGGCCGACCTGGTGATGGATGCGGGGGCGACAGTGGTCATCGATCTCGCCGCGGATAATCTGCGCGATTCCCTGCGCGATCAGGTGTTTGCCGTCACCGACGGGCGGGGCGCCGATGTGGTGATCGATCCGCTGGGGGACGACATATTCGATGCGGCGCTGCGTGCCGTTGCTTGGTGCGGGCGCATGGTCGTCATCGGTTTTGCGGCGGGCCGCATCCCATCGCTCAAGGCGAACTACCTGCTGGTCAAGAATATCGATGTCGGCGGATTGCAGATCAGCGATTACCGCCGCCGCCGCCCGGACCTGACGGCCAAATGCCTTGCGCAGATTTTCGAATTGTACGAAGCCGGGAAAATATCGGCGCTTCCGACCGTGACAATGCCAATCGAGAATTTCCACGCCGCGCTGAGCGATGTGCAGAACCGCAACATTCGCGGTCGGATCGTGCTGACCCAGGAAGGTTAGCGTAGTTGCTAGAGCATCTTCCGCTAATGCGGAAGCGCGCCGGCCCTCTCCCCCTCCCGGCCACCCACGGGATGATCCTTATGGGTGGCCGGGAGGGGGAGAGGGCCGGTACCGTGTCAACAGAAACGCCTTACGTATCGTCGTCGGCCCAATATCCTTCGCGCATGCGTTCGCCGATATCGCATCCCTTTTTGTAGGTATATCCGTTCGGGGCCGGCCGGATGTGTCGCGGCGGCTCGACCTGGGTGCGGATAAAGCCGCATTGAGGTGCAGGCTGTAGGCCGGCAATTTCGAGGATCAGTTTCCTGCGGATCGCCCGGGCGAAATCCTTGAATTCCCGCGCGACCACCATGAAAGCGCCCGGGCCACCGATGACGCAGCCCCGGTAGTAATTGTCGAGATCGGGCTGGTTGTAGCGGCTGAACACGTTATTGCGGTCGTTCATGATCGGCAGCCCGTTGATCGTGATCCGCCGTGCGATGGTCTCGTCGCGCACGGTATCCACGAAGCGCCCAAAATTGTTCGGCACGTCGCCCGACACGTCGATGACGCGCCTTGTGCCTTCGGTGTCGTTTTGTCGATCAGGTCGTGGGATTGTTCCAGCGCGTCGCTGATGGAGGTCCGCCGGCCGAAGGTAAGCGGCAATTCGAGAAGGGTATCGGCAAACGCGTTCGCGCTGTCGCGGTCGCTGATGATCCGCCAGTCGATCAGCAGCTTGTTCCAGTCGCGGCTTGAATAATCGATATAGGCAACTGCAATGCGCCGGAGGACGCCGGACCGGATG
>Ga0315321_10002399_pt1 | contig 14527 bp, 14 predicted proteins | sample M180m21515metaG_FD_203464 | JGI IMG/M metagenome (GOLD analysis project Ga0315321, IMG submission 203464) | Ammonia-oxidizing marine archaeal communities from Monterey Bay, California, United States - M1 80m 21515 | ecosystem: Environmental > Aquatic > Marine > Intertidal zone | place: USA... | reverse complement strand
CGTATTTTTCTCCTTCAATTACAGCGTCTCGACGAGAGGGTTCGTGACCAAGTTTGAAATCGGTTTTACCCCAATCTGGTCCAGACGGGTCTCCGCCCCGTGTCAATGTCGGATTTTTTTCTTCCATCCCTGGCTCAATCCAATCTGATAAGTGCTGTAAGTAAGCTTGATAGCGCTCTTCTTTATCATCAATATCCAATATATGTGTCATATCATATTTTGAAGCAAACGTTTCTTCTGTTGTATGAAATAAAATGCCTAAAAAGATTGACGTACAGCCTATAGTGAATACAACAACATGCACCCCCACGGCCAAGGGATCCTTTGCAACTAGTCCCAAAATCATCGCAAACATAATTGTAATAATTCCTAAACCTAAGAATATACTAAACGCCGCCGAACGTAACTTAAGTCGTCTTAATTCTCTAATCGAATCGACCATAATACCACATCAAGCCAGTAGGGACATGATGTCGTCAGTCATTGCAGGTGTTGAATTGTTCTCTTGTGTGAGCACAGAATCTCTCATATTGATGTGTTGACGTGGCTCTAGAGCTAACTTTTCTAGAACGATGGATAGAACCTCTTGCACACGAGATGTTTGTTGACCCTGAGATATAATCATTCTTTCTAGAGATTCTAGGGTTTCGAAAGAGCGATCAGTTGAACGGTCTAAGGCGACTCTTTGCGCATCCATTGCTTCTTCTTGCCGCGCTAACAATTCTCTAGCAGCGGGACTCCCAATGGCATCTCTTCGATGAAGCTCTTCCAACGCGGTTCGAAGATCGGTTGTCGTTAAGTCCAGCGCTCTTTTCATATCACAAATTTGATGGATTGCAATGTTTAACTCAGTCTGTAAGCCACTGGCTTTGTGCTTTAGATGACTGCGCGCATTAGATTGAAACAACGATTCCATGATGAATGCAGTAGAGATCCCAACGCCAATCGCAATTTGGGGAGTGGTTTCCACCATTGCCATTATTGCCCACGCAGTAATCCCCAGTATTATTGACCTTCCAATTCCCATATGATTAGATATGCTACCATACTATATTGACAAGCAGTAGGAACTCCGTGGGCCCCCACGATTCACTCATCTGGAATGAAGCAATTATCATCTATCTCGTGAACTTGGCCAGTCATTAGTAAATGGTCGAGTGCTTCTTCGCATTCTTCAGGAGCAATTCCATTATTCAATAGAGGCGAATACAAATCATCAAGATCGACCCAACTGGCTCCACTACCCACTCTTTCTTGCACAATAATCAGCATCATTTGTGCAGTAACCGCCAGGAGCGGATCATCACAATTATCATCCGGCAATAGATTGATGAAAGTACCTGCGGGGTGCGGATCGGCATCTACAATTTCTTCTATTCTGTTCGTTAAATGTTTTAGGGAAAGGGGGATATCAAAGCAATCGAATAGATTAGTTTGGCCATTAGGAATCTCACGGATGTCATCTGGAAGTAGGCGACTAGTAAGCGATTCTAGGCGATGTATTCGCTGTTCCAGTTGTAATTTCTCTCTTCCGAGATCCATATCAATTAATGCAATATCTTCATTTGCTTTTTTTATGAGCCAATCTTCGATATCGAAATTTGGATCTATGCCGAGCATTACATCAAACAATCTTTTCACCGCAAGAGGCATTTGATCAATTCGCAATTTCGCTTCCGCCTTATCGCGAGGGTCCTCGGCCATGCTAGCAGCGGTGCTTTGACGCTCCATAAAGATACACTATGTACGACAGGGTATACTTCGATTGGAGTTGTGATGTACTGCGCGGACATCTCTCCGAGATGTATATTCCAGTGGACAATAACCTCTCATATACGCCAAAGATAACATGGGAGCGCGTTCATGTAGGGGCGGCTTATGGCACGGATATGAGCGACCACCGCATCGCAATCTTGCCCGGAGATGGAACTGGCCGAGAAGTAGCGGTAGAAGCGATGCGGATTTTAGACACCGTACAAGCCCATACCAATCACGGTTTTGAACAAGTAATAATCCCCTGTGGTGGACAGCATTACAAAGAAACTGGCGAAGAATGGGCAGAGGGCTCGTTTGCTTTTTGCCGTGATGAAGTCGATGCGATTTACCTTGGAGCCATCGGTTACCCTGGTGCGCGCTTACCAAACGGTGATTTAGCAGGTGGATCGGTAATACTTGGAATGCGTTATGGATTAGATTTGTATGCCAATGTCAGGCCAATCAAACTCTATGAAGGAGTGCCACACAAAGTTCATGGCAAATTTACTCAAATCTGGGAGCCTGGAATGGTTGATATGACAATTCTTAGAGAGAATACAGAAGGATTGTATTATTCATTACTAAGGCGTTGCGCGGATAGAGCCCTTGGCCGTGAAGAGTACGAACTCCCGGAAATGACCTTCCCTGGTTTGGAAGGAGAGGTCGCATATGATCCACGACCAATCTCTGCATCAGGCACTGAACGCCTAGTAAAAATGGGGTTTGAGATTTCAAAAACACGAAAAGGAGCGCCTGTTGATGGAGTTAGCCGCGTCTCTTGTATCGACAAGAGCAATGTTACAAAAGGCTGCCAATTATTCCGCCGAGTTTTTGATAATGTTGCAGAATCCTATCCTGGAATTGAAAAGGACTATGGGTATATTGATGCATTTATGCAATGGCTTACCAGAACTCCAGAATTTTACGATGTCGTCGTTTCTTCGAACATGTTTGGAGATATTTCAACCGACCTTGGAGCAGTACTTCAAGGCGGAATGGGAATGGCAGCCTCCGGAAATATTGGAGATACCCATGCCTTTTTCGAGCCAGTACATGGCAGCGCTCCAAAACACGCTGGAAAGAATAAAGTCAATCCAGTAGCCAGTATTAATTCTATACAAATGATGCTCGATTGGCTTGGTCGAAAGAACGATGAAGAGGAGTTAGTAATGATTTCTAAACTAATCGATGACAGTGTCGCCGAACATCTACGCGATGGGAAATCCTTGACATACGATCTTGGCGGTACAGCTACCTGTTCCGATGTAGGGGAATCTATTTCCAACCGCCTTGCAATGAAACTGAAAGAATTGTAATTCTAATTATCGAACTTATTCGATATTGATTTCGCAATATGGTCTAGTGAATCTTGTAATCCTTTGTCATTGTTCCAATCCGTGACTTCTGGTTTTTGAGGGATGAGTTGAATCAAATTCTTTGCCATTCTTGTAACTTCATCAACTACAGTAACAGTACCTGTTCTGGCTGAACGAGAAAGTGGGTTTAGGTCGATTACTAGAACTTCTTTACCCATTGCAACGAGTGCTTCGCACCTATCGCCATCTTCTAGCGGGACAAGAATAACATCAGCTTCCATAATCCCTTCTTGTTGACAAGCAGCTCTAGGACCTTCTAATCCAGGAATGCGTGCATTAGGCGTGGCGCCAAGAATTTCAACGTCCAATTCAAGATTGGTATTCAATAATTTAAGATGTGCTAAAAGCGCACCCATTCTCTGAGGGGTTCTGTAAAATATATTTATTTCAATAGGACAATCCAATTGACTTGCAATTGTTAAAAATTCACGAGCAGCCAGAGCAATAGCATTGCCGTTTAACGATAAAACAGGTTTATTTCCCCGAACTAGTCTTGCAGCAACTTCTCTCGTAGCTTCTAATGCTGAATCTGTAGTTTGTTCCCCAAGTAGGTAATCAAAAGCCTCTCCTCTACCATGTGCAATCATGGCAGATTCGGCCAACATTCCTTTCGCCCCTGCTTCTGAAACCCGTTTTCGCATCATTAAGGATTGATATCTCGGATGGCTCGGGTCTGCAATTTCTTCTGTCATATTTTTCCCTCAATTATTTTCTACTAGCATCGATAGATCTAGTGGAGTAGTACCTCTATTGATCGTGCTTGTTGAAAGGACATCCAATCCGCATTCGCGCCAATCTTCAAGATTTGCAAGGACCACGCCTCCGCTTGCTTCAAGCACCACATGCTCTCTCAAACCCATTTCTATCAACTCATCAGCGACAGCCTTACAACGATCTGGTCCAAAATTATCCAACATGATGACTAAACGATCACAGCCCTCAATCATTCTCTTTTCAGACCAAGCGAAAGCAGCCATTATAGCCTCTTTTTCATCACGAACTTCTATTTCTAGAAAAGCACCGCATTCTTCGATATTCACGTCTGCAAGAAATTTTGTGATACGAGCCGCATTGCCTTGAATTTCGGGATACATAGATGCAATATCATTTTCTTTAATCATTTTAGCATCTTGTTTTGAAAGCCTGTGAGTTAAACCGCCACCCATATGCACAGCCCACTTGTCAAGCAATCCCCAAATTGTTTTTCTTGTACATGCGATTTGACCTGGCGCCTTAGATGACCAGCGCTTAGCCTCGGTAGCAATACCTGATAATTGGCCAAGAATATTGAGAATAGGTCTTTCCATTGATAACACTGCATTCTTTTCACCACTTAAGGTAGCGATTTCATCTCCAGATGTAACTCTTCTACCTTCGCCGTGAGACCATGAGATTCGCAAGCCCCCTGCCCAAATTTGTAGCATGTGTTCAACTGCTGCGCATCCCACTAAGATCCCATCACTACGTGCCACAATAGTGGCATCAACAGTCTCTTCTCCACCCATAAACGGCATATCAATGCCATCATCGGCCAGTAAGGAACTTGTCCATCTATCAATGCTAGAAATAAGCATCCGTGTCGGTCCAGTAGAAGGGCCCCATAAAACCGCGCCCCTATCATGAGGGGGCGGAGATTTTCCAGTCATGTTTTGCGCTAGAGGTACGAGGACTTCATGGTTATGCACCCTCTGGCATAGGTATGAAGCGGGTTCTCGTTGTTGGAGCGGGCATCCGCGGGCTAGTCACAGCAGCACGAGAACATCTTGCCGAGAATCAAGTATTTATTCTTGAAAAGCGAAAGAAAATCGGAGGACGAGGGACTAGTGAGGAATCTCACGGGCATCAATTAGAGCATGGCCCCCACCTCTTATTAAAAGGTGGAGAATTACATAATATGATCAAAAAAGTAAGCCGGGTTAAACCTTCCCTGCGCCCAATTAGGCCACATAAGGTATTGATCGTGGGGCATGGGATGCTTCAACCTCTGAACAACCCTAAACAAATGCTCACCTACAAATTAGGAAACGATCCAATACGCGAGAAAGCAACTCTACTATTGTCGGGATGGGGGCAAGATCTACCCGATCGACGAAAAGCGCTGATAAAAGGGCGCTTATGTGTCGTTGGAGAAGGCTGGGCCGGTTTGATTGGAAGGCTTGCCTCAACACTAGAAGAGGTTGGAGTGCCTATCCAAACTGGAATGAATATAGTTGAACAATATGAAGGAGGAGTTGTTACTTCTAAGGGCTTAAAAATCGAAGCGGACATCGTGAAAATGTGTGACGGCTCCCCAATTGGCGATGCGGTAAAAGTCTCGACACTGGATGTTATTTTAGATAACAAACCCCTCAAAGGGCTACACGGATTAATCAAAGATGATGTGGCAATAATCGATCTCGCCGCAATACATCCACGAAAAGCACCAGGCATGTCACACCTTTCCTGCATTTCTCTTACAGGAGGTGTATTGGCAATCGAAGCTTTACTCGATGAGAGAGTTTCTGGATGGCGCTCCCATATTATCACCAAGCGCGTAAACGAATCGATTACTCTTACCGATTCAACAGGCCATCTTTCCGATGGTGTCATTTGAAAAACCACCACATGGAGAATTAACTATGCGAATAGTCACCTGGAATGTTAATGGAATCAGAGCAGCAATCCGTAAAGGCTTGGATAGATTCATTGAAAAAATCGATGCTGATGTCTGGATGTTACAAGAGGTTCGTTGCCTACAAGAGCAATTACCCAAAGATTGGAGCATTCCCGAAGGCAGTGAAATGATTCTTCATCCTGCACAAAAGAAAGGATATTCTGGCGTTGCAACTATTTCAAAAACCGATATGATTGAAATCGAAAGAGGAATGAAAGGTGCTATTGACCCAAATGATTCTGAAGGGAGAGTATTAGTTACAAAGCACGGCGAAATCACATTGGTAAACACCTATTTGCCCAGCGGTTCTTCAAAAGAAGAACGTCAGAAATTCAAAGAAACTTGGATGGATCAGTGGAGGAAATACATCAAACCACTTCTTGATTCAGAAGAAGTAGTAATAGTGGCAGGAGATCTGAATATTGCACATACTGAAAATGATATTTGGAATCCTAAAGGCAACGCCAAAAGTAGTGGATTCCTTCCACATGAGCGGGAGTGGTTTAGTGAATTACTCAATGAGGGCTGGCACGATTTATTCAGAGAATATGTTGGGGAAGATGCCAAGATATTCTCATGGTGGTCAAATCGCGGCCAGGCTAGGGTGAAAGACAGAGGATGGAGAATAGATTACCTCTTAGGTAACCAAGCCGCAGCAAACCGATTAAAATCTGTATCAATCGATAGAGATGGTGGTTTAGAAGTGAGCGATCACGCGCCAGTTATTTTAGAATTAAATTAATCTTGATCCGAAAACAAGGTTAACAGCCCATCCACAATTTCTCTTAATTGTTCTAAATCTTCAGCAATAACAGTAACGGTCAGTGTTGCCTTTTGCTCGATAATTGTCAGTTCCGAACTTACATTAGATGGTACCAAACTGGAGAGATGCTGTCCAACTTCAACCGAACCACTCCATTCGAGTGTAGTGGTAAAATCCCCGGCCATACTACAAACTAGAGCCTCTCCTCAATGATAGTTGCGACTCTTGGCATGACTCTTTCAATCAAACCTCTTCACAGTGGTATGGATGAGCCAATTCCAGTTCTAGCCGGAACCGGCGGAGTTGCAATTGGGGAAGCAAGAACAAACCACGAAGGACGTCGTGCAATTCTTTTGCACAAAGATGGAGAACCATCTGAATTAATTGCATTAGCGGAAACAATGGGGATACAAATTGTAGATATCCAACATCAGAAAGGCGCCGAAAACCCTCATACCTATTTCGGAAAAGGCCGTCTTCAAGATGTAGCGGATGAAATATCCAGTGCGGTTGAAGGACACCCTTGGCATGGAGTAGATCTAGTAATTATTCATTCGAATGCCTCACCCAGACAACTAGTGAGTGTTCACGGGTTCGTTCAGGTTGAAGTATGGGATAGAGTGAGATTACTGCTTTCGCTTTTCATTTCTCATGCTGGAAGCGTAGAAGCAAGAACCCAAGTCCGAATTGCTCAATTACAAGCAGACAGAACGGTGTTAAGGGAATTAGTAAATCAGCAAACTACTGGCGAAAGAGCTGGATTCGGCGGAGGGGGCAAACAAGCGATACAAGGCGTCTTGACTACCGTTTCAAGGGAATTAACCCAATTAAAGAAAAAACAAGAAAAACATGCACTAGCGAGAAAAGAACGCCGTAGACAAAGAGTCCGCGGTGGTGCACGGACAGTGGGCCTTGCAGGTTATACGAATGCAGGAAAGTCATCACTCTTCCAGGCACTATCTGGCAAAGAAGTCCTTGTTGAAGATAAACTGTTTTCAACCTTGGAAACTACAGTTGGGAGAATGGAGATGAGCCCTCGAATTCTTCTTGCAGATACTATAGGATTCATAGACGAATTACCATCGGATCTTCTCGATGCTTTTCACGCAACTCTTGACGAATCTCTACGTTGTGACCTTCTTCTTTTACTTGCAGATAGTAGTGATGATGCCAGCGAATTAAAGAGGAAATTATCAACATCACGAAGAGAAGTCCTTGATAGAAATCCAGATGAGACCATTCACATGAAAGTGGTTCTAACCAAGAGCGACAAAGGAGGGGACATCGAAGCAGCACAGGAAGTAGTTCGGATTATGGGGCTAACTGATGCAATGGTTGTTTCATCTCACAAAGGGCAAGGTCTAGATGAATTGAGAGAATCGATTATGTATTCATTATATGGTCCAAAAACCACTCTAATTGTATCCCAAGGACAGCCCGGTGCTAGAAGCCCAGAAGCCTATGTTAGCCAAATTTATGATATTGGTATTGTAACAAAGAAAGATGGATTTGAATTAACGATATGGTGTGGCCAAGCCGAACTTCAACGACTAATTGCGAATTCTGAGGGACGCGTCTCTATCAAGTAGGACTGATGCTTAGGAATACCAATGGCAGAACTTTTCGAAGACATCGAACCTCTGCCTGAGGCAGAGCCAGTTTTCCAATCAAGCGGTGTTGCATTCGAAGTAAAGAGCGAAGACGGACATCCAGTTCTACGAATGATTGGCATATTCGTTTTCATTATTTGCGGACTTGGAATAGCAAATGGGCTTGACTTTATCAATCCAGAATCAGGATTAGTCCGCCCTCATGAATGGATTAACGGAATGGCAAAAAGCGCAGCTTTTGATTCAGCAGAGTTCGGGGGCACCGTTCTTTCAGATGGAGAGCCGATTGTTAATGCAACTGTTGTTATCGGAATTACTCTTGAAGACGGGACACTCGCTGAAATGAAAGATCAAACAGATGATCAAGGTGAATTCACCTTTTCAGGAGCCACCCCTGGTCTCACTTCAATTAAAATCACCAGATGGAATCTTGATGATAGACATGATACAGTTGAGCATCGTATCATTCTAAACCCACCCTCGCCAATGGAATCTAAAGGATACAGTACCATTAATTTCGATTTACCAGATATTGGTGAATTCGATAAAAAAGAATGCGGTAATGAAAATTTGAATGGATCTTGCTTTAGAGAAATCGACTACAAGGAACAAGAAATGGAATTCCCATTAATCGATGAATCTGCAGCAGGCCTGTATATTGCGGTAGGATGGGCCATGATTGGATTATCGTTAATCGCTTCAGGTTTCGCTTTCATAGGAATCAAAAAAGGATCAAGAGGAATGATTCAAACGGCTTGTGTGCTTGTTTTCTTCACTGCAGGCCATTATTACAGCGCTTGCTTATTTTCACTGATGGCATTCGCCCTTACATTCACAGTACCACGTAAGTCGTTAATTCTCGATGCTTAAGGCCGACACCCTATTCACTTCATTCCAATTGGCCATAACATGGATTTGGTTCAAGCGGCTTGGATGATTCGCGACCTTGGCCAACCAGTTAGCGCTTTACACATAGAAGAAGACGCATCCATAATCGCAGGCGGATGGGACGGCGCTCTCAAAAAATGGGATCACGAAGGGGCTCTATTGTGGAGTACCCAATGCGAAGATAGAATCGAATCAATTTTGGTTGATGGTGACTTAATAGTTGTAACATCGGGATTACACATAACTTGTGTTATCGAAGGCGAAATCCAATGGAGTCACGCATTGGAAGGCTCAGCAGATTTACTAACGTTTTTCAAAGATCAAATTATTGCTACATCAAGTGTATATGACATTGAGCATGGCGACTTCATGGAGAGTGGCATTTGGACCTTCACTCGTGAAGGCGAATTATTGAATGTAAACAGGATGGATGAGCGCCCATGGTTTATCCACGCAGGCGATGATTTGATTGTTGGACTAGGTCGTCCCAAATGCGGTGTTATGATTGGAGAAGACTACCATGAATTAGCAACCGAATCCCCAGTTACTTGTGGAGTTTCAGACAGTGGAAGGACACTTTTCGGGCATGCGGATGGAACAGTATCTTCTCTAGATGGAACCGAACTCTCCAAAGAGACATCTCCAATAGATTCACTGTTGTGTTTCGACAAGGGTTTCATTTCTGCTTTAGAAGATGGTACTCTAGTTGCTCGTAAATCCGATTCAACTGAGTTATGGAATGCTCCAGGTTCACAAATAACAACACAGGCAACTGGATTCAATACACTACATTGGTGTGGAAGATGGCAAATTACAACAGGCATAGTCGAGGTTCGAGACTCTGATGGAAAATTGATTACTTCAGCATCAACATCACGACCTAGAGTTTCGGATTCATCAGAATTAAGAATTGGTATTGGTTTTGAGGATGGCCAAATTTTGATTTGGGAAAAGGAATTATTTGAGCGCCGTTCAAGTAGTAAATCAATATCTGTAGATGGTCGTAAATCAGCATTAGCAGCCAAGCTCCGTTCGCTGAGAGAATGATGTTATTTATTGCAAAATTATTCCAGTGGATACAGTGGAAAGTATAGCCGCAGACCCCCATTTCGTGTGGAAAACAGTCAAAAAAACCGTAAGGTTTATTTGCTTCCTCTGCACACATGAATATTGCCGCTCTGAGAAGAGTGGTGGAGGACTTCTTCGGAAGGCCTCTGGGACCCTTGCCAACCGGACGCTCAAACCGAGCAAAGTGTTGGTCACAAACTCTGGAGACAGAGCGAGTGAGGCGATCGGGGAGATTCAGAACTTTCGAGTTCCGAAAGTCCTTACCGCCCGCAGGATGATTCTGAACTTCGGTGATGAATCAGCCACATGTCTTTCGAGGAATGTGGTATCGGGAGGGCCACAACTTGTTGTGGAATTACCAATGACTGTGCAACTGCCGGGAGGTGTGACAGTAACAGTTCTTCGGGACAACCTCTGTTGCAATGAACGGCTTGGTGGAAAAGCTTCGGCTTGGAAACCACGGGCGGAAACCGAACCAGGGCTGCAACCTTCGGGAAGCAAAACTGGAAACGGACCAACCACGGACGGAAACCGCGCAACGAAACTCTTCGGAATTAGTTGAAACGGACCTCCATGGTCAAAACCGAATTGGAAAGTAACCTTCGGGCTACTAGAAAAAAACGGATGACCACCGTTGGAGGAAGCACGATCACTTCGGTGAGAATGTGAAGACCAACACCGGTCGAGAGGAAACAGAACCTTCGGGTACTGCGGAATCAAAACCACTCTGGGATTCGACCACTTCGGTGGGAGATGAACAGTACCCGGCTGTTGAGAAGAAGGCATTTTGGTAACAGAATGTCAACGATCTAGAAGTCACTCTTCGGAGTGAAAGAAAGTGAAGACGACTCGACAGCCATCAGCGGAGGCTGGCAGGGGGGCGGATATCCCACCCGGATGAAACCCCCCTGCCAGTTCTCCCATCCTGCTTTCACAGGTAAACCGGTGCCAGTGCGTTCCGCTTATGACTGTTAAGGGCGCGAATCTTCTTCGCGACCACTTTTGATTAGTGTTTAATTCGCGCCAGTCATCTCTTCAGGGCGAACCCATTGGTCAAACTCTTCATTGGTAAGATATCCTAATTCAAGAGCTGCTTCTCGAAGGGTCGTACCTTCTTGATGCGCCTTTTTTGCAATCTTTGCAGATTTGTCATATCCAATATGGTTATTCAAAGCTGTAACTAACATCAATGAATTTTCTAGATGATTTTTGATTACATCTCTATTTGGCTCAATACCTTCGACACACTTTTCTCTAAACGCACGCATCGAATCCGATAAAATTCTTGCACTATGCAATAAATTGTGGATCATCATCGGTTTGAACACATTCAATTCGAAATTACCTTGGCTGCCTCCAATCGTGATAGCGGTATGGTTACCCATTACTTGACAACAGACCATTGTTAGCGCTTCAGACTGAGTAGGGTTTACCTTGCCAGGCATTATTGATGACCCTGGCTCATTGGCAGGAAGCGACAATTCTCCCAATCCACAACGCGGACCAGAACCGAGCCAGCGTACATCATTGGCTATCTTCATCAAACTTACAGCCAAGGTATTCAGTGCACCGCTGGCCGATACAACCGCATCATGAGCAGCTAATTGTGAAAACTTATTCGGTGCAGAAACAAATGGTAAACTTGTTTTTAGAGCAATAGCAGCGGCGACTCTATCTGCAAATTCAGGATGAGTATTGAGCCCAGTGCCAACTGCAGTGCCACCTAATGCTAACTCATGTAGATCCTCTAACACAAATTCAAGCCTTCGAATATCGGCATCTAACTGAGCCACCCAACCACTTGCTTCTTGTCCAAGCGTCAAAGGGACGGCATCCATTAGGTGAGTACGTCCAATTTTTACAATATCCGCCCATGCTTCCGATTTAATTGCAAGCGCATCCCGCAAATCCACAAGATTCGGTAGTAATACGTGTGTAAATGCTTCAGCACTAGCAATATGCATTGCAGTTGGAAACGTATCGTTAGAAGATTGTGCACGATTCACATGATCATTTGGATGGACTGGACTTTTGGAGCCCAGTACTCCGCCCGCCATTTCTATCGCTCTGTTTGCAATAACTTCGTTTGAATTCATATTAGACTGAGTTCCAGAACCAGTTTGCCAAACACGTAAAGGAAAATGGTCGTCCAATTCGCCTTCAACCACTTCTTCAGCAGCAGCAATAATTAATTTCGAAACATCAGAATCTAGTTGTCCTAAATCAGCATTGACTTTAGCTGCTGCTTGTTTTAGTATTCCAAAGGCCCGAACGATTTCTCGCGGCATTTTGTCATCACCAATATCGAAGTTGATTAGTGACCTTGCAGTCTGGCATCCATAGTAACGGTCAGCAGGAACTTCCAACTCGCCCATGGTATCGGACTCGATACGAACATCTCCCATAGCCGGAAGGGCGTAGGTGGTTGTCCATGTCCCTTTCCCTCTAGCAACCGTCAAAGGTGTGGAACTAGAGCATTGTCCGATGGCAAGTTATCGCCTAGTAATGTTCCAACATCTGCACAAGGCTGCAGGAACCTACGTGATTAGGCGCGCAATGGCCAACGGCGAGACATTTTGGCCAACCCATGAAAACGGAAATCCCGTGAATGACGGAGAACTAATTCCTCTTTGGAAGATGGAAGGAAGTGATTTGACATCGTTTATCGACGAATGTGAAAACAGTGGAGTCACTTTCGTTGCTTGTGAATGGGGAGGTGCAGATTTTACCACTCTTGCAAACGATGAAAGAGTAACGTTACTGACTTGCTTACGCCACCCAATAAAGCGTTTAGTATCTAATTACAATTATGACCATTACTGGATGTGGACCAAGGCCAAATCATATCAGGAATACCTCAATGAAGGCCATCTTCACTCTTCATCAGAATATTACACCAAAACCTTTGCACGCGGCGAAAATGATTTGGAAAAAGCAAAATCCAATCTGGCGCTGTTCGATCATGTGATTATCGCTGAAGACGGAATGAGTGCTTTAGACGAATTAGGCTGGAGCAAAGAAAGCGATACTACGCACCCAACATTTGGCGATAAAAAAAGAGCAGCCATCCTCTTTGTGAAGCTTAGGTGGGCTAGATTGTTCAACTACCTCAAACAACGAAAATATCTACCGCCTAAAGAATTACTAATTGAAGAAAAGAACAAATTAGACATGGATTTATACAATTCAATGCGCGATTAAATTCCATTACAAAGGATAGCGGTTAGTTTAGGGTTCATCATATTCTTCATCACCTTCAGCATCTTCTTCATCTTCAAGCCACTCTGAATCATCGCTTTCACCAATCCGGCGTGACGCAATGAATAGCAATCCAACACAAGCTACTCCAATTATACCCATTCCGAAAAGAGCCATCATAGACTGAGATGCAAAGAACCCATCCGGTTCAGGAACGGGCTCAATCTTCACCTTCAGCAAAATTGCATTGTCCTCATTAAACTCGTCTATGTCCTGACTTGAATCGATTAGTACCACTAAATCCAATTCACCTTCCCAGTCAGGCATCCATTCAAAGCTAACTGTAATCATATCACCATTCAGTATTGATGTTTGGACCGTTTCAACTTCTTCGATTACGATTCTACCATCTCGAGAAAGATGGGTCTGTAAAGTGATGTTGAATGGTGTAGTATCGTCAGTACCAGTGTTGTAAATAACGATACTTACGGTTGTCAACTGCCCAATAACTGGTGATTCCAGTATCGTAATCTTTTCAGCACTGAGGTCAGGTCTAGTCTCTATTACCTCAAGGCGAAGCGGCCAAGTCTTGGCTGAACCTTCGCCCGTCAAGTTATTCCCTGCTAAATCTGCTACATCAAACCAACAATCGAGGTTCTCGCTTTGAACTGGCTGTGAACTAAGGTTGACTAGATACCTACTAACATCGCCGGAAATGATTTTGACTGCTACGCCCTCTATTACATCCCCAAAGGATTGAAGACCATCGATCTGGATACAGCTAACCTGAACCCCTCCATCTAGCAGACCCGAATCAACTTCTTGGATATCAAATTGTAACTGAAATTCAGTTGAATTAGTTGAAACAATAGACGGCTCGTGACCTACAATCATAGGTGCCTCGTCATCAATCTGCAAACGAATAGGTTCGGGGTATGGATTAGCAGATCCCATGCCACCATTGACTAGGATATTTACACGGTATAATCCGCTGCCTAGTGCGTCAATCATTCCTGTGAACTTGCCATCGGCATCTGTTTCCACCAATAAGGGAAGATCAAGAGGGACTTCGATCATAACTGAAAATGATCCTGGAGCTGGTGCCAAGTCTGCAGCAACATATCGCACTCTACCCTCTACTACCAGCCTCTGACCAAGTATTACATAATCATCATACAAAAGTGACCGCGATTCATTTCCAAAAGTACTCATTGAA
>Ga0315321_10002398_pt1 | contig 14534 bp, 9 predicted proteins | sample M180m21515metaG_FD_203464 | JGI IMG/M metagenome (GOLD analysis project Ga0315321, IMG submission 203464) | Ammonia-oxidizing marine archaeal communities from Monterey Bay, California, United States - M1 80m 21515 | ecosystem: Environmental > Aquatic > Marine > Intertidal zone | place: USA... | reverse complement strand
TCGAACCGCATGAGATGCATCCAAGAACCCTGACCCTGGGCATCTTCGACCCACAGGGTGGCGTGCTTGTCGCGGCGAGACCCCCCTGTCGCGGGCGCCAGCGCAAGCCGCAAGCCTCGATGGCTGAGTGTGCGGTCGCGCCGCAAGCGGTGGAGGTCGTAGGCCAGCTGCACCCTCGGATAGGGGTGGGCATGGGCCGGAGTCGGCTCCCGACGCCACACGTCGGGTTGCCTCAGGAAGGCAAGCTCAGGCAGCACATCGCCAATCGAAACCCAGCCGGAACCCACGCGAGTCCAGGCGGTGTGGAGCTGAGCGATGAGCTCGGCGGCCTGCCATTCAGTGCCCTCCAGATCCTGCACTGCGGTGTGATGGGCCGCCATGACCGCCTGCGCATCGGCACGACAGTGGGCCACCGCCTGTCGCGCGAACCGGAGGGTGGCCTTGTCGCGCGCGACGTCGAACACCACCGCCAGTGGCGCCAGGCGCAGCTCCAGCGGGGTCTTGGAGACCACGCGTGCGGCGACCCCTCGCTCGGCACACAGCGCCTTCAGCTCAAGCGCCAGCCGGCGCCGGCGACCGCTCGCTTCGCTGTCGAGCCACTCGCTTAAGCGCCCCTTGAGAGCACGCAGCTCCACAGCAGCCTCGGCATCGAGCCGGTCGAGCTCTTTGCGGAGTCGGGTGGGGTCGGGTCGCTCGCCCAAGCGGGACATCGCGGCCAGTGCAGCAGCGCATCGGCGCAGATTGGCGGCGGCAGACTCGAAGGCCTCCGGCGGCGGGAGGGCGGGTAGGAAGTCGGTCACGGCCGGGCCTCGCTGCGGGACACTCGCGGCGGGACAGAGGGGCGGTCCCGCCGCACGTGGCTAACCTCACGGCGTGACGCTGCTGTCCGTGTCGTCGGGGTCGCCGCAGACGTCGGTGTAGCCGTCGCCATCATCGTCGTCGCCTGCAGTGCCACACGACCACAGCGTGGAGTCGCTGAGGTCGTTGTAGTCGGACCAGTCGAACAGCTGCCACATGGCGTCTTCGGTGCCGATGCCCACGGTGGGCAGTCCTTCAGTGCCGACCTCTCGCTCCGCGCTCCAGTCCACCTCCTCGCCAGTGCCGGTCCCGCATCCCCAGCCCACCAGCCCGTCTGTGGCCGCCATCGAGCCGAAGTCCCACATCAGCCGCCCATCGTCGAACAGCGTGAGCGAGAAGCTGTTGGAGGTGCTTGCGAAGAACTCCTCGGCCTCGCGGAAGTGGATGGTGACGGCGTCCGAGTGGGTCTGGCCCCACACAGTGGAGTCGCTGTTGTCCCCAAGGTCGAAGTCGTCCCAGTACAGCGCGATGGCGGGCGCGTAGGTGGACGTGAGGCCGGTCTTCGACTCGGAGTAGTCGGTTGTGGCTGTGTCGAAGGACAGCAGGCCATTTCCGTTGAGGTTGAACTCGGTGTAGGTGGTGCCGCAGAAGGGAAAGCTCCACCCAGTGGAGATCGTGACCTCGACCGAGCCGTCGTCGTCGTCTCCGAGTCCGAGGTCCCGAAGGGTGTCCGCGTCGAGCGTGTCGATGTAGCTGTCGCAGTCATTGTCTACGCCATCGGTGTCGTCTTCCCAGGCGTAGGGCTGGATGGCGGCGTCGGTGTCGTCGCAGTCGTCGCCCGAGTAGCTGTCCGAGTCGAACCCATCGAGGTCGGCGTCGTAGTCGGACCGACCATCGCAGTCGCCGTCGACCCCGTCGTACCAAGTCTCGGAGCCGCCGGGAAAGGCCGTAGCCACACTGTCCTCGCAGTCTCCCCCGCCCCAGTCATCGCTGTCGTAGCCGTCGCCGTCCGCGTCGTAGTCGCCCGCGCCGTCACAGTCGCTGTCCACGCCGTCGTACCAGGTCTCGGTGACTCCGGGACTGATGGAGTCGTCGGAGTCTTCGCAGTCGGTTCCGGAGGACAGCTCGGCTTTGGAATCGTAGCCGTCGTCGTCGGCGTCGTAGTCGCTGTTTCCGCCACAGTCGGAGTCGGTGCCGTCGTACCAGATGTCGGTGGCGCCAGGGTTCACGGCGGCATCGGTGTCGTCGCAGTCGCCTTGGATGGCGGCGTAGCCCACCGGCCAGTCGCAGGCCTGGGTGGTGGTGGCGACCCCGTAGGCATCGTTGTCGTCGTCGAGGTACCAGCTGCGCGCATCGACTGCGGTGTCTTCGTCGATGGTGCTGTCGCAGTTGTTGTCGACGTCGTCGCACATCTCGGAGGCGCCGGGATTGATGTCGCTGTCGGTGTCGTCGCAGTCAGTGGCATCGGCGACCCACGCCGTGGGGCCCTCGCACGCGGTCGTGGTGGTGGACGCATCGCCGTAGGTGTCTCGGTCGGCGTCGGCATACCAGTCGATGGTGCCGGTGACCGAGCTGTCGGCATCGTCAGTGAAGCCGTCGCAATCTTCATCTCCACCGCCGCAAACCTCGAAACCCCCTGGGAAGCTGGATGCGTCGGTGTCGTCGCAGTCGGTGTTGTCGGCCACGAAGCCGGTGGGGGCCGTGCAGTCGACGATGGACACCGCGGGGTCTCCGAAGCCATCGGTGTCGGTGTCGGCGTACCAGGTCACTGCATCGGTCGAGGTGGGACCATCTTCCGTGCCATCGCAGTTGTTGTCCGCGCCGTCGCAGACCTCGGTGCCGCCAGGGAATGCGGTGTCGTTCGAGTCGTCGCAGTCGGTGTTGTCGGCCACGAAGCCCGACGGCGCGTCGCAGTCGAGGGTGGAGACTGCGGGGTCACCAAAGCCATCGCTGTCGGCGTCGGCGTACCACTGGGCGGCATCCAGTGCGTCTGGCTCGTCGATGGTGTCGTCGCAGTCATCGTCGAGGTCGTTGCAGACTTCATCGGCACCGGGGAAGACTTCAGGGGCCGAGTCGTCGCAGTCTTCGCACGATAAGAAGCCGTCGTCGTCGGCGTCCTGGTGGTCCACGACACCGTCGCAGTCGGCGTCGATGTCGGGTTCACAGACGTCGGTGGCGGCGTCAGGAAACACATCCGCGCGGGTGTCGTCGCAGTCGCCCACTTTTGCCGCGTAGCTTTCGGGGGCTTCGCACTGCCGCAAGATGTCGCCTTCGGCCACGCCCCAGCCATCGCCATCGCCATCGGGATACCAAGTGGGAGGGGAGGCGACATCGTCGATGGTGCCGTCGCAGTCATCGTCTTCGCCGTTGCAGGTCTCGACGGTGCCCGGGTTGATGGCGGGGTTGTTGTCGTCGCAGTCTGACCTGCTGTCGTAGCCATCGCTGTCCGCATCAGTGACCTCGGAGCCTGACCCTCCATCGTCGCCACCCGCATCGCCAGTGTCGTCGCTGTTTCCATCATTATCAATGCTGTCGACGTCTTGTTGGACGTAGACGATTTCCTTGCCGCCACAGCCGGTCAGCGAGGGCAGCACCAGCAGGCCGAGCAGGTGCGGCAATCGGCGTAGTTCGAGGAGGTTGGTCACGACGGGCTCCACGCTGCAGTGACCCTGGGGTGGGGTGGTCGGACGGCGCGGTCTATGGGTCCGCAGTCCCCAGGATACACCCGCGCAGCATATCGTCACAGGCGGCCGTCTACTTGCCCATTTTCAGCGTTTTGTGTGGCTGACTCCGAGGATTGTGACTGACTCCGAGGATTCGGGTCGCTTCGTGTCGGGTCACGGTCGCGCGGGCCCGCACATCGCCCAGCTTCCAGAAGCCTGCGCCGGACTTTCTGCTGCGCACCACTGTGAAGTCGCTGAGGTCGTGGTGGCCCTTGGGGCCAGCGGAGTTGTCCACAAGATGAACCAGCGCAGTGGCTTGGCGGTGGGGGCACTCTTGCCAGTGGGTGACTCCCAGGCGGTCCACAGCGCCCCCGTCATCGCACCGCAGCCGCTGTCCGCCAATCATCAGGTTCACCTTGCGAAACACCCACGGCATTGCACATGAGGCCGCCACCGAGCTGGGCAGGTCGCCGTCACGCACGAAGCAGAACCGGCCATCGGGCCTGCGGACGCCCACCGACAGATCCGCTCGCCCGCTCTCGCGGAGCTTCTCGAAGGTCGCTGGAAGAAAGCCACGGAGTCGCTCGACCATGGGGGTGAGATCGAAGACGCCAGACCATGGGGTCCACGACATGTCCATCCAGTCGATGGGACGACGCGCGGTGACCTCCGCGAGGATGTCCTCAGTGGACCGGCCGGCCGCCCACATCGCCCCCACCAGCGCCCCCGATGACGTGCCATAGACACCGGCCACGTCCACCTCGTGGGCGTGGATAGCCTCCAGAAATCCGATGTGGCGACCAAAGGCCAGAAAGCCGCTCGACAGCAGCAGATCGACGGTGGGTGGGGAAGTGGATGACATCGCCGCAACTGTAGTCGCCGGGCTCCCAAACTTCATCTCCCGCGCCATGTCCTGAGGTGAAAGCGGCTTGTCGTGCACATGACATCGCTCGCGCGCTGGCATCGCGGTCGATGGGCAGTGGCACTGAGGCAGCCGTCCGAGCTTTCCAGCAAGCACATGGCCTGCAGGTGACCGGCGTCGACGACCGCTCCACGGCACAGAAGCTATAGACTTGGCCCCCCACTCCCGGGCCTGCCGCCGTGTCTTCCGCCGACCCTCTTGCTCAGCTTGCCCGTGAACTCCCAGTTCTCGGAGTCGGCGCCTCGCTGTCCTTCGGCGTGGAGCCCGACCCCGTGGCCCTTGCGCGCGCCCCCGGCGGACCCGACTTTGTGGAGTACGCGGGTGCGGTGGACCCCGGCCCAGTTCAACAGGCCGTAGACGCCCTGGCCGCTCTCGATGTGCCGGTGCTCTACCACCCGTCGTGCCTCAACCTCTGTGGGCCCTGGCCCAATCCGCCGGCCTGGGTACGCGCGGTTGACCAGCATGTGCGCACCGTCCGCTCGCCTTGGCTGGCTCAAGATGTGTCGGTCTGCTTTGTGGGCGACACGCCCGGCTACAGCATCCAGCTCGGCTACTTCATCCCGCCGTCGCGAAGCGAAGATGCACTGACCGAAGCCATCGACCGGGTGTTGGAGGTGCGCGACTCCATCGGCGCACCGCTGCTGCTGGAGCCGGCGCCCGCGACCTTCCGGTGGGGTGAGCTTCCCATGCTGCAGTGGCTGGACCAGCTGTGTGAGGCCACGGGCTGCGGCATGCTGCTCGACGCGGGCCATGTGCTGTCTCACGGTCTTCTTGAGCGTGCCGACCCTCTCGAAGGGGTGGACCTGAGCAAGGTCTTCGAGGTGCATGTGGCCGGCGGCATCATCCACCGCACCCGCAAGGGGCGCTGCTACCAGGACGCACACGAGCTGCCCATTCAGCCCGAGGTCTGGCGCATCTTCGATCGCATCGTGGCGGGCAGTCCCCACCTCAAGGCGGTGTGTGTGGAGTGCGAAGGCGCGGCCGCCAATACCGTCATCGGCGTGCTGGAGACCGTGCGGCAGCGGGTGGCCATCCACTCCCCGAGCGCAGATCTGCGCGCTCAGGTGCGTGCTGGGGAGCGTCCCGGACTGGTGGCAGCGGTGGCCCCGCCCGTCCGCAAGCCCCGCCCCGAGCGTCCGAAGCCCGGCCCAACCCACTACGAAGGGCTGGTGCGCCTGTTGTTCGATGGCGAGCAGAGGGCCCGGCTGGAGACGGAGGCGTCCGCTGTCGCCGCTGAGATGAAAATGCCCGAGAGCTGGCTTACCGAGGTTGATCTCGACGGACTGGAACTCGACGCAGGAGGCCGCTCCCGCTACGTCATGAGCGCGATGTGTCGTGCGTTTCCACTGTCTGCGGGCATCCTCGGGGCGGACCCCAGCGGCCCGGCCCAGCTGTCCGCCTTTCTCACCTCGCCTGCGCTGTTCGGCGGACTCGCCGAGCGCACCCACGCCTTCGGACTCCACCTTGAGCGTCTCGCCAGCCTGCGTCCCGAGCGCGACAAGCGGGTGAGGGCGGCGCTGGTGGGCACGGTGGCCACCGAGCAGGCCATCAACCGAAACGCCGCTGAGGTCCGTCAGGCGGTCACCCAGGGTCAGTCCGCGGGACTGCCGGCCCCGCCCGCTCGGGCCGCCCGACGCCACGGCATCCTGAGCTTGCCGCCCTTCACCATCGTCGCCGAGCTGGCCCACAGTCGGGCCGTGCTCACCGCCGCCCTCGAAGGACTCGGGCCTGCGGACTGCTGGCGTCGGGTGCTCACCGGCGATGTCGAAGCGGCTCGTGTCCGGGCAGTTCTCCGCTCCGCTCCAGATCCGGTCACCTTGCTCGCGCGGGCGTACACACTGCGTGACAGCGTGCGCATCGAGCGCGGGGCCAGTGGCGGGGCTGCGCCGCTCATCGAGGTCAGTCAGCGCACTGTGGAGCTGAAAGGACGCCGGGCCGCGTGGCTGCAGTCCATCCTGGGCGAGAAGCTGTCCGCCCTTCCCCCTGCTCCGCGCAAGCTCGCGGAAGGACTCGTCGAGGCAGGCGTTCTCACCGTGGGCTGAGCGTCAGTCCTTCGTGGGCAGGGCCAGCCATCCCACCCGCACCATCGCGGGCACCATCAGCAGGTCGGCGAGCACCGCGAAGATGAGCACCATGGGCAGGAGGGTGCCCAGGATGCGCAGTGAGAAGTAGTCGGAGAGCGCACACGGCAAGAAGCCCACCACCAGCACCACGGTGGTCATCACGATGGCGCGGCCGGCGAATGCGTAGGTGCGCTGGAGGGCCTCGGCGCGGGTCTCGCAGCGCGCGGCTTCCACGCGGTAGCGCATCAAGAAGTGGATGGTGTCGTCGACCCCGATGCCGATGGCCAGCATCGCGATGACGGCCGTGTCGGTGTCCACGTCGCCCCAGGCGAGTCCGAGGTAGCCCCCCAGCCAGATGAGCGGCAGCAGGTTGGGCAGCATCGACACCAGCCCCAGTCTCAGCGACCGCAGGCCCATCACCATCAACAGGGTGACGACCCCCACCGAGAAGGAAATTCCCCTCACTTGTCCGTCGATGATGCGCTCAATCCAGGCCCCCATCAACGCGCTCAGGCTCGTCGCTTCTACCGAGACGGCACTTCCGAGGGCGTCTTGACCCATTGCGGTGATGTCGTGGGCGATGTCGCGTGTGGCCCGCATGCCGCCGGACTGCAGGCGCAGGTGAATGGCTGCCCGCTGCCGGTCGAAGTCGACGAGTCGGTCGAGGTCGCGTCCGCCCGACATCTCGAAGAGCAGCAGCTCTTGCGCCACTGCCGCCCGGGTGTCCGGGAGGGTGGTGCCGTCCCCCGCTCCAAGCGCATCGTGCATCGACCGCAGCCCGTCCACCAGCGACACGGACTGGTCCACCGAAGGCAGTGCGGTCACCGCGTCTTGGAAGTCTGCGAGCTTCGACAGCAGCGTGGGGTCGAGCAGGCCGTCGGGCTCACCAGAATCGACAAACACCTGCAGAGCGTTGTCTCCAACAAAGCGCTCAGACAGCCAGCGCGCATCGATCTGCAGCTTGTGGCCGTCGTCGACCCTCGAGATGAGCTCTGCGTCGATGTTCATCTGGAGGGCGCCAGCCCCAGCTGCGCCCATCAGAACGAGAAACGCCACCACGACTGGCCACGGGCGCCGACTCGACAGGGTGGACATCGCTTCGATGATCGCATCCAGCGCGTGGTCGAGGGCCACGACTCCACGGCCCCATGCGCTCTTGGATGGCGCCGCACTTCGCTTCTCGATGGCGTCGTCGTCGAGTCCATACGACAGCAGCACGGGCACCAGCGTCATGGCGAGAACCAGTGCGAGCGCGACGCCTATCCCCAGGGTCACACCCATCTGCCGGAACATCGGTGTGGGCACGAACGACAGACTCACGAAGCCCACAAAGGTGGTCACACTCGTCAGCAGGCAGGCCCGTCCCACATCCGAGGCACTTGCGAGAATGGACTCCTCACGGGGTCTTCCGAGCAGGCGCTCCTGTTCCCACGCGCTCCAGAGATGGATCACGTCCGAAAAGCCCACGACCACGACCACCAGCGGCACTGCGGTCACCATGATGCTGAACACCGGATCGATGAGCGACGACAGGGCCATCGTCCAGATCATCGCCAGCCCAGAGATGCCCACGCTCACGATGGCCGGCAGAATTCTCTTGAACACCGCCATCACGGTCAACAGCAGCGCGAGCACCGACATCGGGAGCAGGCGAAACAGGTTGTCCCAAGCGAGGTGCAGCATCTCCACGAGCAGCACCGGAAAGCCCGCCCGGTGGACGTGGTCGCCCGAGAATCCATGCTCCGCCAGCGTGTCATCGAGCAGGTCAAGGTTGGCCAGTCCCTCCTGGCCGGTGCGGTCCGGGTCGACTGCCAGCTCCACGAGCACCGACACACTGCGGCCGTCGCGTCCGACCAGCACTCCTGCCACCCCTGGGTCGTCGAGTGCCGCTTCGAGGGTTCCGCCTTCGGACCAGTCGCGCACCTGGATGCCGCCGTCGTCTCCCTCGATGCGCTGCGCCACGCCGATGCTGTGCGCGCCGGTGAAGCCGCCGGTCTCGATGTCTGCCACCGCTTCATCGAGGGTAGCCAGCCGCTTCAGGAGGTCGAGAGCCAGTGGGTCGTCGACGGGGATTCCAATGAGCACATGCTCATCGTTGCCGAAGCGCTGGGACTGCTCCAGGTAGCGAGCGTAGTCGGGGCTGTCGCCGAAGAAGAGCTTCTGGAGCGTGCTCCCGATGGACACGCGGGTGAGTGTGAGGCCCGCCACTACGGTGAGTGCCGCCACCAGAAGCGCCACGGCGCGTCTCTGGCGAAGCACCAAGGCGAACCAGCGCACAAAGGGGTCGGAGCGGTCGAGGTCGTGGGTGTCAGCCATTGGCGCCCGCTATCCACCCCGCCCGCCCCCTTCACCATCCTGCGGCGAGCTTGCGTGTGTGCGCGACGGGAACGATAGGCTGAGCTCCAGCCCCGAGCGTGTCGTGTCGAAGCCCCGTCCCCCCGTGTGGCCAGCCTGGCTCCTCGCACTGGCCTGGGGTGTGCTTCCGGCCCTTCCTGCACTGCTTGCTGGTGACCTTCTGGGCCATCCCTACACCGATCTCTATCCGTCGGTCTGGGGCCTGTGGGTGGCGGCCGAGAGCTGGCCTGGGGTGGTCACTCAGACCGCTCAGCTGGCCGCTCCGGATGGAATGGGCTTCTACTACTCGAGTCCCGTGAAGGGCTGGCTGGCCGGCATCTTGGTGCCCTTCCTTGGGGTGCCGGTCACCTGGAACCTGCTCACCGTGGCTGCGCGCGTGGTCACGGTGGGACTGTTCGGGCATGCCGCCCGCGCCTGGGGACTTCGAGGGCCGGGAATCCTCGTCGTGGCGGCGGCGGTGGGGTGCAGTGCGGTCTTTCAGGGCTACGCAGTAGAGGGCATTGTCGAGGGCACGGATGGCTGGCCCCTCGCCCTGTGGGCATGGGCTGCCGGACACAAGCGGTGGGGTTGGAGCGCAGTGGGACTGGCGCTGTGCGTGGTGTCGTCTTGGTACCTGGGCGCGGTCGCCTGTCTGTTGGTGGTGTTTGCTGCTCTGCGCGACAAGAAAGCGCTGGTGGGCCTCTTGGGCGTGGTCCTCGCGGCGCCGGCGCTGGGGGCTTTTCTGAGCGCGTTTTCGGGGGGACGGGCGCTCGATCCCGCCGTGCGTGCGGCGATGGGGGCCGTGCTCTCGCCTCAGGTGCCGGGCGCCTTTCAGGACGGACTCCAGCCGTTCGCCATCTCCACCTACACGGGCGTGTTGCTCTCCCTCGCGGCGCTGGGTGCGCGCAGTCGAGTGCTCCTGTTGGCACTGATACCCGCCGTTCTCAGCGTAGGTGCCGGGCCATGGTACGCGCTTCCCGTGCTGTCCTCCCTGCGTTTTCCGTATCGCTGGCACCTCGCCACACTCGCTGTGATGGCGCTGTGTGCGGGTGGTCTCGCGGACCAGTTGCGGTCACGCTGGAGCTACCTCCTTGGAGTCCTCATCGCGGCCGAGACTCTGCTGCTGGCGCGGGTAGAGCCGGTGCTTCCCGGAGCTCCGGCGGTGGTCCCCGAGCTCTACGCTGCCGTCGACCAGACTGTTCTGGATGTTCCTGGCCCGGTGTCTTTGCCTCCCGGCGAGATCAACCCGTCACGGCCACGGTCCCGATGGTTTCTCTACGCTCAGACACTCCACGGCCAGCCCACCCCGTGGGTCCCCGACTTCAACAGTGTGGGCACCACATCTGCCGTCCATCCTGAGCACAAGGCGGTGCTCGATGCCTTTGCCGCCTACGACCGGGTGGTGCAGCCCGAGCCCACTCCCCTCCCCGCCGACACGATTCAGCGCATGCAAGCCCTCGGCATCGGCTGGATCGTGGTTCACCATCGCATCTACGGCCTCACCCAAGAAATTGGTCTCCGAGATGTTCTCGTCAAACAGGGCGCCGAGCTTGTGGCTCGCGATGACGATCGCTGGCTGCTGCGGATTCCGGCTGCGGTGCCGTGATCAAGCGTTCGTGGATGCGGCCCCGGGTGGCCATTAGGGACCGCTCATGATCCCCCACCCCCATCTCATGCCTCGCGACGTCGGCTGGATCGAGGTCGTCACTGGCTGCATGTTCTCCGGCAAGACCGAAGAGCTGATCAAGCGCCTGCGACGAGCCCAGTACGCGCGTCAGCCGGTGGTTGTCTTCAAGCCCAAGATCGACGACCGTTATGCGAAGGACTCCGTGGGGTCGCACTCCGGGCAGAAGATGCGGTCGTTCCAGATCTCGCATTCCTCGGAGATCATCCCACTGGTCGGCGACGCCATGGTCGTGGGGGTAGACGAAGCCCAGTTCCTCGACAACGGGCTGGTTGAGGTCTGCGAAAAGCTCGCCAACAGCGGTAAGCGCGTGGTGGTCGCCGGTCTGGACCTCGACTATCGCGGCAAGCCCTTCGACCCCCTCCCCCACCTCATGGCCGTGGCGGAGTACGTCACGAAGAACCTCGCCATCTGCGTCGAGTGCGGCAACCCCGCCGACCGGTCCCAGCGCTTGGTCGATCGCGGAAGTCGAGTGCTGGTGGGCGAGACCGAAGCCTATGAAGCCCGCTGTCGGCTCCACTGGGACCCCAACCGCTTCGAGACCGTGCAGCAGCGCCTGCCGCTTGGAGCCAACCTGGCGATGAAGGGCTGACGGTGGGTTCGCGAAGACGGTGAACGTGGCTGAGCGATCGAAGCCCGCTCAGCTGGTACGACGAAATATCACCGCGAACGGCCCGAGCAGCTCCTCCACCGCTTCTCGCCCGCGGTCGGTGAGCTCTACTCCGCCTACATCGACGAAGACGACGGCACAGCGACCGATCTGGATGGGGGGGCGCGCATCGACCTCGGGGAGTGGGGTGGCCGTGTCACAGCGGGGACATCGCACTGTGGCGACAGGAGAGGATCTGGTGTCTTGGCGGCTGGCTTCCATGGCGGAGGCGAAGGCGCGCGCGAGTCCAGCACCGCAGGAAGGGCACGTCACGTGGAAGCCGCCCAGCTGGTTGCCGTAGACAACTCGGCCCGTCGGGTGGTCGAGCCGGATCCCCTTCGCTCCTCCGCCGATAAACTGAGCGGTCGGTCGATCGGCGCACACCAGACCATCGGCAGACCAGCGCACTAAGGCGTCGTCCCACGAGTCAGAAGCGGGGGATAAGTCGATATCCTGAGGTACACATAGTACGTCGACTCGGCTGCGGTTGAGAGCCATGTCCACCTCCCGTGAGCCTACGGTCTTATCGGAACGGTCTCGGGATCGAGGGCGCTCCAGTGGTAGAACGGTCGACCTCACCTCGCCGGAAACGGCGGTTTTCTCCGGAGTCGTGATGTCCGCTCGCTTGAATTCCATTGTTTCGCTTCTCGGCGACGAGGCCGATGACCTGCTCGGCCACACCTGCAGCGCCATCCCGAAGTCTCGCCTGCATCTTCCTGGTCCCGACTTCGTGGACCGCATCTTCGGTCCCAGCGACCGCAACATCCGGGTGCTTCGCAGCCTTCAGCAGCTGCTCGGCCACGGCCGGCTCGGCGGCACCGGCTTTGTGAGCATGCTCCCTGTCGACCAGGGCATCGAGCATGCTGGCGGGGCGAGCTTCGCGAAAAACCCCGATTACTTCGACCCCGAAAACATTGTGAAGCTGGCGATTGAGGGGGGCTGCAACGGCGTCGCCACCACCAACGGTGTGCTGTCCATGGTGGCCCGCAAGTACGCCCACAAGATCCCGATGATCCTGAAGCTCAACCACAATGAGCTGCTCACAATGCCCAACAGCTTTGAGCAGATCATGTTCGCCCAGGTCGACCAAGCGTTTGAGATGGGCTGCGTCGGGGTGGGCGCCACCATCTACTTCGGCTCCGAAGATTCCAACCGCCAGATTGTCGAGGTGATGAACGCCTTCGCCCACGCCCACGAGCTGGGAATGTGTACGATTTTGTGGTGCTACCTCCGCAACTCGGCCTTCAAGACGGGCGGCAAGGACTACCACGCGTCTGCCGACCTCACGGGCCAAGCCAACCACATGGGCGTCACCATTCAGGCCGACATCATCAAGCAGAAGCAGCCCACGCTCAACGGTGGCTACGCAGCGATGAACATGGGCGACTCGTCCTACGGCAAGTTCGACGATCGCATCTACAACGAGCTGTGCTCGCCCCATCCCATCGACCTCACCCGCTATCAGGTGGCCAATTGCTATATGGGCCGGGCGGGCCTCATCAACTCGGGCGGGGCCAGCGGCAGCAACGACATGGCGCAGGCCGTGCGCACCGCCGTCATCAACAAGCGGGCGGGCGGCATGGGCCTCATCAGCGGCCGCAAGGCATTCCAGAAGCCGCTCAACTTGGGTGTGCAGCTCCTGAACGCCATCCAGGACGTCTACCTCGACGATGGCATCACGGTCGCCTGACCTCTCTGCAGCAAAGCGGCACCCCGGTGTAAGGAACCTGCGCGCGCCCCGTTTGTCCCACATGACGGGACGGGGTGCTTCCCCTCCCCCACTCGATTTCTCCGGGCGCAATGCCCCACGGGAGGGTCCATGCAACGTTGGCATCTCACACTTGGTCTGGCTGCCACCGCGGTCGCCGCCGCAGTCGTCATCCCGGACCTTCGGGGGGCGGTCTCGGGCACCCCTCCGTCGGTTCCCCAGCCCACGCCGCAGCCGATTCCCGATGTGGTGCCGTCGCAGCCAGTTGCGCTCAGCGCGGGTCGTCTTCACGTAGAGGCATCACTCGACCAGAGTGCACTGCTCCAGGCTAGCGGTGAAGAGCGCTTTTTGGTCATCGAAGTGGCCGCTGAGGCCATCGAAGGCGTCGCCCGTCGACCCGTGCACCTGTCGGTGGTGATGGACACCTCGGGCTCGATGGCGGGACAGGGCAAGATGACCCATGCGCGGGCCGCGGCTCAAGAGCTGGTTGGCCTGCTCGGTCCGGAAGACACCTTCTCGCTCGTCACCTTCGACGACCAAGCGGCTGTCCGCCTTCCCGCGCGTCCGGTCACCAACATTCCCACGCTCCAGCGACGCATCCAGGGCATCCAGACCGGTGGTGGCACCAACCTCTACGACGGCGTGGCCTCGGGTCTCGGCGAAGTGCTCACCGACCCGCGCGAAGGGGTGCGTCGGGTGGTGGTGCTGTCCGACGGCAAGGCCAACATCGGCGTCACGGACGCCTCCTCCCTTCGTCGACAGGCCGGCTCCATGGTTGCAGAGGGCGTGACCATCAGCGCCATCGGCCTCGGCGTCGACTACAACGAGGACCTCCTCGCGGCAATGGCGGACGCTGGCGGCGGTGCCTACCGATTTGTGGACCGTCCGGGCACCCTCGCCGCAATGTTCACCGAGGAGCTGCAGCAGCTCTCCAGTGTGGTCGCGCGCCAGACCGATCTGCAGCTGGATCTTGCCGACGGCGTCGTGCTCCACGAAATCTACGGCTACGACATCAATCGCAGCAAAGACGGCTACTCGGTGCTTCTGGGCGACCTGTACTCGGGGGAGACAAAGAAGCTCGTGGCGCGGGTGAGTGTGCCCGACCGTGTGCTCGGCGCGGTCGCGGTGGCGGACGTCGAGGTCTCCCATGTGGATGCCGACAGCGGCTCGGTCCACGAAGCCGTCTTTGGCGTCGCCGCCACGGTCACGCCGGATGTGCGGGTGGTCCAGGCGTCGGTCGACAAGGACGCCTACAAACAGGCCACCCGCGCGCGCGTGGGAACCATCGTCGACTCCGCGGCGCGCAACTACGCGAAGGGCGATGTGGTTGCCAACCAAGCCGACATGGACCGCGCAAAGCAGCTTGTGGAGCGCTACAATGCCTCGTTCGAGGATGACGACATGCTGGCGAGTCTTGGCGACCTCGAAGCCGAACAGCAGGCCTTCCGCGCTGCAAAGCCCGCCAGCGCAGCCGGCAAGGCTCAGGTGAAGAAGGCCAAGGAGGGAGCCCGTGACTACAGCCGTCGCTGAACCCTCGGTTGCCGGCGCTACTCGCTTTTCGCTCGATTCGGGCTCAGGGCTGGTACGACGGCAAGCGGTATGGGTGGGCGCGCAAGTGGGTGTGGCTGCACTGTTGGCGGCGGCCGCGGTCACTGACTCCCTGCCCGAGCTCGCTGTCGTGCCACTCGCAGCGGGCGCTGTAGCCACGATACC
>Ga0315321_10002397_pt1 | contig 14536 bp, 10 predicted proteins | sample M180m21515metaG_FD_203464 | JGI IMG/M metagenome (GOLD analysis project Ga0315321, IMG submission 203464) | Ammonia-oxidizing marine archaeal communities from Monterey Bay, California, United States - M1 80m 21515 | ecosystem: Environmental > Aquatic > Marine > Intertidal zone | place: USA... | reverse complement strand
GCCGTGGTAAATGGATTCGGGAAAAACTTTTGGCCGGAATCGTGATGGATGTGCCGATTACGGTTGATGCTCAAATTCCCGATGACGAAAGTAAAACGTTGCGGGAGCGATTCAGTGTGGTTCATGCCAATGACTGTTGGCGATGCCATAAAAAGATGAATCCGCTGGGCATGCCTTTCGAGGCTTATAATCACGTGGGTCGTTGGCGGTCTCTTGAAAAAGAGAAGCCGGTCAATACACTCGGCGGTATAACGCACACTGGCGTAGCAACGCTCGATGGTGACGTAAGCGATGTTCGTGAGATGATGGAGCGATTGGCAAAATCGGATTTGGTCCGTCAGAGTTTTATCCGTCACGTCTTTCGTTATTGGATGGGACGCAATGAATTGTTGAGCGATTCGCAAACGTTGATTGCAATGGAAAAAGCGTACGTTGAAAATGACGGCAGTTTTAAAGAATTATTAGTGGCATTGCTCACTTCAGACTCGTTTTTATATCGGAAGTAAAAGAATATGATCGATCGCAGAATCGTATTAAAAGGCATGACCATGGGCGCGGGAGCTGTCGCACTCTCGCCGTTTATGCAGCATCTCAAGATGGCCCAGGGAGGGACTGAGCAACAACTTCCTAAACGTTTCGTGTTTGTTGTTAAGAGTAGTGGCTTGCAAGCTGAATACCTCAATCCGGTGGGACTCAAGCACGGAGGTGACAAGCTTGTTGATGAGCCGCTTGCCGATAAAACTCTAGCGGACAGCATGAAGTCCTTGGAACCTTTTAAAGATAAACTCACTATTATTCAGGGGCTCAGTGGCAGAATGACACTGGCAGGTCACAGCGCGTTTTATGGGGCGTTGGGAGGGTATAAGGCTGCTGCCAATACACCACCGTTGTACGCCACGATCGATGGATTTCTTTCAGAAAAATTCCCATCGGTGTTCAACCACCTCGGTTTCAAGATGGGCGAGGGCAGCCAAGGTACAACATTCCCGTCCATTTCCGCAAAGGGTAAAGGACAGCAGTTGCCTTTTCAGCAAAATCCCATGAGTGCTTTTGAAAATTTGTTTGGCAGTATTTTGGAAGGTGGCGATCTCCAGAAAAAATATTTACGGACCGGTAACGTCCTCGACACAATGTCTAAGGACATCGTAAAGTTACAGAAAAACTTGCCCGCCCAAGAACAGGAAAAATTGGGATATTACCTCGATGGGTTTGAAGCATTGAGAGACCGACGAATCAAACTCGTGTCCATGCAGAAAGTGTTGAAAGACCACGCGCCCCAAATTGATGACAAATATACGTCTCGCTTCAGGACGCACCACCTCGAAGCCCATTTCGATATGGCATCAGCAGCTTTGATCTCCGGTCTGACGAATGTCGTGACCGTACATGCCGACGGACTCGATTCTGTTTATTCAGGAATCGGCGTTGGTAACAACGTCCATGCCATCGGTCATGGCGCCGGTTATGCGACGCTTTCGTCGCAAGACTGCCGCAACGCGATTCGAACCTTTCACATCGAATTAATTGCCTCAATGGCTGACAAACTAAACCAGATTCCCGAAGGGGATGGCACGATGCTTGACAACACCCTGATTGTTTACCTTAGCGATAATTCCGCCAATCACCACTCTTTTGGTTTTGAGTGGCCGATGTTTGTTCTGGGCAATCTGGACGGAAAACTCAAAACTAAAGGCCGCTATTTGGCCTATCCACACTATGGTACCGGAAATCATCATCATACGATTTGTAATTGGTTTACGACTTTGTGTCATTTAGCGGGAAGTCCCCGAGATCTTTTTGGTCAACCAGATATGGCTTTAGGCAAAGTGGAAAATCAACAAGGCCCTTTGAACGAGCTTTTGGCGTGAGAAATACTGTTCCATACTTTGTAATAGCGTTCTATATTGTGGTCCTTGCGATCGGCTTGGGACCCACGGTTGGCAACGTCATGTCGCAGGAGCAGGATTCCCACCAATCCCTAACGATCCAGCAGGCAGAATTACGCTTAGCGCAATTGGGAGCTGAACTTACAGATAATGATCTAGAACTTATCTGTACTGCGGATAGTTTGGTGAAATTGGATCTCTCGGGTTGTCATCGTTTGTCGGACGTGGGGCTTTCCTACGTGGCAAATTTACCACAACTTGAATCGCTCGATTTGAGTAGATGTCATCGCATCACAGAACAAGGCATCAAATCGATTTGTCGGATGGAACGCCTGGCGAGTTTGAATATTAGTTCTACGCGGTTTCCATTAACGAAAGCATATGCCTTGCTGCAGCAACTTCCCATGTTGACAAAACTGGAGGTAAAAGATATTCGCGGCTTTACGAGCGAAGGGCTACAAAATTTAACGGGTTTAACATATTTGGATATATCAAATACAAATGGAAATTTGACAGATGCCGATCTAGCCCCTTTAGCACCTTTGACTTCACTTACGTATTTGAATCTTAATGGTAGTCGTGTTTGGAGTGCAAATAGAAATATTACCGACGCAGGAATGAAGCATTTGGAGGGTATGAACAAGTTGGAATTCCTCGGCTTATTTGGTTACTTCAGTCTCACGGCTAAGGGTTACAACCCATTGTTTGCGAACCTCACTAACCTCGAGCGATTGGAGATGGGCTTCAATTGGCCGCTCAAAGGTGGCGAGATTGAAATCCCGACGTCGTTAGAGCATCTAGATATGATGGAGTCATTTCAACTTGAAGATATTGCGGTGATCAATCTCAAAAGCAAGGGACGACTGAAGACGCTCAATCTGTTTTATTGCATGGCCCTAACGGATAAGAGTCTGGAGTCTCTCAAAGATCTGCCAAATTTAAATTATCTAAATTTGGGTTGTATTGGTGCCTTGACTGACGAAGGTTTGGTCAATCTGCGAGGAAATACTGGGCTGACCTATCTGAATCTGGGCGACAACGATAATTTTTCCGACGATGGCTTGGTGAACTTACAAAACATGAAGATGTTGGAAGAGCTCAATTTATGGAGCACTCCCAGTTTGAAAGGGCATGGCCTATCTGTCGTTAATGCGTTGCCGAAGCTACAAACGCTGAATTTGGCAGACTGCGCTAACCTCACTGATGAAGCGCTCAGTCATTTAAAGAACAAAACGCGATTAAGAAATTTATATTTGGACAATTGCACCAAGCTTACGGATGCCGGGTTGGAGCAAATTGCTGGACTTTCCGATTTGCGAGAGTTGACTGTCAATGGTTGCTTGGATATCACCGACAAAAGCCTAGAAACAATGCAAGGATTAAAGTCGCTCAAGTATTTAGTGATCGCGAACTGTCCGCGCCTTTCGCGAGAAGGGGCAGCCGCGTTAAAAAAAGCCCTTCCTAATTGCCGTATTGTCCGAGATTGAGTTGACGACAGATATGCAGATCGTCATTGTGGTCGTCGATGTTTCTCTTCGAATTCAGGAAATGGCCCCGGAGCGTTTTGGGGAAATCGTTTCAGTATCATCTCAAGTCGTTCTCGACGGCCGGGAGCAATCTTGTCGAGCGGGCTAACTGCGGTCTGCTGGAGTTGGTCTTTCGTGAGGTCATGAAAGCTTCCCTTACTGTCAACAATGTGCTGCCAGTCGCGAATCATGCGAAAGTCGCCGATCTGCGAGAAGATCCAACTCCGTTTTTCGAAGGGGTCTTCGCTGCCTCTCAAGCTGGGCACAAACGAACGTCCATCCAGCGTCGAGCCTTGAGGTGGATCGGTCTTCGCTAGTTCTAGGAATGTCGGGTAGAGGTCGGTAAAGTCGATCAGATCTCGCGAAACACGATCTCCCGGAGTTAGAAAGGGAGCACGCACTACGAACGGAACATGGACTCCGCTATCCGCTTCACGACCTTTCCCTTTTTCAAATGGTTTCCCATTCAGATTTCCTGCAGCCGCTGATCCATTGTCGCCCGTGAAAACAATCAGCGTGTTGTGCATAAGTCCCGCCTTGTCGACGGCTTCAATCAGTTTGCCGACGAGCTGATCCATGTAAGCGACGTTACCAGCGTAGAGCGCATCTTTGCCTACCGGGGCATTATCTTTGTTCTGAGGCGTTGTCGTATGTGGGCCATGAGTGAGCAGCATCGGGTAGTAGACGAGAAATGGTTGCTCTCGTTTGCGGCGAATGAAGTCGACTAGGAAGGAGTTGATTGTATCCGGGCCATACGACGCCGTTGTACGACGACCGTTAGTCATGATATGACCGTCCCAATAGCGTCGCTCCGTTGCCGGACGCCCGGTTTCCACGCCTGTCCAAACACAGTGTTCATCGAATCCGTGTTGCTTCAGGGCATCGGGCTGTTTTCCTAGATGATTGATCTGCCACTTGCCACCGATTACTGTTGTGTAGCCGGAATCGCGCAGGACGCGCGCAAAGGTTGTGAACTTCGTCCAGCTTAAGCCAGCGCCACCCCAGCGTGGAACGTCGTAGTGCTGAGTCCATCCATGCCGAAACGGATACTGTCCTGTGAGCAGTGTCACTCGTGTTGGCGTACAAATTGGAGTGCACCACGCCGTTTCGTAGCGCACACCCTGCTTTGCGAGTTGATCTATATTTGGAGTCTGATTCTGCGCACCGTAACAGCTCACCCAATCGCGGCCCATATCGTCGACCATGATGAGGATGATGTTCGGTCGATCACCTGCTTTTGTGGCCATCGAGATCAAGCAAAGTAACAAAGTTATGAGAGCTGATTTCATTTTGTGTGGAATGCCTCACTGGCGACGGTTTTTTGAATGAGCTCGCGAAAGCCATAATGGTGCTTCGGCATGGTAGATACGATATGGTCGATGTCGTCGCGATCTGCAAAGCTCAGGCGTCGGCCGAGCGCGTAGACGAATAACTTTTTGGTCAGGCATTGTGTGAACTGTTTAGGTCGTTCGAGAAGGAAAGTCTTGATGCCACTGGGTCCGGGGATTGTGGTTCCGTCGGGCAGATCGCCTGACGAATCAATTGACAGTTGCTTGCTGTAACGATCTCGCCAAGCTCCGACGTAGTCGTAGTTTTCCAATGATAGTCCGATGGGGTCTATTTTACGGTGACATTCGTAGCAGGTTGGATTGTTACGGTGCTTCTCCATTAATTGCCGGATTGTGGCGCTGCCGCGTGTGTCAGGTTCGATCGGGTCGACGTCCGGCGGCGGTGGGTTGGGCGGCGTACCCAATAGATTGTTGAGTACCCAGACTCCACGCACAACGGGCTGTGTTTCGACTCCGTTCGAAGTCGCTGTGAGGATGCTGCCGTGTCCCAGTAAACCACCTCGATGAGAATCCGACTTAAGCACTACTCTTCTAAATTCTTCATGGTCAATATTGGGAATGCCGTAATGCCGCGCCAGCGCGGCATTGAGGAAGGTATAATTCGAATCGATAAAATCCAGTATACTGCGATTCTCGCTAAGGACATGGGAGAAGAATAGTCGTGTCTCATCGCGCATCGCGTCTTCGAGGTTGTCTTTGTAGAAGGCTTGATTCTTTTCTGGATCCGGTGGCATTTCGCCCAGTTTCCGAAGGTCGAGCCATTGACCTGTAAAATTCTCCGTGAATGCGTAAGATTTGGGATCCGAGAGCATTCGCTCGACTTGTCGCCTCAAGACCGTTGGATCACTTAAGGTTCCTTCGTCGGCGGCACCGCGCAGCTCGTCGTCGGGCATCGAACTCCAGAGGAAATAGGAGAGTCGCGTTGCCAGTTCATATTCGCTCACATGCCGATCTTTTGAATCGGAGGGTGTGGTCTCCGCCAGATACAGGAAATTAGGCGAAGTCAGAATCGCTCGAACGCCATACTTAGCAGCCGACCAGAAATCCTCGGATTTCGCATGGTACGCGCGCGCCAAACTGAGATAAGGCGCCAATTCTTCGCTACTGACAGGTCGTCGGAAGGCTGCAGAAGCGACACGCAACAACGCCTCATCCAGGTAGCTGGCGTCAGGTTTCGTCGGCGGATCGGGAAAGAACCGCGCGAATCCCGCGGGTGGCCATTGATCGTAGAAAGGCCCTTCGATCCCCAAAGTATGAACGTGGAGTTCAGGTCCCGAACCCACGTACATCTCCGGCGGATTGCGGATGGGATAAAGAGCGTCCTTGTTGTACTTAGGCAAAACTTTCCGCAGAATGCGTTTGAACGAACCATTCGGTCCGTTGGCCCAGTGCACATGAAAAGTAAAGCCCTTTTCAAGCCAGACGCGATGCTCGATTTCGATCACCTCGTCGTCGGGAATTTCGTATTCGCCGATGATTCGGTGGGCAGTTGCCCCGAGCTCGCGTGAATCGATGGAAATGGATAATCGCATCGGCTCATTCGAATTGTAACGTAGGTCTTCATCTTTGTACCGCGACTTTCTACGAACAGCCTGCGCTGAAAATCGAATCACATACTCACCGTCGGCGGGGACTCCTCGTTTCTTATCGAGCAACGGTAGTCCCAACGGTTGACGAAACTTGATAAATAATCGTCCGGCTTCTTTGCGCCATTCCTTGTTGGTCGTCACACCGCTAACAACCTCCTGTGGCGAATCCGCTCCGGCATGATTTCCGACTTCGTAATGAATCATTTGTGGCCGAGGGCCGGGCAGAATGGCTTTGTCCGCCACCTTGCGTGCTGCTTCAAGATAGTTGCGGAGCAGATAATCCGATGTCACCAGTCCCTCGCCAACGTTGTCGAAGCCTTCCGTTGGGTCGTCTGCTGGAAAGGTGGTTGTGGGATCGAAATCGACCATTTTCAGTTGAAACAGATCGCGAATCGTGTTGCGGTACTCGGCGCGGTTGAGCCGACGTAGCACGACTTTTCCGACGTTATCACGCGCCTCTTCGCGTGCCTTGGCAAGAGAACTAGTCAGTAGCGCGACGACCGTTTTTAGTTCCGCTTCGGACGGTTGTATTTCGTCTTCCGGAGGCATTACTGCGAGGTTCAATTGATCGAGAATCTCTTGAAGTAATTCTGCATTTTCAGCGCCGCTTTCAACAGTGGACAACCGATCGAAACGGCGATCCCCCTTTTGTTTGTCAGGTCCATGGCACTTGACACAGTAGGACTTCAGAAACGATTGAAGTACTTCGCGTTCACGGCTTTCAGCTTGCACTGAGTTCGCACCGGCACAGATTAGTAGTAGTAATATCAGTCGGCTCATGTCAGTAGATGATTCAGGTTTGAAGTGCTCGTGGAGAACGCATCCTGTTCGAGACCCAGTTGCTGAAGAATCGTGACGAACAGATCTGACAGTGCTCGGCCATCACGGCCACGGCGTTCGAAGCGATGATGGTTACCACCGCGCAAACCGCCGCCGCCAACCATGATTGGTAAGTTTCGGCTGGAATGTGAACTGGCGTTACCCATCCCGCTACCAAACAGCACGACGGTTGATTCTAACAACGACTGCCCATTCGAGTCGGGAGTCTCCTTTAGTTTTGTTAGAAATCGGGAAAACTGTACCGCATAGAAAGTCTCAATGATCGTAAGTTCCTTAAGCAAATCGGGCCTTTTCCCGTGATGGGTTAATGAGTGATAACCCAACGAGATTCCGTCGAAAGGAAACAGGCGGTTCCCACCAGGATGTCCGTAACAAATGACGTTTGTTGACTTCGTTTGTAGGGCAAGCACCATCAAGTCGTACATTACAGAGGTGTTGTACGGATATTCGAGATCAACGATAGTGTCGTCGTCGCCATCTCGAATGACTTTGTCGCTGACTTTCGGTTTGGCGATGTCGATCCATTCCGCTTGGCGTTTTAGTTTCCGTTCTACTTCACGGATTGCGGTAAGGAACTGATCGAGTTTGTCCTTGTCCGCCTGCGCGAGCCTCTCGTTGAGACGTTTTGCATCTTGCCGAACGACATCAAGAATACTCGCGTCTTCATCAAGAAATTGTTGAGTTTGCTGCATCAACTGTGGGCTTTCATCAAGGAACAGTTTCGCAAAGACTCGCGACGGATCGCTGTCGGTTGGCAATTTGATTCCCGCCCGTGACCACGAAACGCCACCATTACCGAGCAACAATGACGGGAATCTCGTCGTCTGCCCGATCTTTTCGCCCAGCAACTGGTCGAGCGTGTGCAATCGTTGCGGTTGATCTTTGACGTCTTTCATCTCGACGCCATTGAGAAATGTGGTTGAGCAACCATGCCCGCCACCAACACCTGGATGATCGAGATTTGTAAAGATCGTCAGGTCAGCTCGATGCGACTCCAGTGGTTTCAATAAAGTCGGCGTCTCATAGTCCGCGCCGGTTTTCGTTGGAAAGAACCCCGCTGGATTCATACCATAGTTCGGAGATACACAGACAAAGCGTTTTGCGTTTGCGCTCGATTGTTTTTCGTTGTCGGCATGCAACGAGTCAAACGCCGGCAATGCAATAGAAACACCTAGCCCACGAAGAAAATTGCGACGGTCAAGTTTGATCATGGTTAATAGCTCTCATATGGAGCTCGGTTTAGTGGAGGCGGCGGGATTCGAACCCGCGTCCCGAGACATTTTCATGTAAGCTTCTACGTACATAGTCGATTATTTGGTTTTAGCAAACGATAACTCCGCTCGACAGGATTTAAAGTTCGCGATCCTGAAACTTAATTTAGACTTCTGCGTATCAAGCATGACAAAAGTCGATCTGGATTTGTGACGGACTGTTAGAGCTAACCAGCTAAGCCCTAGAGTCCGGGTTGCCTTTAATTAGGCAGCCAATGCTAGATTATTATCTGCAATTAAAATTGTTTAGTCAGCTTTTTACGTGGCCAACTGACCAACCACGGTACGCCACTTACACTTCAGGCTATCCGGTCGATACCAATGTCGCCCCCATAGTGATAAGTTGTTACTGCTCTGGATGTAACCATAAACAGCATCGGCATCAATATTATACCACCTGTAGTTATTTAGTACAGCGAAATAGAAAAACTCCCGAGTTGCTATGACAAGAAGCCAGGCATAGAATCTAACGCCGAATTTTAATAATAGCACGCAAAAACCAATAGAAAAACTCCAAGTGGTATGCACCAAAAAGTAAACCAGTGGAACCGTCCTTTTTCTAATACCACTAACAAAGTCCGTAATGCCCCGTAACCGACTACTGCGGAAATAGCAATTCCAAGACCAACCACATTCCAATCGATTGCTAATATCTCGTTACTAGCAGGCTTAAGAAGTTGTTTGCATAACATGATTACCACCGCCCCAGCTATCACTGGAATCGACATTAAAAATGAAACTTGAGCTGCTTGTTGACCAGATAATCCAATCCGCCGCGCCGCGATAATTGTCAAGCCACTACGACTTAAGCCAGGAATAATCGCAAACGCTTGAGCAATCCCAATCCAGAAAGCTTGTTGATTTGACAATGCTTCAATTTTTGTGGTTTCGTCGCTATTGGCACTACTTGGCTCGCCTATCCATAATACAAATCCAGTGACGACTAACATGGCGCCAGTCAGGCGAGGATCTGTTAACCGTTCATCCAATCCGCTAATCACAATCAGCAATCCGACACAAGCCGCTGGGATGGTAGTTATGACAAGCGGGAGGATTAGACTTCGGCGGTGACCACATAGCTCAACCAAGGATTTCCAAAATACCGATAAGACAGCGAGTAATGTACCTGCATGTAATGCGACTGTTATTTCAGTCATGGTCGCTGTGGCCGCTGGATCGGGTATGAAAAATGTGTCTAGGGCGATGAGATGCCCCGAAGAACTCACCGGTAAAAATTCGGTTAAACCCTGCACGATCGCTTGGATGACCGTTTTCATCGTTTCCATTTGCTACCGTTCTCGTTTCCAACGACGCGCATATCGACCAGTAAAAAAACTCTGCGTTACAAACATTAAGATGACAAGCATAAACCACATTGCCTGTTTGCCGGATGGAGCTTCTTCTAAATCTAATTGTAAATATGAAATGATCTCGTTTCCCGATTCGGCTAAAATTCGAACAGCAAAGAGCCCCGCATATACTCCGACAAATAACAGATTTGCAATGGTAACCGCCCAGAGAGCCGACCAGTCTACGTAGAGGATCAAAAATACTGCCAAACCTAATTGGATTACGGTTATCAGTAGCATTAAGTATACCCAGCGGTGCTGCTGGATCGGCTCACTCGCCGGTACCGAGGTTAGCAGGTGGGAAATAGCAGGTAGGGCTGCAACGATGGCAACAGTCGCTAAGCTTAATGCCAAAAGCCTCACATGCCGCACACGACTTTTACTCCAAGTTGCCGGTGCAAATCGGCTTGTCGCAGATATTTGATTCATAACCGTTAATATATCACAAATTGATAACTTAACATTTGCGAGAGTCATGAATCTCACTAGACGCTGACAATCAATTTCGGCGAACCTTTATTAAAAACGGTATGATATATCTAATAAATAGAATCGTAGCCCGTCTTGGCGGTCTACCCTAACCATATAAGAAAGGTTTCCTGTGGACATCTATTTAACAACAATGCAGATTCTTGGGCTGGCCATTGGCGGAATGTGCCACTCACTGTTAGGCAGCATTAAAGTTCCACTCGCGCATAAACTAAATATCAAAGAAGATAAGATAGGTGTACTCGTCAGTGCTTTTGGATTTACGATGATTCCTATGGCATTCGTAGCTGGAATTATGGCTGATGAATTTGGCAGAGATTTAGTTTTAGGCGGTGCCTTGGGAATCATGATCTGTAGCGTTTTGGTGCTCGCCAACGTAAAAACTTATATCGCGGCAGTCATTGCGGTCTTGTTACTTGGAACGGGTTGGTCAGCGTTAGTGAATGTGCTCAACGCACTTCAGGGTCCAGCATTTCTACCGTTCTTTAGCGAAACTACCCCGCTTTCATCAGCAATGAACTTGGGTGATTTTGTTTTTGGAACAGGTGCTTTTGTGATGCCTATCGCTACAGCTTTCTTAATAGCTAAAGTTGGTTTGAAGAAAACATTCAGCTGGTTTGCAGTCTTGATAGCGATTTCACTTGTGTTTGTTTTTTTTGTCAACTGGGAGTTGCTGAAACCAGATACAACGCAAGTAATTGATGATTGGTTGAGGGTGTTGCTAACCGATTCAGTCGTTATTATCTGTTGCATCGCTTTTTTCTTTCATGTTCCTACCGAAGCGTGTGTAGCGTTATGGGCTACCACTCTTATGAAAGATCGTGGAGTAACTGATGGAAAGGCATCTACGTTATTGTCAGTGTTTTGGTTGGTGTTCACAATTTCTCGGCTAGTTGCTGCATTGTTAATGCCGGCTGGAATGGATCATGCGATTTTGATTGTTTTGGCAATAACTTGTACGGCTGCTACTTTGGGATTAGCTCTTAGCCGCTCCCAACAAATTACTGTGGGCTCGATCATATTGCTAGGTGCGATTATGGGTCCCATTTTTCCAATTTTGATTGCTCAGCTAGTAGATCATGTAGGTGGTTCAATAGACGCACAATTAATTGGCCGAGCCATTGGCCTGTTCTTCTGCATCGGTGGGATCGGCTGGGCTCTCACTCCCTTGATTGCGGGTAAAATCGCCGCGAAAGGTTCTGTACAAAAAGCATTTTTTCTAATCTCCGCGGGAGCTGTTTGTTTAACAGTTCTGACCATCATATTGAGCAGACAGACGATTTGAAGTGTTTCTCGACAGTAAAATTTGACGCTGTGTTCTGCGGTGAAAGAACGAATTTGTTGGCAACACCTCACTTGGGTCGTGCAGTATACTGAATGTTCTTATTACGCCCTCTTCTTATTAGAGATTAAACCCATGAAAGAACTACTGATTTTGTTAGCAGCAATGGTGACATGGACATCCTCTTCCAGTACAACCTCTGCAGATGAGCCCACTGCTGTGCTTGCTGCACCGACGAAAATTGGAACTCGTGGGTTAGTCTCAAGTGAATTTATTTATCCTTTAGCTGGTCGACAAACACCGGAATGTCATGCATCGACGATTGTCAGTACTCCCACTGGACTCGTTACAGCCTGGTTTGGCGGTAAGCATGAAAAGAATCCTGATGTGGGCATCTGGGTTTCTCGATTGGAAGACGGTCAATGGTCTCTGCCTACTGAAGTTGTCAATGGCATGCAATCGGAGCAATTAAGATATCCCTGTTGGAATCCAGTGTTATTTCAGCCTGCTAAAGGACCGTTACTTTTATTTTATAAAGTTGGCCCTACTCCAAGTACTTGGTGGGGCATGTTGGTGACATCTAATGATGGTGGGGAATCCTGGAATAAACCAACTAAACTTGGCAAAGATTCAGCGATTGGTCATATCGTGGGTCCCGTTAAAAATAAACCCATTGAACTTTCGGATGGTTCGATTCTGTGCCCATCGAGTAGTGAGCACAATAACTGGCGTGTTCATTTTGAATTAACCAAGGACCAAGGAAAAACATGGAAAATTATTGGTCCGATTCACGACGGCGTGAAGTTTAATGCGATTCAACCTAGCATCCTCACTTATAAAAACGGTTCAATGCAAGTAATGTGTCGCACCCAAGAAGGTGTGATTGCCCAAAGCTGGTCTGTTGATGGCGGGCAGACGTGGTCCCAACCTACCGCCACGGATCTACCGAATCCAAATTCTGGAACAGACGCAATTACCCTTACCGATGGTCGGCAGTTGCTTGTCTATAATCATACCACCCGCGCCGGAGAGTTTCCCGCTGGTCGAAATATGCTAAATGTCGCGATCTCCAAAGATGGCAAGACATGGCACCCGGTGCTAACACTCGAGCGAGATAAAGGTGAGTATTCCTACCCAGCTGTTATCCAAGCTGCAGATGGCACTGTCCACGTCGCCTATACTTGGCGTCGCCAAACGGTAAAACACGTTGTTATCAACCCTAAAAAATTCTAGACCTTACTGGTTAGATACTTGCCAATTATCAACAGGATATAATATTATGCGTCACACAAATTGTTTTTTTGCTGCTCTCACCATACTGATGGTAGCAACGCTTGCAGCCACTCCGGTTACAGCAGAAGTCACTGTATCAAACCTATTCACCGATCATATGGTTCTGCAGCGTGACGTGCCTGTCGTCGTTTGGGGCAACGCATCAGCCGCAGAGCAAGTATCGATTGTGCTTGCTGGTAAGACGGAAACAACTAAAGCTGATGATGATGGTCGCTGGCAAGCTCAATTACCACCTTTATCTGTTGGCAGTGGACCACATACATTAGTCATCGAAGCAAGCAATCGAATTGAGATTAAGGATATTCTGATCGGTGAAGTTTGGGTCTGCTCTGGACAATCCAACATGGCGTTTTCGGTTAGCGCAGCTAACGACCCAGATCTAGAATCACTTTCCGCAAATTTCCCCAAGATTCGTATTATTTCTGTTCCCCAGACGGGTAGCCAAACGCCCTTGGATAATTTTCAGGGTAAATGGGAGCCAGTTACCCCAGAGTCAGTAAAGAGCTTTTCCGCGGTGGGTTATTTTTTTGGTCGACAATTGCATCAAACTTTAAATGTTCCGATCGGTCTGATTGACACAGCTTGGGGTGGTTCGGCCTGCGAAGCTTGGGTTCCCCGTGAGGTTCTGGAGGAAGCCGGCGAATATCAGGAGTTGCTAGCAAAGTGGGATGACGCTGCCAAGGCGTATGATCCCGCCGTGGTCGCTCAACGATATGAGCGGCAACTTGCGGCCTGGAAACTTGCTGTGGCAAAAGCGATGCAAGACAAGAAACCGGCACCTCGTCGACCACGCCTGCCGCGTAATATTTTGACAGGCCAGCACCGTCCCGCAAATCTATTTAATGGTGTTTTAAATCCTATCATCGGATATGGGATTCGTGGTGCCATCTGGTATCAGGGCGAACATAATGCGGGGCGTGCTTATCAATATCGGAATCTGTTTCCACTGATGATAGATACTTGGAGAAAGAGATGGAACCAAGGAGACTTTAGCTTCTATTGGGTATCTTTGGCCGACTTTCAGGATGAAGTGGCTGAACCAGTCGGTAGCAGTTGGGCCGAACTGCGCGAAGCGCAGACTATGGTTATGAGTAAGTTACCTAATACGGGTGAGGCAATCATTACCGACTTGGGTGAATCTCATGATATCCATCCACGCAATAAACAGGATGTGGCCAAACGTCTAGCACGCTGGGCACTTGCAAAAGACTATGGGATTGAGCTTGTTTACCGTAGCCCCCTTTATAAATCTTACGAAACAAAAGGGAATCGCATTATCGTTACGTTTGACCATGTAGGTGGGGGACTTGATACGTTCGATGTACGAGAGGTTCGTGGGTTTGCAATCGCTGGCGAAAATAAGAAATTTGTGAATGCTACAGCGAGGATTATTGGTAAGAATCAAGTTGAAGTTTGGAATGATACCATTACCGCTCCGGTTTCTGTGCGTTACGCTTGGGCACAAAATCCAATCTGTAATTTACAAAACAAAGAACATTTACCTGTCACACCCTTTCGTACAGACAGTTGGGATGGAATCACAAAAGGAGTGGTGAAATAGATGTACCGCGAACGTTACACTCCTTGGTTTACTTGGCTTGTATTTATTATTGCGCTCTCAACGGCGGTTGGCATGATGCAACTCATAAGCGATTTTCTCGC
>Ga0315321_10002389_pt1 | contig 14554 bp, 16 predicted proteins | sample M180m21515metaG_FD_203464 | JGI IMG/M metagenome (GOLD analysis project Ga0315321, IMG submission 203464) | Ammonia-oxidizing marine archaeal communities from Monterey Bay, California, United States - M1 80m 21515 | ecosystem: Environmental > Aquatic > Marine > Intertidal zone | place: USA... | reverse complement strand
ATATGAACGTCCGGTTGGGGAAAGCGGGTCGAGCAAGATGGCTCGGGCGTCGTCCTCACGTCCGGGGAACAGCGATGAACCCAGTCGATCACCCGCACGGTGGTGGAGAGGGTCGAACCAAGGGTGGGCGTCACCCAGTGAGTCCGACGGGCAAGAGTGCCAAAGGTGGTGCGACTCGTCAGAAACGTAAAGCAAGCAATAGTTCAATCGTTCGTCGCCGCAAGAGCAAGCGGTACGGGCAGTTGAAACTGCACAAGTAACCGATAATCACCTGGCGGTCCGACTGCCACTGGAACCCGTAACTGTCAATTGAAATCTCATGAGCCGAAGTAGCAAGAAAGGCCCATTCGTCGATCCAAAACTGTTTTTCAAAGTGCAAAAACAGGCGGAGACGGGGCGCAGTGAACCGATCAAGACGTGGGCCCGTGCCTGCACGATTGTTCCTGAGTTCGTCAATGTGACATTCATGGTTCATGACGGTCGCAAGCACGTAAAAGTCGCCGTTACCGAGGACATGGTAGGGCACAAGTTGGGCGAGTTTGCTCCCACGCGGACATTCAAGGGTCACAGCGGAAAGGGCAAGAAGTAGTTTCTTGATAACACAATGACAAACTTTCACTCAAAACACAAAAATGCACGCATCAGCGCACAGAAGGTTCGCCCTCTGGCAGATTTGGTGCGTGGAATGTACGCCGATGAGGCTCTCGACGCTCTCAAGTATCAGCCCCAGCGTGGTGCGAGAATGCTTGAAAAGGTGATCAAGAGTGCTGTCGGTAACGCTCAGCAGCCTGAGCAAAACAGCGGTCGCAGTCACCGTATTGAGGAACTTGTTTTGACTGAGGTCTGCGTTGATGGCGGGCCAATGTTCAAGCGGATTCGTCCTCGTGCTCGTGGCAGTGCTTTTACAATTAAAAAACGCAGTAGTCACATTCGCGTCGCATTGACGCCCATCGACGAACTGTAATTCAGGTAACGATTCCACTTACTCATAATTGACTGAGTCCCAGATGGGTCAAAAAGTTAACCCTATCGCATTCCGAACCGGTGTCACCCGTGGGTGGTCGAGCCGATGGTACGCATCGAAGCAAGATTTCGCAGATCTGTTGCTCGAGGACCGCAAGCTCCGGAATTTTATTAAAAATCATCCGAAGAAGAGCCAGTACCGCAGTGCTGGAATCGACCGGATCGAGATCGAGCGGACCCGCGACGAAGTACGCGTCATGATGTTCGTCGCTCGCCCCGGATTGATCATCGGAAAGAAGGGCCAGGAGATTGAAATCCTCCAGGCCGAACTGCAGAACTTGATTGGCCGAAGGATCAACCTGAAGGTTGAAGAAGTAGGTCGTCCTGAATTGCAGGCTCAGCTGGTTGCTGAGGATATCGCACAACAGCTTGCCAAACGGTCGAGTTTCAGAAGAACCATGAAACGTTCTCTGGAGCAGACGATGGATGCTGGTGCCAAAGGCATCAAAATCCAAATGGCAGGACGTTTAGGCGGTGCCGAAATGGCCCGTCGTGAGAAGCAGATTGCAGGCTCAATTCCATTGAGTACTCTGCAAGCAAAGATTGATTACGGATTCACCGAAGCGATGACGCCACAGGGGCACATCGGGATTCAGGTGTGGATAAACCAAGGTACTTACGGAGACGACACCGATGGCGCTGATGCCCAAACGGGTCAAGCATCGAAAAAGCCAAAGAGGTCGCATAAAAGGTAGCGCAACGCGCGGCAACACGGTCGTCTTTGGTGACTATGGGATCCAATCCCTGGAACCCGGTTGGGTTAAAGCCACAACGATCGAAGCCGGCCGTATCGCTGCTCAGCAATACGTCCGCGGCGAAGGAAAGCTTTACATTCGAATCTTCCCAGACAAATCAGTTTCCAGCACCCCGTTGGAGACCAGGATGGGTAAAGGTAAGGGTGAGCCAGACTTCTGGGCCGCGGTCGTTAAGCCGGGCACTATCCTTTACGAACTCGGAGGCGTCACGGAACAGCAGGCGAAGGTGTGTTTTGCACGTCTAGCCAGCAAGCTTCCTGTGAAAGTCCGTTTTGTGGAGCGTCGGTCCGCCTAGCGCGGTTGCCGCCCCCAAGGTCGTGATGCGTGCATCACGGCTGCCGCAATCCTGCGGCTGAATGAATTTTCGGTTTGCACTAAAGACATACAGACATGAGTAGTAACACTGAACTTCGCGAAATGAGCGACGAGCAACTCGAAGCGACGGCCAAAGAGGCAGCGCAGACATTGTTCAGGCTCCGTTTTCAATCTCAGTCAGAGAGATTGAATACACCAAGCGAAATTAGAAAAAATCGCCGCCTGATCGCTCGGGTCAAAACGATCCAGACAGAGCGTCAGAAAGCGGCAAGTTAGTAACACCAATCATTACCTAAAGTAGAACTCGGACCTGACTCCATGCCGAAACGTGTTGTTTCCGGAATCGTGACCAGCGACAAGATGAGCAAGACTCGTCGTGTCGAAATTAACCGCTTGGTCAAGCATCCGAAGTATAAGAAATACATTCGTCGTCGCACCGTTTGTTACGCTCATGATGAGGGCAACGAGTCGGGTACCGGGGATCGTGTGGAAATCATTGAGTCGGCACCTTTGAGTAAGCTCAAGCGTTGGCGTTTGGTTCGTGTGCTTGAGAAGAGCACCGAAGTTGATGTCGCTGCCTTGCGTGCGGCTCGGAAGGGTGCAACCCAAGCCGAGTCGGAAGCTCTTGAGGCTGCCCACGCAGGTGATGAATCTGGCGAGACGACTGAAGAGACAGCAGGTGAGTGACCCTCCTGGGGCCAATCACAACCGAAGTTAGCAAAAGCCTACCAGGCAGTAAGATAAGAAAATGATCCAACAAGAATCCCGACTCGATGTTGCCGACAACACCGGCGCCCGACAAGTCATGTGTATCAAAGTGCTCGGCGGAAGCCGCCGCCGCTTTGCAGGCTTGGGTGATGTGATTGTCTGTAGCGTCAAGAGTGTGATCCCGGGCAGCGAAGTCAAGAAGAAGGCGATTGTTCGTGCGGTGATTGTCCGAACAAAGCAGCCGACACGTCGCACTGACGGGAGCTACATCAAGTTCGACAGCAACGCGGTTGTCCTGATCGATAAAGACAAGACGCCTCGCGGCACACGCATCTTCGGTGCTGTTGCCCGTGAATTGCGTGATCGCAGCTTCATGAAGATTGTCAGTCTGGCCAACGAGGTTGTTTGACCAGCGACGAATGAAGTTTCCCGTTAGAAACCACACAGTTTGAAACGAAGTAGAAGTCATGTATTTCCGTATTGATGACGAAGTCCAAGTGATCGCCGGAGCCGGAAAGGCTTCGAACGCCCGAGGCAAGATCCTTAAGATCGACCGAAAGAACAACAAGGTCGTCGTTGAGGGTGTCGCCAAGGTCTGGAAGCACGTGCGGCGAAGTCAGAAAAACCCACAGGGTGGGCGGCTCGAAAAGGAAATGCCAATCAGTGCCAGCAATGTCATGATGGTCGACCCGACCACCGGTAAGCCTACTAAAATTGGCGTGCGGTTTCTGGAAGACGGAAGCAAAGAGCGTTATGCCAAAGGCAGTGGTGCCAGCTTGGGTAAGATTGCCCCGGCTCGTGAGCGACACGCCAGCAAGTAGGCAGCAATAACCGGCGTGCCGGCTGATGTAAGCACGATATAACCAACGATCAACAAAGAAAAACAGTTGTTAGAAACCGCGAACGCGGAAAAAACAAATGGCAGAATCAAAACCAAGATTGCAAGTTCGCTACGAGAACGACGTCCGCAAAGCGTTGGCCGAGTTGCACGGATATGACAATCCACACCAGATTCCAAGTGTCGAGAAGATTACCCTGAACATGGGTGTCGGTCAGGCTATTGGAGACAAGAAAGTCCTCGACCTTGCATACGAGTGCATGACTGAGATCTCGGGTCAAAAGCCTGTGATCACGAATGCTCGCAAGTCGATTGCTAACTTCCGGCTTCGTGAAGGCATGCCCATTGGATGCATGGTTACTTTGCGACGTCAGCGAATGTACGAGTTCCTCGACCGGTTAGTTTCGGTTGTTTTGCCTCGTGTTCGTGACTTCCGCGGCATCAGTCGCAAAGCATTTGATGGACGTGGTAATTACACGCTCGGATTGACTGAGCAGTTGGTGTTTCCGGAGTTGAATCCGGATAAGTTCACTCGCCCCCAGGGCATGAACATCACCATCGTAACGACCGCTAATACGAACGATGAAGCTCGTGACCTGCTTGAGAAGCTTGGAATGCCTTTCAAACAGGACAACAGTAAAAAGGGAGCGGCGTAAGGTAGCTTACGACGCGACAGAATCTTCCACTTTACAGCCAAGAAACTGAAAGTCACCCCGTGGCAAGCAAATCGAAGATAGCCAAGGCCAATCGAAAGCCAAAGTTTAGTAGCCGGAAGGAGAATCGCTGCAAATTCTGCGGTCGTCCTCGTTCGGTTTACCGCAAGTTCGGCCTGTGCCGGATTTGTTTTCGCGAAAACGCGAATCTCGGGCTGATCCCGGGTGTTCGCAAGGCCAGCTGGTGAGAATCGAAAGAGTCGAAGGGGAGTAGACAACATTATGATGACCGACCCAATTGCCGACATGCTCACTCGCATCCGTAACGCGGTTCGCGTTGAGAAACCATTTGTCGATATTCCATCCAGTCGTTTCAAACGTGGCATTGCCGACGTTCTGAAACGCGAAGGTTTCATCTGGGACTGGAAGGAAGTGGACGAGGAAAACCCTACGTCCACACTAAGACTAGAACTGAAATATGGGCCCAATGGTGAGCGCGTGATCCAAACGATCAAGCGTGTCAGCAAGCCCGGACGTCGCATGTACACTCGTGGTAAAGAACTCAAGCCAGTGCTTGGTGGGCTGGGAATCAGCATCATCAGTAGCAGTCGAGGTGTGATCAGTGATCGCGAAGCTCGACGCGAAAACATTGGTGGCGAGGTGCTTTGCGAAATTGCCTAATGCCGTTTGGGGTGAACGTTGACTTGTCGCGTTCACGATGAATGGTGTTCCAGGTTTGCCAAGCAAAATACTTAGACTGAAATAAAAGCAACTGTTATGAGTCGCATTGGACAGAAACCCGTAGCGATCGAAGGTGGCGCCAAAGTTACCGTTACCGATCGTCTTATCAACGTCGAAGGACCTAAGGGCAAGCTCGAGTATGAGCACCGCCCGGAGGTTACCGTCAGCGTTGACAGTGACAGCAACAATGTCATCGTCAGCCGAGCCGGTAACGACCGTTCTTCGCGTGAGTTCCACGGTTTGACCCGAGCTTTGATCGCTAACATGGTCGAGGGCGTCACCAAGGGTTACGAAAAGAAGCTCGAAATCGTGGGTGTTGGTTACATCGCAGCGATTCAGGGCGATGTTCTGCAACTGCGAGTTGGATACGCCAACGAGTTGCACCAGAAAATTCCGAAGACCTTGAGCGTGACGTGTCCGGACCAGACTCACATCGTCGTTCAGGGTTGTGACAAGCAACAGGTCGGCCAATTCGCCGCCGAAGTTCGATCGCTCAGAAAGCCCGAGCCTTACAAGGGCAAAGGGATTCGCTATCAGGGTGAGCAAGTTAAGATCAAGCCTGGTAAGTCCGCAACCAAATAAAACACTACCTAGAAAGACCGCCTGTCCGACCTTTGGGTTGGAGTTGGCTCGAACGGTAATCAGATGGATAAGAACAAGAAACTTCAGAAGAAACGACTCCGACGCCGGCAGCATGTGCGAAACAAGCTGCGTGGTACCTCGGAACAACCTCGGATGTGTATCAACCGCACATTGAAGCATTTTAGCTGCCAAGTGGTTGATGATCTGTCTGGGAAAACGCTCGTGAGTGCCAGTACACACGATAAGGCCGTTCGGTCTGATGTCGGCGTTGGAGGCAACTGCGATGCCGCTGCTTTGATCGGGAAAGCGATTGCAGAGAAGGCAACGGCAGCAGGAATCAAGCGTGTGCGACTCGACCGTGGGCACAACAAATACCACGGCCGCGTTCAGGCATTTGCAGAGGCAGCCCGCGAGGGTGGGCTCGAATTCTAATTTAACGAAACAATCAGATAGCACCTCCCTTAGAGGATTGAACCATTAGTAACGCACCACGAAAGCAACGGAACCAGGAAAAAGAGGGTGTCGCCGACGGCATGCTGGACCGTGTCGTCAAGATCAAACGCTGCGCCGCAGTGGTCAAAGGTGGTCGCCGATTTAGTTTTGCTGCCATGGTTGTCGTCGGTGACGGCAACGGCAAAGTTGGCTGGGGATATGGAAAAGCAAATGAAGTTCCCCCAAGCGTTCAGAAGGCACAAAAGCAAGCGAGTCGCAGCTTGATTGATGTCCCGTTGGTTGAGGGTAGTATCCCTCATCAGGTATGGGGCCACTACGGTGCTGCAAAAGTAGTCCTAGTGCCGGCAGGAGCTGGTACGGGTATCATCGCGGGGCAGGCGGTGCGTGCTGTCTGCGAAGCGACCGGGATTCACGATATTCTGACGAAGTCATACGGGACCAACAATCCTGTCACACTCGTCAAAGCGACAGTCAATGCACTGTCGAAGTTGCGGACTGCTGAGCAGGTCGCGGCTTTGCGGGGTCTGGAAGTCGAAGAGTTAACGGCTTAAGACCGATATCGGGCAGCACGACGAGTGTCGTGCCCACGCCCACAACAAAACAGATTGAATAAAGTCACAGAGATAAGGTTAGAACGGGTTTCACCATGAACCTCAACGATGTCCATCGCGGGATCCAAAAGAACCGCAAACGGAAGCGAGTCGGTCGCGGCCCAGGTAGCGGGCACGGCAAAACAGCCGGACGCGGCCACAAAGGTCATAAGAGCCGAAGTGGTTACAGCCGCAAGCCCAACTTCCAGGGTGGTGCGATGCCAATGTTCCGTCGCGTCCCCAAACGCGGTTTTAACAATCGCTGGGCGATGACGGTCTTTGCTGTCAACGTCGGACGCATCAACGAGGCGTTTGATGATGGAGCAGAGGTGACTTTGGAGACCCTAGCCGCTAAGGCCTTGGCGAAGGGTAATTTCGACGAGGTGAAGATCCTCGGCGATGGTGAAATCACTAAGAAATTGACCGTTTGTGCTCATCGATTCAGCAAATCAGCGGAAGAGAAAATCACGGCTGCTGGTGGAACGATCACAAAGTTAGTCAGCAAGCGAACACCTGACGAGCGTGTGAGCGCTCTGAAGGAAGCCAAGAGCAAGTCCTAGACGATGCTCATAGCACGCCAGCCCGGTTATCGTTGTATCGAGGGAACTCCTCGTTAGCGGAATCGGGCTTGTTTTGCGATTGTCTGGTGGTTTTGCGCCGCGTCCGGGAGGGACTCTTTCCTCTCGCTCTGTCGGGAAGAAGCCGGTAGACTGCGAATCAGTCACTCGCCATCCAGCGGGGAACGTCTAGGACTTTCCTGTGCAGTTGCGAGCGACTTTAAATTTCATTCAGACGAATCAACCTGCCGCTTGCCGAACACGATCGCTGCGGCACGAATCCAAGATGGACCTGACGCATGTTTGAAAAGCTGCGCATCATTTTTTCGATCCCGGAACTTCGCAAGAAGATATTGCTGACCGTTGGTCTGCTGGCTGTATACCGGATCGGTTTTCATATTCCCTTGCCAATGATCGCAACTGATTTGGCGGATGAAGGGGGGGCAGCATCTGAGTTCTTCGAGAAGATCACAGTGTTTGCCGCCAGCGACCTTCGTCAGGCCACGATCTTCGGGCTTGGGATCATGCCCTACATTTCCGCGTCGATCATTTTTCAATTACTTGGAAGCGTCTACAAGCCGCTCGAAGAATTGAAAAAAGAGGGCGAGGCGGGCCGCAAGAAACTCAACGAGTACACGCGATATTTGACTGTCGCGATTTGTCTTGTGCAAAGTTACATGTACTTGAAGTTCATGTTGATGTCGGGAGGTGCCGCGGGTTACGGAAATATTGATATCGATTTCCTCAACGCGGACCAGACGGGTCTGTACTTTGGTTGGCAGGTCGTCGCGGTGCTCGTAATGACTTGTGGCACAGTCTTCCTGATGTGGCTGGGTGAACAAATTGATGAATACGGGATCGGCAACGGGATTAGCCTGCTGATCATGGCTGGAATTCTGGCTCAGATGCCGAAGGCGTTGTATGAGTTGGTTCGAAACATGAAGACTGAACTGACGGGTCTGAGCCGAGGGCAGATCGGAATCGAGACACTGGTTCTGTTGATTGTATTATTCGTCGGAGTGGTGTTTGGCGTTGTCTTCATCACGCTTGGGCAGCGAAAGATCCCGACACAGTCCGCGAAATTCACTCGTGGTCGTCGTGTCTACGGAGGTACTCGCCAATTCCTGCCGCTGCGGATCAACCAAGCCGGCGTCATGCCGATCATCTTCGCGAGCAGTCTTTTAATGATTCCAGGAATGCTCTTGGGCGGTTTGGCTGGCTTGTTCGATAGCGGTGGCTTCATGTTCAAAGCATTGAACTACATGGGGCTGACGCTTAATGACCAGGCATCGTTCATCTTCAACCTGCTTTATGTCGTGTTGATATTCTTCTTCTGCTACTTCTGGACGGCCATTACCTTCAATCCGAAGGAAATGTCGGACAACTTGCGAGATAGCGGGACATTCATTCCGGGATATCGTCCTGGTAAGAGGACGACGGATTATCTCGAGAAGGTAATGGTGCGAATCACTTACGTGGGAGCAGCATTCCTTTCGATCGTCGCGATCGTGCCGACAATCGTTTATGGATCATTGGGCGTTCCTTATTCCATCGCTGGTTTCTACGGTGGAACTGGATTGCTGATTGCTGTCAGCGTCGCTTTTGACTTGGTTCAAAAGATTGATAGTCACTTGGTAATGCGAAATTATCGTGGCTTGCTTGAAGGAGCCGGCGGCGGCGTTTCGCCTGTCGTTTAAGCAACAGATTGGTAATGGTGCTTATGAGCTGTTCATGCGTAAGGCGGAACAGCGTAATGCTTCTGGCCGGATGAACGGTTGGAAAGGCGGAGTGCGTTGATCGTGGCAACCAGACAGCTTGCTAAGGTGGGCTGTGATTTGGTGACTGCCTGAACATCGTGAGTCGAATGAACGATTGCTGCTGACGAGAGCAGACTTGGTCTGCAACTGTCTGACAGCGTCTTTGTTGTCCATTGGCAGCTTTTTATCGTGGTTGTTAGCAATGTGGATTGTGTTCATCGGACCTCCTGGCGCTGGCAAGGGAACGCAGTGCAGTCGACTGGTGAAATCGTTGGGTGTGCCTCACCTCTCGACCGGTGACATGCTTCGAGATACCGAGCGAGATTCTCCACTAGGCAAGGTTGTCGCAAGCTATATCGACGTGGGGCGGTTGGCGCCGGATTATCTCGTCATGCCTATTGTGACCAAGCGTCTCACCGAGAAAGACTGCCAATCTGGGTGTCTGTTTGACGGTTTTCCAAGAACGGTCCATCAGGCTGAACTGTTAGATGAGTTTCTCAAGCAACGGCAAATGCGGATTGACGCGGTGTTGCACTTGCATGTCGATGCTGAGGTTCTGTTGGATAGGCTTTTAAGGCGGGCCGAACAACAGAATCGGAAAGACGACAACAAAGAAACCATTTCTGCCCGTCTTGAGGTATATCGAACTCAGACCGCCCCCGTTCTGCAGCACTATCGCGGGCAGGGGAATGTGCTGGAAATTGATGGCGATCAGTCAGCAGACCTTGTGTTTGATGACATTTTGACCGGCCTGGGATCACGAAAGTAGCTCGGACACTCGCCACAATTGTGGATTGGGCCGTACAATAGACTCAGTAGGCTGCGGGACATCCTGATGGAGCGGTACCGTCTGCCGAGTTAGCCATTGAGCTATCCCTTTCATCTTCAGGTTTTATCGTGGTTCAAAGACAAATCGCCCAATTGTTTAAGCCAGTTACTTTACTACTGGTGTTGCTGACGGTTTCCGAACTGAACTGGGCTAAGCCTGCCTATTCGCAATTCCTGGGGGCGAGTCGTTCTTTCGGTTCAGGTCGTTTCGTATCCCTGCCCCGCAATCTTCAAAAGCGGATGAGAGAGGCAAAGGAAGCGATCGAGGACTCGAGATACAACGAAGCGGTGATAAGTTTGGGTGACCTGCTTGCTCGCGTGACCGAAGAGGGGGATGAAGGTGAGTTGTTGAGCCAGGATTTCTTCCTCGATGCGGGCGAGTCACAGGTATTGGGAACCCCGTTAAATCAGAGCTACAAAAATAAGATTCGTGACATGATTGGTGGTTTGCCCCTGGCTGCCATGGAAACCTACGAACTGCGGTACGGACCCTCTGCAAGTAAATTGCTGCAGGAGTCCGCGAACACGCGAGATTGGGGCGGAGTACGTGAGGTGCGGCGCAGGTATTTTCATACCCAAGCTGGGTATGATGCTTCGTGGTTGCTTGCACAGCATGAAATGTTGCAGGGGCACCCCATTGCGGCCTCGGCTTTGTTGGACGACATCGTTACCAATCCGAGGGCAGTGAACCGACTTGGCAAGGGAGTTCTTGTGTTGCACGCGGCTGCGTGCAAATTGGCAAAGCGAGATCTGCCCGCGGCCTTATTGGGTGCGGCAGGGGAAGCCACCATCGATGGTGTCGAGCAGGCTCCGCTGATGTCCATTCCATTCTTAGCCGGCTCCGAGAAAGTCACCATTGGTGGTGTTGAGCAGTCAGGACCCAAGGGCGAACTAAGGGATTGGCTTGAGCAGTTTTATGGTTCCACCGAAAAACTACCGAAAGGCCAGCTTGAGGAGTATCGCGTCTTCAACGCGGGCGAAAATCGAAATGGTGCCAGTTCTGGCCAAATGCCTTTGAGTAACGTTCGCTGGCAGTTGGACACGACAGTTAGCCCAAAGCAGCAGCGTGCAGTGAATGAACTGAAGAGGGCTCTGGCGTCCAGCGGGCAAGTGCCGCCTCCAAGCTGGGTACCGCTTAGAGTGGGGAATCAACTTCTGATGCGCACCACTGAATATTTGGTGGGGGTCGATTATCGGACAGGAAAGCGAGTTTGGTTACACCCCTGGAGCAAGAGTCCTGACGAGGATCAAACGAATGAAGCCAATGCTCGTCTAGCCAATGCTCGTATGGGTAACACCACCAGTCAAGCGTCCCAATTCACTGAGTTTTTGAAGCAACGCGTTTGGAATGATTTGCCCTATGGTCAAGTCACAAGTGATGGAGAGCGTGTTTACGTTCTTGAAGGTTTGAAAAAGGTGAATCCGCCGCAAAACATTAGGTTCATTGGTGGTCGGGCGATGCCTGGTGCGAGCACTGGGAACTCACTCGTCGCGCTGGAGTTGAAGTCTGAGGGGATTCTGAAGTGGTTTCAGGGTGTCAGAGCTGGACTGGACTCGCCTTTGGCAAATGCTTTTTTCCTCGGACCGCCGTTACCGCTTGAGGGGCGGTTGTATGTCATGTGTGAATTGGCCGGCGACGTATTCCTGCTCTGCCTTGACCCACCAACGGGCCGGGAACTCTGGCGGCAGCAACTGGTCGCTAGCGAATTCGGAACGTTTAGTCGTGATTCAATACGCCGTGTTGCCGGTGCAATGTTGAGTTATCAGGATGGAGTACTGATTTGTCCTACAGGGACTGGTGCGTTGGTCGCTGTGAACTTGGGCGATCGGACCTTGAGGTGGGGGGTGAATTATCAACGTAGCACCGCGCTACAGCAAGTTTTACGAGGAAGCCCCAACAACAGTGACCAGTTACTCAATCGTTGGTTTACAGGCACCGCGGTTATCTCGGATCTGTCTGTTTTGGTTACGCCAGTGGAATCTGATCGTCTGTTCGGCATGAACCTTCTGACGGGCAGGAAACTGTTCGACAAGAAGACGCGGCTTGCCATGCGTTACCTCGCAGGTATTCGTGGAGACAAGTTCTTTGTCGTAGGTCCTGACGAGATGAAGGCCTTCAGCCTGGCCGATGGTGCTCAGGTTTGGAAGACAAACTCAGATATGTTTGCGTCCGGGCAGCAGGTTTGCGGTCAGGGAGTGTTCGGAGACGACTCCTATCTTTTGCCGACCAGTACTCAGGAAATTGTTCAGGTATCCTTGGTCGATGGCGCGGTGATGGACCGGCGGGTAACCAATTATGAACTCGGAAATATGATCGCCGTCGATGGCGAGGTGATCACGCAAGGGCCGACAAAGTTGAGTGTGGCATTCGGCGAAAGGACTCTGGTTCCGTTGGTCGAGCGGATGCTAGAAGAAGATCCCGACAACTTTGATGCTCTTGTGCGCAAGTCAGAGTTGTTGATTCAATCGGGAAATAACAAAGACGCATTGAAGTTGCTTGCGAGGGCTCGAATCGCGCAGCCGGAAAATGATGAGGTACGGATGCTGAGTGCCTCAGGGATGCTGGCGGATTTCCGTGAACGGGGAAGTTTGACACCTCAGCAGATCGAGGAGCTTTTGACGCTGATTGATCGTCCAGTGCAGTTGGCTGAATTCAACGCATTGCGGCTTGAAGCTGCGATTGCAGCGGAGGATGACGTGCAATCCGTAAAACTGTTGCTGGAACTAAGTGGGCTGATTCGTCGCGAATTCAAATCTGACGATACGGCGGAGGAGGTTTTGGGGCAACAGGGAAGCATGTGCCGAGTGGATGCCTGGTTCAATGGGCAGGTACGGCAGTATCTGGCACGCGTTGATCTCGAGGCGAATGAAGATTTTGAGATGCAGCTAGAGGATTATCTCAAAACAACTGCCGTTCGAGTTACAAGCCAGCAAGCCACTGAACGGATTCAACGCATGCTGACACATTTTGATGGAATGCAATCCGCGGAAGCACTTCGAGTTTTGTTGGACAAGCGTTATCGAAGCTCCGGGGAATCACACCAGCTTGAAATGAACGCACTGGGACATTTTCGGGCGAGCCCAGCCGGGATCCGTCAAATCTCGTCGCCGCGTCTGTTGATGTTGGCCAACGCGTATGCGAAAAGCAAGATGCCACGTAATGTGATTGATGTGATTCGTGAACTGGAATCGAGGGCAGAAGAGTTTTCCGAAGAAGATTCAAAATTGATCGATGAAATTCGCAACACTGCAGAGCAAGCCCTGGTTGAGAAAGCTTGGCCTAAGTATGCGAAATCTAGTTGGAGCGGATTTGGACAATCAGGCCGTAGATTCTCCAGTGGTAGCGGGAGTCCGGTGAGCCTCGATGTTCAAGCGGGCGAACAGTTCCGTGGTCTTGAGGTGCAAGTGACGTCCGGCAGCATTGTGTTGCGGGGATCTGATGGCATCTCGAAAACTATCCCCATCTCTAGCGGCATGGCAATGAGCAGGTCAACTACCCAGAATCGTGCGCGTGCGATGGTTTCTGGTAGTGTGATGGTCGTGCATACATGCAGGCATTTGCTCGCCGTCAATTTGGCGAAGCTCTACAGCACCAACAAAAATCTAGCCATGTGGTCTCGTGAAATTTCGGGATCAGGTGGCAAGGCTTTGGTTGCAGAAACCACGATCACCCCCTTTGGTGATCAGGTCAGTAATTTTCGCATGGCGTCCGGTAACATGACGGACCGTCCTGAGTTTCAGGTCGGACCCGTTCTGGGAGATCGCATGCTTGTGCTGGCAGGAGGTGAACTGAAAGCCATCAGCATGCAAACTGGCGATGAAATTTGGTATGCAAATTCGGCTCCCAAAAGTGGTTTCGTGCTAAGTGATGGACAACGCGTTGCTGTTGTTTCTTCAACAAACAAAGAGACTGTGTTTTTTGATATTGCTGATGGCCGAGAGCTGAGCCGAGCACCCTTCGAGTTTGGTGACTTGTGGCGGACAGCGGGAGAGAATGTGCTGTGTTATCAGGAGACAGATCAAGACAATGTCTTTGACGTTAAATTGGTTAACCCCTTCACCGGCAAAGTCCTGCTCAGTCAGACAGCCAATTCTGGTGTAAAGCCAAACAAAGATAGCACCGTCCCTCCGTTCATTTGCAGGTTTTTCTCCGAGCATTATCTTCTCATGATGAGCCCGGAAGGTGAGACATTCATTTGGGATCTCCGGGATGCTCGCGAGCTCGTGCGAACACAGGTTGAACCACAGGAAAAACTTGACAAGGTAAGGGTTTTGCACTTGCGTGACCTTGCCGTTGTGATGCCAAGTTATGCCAAGTCCGCAGTCGGGAGCAGTCAGCCAAGGATCGACACAGCTACAGGAAAACAGCACCACACCGTCAACGCTGCATTCGCTTTTTCGCTCAAGGATGGCAGCTTGGTCTGGTCGAAAAAGTTTGAGAAGCCATGGGGCTGCACGACTTCACAGCCAATGGTAACACCGGTGATTATGTTCGCACGACAGGACGTCAAATACGTTGCCCGACTGGAAAAAACCAACTTGGAAGTCCTTGCGTTGGATGCGAAGAATGGAGATGTTCTCGCAACACCAGAGCCGATCCTCGTTCCCTCTCGTAACAAGGTGGCCATGGAAACGCAGGTCAGCGTTATGAGGCCTGAATCCAAGGTTGTAGCTGTGTTTGGTTCGCGTTACGTGCTTAGTCTGGACTTCACAAACGAGAGTGAAAACGCGGAAGACTCCAGTACGGAAGACTC